>Ga0265330_10001391_pt1 | contig 14138 bp, 12 predicted proteins | sample 41919metaG_FD_202083 | JGI IMG/M metagenome (GOLD analysis project Ga0265330, IMG submission 202083) | Rhizosphere microbial communities from Carex aquatilis grown in University of Washington, Seatle, WA, United States - 4-19-19 metaG | ecosystem: Host-associated > Plants > Roots > Rhizosphere... | reverse complement strand
GGAATCCCGACCATCTGCGATCAGTCGGGGGTCTGGCAGACGCACCTTGCGGACAAGACGATCCGCGCGTGGCTGCAGCCGGACGAGCCGGACAACGCGCAGGCGAACGCATCGGGCGGCTACGATCCGTGCGTCGATCCGAACGCGATCGTCGCGGGCTACAACACGATGAAGACCGGCGATCCCTCGCGCCCGGTCTACCTCGGTCTCGGGCGCGGCGTCGCGGACACACAGTGGATCGGACGGGGAACGTGCACGGGAAAAACCGCCATGTACGCAGAGTACGCCAAGGGTGGCGACATCCTGGGGTTCGACATCTACCCGGCCAACGACGGCGTCGCGATCGAGATCGTCGCATCCGGCCTCGACAACCTGCTCACGTGGTCGGGGCGTAGCAAGCCGGTCATCGGCATCATCGAGGCATCGAACATCAACAACACGCATCGGCCCACCCCGGCCCAGATAAAATCGGAAGTGTGGATGGATCTGGTGCACGGAGCCGCGGGCATCGAGTACTTCTGCCACCGCTTCGCCCCCACCTTCAGCGAGACGGATTGTCTCGACGATGCCCCCACCCAGGCCGCGCTCAAGGACATCAACGCCCAGGTGACGGCGCTGGCGCCGGTCCTCAACAGCCCGCCGGTCGCCAACGGTGTGACGGTTCAGTCGTCCGTGTCGACCATCCCGGTGGACACAAGGCTTGCGCGCTACAACGCAGCGACCTACCTGTTTGCCGCCGAGATGCGTGGCGGAAGTACCACGGCGACGTTCACGCTGCGGGATTTTCCCGCCGCAGCTTCGGCCGAGGCGATCGGCGAGACGCGCACGATCGCGGTTGCCAGTGGGGTCTTCTCCGACGCATTCGATTCATACGGCGTGCACCTGTACCGCATCACGTTCTGAGGGCGAACGCAGCGCCGGTCCGCGGGTCGTGCCGAACCCGGCCTGTTCTTTCCAGGGCTGGCCCCAGGTCGTATGATCGCGGTATGCGCTTTCTGCCGATCGCGGTTTCGTGCGTGCTATTGGCTGGCTCCTCCGCCCATGCGGCGCCGTGGGACAAGCCGGGTTGGCAGTTGACGTTCCAGGACGAATTCGACGGCGTAGAGGTCGATACTGCCAAATGGGTCAAGCGCTACAAGTGGGGCGAGGCGCCGATCAACGGCGAGTTGCAGGCCTACGTCGATGACGCCTTCCAGGTGCAGAACGGCATTCTCACCATCGTGGGCAACAAGCGAGCCGCCACCTATGCCGGACAGACTTTTCAATATGCCTCGGGGGTTCTGTGTTCGGTGCTGGAGCAGACGTACGGCTATTTCGAGGCCCGCCTGAAGGTGCCGGCCGGCCAGGGCATGTGGCCGGCGTTCTGGTTGCTGGGCAAGAACGGAACAACGGGCGTCAACGAAATCGACATTCACGAGATTCTCGGCCAGCAGCCGAGCACCGTGTACATGACCGTGCATTGGGGCACCGATTACAGCGCCGGCCACCAGAGCGACGGCAGCAACTGGGTTGGCCCTGACTTCTCGGCCGACTTTCACACCTTTGGCCTCGAATGGAATCCCGATTCCATTATCTGGACCATCGACGGTGTGGAGCGCAAACGCCACACCGGCGCGGGGGTTCCGCAAGTCGCAATGTACCTCATTGCCAACCTGGCCATTGGCGGCACCTGGCCCGGCGCCCCCGACGGGACCACGCCGTTTCCTGGCCAATACCAGATCGACTACGTCCGCGCATATACGCGGCTACCGGACTCTGGGGTCACAACGACCGGCGGGGTTCTCGCTGCCGGCGGCGTCGTTGCGACTGGCGGGGTTCTCGCGACTGGCGGCGTCGTTGCGACCGGCGGGGTTCTCGCTACCGGTGGGCGCAACGGGAACGGCGGGGTTGTCGCGACGGGTGGAGTTGTCGCGACGGGCGGAGCGGTAGCCACCGGTGGAACCGGAGCAACTACTGGCAGCGGCAGCGGATGTAGCTGTCGCGTGGTTGGCCGGCCTTCAGCTGTCGAACCGATGGTGTTCGCGATGCTCGCGATCGCCTGGCGCGGGCGGCGTCGTCGCTGAGTTCCGGGCCATCGATGGCGCCCGCCGCTATCGGAGATGCCGAACATCGAAACTCAGGCCCTTCGCAAATGACCGACAATCTGCGAAGAAGAGGTCCATGCCCTGGCTCAAATCTCCCGTGCTCGTCATTGTCGGATCGCAGGCCCTGTTCACCGCGGGCGATCTGCTCGCCCGCGCCAACATGCGCAGGGGCGGTTTCAGCCTCGCCACCTTCCTGACCTGGTGGTTCGTCATCTACTTCGCCTTGCGTACGGTGGCCATGTTCGGCCAGCTCTACGTCCTGGCCAGCGTCCCCATCGGCAAGTCGATGGCCCTCTACGGCGCGACCTCCATCGCTCTGGTGAACGTCTTGGGTGTTCTGCTTCTCGGCGAAGTCCTGGGCGTGCGCGCCTATGCCGGCGTGTCTCTGGCGGTACTGGCGTTCGTCGTCATGGCCCTGTGAGCGGCGGCTGACGTCAGCGCGCTGGAACGGGCGCGACTGGCGGAGGCGGTGCGGGTGCCGGAATGGCCGCGCCAGGCTTCTTGCGGTACACGGTCCAGGTTCCGCTCTGGGCCAGAACTTCCATGCTGTCTCGATAGGGCCCGAAGGGGTTGGCACCCGGCGGTGGGCTGCGCACGAAGAAGTAGTCGAAGATGGGTACGGATTGGAGGGGATGGATGTCGTAGGGGTTCCACGGGTCCGGCAGTTCCGCGCCGGCTGGCGTCTTCGCGCAAGGCATGTGGCGCATTCCGCAGTAGGACAGGGGCGCCATGCTGCCGGGCTTGGATCGGATGGCCACGTAGTAGTCAGGCAGGCCGAGGAGAACCGACTCGATTCGCATGACACGCGAGCTGCGGTTGAACACCACGCCCACAGCCTTGCCCCCCGGCGGCGTCTTGTGCAGCACGGCTACGAAATCCGCGGTCTCCTTTGCAAACAGACGGTAGTGCGCGATCAGCTGGTATCCGTAGAGGGCGCACACGAGCACGGCCGGTACCGGAACGACGAGCCGAAGCAGACCGCTGACGCGTCCGAGCCCCGCCGGCACCAACACGATAGCCATGAGGAGGACCAGCACCGCGAAGCGCGGGAAGAAAGTCATCAGGTCCAGTTCGCCAAGATGGTGGGGCAGCATCAGGTAGGCGGCCAGCGCGCCTGCGAAAGCCACCAGAATGGCCGCGCCCGTGCGCAGGCGGGGACGCGTCGGGGACGGGTTCGGCAAGAACGCCCAGGCCGCCAGCCCGGCAAGCACGTAAATGCCGATGGTGAGAAGCAAGGCGCGACACGCTTCAACATCCACCCGGTCGACAAAGCCGCGCAGGGCGTGCCACGAGAGGGACCAGAGGCGCATGCCGAAATCGTGCAAGAAGGTTCCCCGATTGAGGTCCTTCAGACGATGGCGCTTGACCAGGTCCCAGGCGTAGGCAAGCGTGGGTTTGGCTGGTCCGGCCGCGCCCGATACCGAGCCGATGAACTGCCAGTACGCCAGAGCGGCGATCGCCGGCAAGAGCGTGCTGGCGCCCAGCCACCGTCGGCGCCAAGGCAGGGAAGTCAGCAGCGCGAACCCCAGGACTGCGCCCACACCATAGAGAAAGTTCTGCAGGTGACACAGAAAGAGAAGCAGGGCCGCCGCGGCTGTCCATAGCCAGCTTCGTCTCACCTGGCCGGGCTGACTGTGGAGGTGTTTCACCGTCTGCGCGAGCAGCAGCATCAGCACCGGCAGTGACAGAGCAAAGCTGATGAACCCATAGTGCAGCGTCAGGTTGTATGCGAGCGGGAAGGCCAGCAGCGCCGGAATGCGACTGCGGCCACAGGCCACCAGCAATGACGCCGTCGAGAGCGGCATCGCCGCGATGTACAACGCCACGATCAGCTTGTGCGCCAGGAGCAAGTTCATCACCTTGCCCAGCCCTACCAGCATGAGGTAGTGAGCAGCGTAGGGCGCCACGCGAAGGCTGCCCTGGTAGAAGGTCGCGTAGGGAGAGACCGCTGAGCCGCGCTTGCCCAGCATGTCGGCCAGGGCCAGGTGGAACGGCAGGTCCAGACCCGGCAGGATCTCGGTGACGAACAGCGGCGCCCAATACAGGGGCAGAAGAACCAGGAAACAGACCCCAAAAACCTTGGCATCGGCGTCTGAAATTGAACGCCAGAGGCGACGAAGGCGCGCGAAGCGCGGGGCGGGCGGGGTGGGCTGTCCGTCCCGAAGCCCGCGCCGGCGAAGCCGGCGGGCTCCCCACGCGCCCAGGCCATCCAGGCCATCGGCCAGCCAGCGCCAGAGGCGTGTTTTCAGCTCGGTGAAGCCCAAAGGTAGGACTGTGTATACACCAACTCGACGCGCGTTCGGACGTCGCCTGAAAGTCCCCTGCTGGCACCTGCGATCGCTGTGGTATAGATTCCGCCGACCCATGGGCCTATTCGACATCTTCTCCAAGGAGAAGCGCGAGGAGCGCACCCTGGCGAACCTCATCCGACGCGCGACGCATAAGTACCTGCAGTCGCCCGAGCGCTACAAGGCCATGGAAGCGTTGGCCAACGACGGCTCCGAGGCAGCTATGTACGGCCTGCTGTGCCGGTTCGGCGTCGTGTACGACAAGTCCATCGAGGACGAGCAGGAGAAAGAGTGGGTCTTCGACACCGTGGCGGCCAAGGGGCGCGCGGCACTGCCGGCAGTCAAGCGCTATCTACGCTCCGCCGATTCGGTGTCGTGGCCGCTGCGCCTTTTGCCCAAGGTGGCAAGCAAAGAAGAAGAATTCGCCCTGGTCGAGCAGGTGTTGGCCGAGCACGAGCCGGGCTACGAGCGCGACCCGACCAAGAAGATTCAGCTCCTGCGCCATCTCAGCCAGCAAAAGGACCCGAGGGCGCCGTCGCTGGTGGCGCCCTATCTGGGTGACATGGACGAGGGCGTGCGCTTCGCCGCGGCGGAGAGTCTGTTGCGCCTGAAGAACGAAGAGGTGGCACGCGAGGCGCTCTTGCAGGTCTTCGTCTCCGACACGGAAGAGAGCTTGCGGCTGCGCATCCGCATCGCCGAGGGGTTCGCCGAACTTGGCTGGTTGGTGCACGGTCACCGGGGCGGCGTGGAAAAGAAATTGCCCGAGGGTTTCCAACTCGACCGCGAGGGCCACATTCTCGATCGGAAGCGGTCCGAGTAATGCCACGAAGAACAGACATCAAGTCCGTCCTCGTCATCGGTTCCGGCCCCATCGTCATCGGCCAGGCCTGCGAGTTCGACTACTCGGGCACCCAGGGGGTCAAGGCCTTGCGCGAGGAGGGCTTCCGGGTGGTGCTGGTCAACTCCAACCCGGCCACCATCATGACCGATCCGGAGATGGCCGACCGCACCTACGTCGAGCCGCTCACCGTCGACTTCGTGACCAAGATCATCGAGCGCGAGCGGCCCGATGCACTTCTGCCCACCCTGGGGGGCCAGACCGCGCTCAACCTCACCGTCGAACTGGGTCGCGCCGGCGTCCTCGATCGCTTCGAGGTCAAGCTCATCGGGGCGCAGATCGCGGCCATCGAGAAGGCCGAGGACCGCGACCTCTTCAAGCAGGCGATGCGCAACATCGGCCTGCGCGTGCCGTTCTCGGGCTATGCGCATTCGCTGGCCGAAGCACGCGAGATTCGGGACGAGCTGGCTGCGCGCACCGGTCGAGGCTATCCGGCCATCCTGCGGCCTTCCTTCACCCTGGGCGGCTCGGGCGCGGCCATCGCGTGGAACGGCGAGGAGTTCGATAGCAAGATCCTGTGGGGGTTGCAGCAGAGCCCGCGCCACGAGGTGCTGGTCGAGCAGTCGGTGCTGGGCTGGAAGGAATACGAGCTGGAGGTGATGCGCGACGGGAAAGACAACGCGGTCATCGTCTGCTCGATCGAGAACTTCGACCCCATGGGCGTGCACACCGGTGACTCCATCACCATCGCGCCCGCCATGACCCTGACCGACAAAGAATACCAGTTCATGCGCGATGCGGCCCTGGCCGTGATTCGCGAGATCGGCGTCGATACCGGCGGGTCCAACATCCAGTTCGCCATCGACCCGAAAAACGGCGAGATGGTGGTCATCGAGATGAACCCGCGGGTGTCGCGCAGCTCGGCGCTGGCTTCCAAGGCCACCGGCTTCCCCATCGCCAAGATCGCCACCAAACTGGCGGTCGGCTACACCCTGGACGAGATCACCAACGACATCACCCGCGAAACGCCGGCCTGCTTCGAGCCGACCATCGACTACGTGGTGACCAAGGTGCCGCGTTTCGCCTTTGAGAAATTCCCGGGCGCCGATTCGACCCTGGGACCGCAGATGAAATCGGTGGGCGAGGTCATGGCCATCGGCCGCACCTTCAAAGAGTCGCTGGGCAAGGCCCTGCGCTCGCTCGAAATCGGGCGCTGGGGCTTCGACCTCGAGCGCGTGCCGCCTCTCGAGGATCTGCGCCGCCTCATCGCGCAGCCCGGACCGGATCGGTTGTGGCAACTGGCCGAGGCCCTGCGCCTGGGCATGACGGTGGACGAGGCGCAGGCGCTGACCGCCATCGACCCCTGGTTCTTGATCCAGGTCAAGCAACTCGTGGACGCGGACGAGGCAGCCCGCGTGGCCGGTGCCGCGCTCCTCGACGATCCCGCCGGCCTGCGCCGCTGCAAGCAACTCGGCATGTCCGACCGCCGGCTGATGAAACTGGCCGGCGTCGCCGAGGAAGACGTACGCCAGGCGCGCCTGCGCCACGGAATCAGACCGGTATTCAAGCGCGTCGACACCTGCGCTGCCGAATTCGAAGCGCACACGCCGTACTTGTATTCGACATATGAGTCTGGTGAAACTGGAACCCTGGGAGGGTTCCAGACCTCCCGCGATGGGGGCGAGCCAGCAAAGCCGTCTCGCCCCCACGCGATCAAATCTGGAACTCAAGCCGAGAAATCCGCAGAGTCGGAGGTGCGGCCCACCGGCAAGAAGAAGATCGCGATCCTGGGTGGCGGACCCAATCGCATCGGCCAGGGCATCGAGTTCGACTACTGCTGCGTGCACGCCGTGATGGCCTTGCGCGAAGAGGGCTTCGAGACCCTCATGGTCAACTGCAACCCGGAAACCGTGTCCACCGACTACGACACATCCGACCGGCTATACTTCGAGCCGCTCACCCGCGAAGACGTCCTGGAGATCGTCGACGCGGAGAAGCCCGAGGGCGTGATCGTGCAGTTCGGCGGGCAGACGCCGCTGCGCCTGGCCGTGCCCCTGCAAAAGGCAGGCGTCCGTCTGCTCGGCACCAGCGCGGACGCCATCGACCGCGCCGAGGACCGCCAGCGTTTCGGCGAGCTGGTGCGCAAGCTGGACCTGCGCGCGCCTGCCTGGGGAACCGCGCACGGCCTGGAAGAGGCGCGCGCGATCGCCGAAAAGATCGGATATCCGGTCATGGTGCGGCCCTCGTACGTTCTCGGCGGCCGCGCCATGGAGATCGTGCACGACGCCGCCGGGTTGCACACGTTCGTGGGCGTGGCCCTGGAGGCAGCTCGGCGCGAGAGTCTGGCCTCGGGCGGCGGCAAGGGCGACGAGAGCGCGCCCATCCTGGTGGACCAGTTCCTGCGCGACGCCATCGAGGTCGACGTGGACGTGGTGGCCGACGGCCAGGACGTGGTCATCGGTGGCGTGATGGAGCACATCGAAGAGGCCGGCATTCACTCGGGCGACTCCGCCTGCTCGCTGCCGCCCTTCTCCTTGCCCGCCGGAACCGTGCACACCATCAAGGAGCAAGCACGCGCCCTGGCGCGCGAGTTGGACGTGCGCGGCCTGATGAACGTGCAGTTTGCGGTGCCGCGGGATGGCCGCGGTGTCTTCATTCTCGAGGTGAACCCACGCGCCTCGCGCACGGTGCCCTTCGTCTCCAAGGTGATTGGGGTGCCGCTGGCCAAGGTCGCGGCCAAGATTGCGGCGGGCCGCACCCTGCGCGAATTAGGGATCCACGAGGTTTCGCCCGCGCACATGGCGGTCAAGGAGGCCGTATTCCCCTTCGTCAAGTTCGGCGGCGTGGACGTCTTACTCGGCCCCGAGATGCGTTCCACCGGCGAGGTCATGGGCATCGACAGCAGCTTCGAGGCCGCCTTTGCCAAGAGCCAGATCGCGGCCGGCTCCCGCCTGCCCGTGCCCGGCGGCGACAAGCCGGTCACCGCCCTACTCTCCATCAAGGACGCCGACAAGGCCGCCGCTGTCGATCTGGCCCGCCACCTCGACCGGCTGGGCTTCCGCATCCTCGCGACCAGTGCCACGCACGCCTGTTTGAGCCAAGCCGGTCTGCCGAGCACGCGCGTGAACAAGGTGCGTGAGGGCCGGCCCCACTGCGTGGACCGCATGATGGACGGCGACGTCCATCTGGTGGTGAATACCACCGAGGGTGCGGATTCCATCCGCGACTCCTTCTCGCTGCGACGGACCGCACTCATGCGTGGGCTGGCCTACTTCACCACCATGTCGGCGGCCCGGGCAGCCACCGTCGCCATCCAGCGCTTGCAGGCCGGCAACATGTCGGTGCGCTCGCTGCAAGAGTACCAACGTGGCCAGTAGGATCCCGATGACCCCGCGCGGGGTGAAGAAACTGCGCGAGGAACTCAAGCGTCTGCGCGAGGTGGAACGTCCCAAGAACGTGCAGGACATCGAAATCGCGCGCGCCCACGGCGACATCTCGGAGAACGCCGAGTTCGCGGCCGCCAAGGAGCGGCAGGCCTTCATCGAGGGACGCTCGCGCGAGATCGACAGCATCCTGGCCCAGTCTGAGGTCATCGATCCGGCCCAACTCTCCGGCGATCGCGTGGTCTTTGGCGCCACCGTCCGTCTGGCCGACACGGATTCCGGCGAGGAGACCAGCTACAGCATCGTGGGCGACCACGAGGGTGATATCAAGGAGGGACGCCTCGCCATCTCGGCCCCGCTGGCGCGCGCCCTCATCGGTCGGGAAAAGGGCGACACGGTCAGCCTGCGCACCGGCAAGGGCACCCGCGAATATCAGATCGTGGACGTTCGCTTCCTTCCGCTGCAAGAGTCCTGATTGGCATGCCCGGAATCGAAGTCGTCTTCCTCGATCTGGGCAACGTACTCGCCTTTCACGACGATGACGTGCTTTTCCGCCGCCTGTCCGAGTACGGCGGCGCCCCGCGCGAAACGATCCGCGAACGCCTGCTTGCCCTCTGGGCGCCCCTGAACCGCGGCACCCTGGCCGGCGACCAGCTTCGGCACGCCGTGTGCCAGGCCTCGGGGGCAACCACGGTGATGGATGCGGAAGCCTTCCTCGAAGTCTGGACCTGCTATTTCCGCCTCCACCACGAAGTCCTCCCGATGGTCGAGGCCCTCCTCGCTCGCGTCCAGGTCGCGCTGATCTCCAACACCAACGAGTTGCAATGGCGCTTCCTGCGACCGCAACTTCCCGTGCTCGAGCGCTTCGCCACTCACGTGCTGTCCCACGAAGTCGGGCTGGCCAAGCCGGATCCCGAGATCTTCCGCACCGCCCTTCGCCAGGTCGGCCGCCCGCCCGGGGCCTGCGCCTTCTTCGACGACATCCCCGAATTCGTGGACGCCGCCCGCGCCCTCGGAATCCACGGCCAGGTCTTCACCACCGCCGCCAATTTCCGCGTCCAGCTCGCGCGACTGGGACTGGCGCCGTAAAGCAGACCACCAGCAGCCAAGCGGTAGTGGCCGCCGAGGCGCAGCCAAGGCGCGGAGGGGGCAAGAATGCCAACGGCCAAGAAGCGGATCGACATCACCGTCGATGACAGGACCGAGCTTCGCCCGGAATCAGCCTCGGGCTACTGGAACGACAGGGCTGTCACACAGAAGTCGAAAGACCCGGCGGTCGTACGCGAACTGGCCTGGAACTGGAAGTTCGATGTGTTGGGCGGGCCGGTCAGCGCCACGCCGCTGGCCGGGGCCCAACACATTGTATTGAAACTGGTCCAGGGAATGGTCTGGCTGACAGCGGTCATTACGGCGCAATAGGTGGTTCCCGTGGCGCCCACGTAGTGCTTCACTTGCAGGCGCATATCCGCGCCAGTGGGCAGGCTGGTGACAGTGACCTTCACGCCCGTGCCGGTAAGCTGAACTGGTACGTCGCTGGTGACCGTGGTGGCTGGCGACAGACTGAATCCGAAACCAGCTCCCCAGACGGTGTAGCTGGGTGGATTCTGCGCACCGGCCGTGCCCGCCCCGCAAAGACTGCCCGCCGACACGCAGACGGACGATTTGCCCGTTGGGTCGACGAAGCTGAAATCGTAACCACCGTACGTCTGGACGGTGCAAAAGCCGCCGGGACAGGAGATGCCGCCGGTGCTCTTGGGCACAGGCGTGCAGGTAGTCACCGCCCCGCCGGTGGCCGTTGTGCTCCCGCCCGATCCACCGGTTGCCCCTGCGTCTCCGATTCCGCCGCTGCTGGTTGTGCCCCCACTTCCGCTGCCTCCGCTGCCAGTGGCGCCGGCGCCCGCCGCACCGGCGTCGGTGCCACCCGAACCTCCGAGACCTCCGGCGTCGCCCGTTCCGGTCTGGCCGCCGCCCGCATCGCCGGTCTGCCCGGCCGTCCCACCAGCGCCCGCCGCACCCGCATCGGTGCCACCCGAACCTCCGAGACCTCCGGTGCCGCCCGTTGCTCGGTCCGAGGAAGGGTTGACATCAGCAGAGGACGGGACGTCGATCGCGCCATCCGCAGACACAGTCACATCCGCCAGCGAGCCCGCGTCCACCGTGATGCTTCCTGCCGCCCCACCTGTCGCCGCGGTTGTCCCACCCGTCGCCAGCAGTCCGCCTGCACCACCCGCTGTCGTGCCACCCGCCGCGGTACCGCCTCCCGAACCGCCGCTCGCAGCATCCAGGGCCGAGCCACCACTGCCGCCTGTGACACCAGGGGGCGCGCCGCCACGGCTGGCATCATTCTGTCCGGCCCAGGGTGGCGTCAGGTTCACGCAGGCCGCAGAGAGGAGGGTTGCAGCCGCTGCAAACAGGAGGTGTGTAGCAGAGCGAGTCAAGTTCACCCTAGACTACAAGGGGCGCGGCCCGATGAAAACCCTTCATGGGTCTTGCGGATTCTTCGCAAACCCTCGCGGACTTGGCGCACGCTGCGCGACAATCACCCCCGCCGGAATCGTCTCGTCAGCGGCCGCAGACGCCGACCTTGAGTGATGTCCCCATGGGCCGACACATGCCTCCGTTGTAGGCGCAGTCGTCGATCTCTGTCCCATCGAGCTGGGAGTACATGGGTTGCCAGCCCACGTAGTAGTGGCACAGAGGCGTGCACTGACTGTTCAAACAAATCATCGGAGGAAGACATTTCGTTTCGGGCAAACCGCCCATAGGGTCGCACCTTGCGTCCCCGAAGAGCTTGCCGGCTACCTGACAGGTTCCGAGGCCGTTCGCGTCGGGGTAGCATCCCAGGCTCCCGCAACCCTGGAAGAAGACGTCACAAGGCCATCCGGGTTCTCCCGGCCTGGGCGGGGGGACATAGGTCCCCGAATCTTGCGGGTACCCCCCGTCGGACGTCCCTCCCCCTGCGTCTGCGACGCCCGGAATTATTCCCGTGCCATCGCTTCCCCCTGCATCCCCGATGCCCGGAGTTGTCTCGGTGGTGTCGCCCACCAGGGTCACCACGCCGGAGTCGACGGCGAAGCGGGTGGGCGGGGTTGTGTCGACTGGCGCCGGCGGGGGCTCGTAGCTCGTCTTGTCGTGGACCGAGCATGTGATCGGCAGCGCGCACGCCGCGCCTACCGCGAACACAACTGCCCAGTGGTTCGTAAGCCTGGTGTGCACGTCTTCGCGCCTCCTTCACGATTGTATCCGGCATCCTGAATGCGGGGCCAGAAAAACCGGCATCGCCCGAGAGCGCCCGCGGGTCAGCGGCGGCCGGGCTTGTGGCCAGCTCAGGCTCGTGGGACAGTGTTCGGGTCCATGCTGGATGACCTCGTGCTGGCGATCTTGCTGGCCTCGGCCGGACTCGCGCTCCGGCGGCGAGTTTCTGGATCGTCGTGGTCAACAAGCAGTCTTCGTCGCTACCTCGCCTGGGCCGGGTGGAAAGACCGGCTGAAGAAACTCGGCCTAAAGGAGCGCTGGGCCCATGCCATGGCGCATCCGGCATCGGAGGCGGGAATCTTGCTGCTCGTCTGCATGGTGTTTGGCTGGCTCTCCCAGTTCGCGGTCGTGGGCTGGGAAAAGACGGCAACCTTTGCGCCAGGCCCTCGCGATACAGGCGCCTGCTGGGTCTTGCAGCGGGCGGAAGCGGAAGACGCGGTTTTCGATTTCATGCAACGTGGTCGCAAGGAAATCGAGCCAGGAAAGCCGTTCCCCAGCCGGGCCAATTTCTGCCCGGTGGGGGGGCGCTACCTGGTGGACAAAGAAGGCTACATCACGTGCACGCGGCACGGGCGCGCGCCGGGCGCCCGGCGCGTGATCGATCCGGGAGGCGGGTCGGTTCCCTCGGGCAAGGCCAAGGCCAAGTAACATGTTGAGCGCGTCGGAAGCTGCCAAGCGCCTGGGATCGCTCGACTGGCCCGATTCCCTTGCGATCGTTCCCGAGGAGCTGAACGCAGAGATGGTCTGGGTGCCGCTCGATCGTCGCATCGGGCGCCTCATGCTGAGCCCATCGGTCGAGCCACGCCTTGCCCAGTTGAAGCTTCCGCGCGGGGTACCGATCGCGCGCTTCCCGGCGCGACCGCCCGCGGGCGAGCGCGCCGTCGCAGCGGCTATCGCTGGCGACATCCGCTACGCGCCCTACTGGATCCTCTCGGGTTCCGCGGTTGGCGACAAATCGGACGACGCACCCTGGGTCGCGGTCGATGCCTTCGACGGCCAACTGGTGGCGGGATGGCTTCCCGCGTGCAGGAAAGCGGCCCAGGTCCGATTGCTCTTCCTGACCCTGCTGCTCTTGCTTTCGATAGTCCTGGGGGTCGCGGTGACCTCGGTCGTGCTGGCGCGGCCGCTGTCGTTCCTGCGCGGATCCATCGTGATCGGCTCGCCGTCGCTGGCGCTCTATGCCTCGGGCGCTGCCCTGCTGGTGTTCGGCTACCTGGGCTGGAAACTGCGCCACGCGATCGGGCCGGCCCTGAACATGGTGCTCGGGCGCGGCAGCGGACTGCCGCCGGTACTGGAAGAGGGCGCGCTGCGGGCGGAAGAAGGCCGGATCCACTTTCCACTCGATCGGAGCTGGCTGCGACTGCTCAGATCCACCGGCGTGCTGGTGCTGGTGGCCTGTGTCGGCCTTCTGTGGTGGATGGGCAAGACCTTTCACGCTCACAACGCTCTGTCGCTGCTTTTCGCCGTCGTCGCCCTGACGGCGGGCGTGCTCGGCGGCGTGCACGCCACTGTGCGGGCGAACGGCGCCTGGCTGCCAACCTCCCCGGAGGCGTCGCGCCCTGCGGTGACTCCCGGCGGGCCACGCGCTCACCTGGTCCAGGTGGTCTTGCGCATGATGCTGCTCGCAAGCTTGTGCTCGGGCCTCGGTGCCATCATCTCCATGACCGGTGTCGGGTTGCTGCTCCACATCCCCCAAGTTGAGGATCGCAGTCTCATGATGGAGATCGGCGCCCACATCGGGACGGTGCTGGGTGTCGCGCTCTTTCGAACCACGCCCGGCGCGCGGCTCACGCTGATCCTCGGAGCCTTGCTCGACGGGGTGGCGAACATGTGGATCGGCGGGTGGCTGGCCACCGTGCTGGTCGGAATCGCCATGCTCGGCGCGGTGCTCCCCGCGGCGCGCGAGCAGCCCGGAGACCAGAGGCTGAGCAAGAAGGTGCTGCGGCTGGCCTGGGCATACATGTTTGGAGGTGTCTTGGGAAGAATGGCGGGGAAGCTCGTGGGCGCAGTCCTGTTCGGGCCGGTCGGCTACCTCCTGGGCGACGTGCTGGGCGACGAAGCCGGGTCTGTGATCGGACTCATGCAGATGCGCCGCCAAGGCGCGACTGCCCACGCAACCGGAGCTGCTTCAGTCAGTCGCTGACAGGTCGGCCGCGGCTTCGGCATCAGACGCGGCGTCCGCTCCACCGTCGGCCGCGACCGCCGCATCGTTGCCGGCTGCGTCCGCCGCCGGCGCCAGACCATCGCCGGCTGCATCCGCCGCCGCGGCGGGAACGTCGCTGGCTGCGTC
>Ga0265330_10001390_pt1 | contig 14143 bp, 12 predicted proteins | sample 41919metaG_FD_202083 | JGI IMG/M metagenome (GOLD analysis project Ga0265330, IMG submission 202083) | Rhizosphere microbial communities from Carex aquatilis grown in University of Washington, Seatle, WA, United States - 4-19-19 metaG | ecosystem: Host-associated > Plants > Roots > Rhizosphere... | reverse complement strand
GCGCTCGGCCTACGTCGAATCGACGGTGTATGCCATCCAGAAACTGCAATTGCCCAACGTGAGCATCTATCTGGATGCGGCCCATGCGGGCTGGCTGGGATGGGACCATCACCGCGAGGCCCTGATCCGAGTCTACAAGAAGGTGCTCAAGCAAGCGGGCGGCTACGACATGATCCGCGGGTTTGCCACCAACGTGTCCAACTACACCCACCTGTACAACCGCGACGGCATGGCGATGGAATCCAGCGATCCTTGCTACAACGAGATGGTCTATGTGAAGAAGCTGGCGGTGGGGCTGAGCGACAACGGCGTGAGGAACAAGGGCTTCATCATCGATACCGCGCGCAACGGCAAGGGTAGAATCCGCAAGGTGTGGGGCCGCTGGTGCAACATCAAGGGTGCGGGACTGGGCGAGCGACCGCGGGCCGCGCCCGCGCCGTTCATCGATGCGTACTTCTGGATCAAGCCGCCGGGAGAATCGGACGGCATCTCCGACCCGACACAGCCGCGTTTCGATGCGGAATGTGCATCCGATGAAAGCGCGTCGGGCGCACCGCAAGCGGGCGTGTGGTTCCAGTCGTACTTCGTCGACCTGGTCCGCAACGCCGTCCCGCCACTGTGAGGGGTCATGATGACCGGCGGTAACCAAGCCAGTCTCGCGAAAAGCGAAATCCGCCCGGCAGGGACCGGGCCGGAACCCTCTCTCTTTGCGCCGTCCGCAAGTGCCGGCGCGAGCCTTGACAGTGAGATCGACTTGGCCACCCTGTATGAGAAATACGCCCCCGCGATCTACGGCCATTGTCGGCGGATGTTGCAGTCGCCAGCCGCGGCTCGCGACGCTACCCAGGAGGTATTCGTGCGTGTGCTCACGCGAGGGCCACGCTTTCCCAACGACGATGATGGTCGGCGCTACCTGTACCGGGTGTCGACCAATGTTTGTCTGAATCAGATCGGCAAGCTCAAGACCCACACGCGCGCGGCTGCCTCCCTGCGGCCGCGGCCTGCGTGGGCGGGATCGGCAGAAGGGTGGCACGCAGACCGCGAATTCGTGGCTGCGGTGCTGGACCGCTGTGGCGAGGCAGGCGCTACGGTGGCGGTCATGCACTACGTGCACGGTATGTCGCAGGTCGAGATCGCCGAGAGCTTGGGGATCACAAGGCGAACTGTGTTCAGCCGATTGCGCAAGCTGGCGCGAATCGGCCGGGATTTGCTGGGGCTTGTGCAGCCGGAGGGTGAACGACGAGCGAAGAAGAACGGAAATGGATTGCACGCTGCATTTGGCGTTCGTTCACCAACCGCGATTTGAGATCCCGGGAAACGGCACGAAACTCAACCCACACCGGGTTGACTTCGTGCCCGACCCGGATCCCAGGCTTGCGCGATTTATGCGGGTCGGCAGTATTGCGGGAAAAGCCAATTTTCGAGAGGATGGAAGCGAAGCGGTGATTGGTTCCATGGTGCGCTCCCCCTTTTCGTCCCAGGTCGCGTCCGATGAGCCGGACGGCGGCGATGGGGCGATGGTGCGCGCGGCGCGCGGCGGTGACCGACGCGCGTGCCAGGCCATCTGGAAGAAATACGCGCCCCTGGTGCAGCGATTGGTCAGACGGTTCTTCGGGCCGGGACCCGATCACCCTGACGTCTGCCAGGAGGCGTTCATGCGCGTGTTCAAGCGCCTCGATGAACTGCGCGAGCCGGCGGCCCTGCCGGGCTTCATCATCGGCGTGACCCTGGGCGTGGCCCGCAACGAGTCCAGGCGCCGCCGCATCCGGGCGATTGTGGGCCTGAACTCGACCGACGAGTGGCCCGGTGCCGTGGCGCCCGGCGCGGCGGACGAGGCGCGCGAGGCGGTGCGCGCGCTGTACCGGCTGCTCGATAGCCTGGGTGCAGAGGATCGCTCGCTGTTCGTCGCCCGATATGTCGAAAAGATGGAAATGACTGACGTGGCCGCGGCTCACAAGATGAGCCTTTCCACCGTCAAGCGGCGCCTAGCTCGTCTCGCCCAGCGGGTCGACTCGCGCATGAAATCCGAGCCGGCCCTCGCGGAATATGTGGGCTTGCTGAGCCAGGGAGGGACGAGTTGACCAAACCACAAGATTCATTCAACGCGGGCGAGGCTCGCTGTCACGCCTTGGGTGACCTGGCGGCAGGCGCCGCCGAGGAGCAGCCGGCCGATCTCCGGCAATGGGCCGAAATCGAACAGGCCCTTGCCGGAAGGCCGAGCTTCCTGCGCCGGCGTTGGTGGGCACTGGCCGTTCCAGCCTTGGCGGGTTTGGCCCTGTGGATCGCCGCGGGCCGCACCTTGGGATGGCAGACGCAGGGCTGCGCGCTGGACCCGGATGGCAGTGTGTCGGCTCCCGCCGATCGCCTGTGCGTGGTCGCGTTTGACGGCGGCACGCGCATCACGCTGAATCCGGGCAGCTCTGCTCGCGTGCGCGGGCTGGGATTCTGGCGCGGGGCTCAGCTTGCGCTTGACCATGGCCACGCGGGGCTATCCGTGGTTCACCGTCTTGGTTGTCGCTGGGAAGTGCTGACCGGGCCTTTGCGGGCTCGGGTGACCGGGACTCGCTTCGAGGTGGATTGGGCGCCCGGGCCAGGCCATTTCAGCCTGGGGGTGAGAGACGGGGAAGTGATCGTGAGCGGCGATCCGCTGCGCAACCCCACCCCGGTACGCGCTGGGCACAGGCTGGACGTGGACACGGCCACCGCCAGCGTGGTGATGGGCGACTTGATCGTCCTTCGAGGCGCACAGGCCACGTCCGTGCGGGCCGTTGCGGACGAGCATCCGGAGAAGGCCGCGGCAGAATCGGCCGTGGTCTCAGGTCCGACAGCTCGTGCTGAGCGTAAGCGGAGCGTTTCGAGCCGGAAGACCGCGGCTCGCAATCTCGCATACTTTGCCAGGGGCAAGACCGCAGATGCGACGCCTGAGTCCCCCGCCGCCATACCCGATGTGGGGCCTGGCGTCTGGACCGCGTCTTCCGCGGAGGGCGACGCGCCTGCGCCTGCGCCTGCACCGCCGGGCCCGCGCCGCCTGACGATCGGCCGCAATGGCGAGCTGGTCGGCGGTGCCACGGGCCCGATTCGGGCTCTTCGCGGTTCGGGGACCACCTTCTCGAAGCGCGCCTATGCTTCGGCCAACCATCTCTACTTCGATGATGGGGCGCTCTGCACAAGCGGGAAGACACCTCAACTTGCGTGCGTAGAGGAGGCCGGCCAGCCCAAGAGGTGCGACTGGGACACCAACTGGGGCGTGCTCATGATGTGGTACACGCGCGAAGATCAGAAAGCCTGGGGCGGCGGTGCAAGTTCGAGAATCGCCTTCGAATTCCGGGGCAACGTCGGCCACTATCGACTGGTCGCCCATCGCGCGGGCGATCCGCCCCAGCGGGCGTATTGCGCTGCCAACTACCGATCCGGGGCGAGCGTGAGGCCTTCTGATTTCGAAGATTGCTGGAGCCCTGGTGGTCCACGCCTGACCGATTTCAACAAGATCGACTACTTCGCCCTGCAGCTGTTGTCCGAAGAGGCCTGGCTCAACTTCAAGTTCTGCCTGTCGGCCATCAGTCTCCCCTGAGAGACGAACAGGCCGCCCAGGACACGACGATGATTGGGTGGAAACCCGCGAGGAGTTTCTTGACGAAAACAGCACTTGGGCGTGATGTGAGGGACGTCGGAAATGTGCGAAAGGACCCAACGAGCGCGGATGGTCAACCAGGCTCGCCCCGCAACGACCACCCCTCCGAGAAAACGGCTTGTCCTGTGCCTGCTTTCCTGCTTTCTCGCAGCTGCGACTTTGTTGGCCGTGGCGAGGGCCGGGTTTGCTCAGGACAGGTCTCCGGCAGCGAATGATGACGAAACGACGCCGGCTGCGGGCGCCCACGCGACACAGGCGGCGGTCTTGCCTGCCCCCAGCGAGACCGGCGCGGTCACGCCGGCTACCGACACCGCCAGCCCGCAGCCCAAGCGTCGGGGAAGAACCACCCAGCTCGGGCTCTCCCCTCAAACGACTTCGGTTGCTAGTCCTTCAAACGGTCCGCCCGCGCTGCCCGAGGCGCCCACTTCGACTTGGGGTTTCAGGTTTCACGGCTTCTTCCGCGGGCCCATGCGGCTGAGCATGGATTCCGAGCCCGGCCGCGGGGTGCAGTTCCACGCCCCGCCTGTGACGCCCGATTTGAACTACACCACATGGAGCTTCACCAACAACAACCCCGGGCCCTGGGGCGAGATGCTCTTCCAGTATGGGAATAACCGCGTGACCATGACCATGGCCATCGCCAGCTACAACATCACATCGGGCGGCTGGCGCGAGCTGCAGGACCAGCTCGGCATCGACCGGGCTTTCGTCACTCTCAATTTTCCCGATGCTCTCGGCGACATCGGCATGATGGTGTGGAACGTGGGCGTATTCGGGGACCGCTACGGCGCCATGGGCAAGTACGATGGCGGGGCCTATGACACGTACATGATTGGCCGCACGCGCATCGCCGGTGCCACCGGCACATTCAATTTTGACCTGGCCGACGATTTCAGGCTCGTGGCAGAAGGAGGCGGCGGCGCCAAGATGGATGTGCAGCAGTGGACTCAGTCACCCTATCCATCGTGGCAGCCTTTCCCTGGGCACGCACAGATGGGAACAACCATGTTGGCCCACGGCCACGTGGGCGGCGTGTTTGCTCAAGTGCTCACTCTGACCGGCCATTTCATGTACACCTGGACCGCGGACGCCATGCGGACCGACCTGAACGATCCCAACTCGGCCCAGAAGCCCACGAACTATGCCAGCCCGGGGCTGTCCTACTCAGCCAAGGATGGCCGCATGCGGATTTTGGGCGTCGATCTGAGACTCGACGGTGGATGGCTTGGCGACGGCTACCTCGGCTTCTCCTCCATCAAGACGGACAACGTGGGCGTCCTGTCAGACACAATCGAGGTCATTCACTCTCAAGGCGGATGGCAGTACCAATCCAACTATACCGGCGGCATATCCAGTCATGGCGACAGCACGGTCAACAGCGTCGGTTTCCAGTACACGTTCAGCTTGGCTGCCTTTCTCCTCCGGCCGCAGGAATGGTGGGGCCAAGGTTCGGACTTCACGCTCCAGGTTTTCGGCATGTACAACCGTATCAGTGGTCTCGCCTCGACGGACGAGCAGACAACGGCGCTTCTGGGCAAGAGCAAGCTGAAGCTGGGCACGCAGTTGCTCTACGCACCGTTGACGTTCATGTCGGGCGGTGTTCGCTTCGACTCGGTTCAGCCCAACATGGGCGACCGCACCCACGACTTCTGGGTTGTGTCTCCGCGGCTGATCTTCTACACGGCGTTCGTCACGCGCGAGCAAATCATGATCCAATACCAGTACTATGCGTACGGAAGCTGGTACTTCAACAGCCCAACCGCGAGTCTTCCCTTTCCCTACGGCCAGTCGGGGAATCTCTGGGTGCCTCGACAGCCCGACAAGCACACGTTTACGGTCGCCGCCAGCATGTGGTGGTAGCCCTGTGGCTACGGCGGGTTGAGGTCCCAATGCCAGAGAGGCTTCTGTTGCAGGCCGGCTGCCAACGCCAGATCCCGTCTGACCGCGACGTAGCCGTCGGCTTCTTCATTGGCGGGGAAGAACGTCTGCCCCTCGGAGTTCTTGATTCGGCCCACCTGGTGATACACCACAACGTAGTCGAGCTGTGCAAACAGCGGGAGCAGAAAGTCGTCTAGGACCGCATTGTAGAAGATGTCGGGCAAGGGCAGCCCGCAGCGCTGGGTGATCTCTGCGTGTTCTTTCAGCGGCCGATCCGGGCCGATGAAGGTGCCCCACCTTCCGGCGGATACGGTGCCGCGGGGCAAGCAGTCGAGGAGCTGACGGTCGGTGAGCGACCACAAGTCGAGGATGTTGACCTTGCGAAAATGCCTGGACGCCAGTTGGTAGGCCGTCATTCCGGCCTGCCCGGTCATCACGTGAATGGGCTGCGTCTTCGCGTGCGCAACCAACGCGTCCACGATTGGCAACAACTCGCTGACCGTGACGGCGTCGCGGCGGTGCATCTTGTTGAGCAGCTCCACCCGTGAAAACTGCTGGGGGTCTTTCACCCGCGCATCGAAACGGGCGAAGACCCCGCCCATGGTCCACAGCGGCTGGCCTTCCACCGCCCCCTGGTGCAGAACCTGGATCGCGAACACAAGATTCGCGGCGGCGTAGAGAGCAGCCAGTCCGGCCCGCCCCGACGCCGCCTGGGCGAATTGCTCCAGGGCCAAGAATCCGGTGAGAACCAGCGAGGGCACGATGAGTGCCAGAAATCTTGCCCCTTGCATCCAGTCGCCGCCGCTGGCCACCAAGAACACAAGCTGAGCCAACCCCAAGCTGGCCACCAGCTCGGCAGTCGCATTGCCCGCCTTGCGTACCCGCCGCACTACCAGCACCACGAGGCCAGCCAGGAAGAGCAGAAGCGGAAACGCGCCCGTTTCCAGTCCCACGTCCCACAGGTAGCGTGCCCCGTCCTGCGCATTGAACCCGCCCACTTTCATCAGCGCGGGATTGGGCCACCAGGCATGGAAGTACAATTTGCGAAATCCGAAGAGCAGGCCCAGCACACCGATGGCCACGCAAGCGCGGCCCACCGGCAAGAGAAGGGCGCGCCGCACACTCTGCGACCCGGACCGTCGGGAAATCGCGGTGATGGCGATGGCAAGCAGGGCCAGGCCCACGAGCAAGAGAGGCGCCTCGGGGCGGGCCGCTGCAAACAAGAACGCCGCGGCCCCGAAGCGCAGCCAATACCAGCGCGTGCATCTTTCGGTCGCGCGCGTGCACTCGTCGATGAACCACAGGCCAGCGGCTGTGGTCAGGGCAGTTTCCATCCCGCTGGTGGCCCAGTAACTGAAGCATCCGAAGGTGCCGAGAGCGGCCACCAGACCGGCGCGCGATCTCAGACCCATGCGCCGGCCCACCCGCACGGCCAGCAACATGGTCGCCACCCCGGCGCCCAGCGAGACAAGGTACGCGACCACCGGCATTGACAAGGGCGTCAGTCGATAGACCAGCGCCAGGACCAGAACCAGTGACAGCGACGAGCTTTGTTCGAGGCGCAGCCCGTTGTAGTTGAGGATCTGCCCGTGTTCGGCCAGGGCCCGCGCTGCCCAGTAGGTGATGTAGCAATCGTCCTGGCCGCCCTGACTCCACAGGATCACCGCCAGCGCCGAGCACAGCAGGGCAGCCACCACGATATCGGCGTGACTAGCCAATCGACGCACGCGCCGCCGAACTGGTCGCGCGGGTTCCGTCGCGGACAGGTCTGGCGCCAGCGGCGGGTCCACGGAACCAGGGGTCGACGGCATGACGGGCAATCTACAGCATCCTTGCCGGGCGGATCAGACCGGGGCGAGATTCTGTGCGATCTCGATCACACCCACCGGGGACCTCGACTTTGGCATCTGACCGTTGACAGGCTGCCAGGGGACAGGGATCCTCCTGCCCACCATGCGCCCTGACGGCCGACGACCTGACGAATTACGCGCCATCCGAATCACCCCGGATTGTAACCGCTACGCCGAAGGCTCGGCTTTGGTCGAGTTCGGCGAAACCAAGGTGATTTGCACCGCCACCGTCGAGAACAAGGTGCCGCCCTTCCTGACGGGACAGGGCAAGGGTTGGGTCACGGCCGAATACGCCATGCTCCCGCGCTCGACCCACACGCGTTCGGGCCGCAATCCGGGCGGCCGCGGCCAGGAGATCCAGCGCCTCATCGGCCGGGCTCTGCGCGCGGCCGTGCGGACCGCGCATTTGGGCGAACGTCAACTGACCGTGGACTGCGACGTGATCCAGGCCGACGGCGGCACGCGCACAGCGGCCATCACCGGCGGTTGGGTCGCCCTGGCTCTGGCGTTGCGTCGTCTGGTGAAGAGCGCGAAGCTGGCCAATGATCCTCTGCGCCGGGCGGTGGCTGCACTGTCCGTGGGCCTGGTGGCAGGCGAGCCGCGCCTGGATTTGGCTTACGAGGAAGACTCGGCGGCCGACGTGGACTTCAATTTCGTGATGACCGACGCCGGCCAGTTCATCGAGATTCAGGGCACGGCCGAGGGAGAGCCGTTTTCTGCCGACGACTACGCCAAGCTGGTGGCTCTGGCGAGCGTGGGCGCGAAACAGCTATTCGCTCTCCAGCAGAAAGCCTTGCAGGAGGCCAAGCTCCCGTGAGGGTCGTGGTGGCCAGCCGCAACCGGCACAAGCTGCGCGAGATCGGCGTCCTGCTGGCCGATTCGGGTCTAGCCTGGGATCTGGTTTCCGTCGACGAGGTCGCACCCAAATGCGCGCTGACCGAGGACGAGCCCAGCTTCGAAGGCAATGCTCTGTCCAAAGCGCGCCAGGCAGCAGCAGCCACTGCATTGCCGGCACTGGCCGACGATTCGGGCATCGAAGTGGATGCCCTTGCTGGAGCCCCGGGTGTGTACTCGGCGCGCTGGAGCGGCGAGCCTAATCGCGTGGGGAGCGGGCGAGCTTTGCTCGCCGCGGACCATCGCGCGAGGCCGAGCGAAGCGAGCGGGGAGGTGGGGCAGGTGGGGGGCCGAAGGGCATGCGAACCCTCTCAGGGTTCCCCTATCAGCGACGACGCGCGGAACAATCAGAAGATGTTGCGCGAATTGGCCGGCGTCCCCACGGAAAAGCGCACCGCTCGCTACCGCTGCGCCGCTGCCTTCGTCGACCTAGGCCGCAATCTCGAACTCGTGCGCATGGGCGCATGCGAAGGTCGTTTGCTGGAATCTCCGCAAGGCACCGGCGGCTTCGGCTACGACCCGCTCTTCTTCATCGAGTCCTTGGGCCGCACCATGGCCGAGATCCCGCTCGATGAAAAGAACCGGCTCTCTCATCGCGCGGCCGCATTTCGCGAGCTCGCGCGCGCACTGGCAGAGTCTTATCTAGTGGGCTGAGGGGGAGACGACAGGAAGCGTGCCGATCCCGATGCCGGTGCTGATGATGGTGCGAGGAATCGTCTTGAAGGTGATGATGCCGGTCGACGTGGAGGCATCGCTCCCAGCATCGGCTTTGGTGGCTGTGGCGGTCGTGGTCGCCGTGGACGTGGCGGTCGCCGAGCTGCTGCCGGTCTGCGATTTTGTGCCCGTGGTCGACTTGGTGGACGTCTTGGTGGTGGTGTCGGTGGAGGTCGCAATTCCGGCGTCGTACGGGGTGAAGGTCGACGTCACCGTCGAAGTCGCGCTTCCACCATCGGGGCTAGGCAGCCGGCAGGTTCCGCTGGAACACACCAGCGAGGCGTTGCATACGTTGTTGGAGCAACACTGCTGATCCGCCGTTCCGCAGGGAACGCAGTTGCCAGCGGAACAGACGGTGTTGCCGCCCAGACAGGTGTTGAGGGCACAACAGACGTAGCCGCTGGAACCACACACCACGCAGTTGCCAGCGGTGTTGCAGATCGAGCCGACGCCAGGGCAAACGTTGTTGGCGCAGCAAGGCCGGCCGGTGATGCCGCAGGCGACGCAGACCCCGCTGTCGTTGCACACGGTTTCGACTGCGTTGCACTGTTTGTTGGCACAACAGACCCGATTGAGTCCGCCGCAGGCCGTGCCGGTGTCGGTCCCGACGTCGTTTGCGCCGGTGCCCGGCCCGTCACTGGTCTGGGCTGCGTCCGGCCCGGGTTCGCTGGCATCGGCCGGGGTGTTGTAGCATCGGCCGGCTCGACATTCGTATCCAGTGGGGCATTCCTTTCCGGCGTCTGTGCCGGCGCACTTTTGCGATCCGTTGGGCGGATGGGGGTCGTATTTGCACGACAGCACGACCGCCAGGCCGAGCGCCAACAGGAGATCGAAGCCTGGCTTCGTGGTTGCCATCAGAACACCCCCATGGCCGCCAGCCCCGCGCCTCCAGGGCCCACAACCGGGCTCAGGGTGACGCGTGACGGTGTTTCGCGTGCGGCTCGCACGCCATAGTAGTAAAGCGCGCCGCCGACCACAGTGACCACTGCGCCCGCGAAATAGAAGAACCCCTCTGCCTTCTGGGCGGCCAAGCCAGCCGAATCGTCCTTCGCATTGAACTGGTCGGCAGTGGCAACCTTGTGCGACAGCGATTGTGCTTGCCATCCGGAAAGGACGCCCAGCACGATGCTGGCGACTCCGACGGAACCGCACACAATGCCTGCGATGCGAAGGCCACGCCCGCGCGGTGCAGGCGCGATGGCCTTGGCCACGACCGGTGCCGGGGCGCTCGTGGCTGCGCCAGCGGCCGGGGGAGTCTGGCTGGGCGGCGCGGCTGGTGAGGAAGTGGGGTTGGTCGCGGCGGCAGCCTCTGGTGCAGGACTGACCGGCGGCGGAGATATCGTTGATCCCTCACCCTGGGCTGGCGCAACCTCTGGGCTGGCTGGCGTCCCAGGAGAGATCGCGGTCGGTTCCAGCGCCGGCGCCCCGGGCTTGGCCGAGGCGGCCTCGTCTATCTGCTTCTGCAAGCCGTTGATTCTCTCTTCGATTTCAGCGCGCTGAGGAGTCTTGGGGACCTTGACCAAGTAGTTCTTGTAGAGATCCAGAGCCCGCTTGTTGTCGCCCTTGCGGCGGTAGGCCTGCGCCAAATTATAGAGGAAGCTCGGGTCGGGTCGCAGCTCGTAGGCCTTTTCGAATTCTCGGATCGCGTCGTCCCAATGGCCCAGGTCGTACTGCTGGGTGCCGATCTCGTAGTGCTGTCGGGCCTGCTCGGTGGCGCCGTCGGCGCCGAGCGCGGGGCTGGCCAGGGCCAAGACCAGCGCGGCCAGAAGATAAGACAGTCCCGTCGCCCGGAGCGGCACTTTCTTGCGCAGAGGCATCGGCACGGGCCGATTGTAGCACCCCGGCCCGCGCCAGAGGAACATGCAAGCAGGGGTGGCATACAGTTGCCTTCCGTGGCCCAGACATCGGATATCGGGTGGCTTCCGTGGTCCTGGGGCGGGGTCAAGAGCAGCGACTGCGTCGGCGATCAGCCCTTTGACATGACGAGCAACGGTACCTACGCCGGGCTGCAAGGCTGGGGTTTGGAAGTGGCGGTCACTGACCCAAACAGCATCAAGAACACCTCCAAGCGACCAAAGTACATGACCACGGGCAGCTGCAACTGAGTCTCGGCTGCGACTGTCGCACCCCGCTGCGTTAGTGGATGACGTCTTGAGCTGGCCCGGCCGATTGAATGCAGGATCTGCGTGAAATGATCTATATTCCGTCCCAGACTCCGTGACAGTTATTGCACGTTTCTTTCACCATCGTTGTTAAGAGTTCGCCACAATCCATCTGGCGGCAAGAGAGGGAACCATGACCGGAAAAATAGACTTCGTTCGATCACTTCGTGGCGCAGCCTGGGCTCTCGCGCGAGTCGGCTGCGTGGGATTGCTCTTCCTGGGCACGACCCACTGCCTGCCCGCTCCGGCCGCCGATGACGGAGGCGGCGCCGCGGGCAGCAATGGCGGCAACGCCTCACAAGGTGGCACGACCCACGCTTCAACTGGCGGCTCGACCTATGTCTACTCGACTGGCGGCACGCCGCAGAGTAGCTCGACGTACACGCCGCCGACTGGCGGCACGCCGCAGAGTAGTTCGACGTACACGCCGCCGACTGGCGGCACGCCGCAGAGTAGCTCGACGTACACGCCGCCGACTGGCGGCACGCCGGAGAGCAGCTCGACGTACACGCCGCCGATTGGCGGCACGCCGCAGAGTAGCTCGACGTACACACCGCCGACTGGTGGCACGACCAGCGCGCCTCCCGCGGGGGGATCCACGGCCGTGACCACATGCACGCCCGCGCCCAAGAGCACCGGCGGCCTCTCTTGTCCGGGCGGCAAGTGCACGGCCGGAACGTACAGTGGCTACGATTTCTCGTTCAGTGACGGAAAGGGGTCGACCATCTGCGTGGACGCGAACAGTCTCTGCGCGGCGGGCACTACCGGCGCGCAAGATGCGGCCTACACGGTTTGGGGAGCTGGCTTCGGATTCAACCTGTCCACAGCCACCACGGCCACCACCGACGTGCCGGTTCAGCTTTCGGGAAGCGGTGTTTCGGTCGCGCTCACCAGCCTCCCCACTGGTGCGGATATGCGCGTGCAAGTGACGGTGGGAGGCACAGCCTATTGTGCCGTGATGACGGCGGCCACCCAGACCATTCCTTGGAGCAGTTTCAATACGACCTGTTGGGCCCCGGCCACTGGCACGGCGTTGGGGGGCGCGCCCAACACACCGAAAATCCAGTTCCAGCCAAGTTCAACCAAGACTGCCGGGACGTTCGACTTCTGTGTAACGTCTGTGACGTTCCAGTAGCCAGTCTTTGCCACGGGGCGCGCAACTGCTCGCCCCGCGCTACTGCTACACGCGTTCACGCGCCTGCGCGGCACGTTCGCGCAGGCCAATGAGCTGCTGACCGGCGGCTTCAAGAGTCTCGGGTCGCTTGGGAAAGTGGAAGCGAATCAGGTTGCGTACCGGCTCGTGAAAGAAGCTGGAGCCGGGAACCGCAGCCACGCCGACCTGCTTGACCAGCCAGTCGCAGAAAGCCCGGTCGTCGGTCCATCCGGATTCGGCGATGTCCACCTAGGCGCCTTCGGGCTCTGTGAAGCACAGTCCAGACTGTCGGAGGAAGCCCAGGAAGAGTTCGCGCTTTGCCGCGTAGCTGGCTTGCAGTTCGGCGTAGTAGAGGTTCAGGCTGGCTACGCCGCTTCCCGCGAGGGGCTGCCGCCCGCGCACTCGCGATCGCGGCCGGTGCCGCGGTGGGGATTTCCCGTGTCTATCTTATCCACCGGCCGCGTGCGGTCAGCCGAATTATTCCGACAGTTGGATCTGCGAGCAACTTGGGCCGGGCGATTGCGGCGCGGCGGGCGTCGGTGGTATCGCCGGAACGCAGGCGTGCAATTGACGACGCGCGCGCCTTGGCATTGATAGTGCGAGCCCGCAGGGCGCGGTGAGGGTGGTTGTCCGTCCCGCATTTATGAAAGGTGTCACGCACCAGCTTCGTGCTGATGGAGCGCGAACGGATCAGAGTCGCCTTCGCCTTCGATCACCACTTCGCCTCGGCTGGCTTCCGGCTGGTTGGGTGATCCTGTCGATCATACGCGTTCAGGCGCCTGCGCGGCCCGTTCGCGCAGGCCGATGAGCCGCTGCCCGGCTGCTTCCAGGGTCTCGGGCCGCTTGGCAAAGTGGAAGCGAATCAGATTGCGAACCGGTTCGCGAAAGAAGCTGGAGCCCGGAACCGCTGCCACGCCGACCTCCTTGACCAGCCAGTCGCAGAAGGCCCGGTCGTCGGTCCAGCCTGATTCGGCAATGTCCGCCAGGACGTAGTAGGCGCCCTCCGGTTCCGTGAAGCGCAAGCCAGTTTGTCGGAGGAATCCCAGAAAGAGTTCGCGCTTTGCCGTGTAGCTGGCTTGCAGTTCGGCGTAGTAGCTGTCAGGCAGGTTCAGGCCAGCCACTGCGGCTTCTTGCAGGGGCGCTGCTGCCCCCACGGTGAGAAAATCGTGCACTTTGCGTGCGCCGGCGATCACGGCCGGCGCTGCAATCACATAGCCCAGGCGCCAGCCCGTCACCGAGTAGGTCTTGGACAGCGATCCGCAGGTGATGGTCCGGTCGAACATGCCCGGCAGGGTGGCGAAATAGGTGTGCTGGTGGGGCGCAAACACGATGTGCTCGTAGACCTCGTCAGTGATCACGAAGGCGTCGGCCTGCGTGGCCAGCTGGGCGATCAGGTTGAGTTCGCTTCTCGTGAAGACCCGGCCGGTGGGATTGGCGGGGTTGCACAGGATTATCGCCTTGGGTCGCTGGGCAAAGGCGGCGCGCAGCTCGGCCTCGTCAAAGCGAAAATCGGGCGGGTGTAGCGGCACGTAGATGGGTTCGGCGCCCGAAAGAATCGTGTCAGCGACGTAGTTTTCGTAGAAAGGCGAGAACACGATCACACGGTCGCCAGGGTTGCAGGCGGTCATCATGGCGGCCATCATGGCTTCCGTGCTGCCGCAAGTGACGACGATGTTCGTGTCCGGGTCGATGGCCAGGCCTGTGAATCGAGACTGTTTTCGCGCCAGGGCCTGACGGAAGGCGGGCGCGCCCCAGGTCACCGCGTACTGATGGGGCCCGTGCCGGCCGGCGTGCTCGGCCGCCTGCTTGAGCACCTCGGGTGGATCGAAGTCGGGGAACCCCTGCGACAGATTGATGGCCC
>Ga0265330_10001389_pt1 | contig 14146 bp, 14 predicted proteins | sample 41919metaG_FD_202083 | JGI IMG/M metagenome (GOLD analysis project Ga0265330, IMG submission 202083) | Rhizosphere microbial communities from Carex aquatilis grown in University of Washington, Seatle, WA, United States - 4-19-19 metaG | ecosystem: Host-associated > Plants > Roots > Rhizosphere... | reverse complement strand
ATCGCCGTGATCACGAAAGCTCAGACCGCCGCCGGGAATCGCGGCGAGCAGGAGGATGGTCGCGCACAAAAGCGCGCGCGACGCCAGCAGTGGCCCCCTCATGATGCGAGATTCCAGTTGTCCGTGGCGTATTTCGTGGCGAGGATGCGCTGGGCGGATTCGTTCTCGGCGCCTGAAAGCTCGGAGTCCCGGGCGTCGAGGCATTCGCGAAAAGCCCGCGCGAACGCCGCCTGCACCTCGTCGAAGAGGAGTGTGCGGCTCACCTGCTCGTTGAGGCATGTCGGGGGATAAGAATCCGCCGGCGCCGCTGAAGAAAGATAACGGAACACACGCCCCCCGGGATTCTCAAGCGGGATGGACCCGTGCTGGAGCACCGCGGTGCGCGTCGTCATCTGCGCGCTTCCAATGAGCTTCCGCCCGTCCCGCGCCGCGATCTCGTATTCACCGGCCGAGCCGAAACAATCGGGATTGTGCACGTCCCCCCTCTGCGATGCATTGACCAGTCCCGCGATCCCCAGGTGGGCCAGACCATGGAGCAGGACACGTGCGATGAACATATAGACCTCGCGCTTGCGCGCGGAACCGAGGAGCGTGCCGCTGGCATCCTTGGCGAGAGCCACCGAGTACGTGAGCTCCTGGTCGTGAAGAACCGCGTGCCCCCCGGTCGGGCGGCGCACGAGAGTCACTCCGTCCTCGGCGATACGCTCGGGCTGGTAGATGCCTTTCACGCGCTGAAAGCGCCCCAGGGAGAGCGTAGCCGGGGAGAAGCCATACAGTCGCACGACGGCGGGGCTCTCGCCCTTGCCCACGGCTTCAGCGAGCGCTTCGTCGATGGCCATGTTCATCCTGCCCTCCGTGGGCGGGTGCAGGATGAGACGGAGACCTCCCGAGCCGAGAATCCCGGCAGCGCCCGGGTCGGCGCAACCCTTGACCGCAGGGCTCACGAGTATTGTTCCCCCTTGAGCTCGTCGATGTACTGACCGGCGGCATGCGCGGCAATGGCTCCTTCGGCGGCCGCGACGACGAGTTGCCGGAATGGGCTCGCCCTGACGTCACCGACGGCGTACAGGCCGCTGACCGTGGTCTCCATGCGCTGGTTGGTGTCCACATATCCCACGTCATCGAGGGGCAGCCCGAGCGGCTTGATCAATCCATTCGTCGGATCGGATCCTATGAAAACGAAAACAGCGGAAACCTGCTCCTCGCAGGTTTTTCCACTGACCGCGTTCTGCAGCGTCACCCGAGCCACGGCGGGGGAGCCCTCGATCTTCTTGAGCTCCGTATTGAAGCGCACCTCGATCTTCGGATTGGAGAGCACGCGCGAGGCAAGAGCTTTCTGCGCGCGGAACTTGTCGCGTCGATGGATCATCAGAATGCCCGAGGCCAGATGGGCGAGATACATCGCCTCGTCGCAGGCAGCATCCCCGCCGCCTACCACGAGCATCCTCTTGTTCTTGAAAAACGGACCGTCGCAGGTGGCGCAATAGGAAACGCCGTGCCCCGAAAGCTCCTTTTCGCCGGGCACGCCCAGCGTCTTGTGCGCGGCGCCGGTGGCCAGGATGACGGTATAGGTGGTCATGGGGCCCTTGTCGGTTTCAAGAACGAAAACGTGCCCGTCCTTGCGTATGGCGGTAACAGCGGCATTGTCGAACTCGGCGCCGAATTTCCGCGCCTGATCCTCCATTTTTTGCGTGAAATCGTACCCGCTGATCGGTTCCGGGAACCCAGGGTAGTTTTCCAGGCCTTCAATGAGGAGTGCCTGTCCTCCCGAGGAAAGTTGTTCGAGCACGAGTGTGCGCAGATTGCCGCGCGCCCCGTACTGCGCCGCGGAAAGTCCCGCTCCTCCGGCGCCTATGATGATCAAGTCGCGATCAGGGGTCATTCAATTCCTCCGGGGAAAAAGATACCAGATTGCCGCGCTCATGGGAAGAAAAGTTCTACCGACATTGATGGAAGGAAGGAAGAAAAAGGAACACCATGGAAGAGAGTACCCGAGCCTTCGTCCGGAACCTCGATGAGAGCATGAAAGCCGAGTCGGCCCTCTTCGTGGGCCTGGGCGAGAGCTTTCAGAGATTGCGCGAGTCCTTCCAGGGCAAGGAATGGGGTCCGAGCCTGGCTCTGGCCGAAGAGATCCAGCGCTCCGCGCAGAGCATCGAGCGTGCCGATACGGCGCGCGATGAAGCCTTTGTCCGATTGCGCGAGGCCCTGGATATGCCCCGCGAAAGCGCGTTTTCCGCCCTTCTCCCCGTTCTTCCTGACGCGGAGCGGGAGCTCCTCGAAGAAAGCTGGCGCGCGCTCCGCATGGCCGTGGTGCGTTTGAAAACAGCCACCGGCCGTATGCGCTACGCTGCCGAGTCGCTCTCCCGGACGCTGAACAGGATCCTCGACGAGGCCTTCCCGTACCGCAAGGGAAAGATCTATTCCCGCCGCGGAACCCCCACGAGCGTGAGCGGCGCGCTCCTGGTCGACCGCAAGCTGTAGGAGGAACGACGTGCAATCCACCTTTGCCCCCATAGAGCTCGGAAAACGGGGGCTCATAGCCACCACGGAAGGGCTTGCGACCGTTGGTCACAACATCTCCAACGCTTCCGTGGAAGGTTACAGCCGCCAGCGGGTGGAGATGAGCGCCACCGATCCCCTGTATGAGCCCCAATTGAATCGGGAGGAGACTCCCGGTCAGATCGGGCAGGGCATGGACGTGGAGCGGATCAGCAGGGCCAAGGACATGCTCCTGGAAGGCCGTATCGTCGCCGAACAGAACGTGCAGGGCTACTGGGACACGCGCGACAAGTACATCCTCATGATGGAGCAGGTCTACAATGAGCCAACCGAGCACTCCGTGCGGACCCTCATGGACCAGTACTGGAGCTCATGGCAGGATCTGTCCCTGAATCCCACCGAAATGGCATCGCGAGAGTCGGTCCTGGAAAAGGGCAAGGCGCTCGTGGACGGCATCCACAGCCGGTATCAGAGCCTCAAATCGGTCCGTGACATGGCGGAGGGTGACGTCCAGGGAACGATAAAGCAGGTGAACGAGCTCACCACGGACATCGCGAACCTCAACAAACAGATCGTGAAGTCGCAGGCCCTCGGTGACAACCCGAACGATCTCCTCGACCGTCGGGATCAGCTGGTGAGCAAGCTTTCCAACCTCGTGGATATCACCATTCATACGAATGACCCCGCGGGGGAGTTCGTGGTGACCATGGGCGGTATGCACATCGTCCAGGGAGGTCACAGCGAGACCATCGACATGAAGGCCGACAAGACCAATGAAGGCTACACGATGCCGGTCTGGTCGGACACGCAGCAGCCCGCCATTGTACGCGGCGGCACGCTCGCCTCCCTTCTTACCGCCCGCGATGGCGATGCCCGACAGGAGATTCAGAGCCTCGATCTGCTTGCCGTCAACTTCACCGACCTCGTGAACGAAGTGCATCGTCAGGGGTATGGGTTGGACGGCCAGAAAGGCACCGACTTCTTCGTCGAGCACCCCGCGATCACGAACGTGAACGGCAACTATGACTCCAAAGGCAACGGGGCTTTCGATTCGACATGGGTTTTCCGCGTCACCGGCACGAACCCACTCAAGGCCAAGGATCAGATCGGTCTTGCCGGAACCATCACTCTGCCCGGGGCCCAAGGCGATGTCGCCATTGGCTATCATCCCACCGACACCGTCGAGGATCTCGTCACAAGGATCAATCTCTCGGGTGCCGAAGTCGTGGCCCGGCTGAACTCAGAGGGCAAGCTCTCACTGAAGGCGACGCCTGCCGCCGACACGGCGAATCCAGACTTCGTGATCCGGGGGATGGAGGATTCCGGCCAGTTCCTCGTGGGCTACAGCGGGATATTGAAGGCTTCGGGACCCGCAGGAGCCTACACGTGGGGAAAGGCGGACGCGGTCCAGGCCCTGCGGCAAACGGAAGGCACCGATTTCTCCGTTGCGCCCTTGGCGCACCCGGCGGGATGGATCGAGGTGAATCCCGAGCTGAGCGCGAACCCGGGATCCGTCGCGGCAGCCTCAGGGCATGACGGCAAAGCCGACGGCGTGGGAGACGGCACGGCCGCCCTCGCAATTGCCCAGCTTCGAACGACACCAGTCATGGTGGGCGTCACATCCACCTTTGACAGCTACTTTGCCGACCGGGTGGCCACCATCGGGCTCAAAGGCGAAGAGGCGAGCCGCAGCGTCGACACGACGAAGCTCGTCATGAAGAATCTCACTGATCTGCGCGAGTCGATTTCAGGGGTGAACGTGGACGAGGAGCTCACCACCATGCTCACGTATCAAAACGGCTATGCTGCCATCGCGCGGTTCATCAGCACATTCGACACCCTGTTGGACACCGTGATCAACAAGATGGGCGTATAAGGACGGGTTAGGCGATGAAAAGGATAAGCTCACAGCTGCCGACGTATGACAGCAGCTACTATCTTCAACTGCGCGAGTACGACATGAACCAGGAGTCGAACAAGGTCGGCTCCCAGTCGCGCATCAACGACCTGCGCGACGATCCCCTGGCAGCGGCGCGCGCCACGCGGTTTCAGTCGGAAATCACACGCATGGATCGGTACAGCAAGAACATCGAGTCGGTGCGTAACACGCTGTCCAGCGCCGAGGGCAATCTGCAAAGCGCCAACGACATCCTCCAGCGCGTCCGCGATCTCGCCGTCCAAGGGGCGAACGGCACTTTGGACAAATCCCAGATGGGCTATATCGGCGACGAGGTGAACCAGCTCCTCGACGAGCTCCTGACCATCGCCAACTCCAAGGACCAGAGCGGCAATTCTCTTTTCGCGGGCACCCTGTCCAAAACGACGGCATTCCGCACCACGGAGGGCCGCGTGCCGGGCGGCAGCGGCGACATGGTCGTTTCCGTCGATTATCTGGGCAACAGCGGCGCGGGGGCGGCGGAGATTTCGGAAGGGGCGATGGTGGACGTGAACCTGCCGGGAAACGTGGCATTCTGGGCGGAGCAGCAGCAGATCTATTCCACCGTCGATGCCAGCCAGTATCGCGTGCAGACCAATGCGACAATCCGCCTCGATGGGGCGAGCATCTCACTGGCGCCCGGCGACACCGTGTCCGCCATCGTCGCGAAAATCAATGACTCCAACGCAGCGGTCAAGGCGAGTCTTGATCCCGTCACGAATGCTCTCGTTCTCCAAACCACCTTGCCGCATCAGATTGCCGCCGAAGATTCCGCCGGTGGCACCGTGCTGCAGGACTTGGGAATTCTTGCAAGCGGAGGGACAAGGCCCCCCTTGAACATCTCACCAAGCGCCAAAGTGTTCGGCGGTTCCATCTTCGATCAGGTGATCAGCTTGCGGAATGCCCTCTATGAAGGCTCTACGGACAAGGTGGGAGGCTCGGGGCTCCGCGGGATCGAGGAATCCCTCACGAATCTCGCCGGCGTCCTGGGGGATATTGGCGCGCGCGATGCGCGGCTGGATACGACGGCGAAAAGGCTGGACTATCAGCAACCAGAGCTCGTCCGCTTCGAGTCCCAGGAACACGATCTTGACATGGCGGATGCTATGACGCAGCTGAAATCTCTCGAGTACGCAAACGAGGCGGCCTTGTCGGCCACCGCGCGTATCATGAATCGGTCCAAGCTCCTGGACTTCCTGAGGTAAACCATGAAAGTGCTCACGAAACCCTACGGCGAGATCGAAATCGAGGAGAAACAGAGGATCTCGATTCCCCGCGGCCTGTTCGGATTCGAGGAGCTGCATGACTTCGCCCTTTTCGATGCGACCCAAGAGCCATTCTATTGGCTGCAGTCCTTGGAGCGTATCGAGGTTGCCTTCGTCCTGCTCGATCCACACTTCTTCCGGCCCGACTATACGCCGGATGTGGATCGCTCGGAGCTGGAAGAGATCGGCATCACGAGCGCTGATGACATGCTCGTGCTCTCCATCGTGACGATCGCCGGCCCGGCACCGACGATGACCGCGAATCTCCAGGGCCCCGTCATCTTCAATCGAAGAACGCACGTCGCCCGACAATCCATCAGCACCAACCCCCTGTGGGGTGTCCGCCATTCGATCATGGACGAGATCGCCCAGGCCCGTCAGGGAACCGCATGCTGATCCTGGCGCGCCGCATCGGGGAGAGCATCATGATCGGAGATCAGGTGGAGATCTCGGTCGTGGACATCAAGGGCGACCAGGTGAAACTGGGCATCAAGGCGCCGACGTCGGTCAAGGTCTATAGGCGGGAAGTCTACGTCGCTATCCAGGAGGAGAATCGTGCCGCCGCGGCCGCGACACCGGAAAACCTGCCGCGCATCGAGGGCCTTCTATCTCCCGCCGCTCCCGGCGACGATCAGTCGCCTACTGAGAATCGGCGAGATCGCTGAAGATATCGCGAAAACGCGGAGCGATATCCAGAAAACAATCGATCAGATACGGATCGAAGTGCGTTCCGCGTTCCCCACTCATGTTTTCCAACGTCTGCTCGTGCGTGTACGCATCCTTGTAGTTGCGTCTCATCCGTAAAGCGTCGTATACGTCCGACACGGCGACGATGCGCGCCGACAAAGGAATCAGATCGCCCGCCAGCCCGTGCGGATACCCCGTGCCGTCCCACCGTTCGTGGTGGCGGAGCGCGATTTCGCGCGCCATGGGATTGGGATACGTCGAAAGGATATACGCGCCGTTGGTGGTGTGCTGTTTCATCACGTCCCACTCCCAGGCTTCCAGTTGACCGGCCTTGTTCAGTATGTCGTCGGGAGTGCCGATTTTGCCCACGTCATGGAGCGCCGCAACGAGGCCGATGCTTTCCACGAACTCGCGATCGACCGCTGGGGCTCCCGTTCGTTCCAGGAGATTCTGGGCGAGCACCCGCGCGTAGCGATTCACCCGCTCGATGTGATTGCCCGTGTCGTTATCCTTCAACCGCGCCGCGCCGAGGAGGCTCGTGAACGTGCTCTGGAGAAGCTGGCGATGTTCGTCGGTCATGTCGAGGCAGACCGCGCTATAGGCGCGCGGGATCGCCTCACCGGGGGAAGGAAGCGGGATGATCCATACTTTGGAGACGGTGAGGAGCTGATCCGTGCCGATCTTCTCCACCCGTCCATGCCACGTGTTGCCCATGGCGGGGGAGAGGATGGAGCGGAAAAGCTCCGCGCTTTTTGCGTCGTCGAAGGAAGGGGAGTAGAACTGCGTGAAATACACGCCATTGACACGCGGCTCGCAACCGAACATCCGGCAGAAGCTCGCGTTCGCGTATTGAATGCGCAAGCTGCGGTCCAGAAACAGGCTCGGGATTGTCTCGTTGAGATAGCAGGTCTTCCAGGATTTGAACTCCGGGGTATCGAGGGCGGTTTGATCGTCGCTGAGGACGGGTAAAGCCTCCTCGACAGGCTGCAAATCCTCCGGCTCCTCGGATGGTATCTTGCGTCCTTCCGCATCCCTTGTCATCGTCCGCTCACAATCTCGGCCTCGCTCTTCCGCAAATAGAGCGGTTGAATGACCGTTTGCGGCGCGCCCTCCGACTCGAATTTCCTTTTTCCGATCTGCAGCAGCACGCGGGGATCAACAGTTTCGCTGAACGGCATTTCCGCCCATACGGCGCCGAGCATCACCCGTATGCGCGCGGCGTCCGGCCCGACGAGCATGGGCTGGCGCGCTAAAGAAAGCCGTGAGGCCAGGTCGGCGGGGGAGATATCCATATAGTCGCCCTGCCGGGCGCCGGCTCGGAAACATCCCGCGTAAATCTTGCCCTTGCGTGCGTCGATGACGGCGAAGACGTCTCCGTCATACGCGTTTTGTGTCCGAGCCATCGCATCCAGCGTCGAAACTCCCACAACCGGTATGCCTCGCGCCTCAGAGATTCCCAAGGCGGTGGCGAGTCCGATTCGGATGCCCGTGAAAGAGCCCGGGCCTGTCGAGCAGACGACCAGCTCGATGTCCGCGGGGGTCATGCCGGTTTCCCGCAGGAGCCGTTCGGCGAGCGGCAGCAAGGCCGGCGAGTGTTGGAGACCCCTGCGTATGGCAAGCGCGGCCCAAACGTCTCCATGCTCCGCCGCCAGAGAGAGCACTTCCGTCGCCGTGTCTATGGAAAGAACGTTCACGCGGCGACCTCTTCGACGGTAATGCTCCGTCCGCCCGTTCCGTCCAGAGACACGGTAACGCGAAGGTACGGAGATGCCAGACCGGCCGCGAGGACCGATTCAATTTTCTCACCCCATTCGACGGCGACCAGGGCATTACTGCGCATGATGTCGTCCAGCCCGAGATTCTCCATCTGGTCCGTTCCTTCGATCCGATAGAGATCGATATGGTAGAGGGGCATGCTGCCGGAGACGTACTCGGACACGATGGTATAGGTGGGGCTGACGATCGGCTCGCGAATGCCCAGAGCGCGAGCCATACCCTTCGCGAGCACTGTTTTCCCCGCGCCGAGAGGTCCGACCAGGAGCACGACGACCCCTTGCGGGTAATCCGCCAGGAGCCGCCGACCGAGGTTTTCCCCCGCGTCGAGGGTCTGTTCCACGCTCTCGCTGTGAATGATCGAGAGGCCCTGTGAGCTCACCCATTCAGCGTAGTGGAAAGCGCTCTGGTGGTCAACGTGAAGGCGGGCGCGTTCCGGGGCGCCTCACGGACTGCCCCGTTCCCGTCGAGCTGGCACCGCGATTCGGCAGGGCGCGCTCGATCTGCTCGCGCGCCTGCCCGACCGTGACGGGGCGGCTGAAATCATAGACGAACTCGCTGATGCGGTTCAGGTACTGCCGTGTCACGCGCGTGAACTTGATGTGCATGACACCGCCGCGCCCCTTCTGACGGTGCACGTGCAGCACCTTGCCGAATGCCCGTATGGGGGCCTTGCGGTCGATGTCGAACTCCACCATCGTGAGCTTCCCCTTGTCGAAGGGGTTGAGAGCCTGGATCGCGCAACCCCCGGCGGATAGATCGACGACGGTGCCGAGCGTGCGCATATTCTTTTCCACGGAGGCCTTGCGTTCCACCTTGCGGCCCTGGCCGGTCTCTACGATCTTGATGGGATAGTAGAAACAGGGCCTCATGAGCTCCCGACGTCTCCCGCGCCGGCGTTGCTCGCGCCGCAGGGTTTTGGAGTGCTGGATGAGGACGCTGGAGACTCCCTTTACGGTATCGTACCCGAGCACCTTCGACTGAAAGGAGTACCCGGCGTCATTGTCGCGCCAGAAGTATACCGAGAGCTTTGTTCCGCGCATCCAGCGCGTGTCGGAGCCCGCCGGCTGCGACGGGGCGGAGACGGTGAGGAAATCCTTCATATTCGAGATGACTTTGCTCGAGAACTGCACGCCGTTTTCCGGGGTCACCGAAAGCAGCTGTCCGGGGCGGAGAAACGTCGTCGAACGGAGGATGCTGCCCTTGCGGGCGTTGCCCTCGATGATCTGTTTCACTTGGAAGAGGGTCCCCTTGCGGTTCTCCCGCTCTTCTTCGCTGAGCTCCTTTGCATTGTCGATCGAATAGAGTCCCTTTTTCAGCGTATCGTCCAACAGGCTCGCGCTGGTGAAAACAAGAAGCGGCTGTTTGACCTTGCACATGCGTACGAGGTTCTCCAACGCTTCGACCTGCACCGGTTGCAGCCCGACGGCCTTGCCGGCGCGGCGGAACACGCCGCTGTTGTAGCTCTGGACGTCCGCCGCCGAGCGGGGCCGGGAGCGACGGCTGACGAGCACGCCCACGAAAACGAGCGCGATGAGCACGCCGATCCCGATGAGAAAATAGGTGACCGTGGCGCGCGTTCCGCCCGGCACGTCGAAGTAGCTTCCTTCGATCTGGAGAAGAATTTGCATCATGACGCGTTCTCCAGCAGGGGCGTTATGTGCGCCATACGAGGGGCGATCTCGTACTCGAGGAGGTCTCCGATGAGGATCGAATCCCGCGTGTCGAAGGCGGCCACGAGCTCTTTCAGGATCGGGGTGAGATCCGACAGGGCGCGGGCGCGCTGCGGGTCCGGTGGGAGGAATGGCAGCAGGCCCATGAGGGACTGAACCGTGTCGGTGAAGGTGATCACCAAGCCCATTGCCTCCTTGTCGCGGTTGGTCTGCAAGAGCACTGAGACGTCGGGGAGGGTCGTGACGGCGGCCTTCAAACGTGCTGCACAGCGGGACAGGGCCTCGCGCGGATTCGTGGCATCCGCTATTCGGGCACGAACGGCTTCGAGCATTTCATTCACGACCGCGGCCGCCTCGGTGCGACGCTCCGGGGGCCACACGGCGATCTGCTTCGGCTCGGCAGCCGCGAAGAGGGCTCCAAATCGGCGCATCGCGTCGGATCCGGCCGGGAGGAACGGGTTGAGCTTGAAACCGTCGATGGTCTGGGGCATGTCAGTCGTCAGCTCGTGAAGGGCGGCCACTCCTGGTGGCATTCGGGCGGCCACTCCGGATTCGGCCCCCGTGCCCGCGGACAGCTCGCGCACGAGAAGTCCGAGCCAGGAGTCGACGCTTTGCCAATGGGCCAGCCTCATGTCGGCGGTCCGCGAGGCTTCAACCGCAAGCTCTTCAACGGCCGCGATCTCGCGATCGCTCCAGGGCGGTGCGCCGCGGTTCAGAAGGTCGTCGGCGTCCGCCGTGAGGCTCGTGATGATGAATCCTTCGGCGGCAAGCCAGGATCGGATCCCGCTTACCACCTGGCCCAAGGTCTTCTCTTCTTCCAGCGAGTAGCTCACTGACTCGCCATTGATGGTCAAGCGCACCGCGGTTCCTTTCTCACTGACCCGAGTTCTGTTTGCTGAAGTTTTGCAGCGACGTGGAGCTCTGGTTCATCTGGTCCAGAGCAGCCGAGGCTTTCGCGTATTGCTCTTTCAACTGCGACTGGTAATCGTCGAGCTTCACCTTGTAGTCCGCGATGTCCTTGTTCGAGGAGGCAATACGGCTATCCAGCGTGGTCACGCGCTGGCTGAAAATGCCGCCGGTCTGCACGTAGGGCTGCAGGAGGGAATCCATGCGGAATGCGGCCCCCGAGTCTATGATGAGGTCGCCCGTCGTATCGTTGCCGAAGAGTTGTTTGATCGCTTCGGGATGCTGCTCGATGGCGGTCGTGAGCTTCGGCTCATCCACCTCGAGGTATCCCCGCAGTCGCGTTTTGTCGATGCTGGCGGAACCGGGCGCGCGGGTATCGGTGGATATGCCGATCTGAGCCAGAAGGCTCAAATCTTTCCCCAACGAGGTCGGGTACGGATTCATCATCACCGACTGCAGCGAGCTCTTCATTTGTTGGAGTGAAATGTCGCCCATGAAAAGCCCGAGATTCGCGCGCGCCTTGGTCTTTTCGTCTTCGGTGAGATAGCTCGCATCGGAGATGACCGTATCGTCCTTGCGCGTGAGGATATCGATCTGCGTAACGACCCCGTCATACGCGCCGATCAGGTTCTCGACCTGTTTCTTGATCCCTTCAACGTCGTGCTTGATGGAAAGAGTCACCGGTGTCGTGCTTGCCGCCTTGAGGTTCACCGTGACGCCGGGTATGAGATCGTCGATCGCGTTGGAGGACCGCTTCACGTCGATTCCATCCATCGTAACCTGCGCGTCTCCTGCCTGCGAAAGCGGCTTGCTGGGAATGTAATCCCCGCGCTGGGTCTTGTCGAATATCGTGATGTCCTTCACGTCGATCTTTCGGTAGGTGTTACGGTTGCGAATATCTATCGAGCTGAGAGTGGAAGCCAGATCACCAAGAGGAATCTGGATTTTCTGGAACTCCGTGCTGTCCGGAACATCCGGCAGTGGGATCACTTTTCCGTCGCCTTCCATGAAAAGCGATTTCAGGTCATTGATGACCTCGGGAGGCTTCGGCGGCTCCCACGCCGGTAGGGGAGTGCGCGAGGGTTGATTGTCGATATGGATCCCCTGGAAGTCGATGCCGCCCGTCGCGGGCACGGTCGGTCCCGGCGGCGGTTTCACCTCTTCGACGGGTGCCTGGGGAATCCGTTCGACCTTGACAGACATCTCGAGGACCATATTGGGGTTGAGCGCCACGCTCGGGCTGACGGGAATCTTCAATTCCTGCCCGGGATTGACGATCAAGGTTCCGTTCTGGACCTGGAAGCCGTTTTGCGCGAGCGGTGTCGTCCACGGCGTCGGCGTCTTTTGATCGAGGGCGACGGCTCGCGAAGCGGTGGCTGAACGTTGAAGCATGCCGGACTTCACGCCCAAATCTATCGCGCTGTCCAAAAACGTAAGCCGATTCACGCTTCCCGTCAGCTTGCCTTCAATCAGGAGCACCTGAGTGCTTGTCGTGTCGTTCACGACGGAGGCGGAAAGCAGGGCGCCTCCCTTCGCGTTGATGGCATCGGCGAAAGACTTGAGGGTGCCGCCTCGCCAATTTAAGGAAACCGATTTGTCGCCGACCTGGAACGTGTACTGACCGGCGTCCACCGTGAAATCGCGCGGCAGCGACTGGGAAAGAAATCGATCCGCGGCAGCGACTTGCTTTACCAGTATCTGCTTCGTCTCCTCCTGGGCCTGGCGCGTGGCGGTCGCCGTGAGCGTGGTTTCGTCAGAGGAGGCTGCAATCCGGTCGTTGAACGGGTTTTGAAAACTGAAGAGTGTCCGCGCCATGTCGCGCAGGCTGGATGTTTGCTTATTGAAGTCCTGCCAAACGGTGCGCTGCTGCTGCTCCGTGTCCAATTCCGTCTGCATCCGCGTTAGTGGCTGCTTTTTCAGCGCCATCAACGCGTCGATCGTTTTTTGAGTATTGTACTTGTCGGTGACGCCCGGAATGGACAGGCTCGAACCGGAAACATCGGACATGTCGGATCTGTTGCCCCTCCCGAGTGGTCACGCTCAGATCTTTTCGTCGACCAGGACGCCGATCGTCTCCTTGATCCGCGCGATCAGATGCTGGATCTCCTCGGCGGGGATCTCCTTGATTACAGTATCGGTGTCGGCGTCGACCACCTTGATGATGACCTGATTGATGGTATCGTTCACCGACAGAACGACCCTTCGATTGAAGGCGAGAAACGTCTTTTCCAGGGCCTTCGCCTGGCTTTCCAGCTCCTGTCGAGAGGCCCTCTGCTGGTCTGACGACTGGTCCGGCTGCCGTGTCGGGCGGTCCGAGATCGCCCGCGCCTCCTTCAGGAGGACATCCTGAACGGGATTCGCTTTGAGAATCCCCGGTATTTCCATGCCCATAATCAGTACCTCCCTGTACTTTCCGCTCCGAGCCCTCGAGTGCCGGAGACTCATGCCATACGGTCGGCGATTCCTTCGCCGGCACACCTTCCCCGCGGTGATTCAAGAAAGAGGGCGGGGGAGTGCGCGACCTCCCCGCCCCCGACGCTTTAGACGGAAGAAGCGACGTCCAGAGGCCTCTTCCGGTGGGAACGGTACGTCCTTCAGCGAGTCCGGCTACTGCAGCAGCGTCAGCACCGACCTCGGTTTGAGGTTGGCCTGAGCCAGCATTGCAGTGCTGGATTGCATCAGGATCGAGTTCTTCGTGTAATCGACCATTTGTGCCGCCATGTCTGCATCGCGAATCAGTGATTCGGCGGCGGTCATGTTTTCCGCCGCGACCGCGACTCCCTTCGACGCCATTTCGAAGCGGTTCTGGTAGGCGCCCAGATCGGCACGTTGCCGGGAAACCTGCTTCAAGGCGTTGTCCAGGGTACCGATGACTTTGTTCGCCAGATCGGGTGTGGAGATTGAAATCCCCTTCATCCCGAGGCCCTGCGCCGTCATGGTGCCAATGAACACTTGTGCTCGCTGATCCATATTCGCCCCGACCTGGAAGAACATCTGCGCCGTCGGGCTGCCGCCGTTTGAAGAGTTGGCGAACCTCCCGGTGAGCATGTTCATACCATTGAACTGGGCGTGGGACGCGATCCTGTTCACCTCGTCGACCAGCTGTGAGACCTCGACTTGAATCTGCATCCGGTCTTCACTCGTGTAGATTCCGTTTGCTGACTGGACAGCCAGCTCACGCACCCGGTGGATGATGTCTTGCGTCTCCGACAGATAGCCTTCCGTGGTCTGGATAAAGGACACCGCGTTTTCGATGTTCTGTCCTGCCTGGTTCAACCCGCGGATCTGCGAGCGCAGCTTTTCCGATACCGCCAAACCTGACGCATCGTCGCCCGCGCTGTTGATCCGCATTCCCGTGGACAGTTTTTGAATGTCATTGTTCAGGTCCAGCTCGTTGAACTTGACCT
>Ga0265330_10001388_pt1 | contig 14147 bp, 21 predicted proteins | sample 41919metaG_FD_202083 | JGI IMG/M metagenome (GOLD analysis project Ga0265330, IMG submission 202083) | Rhizosphere microbial communities from Carex aquatilis grown in University of Washington, Seatle, WA, United States - 4-19-19 metaG | ecosystem: Host-associated > Plants > Roots > Rhizosphere... | reverse complement strand
GAGACGTTTTTCACAGTGCCCTGTACATCTTTATTCCATGGAATACTTTTCAAAACCCGTGGTTATGATGAATAATTGTGGAAACGATTCCATTTATTCCATGGAATCTCCCTAACTTCTCGCACATGTCCACAGATAGAGGTCATCCGCGTTTCATTTGGGTTGGTGTCATTTCATTGAGCGCCTTGAATATCCTTCAATGGTGTGTGTTACATACAGAAAAGCCCTCGACTTGGAGGGCTTAGGTGTGGGAGGAGGTTATTTTTTAGTTACAGAGCAAATCCTGATTCGTACACGTGAGTAATGTTAATGTTATTAAATGGGTTATTTTTCACTATTTCTAATTTGTATTGATGCCAAATACAGTTGTATTTTTCATTATCTTCTGTTGAAAAACAGTTATCACTATTTTCAGAAATGGCATTATTTAGTGTTTCAAGTGCTTCAGTTGAGTCATCAATATTGAGGTAAGACCCATGTGTTTCTATCAAGTATTGACGCATTTCATCTGAGATATCTTTATTTGGGATGAGGTACATTATTGCTTCTTCACCAAATTGTTGCCAAATGAGAAGAGAATATGATTCTGTAGTATCTTTTTTATCCATAGGTATATTATATCATCTTTCCTCATTATGTCAACTCTTATTCCATAGAATAGACATAAAAAAGCCCTCAATACGAGGGCATAAGCGATTTATATTGTATGGAAACGTTTTCACATTATGTTTTATTCGTAAAGTCTCCCCTCTCTTACAGCTTTACGGAATATTCTATCGTACAGTATCTTGTTTTGATGTGTATCTGACCAAAGGTAATCATAAGTAGTATCTCTTATTGGTTTACAAGAACATTTTTTCCCATTGGTTATACATTGTTCGCATATTACATCTTTACATGTTGAACAATGGATTATACTCTTATTTTTCTCGCATATTGAACAGGTTGGTATTTTATCGTGGGTGTATCTAACTTTTATCAATTTCCCCATTCTTTATCATAGTGTTCGGTTATCATTTTGTCAATAGATTCGCAATTTATTTATGTTTTTGCAATTTGCGAATTAAAGTTTTATTCTACAGAATGTTTCTCAGGTCTATCCGCACAGTGAAAAGTACAGTTTGACTCATTACATTTATCTTCAAGCCATATTCCGCTATTGGGGCAGTAGTATGCATCAAACGTTTCATCGTGGATACCAATTGCCCCGCAGAGACATTTAGGTTTACGCATTGGTCCAGGGTGAGCTCTACCGTGTTCTTGCATGTTTATCTCGGTATTCTATGGAATGTTTCTCCGGTCTATCACATTGTAAACATATTCCCCAATGTGTCCAACTTTCACATTTGTCTTAACGAAGAGTTGTCCTTTCATTTCACGCCAGATTCTGCAGAAGTGAACGTCTTCACCTTCGAACCCTGTCAAAATTTCATCTTCGTCTTCTCCACACAATGCTCTGAAGTATTCAGTGTCACGAAACCCTTGGTCGAAGACGAACTGATGTTTGGTGTAGAGTTGTTCAAATACACTACGTCGTATCATCATTATGCCAGTTGGCATAAATGAGCATTCTTGTAATGCACTTTTACTTTCTACATTAATTGGTTTACCATTGATATCACGGAAACTGTGGTTAGGAATGTTTTCTGGAACATGTATTCTACATCTATAGAACCCACTAATGATGTCAACGTCAGCTCCTAATAATGTTAGTACATCTTTCGCTGTGAATACCATGTCAGAGTCAATGAATACTAAGAATTGACAGTTAGTCTTTAGGAATCGTCTAACTAGTTTTTCTCGATTGATTGCAATTTGTGTACCTAGTTCAAATGCGTATTCTAATGACATTCCATTTCTGTTGAGTGCGTTAGAAGTTTGCATTAGTCCATCTAGGTATTGAGATGAAACTTTATTTTCACGTAGTGGAGTTGCGACGAAGAGCATGTTTATATCGGTATTCTATGAAATATTGGGTAGTGTAGAATCCATATACATATTATTAGGAGTTCTATAGTATTCATCAATCTCTTTCAACTGTAACTTCATCTGCTATCAGATTATCTTCTGCTAATGCTTCTAGTATGTCATCATCTGATAGTCTAGGATTGACAGTTTTCTTTATTTTTCTTCCAGAATCAAGAGTGATTATGGTTTTACCATCTTTTTTGATGTACACCCATGTAATTTCTTCCATTGTAATCACTTTCGTGTGATAAGTGCGTGTCCCACAGCTCCCAATAAAATCCCAATGAATCCTGTTGTTATTCGTGAGTCAATCTTTTTGCGTCGTCGTTTACGTGTAGGTTGTATTGACATTGGCGCTACTGTTTTACGATTAGAACGACTGATTAGTTCGTCGATGTTTTTGTGACCTGTTAGACTTCGATGTGTCGTCATAGGTTTTATAGTTCCACCAGTTGCAGAACTAACACGGTAGCTAATCGTGTTTTGCATGTCTGCCATCATAATTGCTGGTGGGCCCAATCATGATTTGTTACGCGTCGGTAACTGGCGGCTTGTACTTTTCAGTTTTTTATGTTGGAGATAACCGGCTAATACTTTTAGCGAATCGAGAGAAATCGGGGGAGAACACTCTGACTCTTAGGAATGGTCGTAGGACCATTGCTTGTTTTGCGCGTATGACTTAGCCTTAGCTCGCTTAGCTAAAGGTACCGGAGTAATCAATTGTCAGTCTAGTCCTCTCAAGGTTTTTTCTGGAGGAAGTTCTTTTTTAGTTCCTCCTGTCACGTCAAAGTCTTTCATAACTACCCCTAGTCCCATGATGGCAAACCCAAATGCCACTTGGTACCAGTTTACTGTAGTATGGTTTTGATAGGCGTTAGCAATAGTTTCCAGGATTGGGATAGTTCCTGTAATGATTCCACCAACGGTTGTTTTCCAGCTCATAGCTTGTCTCTCTATTGGTTCGGACCGGATTCATTTTCCTGAAGTAGGCCAGTTTTTTGTCAACGACTTTTTGACGATTGATTCAGCTTGAGGTCGGGTGATGAGGAATGGAGATTTTTTTAAACCTTCATTTGCCCATTGTGTAGCTTGCGCGAGAGTTACTCCTGTTGAAGGTGTAGGGGTTGGTGTTGGAGGGTCTACAGGGGTTGGTGTAGGAGTTGGCGTTGGTACCGGTACGTTTCCGCCGAGTGCGTCGAAGTCACCAATGAGGTCAGACCATGATACGCCATTAGGTGCAATAGTTTGACCTTTAGTAACCTGGTCTGGCGTGAGTAGCACATATAATTCGCCATTATTTTTGGCTGAACAATATTTAGCAAGTGCAGTCCATGTGAGGATTCCTAGCATGCCCCATGTATCAATGATGAGACCTGCTGCTGTATATCCAACAACTGTCACTCCAGTTCCTACGTATCCTGCTGCAATGATACAATGACCATTTTCTGGGTCTGGGTTACCAGCTACATCCCATGTAAACCCATTGGCACTAGGAAATGGGCTAATCCAAGCATCAGGTAATTCGATACCTAGCATTAGGTTTTCGAATAGGTATAATGCTTGTTGAACTTCAGTTACGTTGGTCGGGTCAACTGCGAGGTAACCAAGTAGCTTAGTACCGTTAGCAAAGCCATGCGTTGTCCAATATCCCAATGCGGTAGGCAGGTTACATCCGTTGTCTGTGTTTGGGTTGCCTGGAATGTATCCGCCGATGGCTGAGTAGTCTGAGATGATTTGGCTGTCTGTTGCAATGAATTGATTACCTGCATTACCAGTTTCAACTCCTACAATGTGATATCCGCCGGCGATAACACAATCACCTAAGGTATCATTGTCATCAATATTAGATAATTCTTTAGAGGCTTTGCTTGTGTAGTCTGCTGAAGGTGGAGGGGTAGGTAATGAAGAGCGTAGGTAGTTATGTAAGTGGAGTGATTGAGTGCCGGGTGGTGGACGTTTACGACCGAATACAATGTTTCGGTTTAACTTGGGGAGGAATACAGATCTCATAGTGGAGCCTTAGTAGTGTTAATATTAGCACTAGTAGCAGGTACTGGCTGATTGATTGGTGTAGTAACAGTGGGTACTTGACTCATTGTGGTCAAGCGAAGTTTAGTTTTGGTTTGAGCTTGTGTGGTTGGCAGTCCTTCAAAATCAGAGATTACTGAAGGGATAGCACAGATAATTGCGACGACCGTTTCAACATCTGGACCCCATGCTGGGATAAGTGTTGCAATGATTGGGTCGGCGGTTTCAGCGGCAATGCATGCGGTGTTAGCCGCTTGCCAGGCTGAATTGATTTGAGCCTGAGTACAGCTCATAATTAGGGCTAGTGGTACGAGAGCGATTAATTTTTTCATATTGTTCACTGTTATTCCACAGAATATTTATGGTTACTTGGTTACGTTTATCCCAATCTTACTGATTGGTTTAGGATTTTGTTCAGCTATGAATTTTCTGAGTGCTCTATCGGTAGCTCTATCAGAAGTTTCATCGACAATGGTTTCGATAGACTTGAGATATTTTGGCATCTCAATGGCTAGAGTAGTCTTAGTTCCGTCAACGGCAGCAGAACTTGCTTTTGCACTACTGTAGTTAGTGAGTAAGATTCCTACAATAGTTACCGTTACTGGCATAATGATTGTTAGTACGGCGATTGCCCATTTTTGCCAGGTAAGTCTTTTTTCTAATCTTTCTACACCTTCTAGAGCAGTACATTTATCGATTGGTTTTGTACAGGGAATAGTACCATTGAATAGATACGCATGTATTTCTGATAGTTTACCGTATGTTGATATGGATAAACGATATTGATGGTTTGCGTGTTCAATAACTTCTTGTAATGTTGCATGGGGTGGCAACGTATGAAACACATGTCCATCTGGCGGGGTTATTTTGTCGTAGTATTCATCATCTTGCATGATTACTTTTCATTTCTTCCAATTGATTTCCAATTGGCAGGTAGTGTCGAGTTTCACTCGAGTTTTCACAAGGCCACTGGTTGATAATTTACCGGTGACGCCGCAATGCTTACACATTTCTTTTCCCACCATATCTCTATATTCACTAGCTGCCCCATAAAGTGTTATGTGAGATGTTTTCATACAAGAGACACAGATAGCTTTGACAGTTCGATGTCTCTTTTCCCAAGGTTGTTGCCATCTTTTATCCATATGGTTATCAATGCTTGTGTTTATCTTTATGAACTGTCCCTATGTATCCTATTGTTTTTGCACAGTCTTCACAGATGAAAAGTATATGCCCCTTGTCACTACTGAATAGCCAGTATTTTGGAATGACTATTTTGAATACCCCTGGTACAGCTTCTTTTAGACCAACGTCAGTTACTTTACCACATTCTCTTGAACAGTGTACTGGTAGTGAGTATGTGGTGGTATTCATATTCAAGGTCTTTTATTGAAAGTATATTTTTCTCCAAAAGTCAATTCTTGCCCTTTTGAATTTTGGTTTGGATTGAAACCTTTACATTGACAGTGAGTTCCGTCTTTATTAGAGCCTTTGCAAGCTGATGATAGTGCCATGTGATGAATTATTGCGGAGTGTCCACATGTTCCACAATTCAGAATTTTATCATCATGGTTCATTGTGATTCACCAGTTTATCTTTTCAACCCTTGGTAGTTCAACAGCCCAATCTTGGTCTACTGCGCCAGCGATTTTTTCATGTTGAAACACATTCCACAGTGGTGACACACGGCCTTGCCATATAGTCGCCGGTTTTCCACAAGGGCAATTATGAGGGCTGATTGGAGGTGGAGGCGACATTACGCCGTCATATACATAGCGTGGTACCCATAGTGGATAGTCTGCAACCCATTTTGGTTTTCCCATTAGAGCCCAACTGTTGACTCCTATGTAAAGTAATGGTTTGCTGTAGTTTGCAGTGAATAGTTCAGCAAACGCTTGAGCGGGTGCTGACCATAATGGAGTGACGCCATGAGTTGCGCCAAAGGATTCAATGTCAATGGCTGGAACAATGTCACCAGTAGCAATGTAACCTAATGCTTGTGTGTGGAAATTATCAAACTGTTGTTGAATTTCAATTTCCGGATGAAAGAAATGATAGAGTCCAACACTTTTTTTAGCCTTTTGTATTGCTTCAAAGTGTTTTTCCCAGCTACTATCAACACTTAGCCCATCAGTACATTTGACAATGCCAAAGTCGATACGCTCATCATCCCAAGGTACTAGCGTTGTTGATTGATAGTGACTTACATCACATCCAAAGAGTTGTCCGTTGAGAGTCATGTTCCTACCAATCCTAGCGGTTTCCTAAACAAGAATATCCCCAATGCAGCTAATCCCCAAAGTGCTAATGTACCCCCAGCTACTTTAGCAGCTATACCTGGTGTAATTCCATTTTCAGCAAGAACTTTAGGCCATCCAATGTTATCTAGAATCTTGGTGTAGTTACTGATAACGGTAGATAGATAAGCTTCAGGCGCAAGTTCAAAGTAGCCATTTGCATGTTGTGCGTAGACTGCTTTTCTTAGATTGCCCTCTGCAATGGCAGATTTTATCTCTTGGGCGCCAACAGCTTTTCGTATAGGTCCACCACCGAGAATTGTGTGTGCCATATCCTTGAATGCGTCAGCATGGGTAGCATATTTCTTGTAGTGCCCAAGATACGCTTTGCCTTTAGCATCATGGTCAACATGGGGAAAGCTTCCGGCATTGCCAGTACCTTGAACAGCCCCCCAGTTATTTGAGCCTACTCCTTCATATCCTGTGATACCAAAGGTTTTAGATTCTGCTAGCGTCTTAGCACTAGGGGTACCCCATCCATTGCCATATCCCCCTTCACCACGAGCGACGGCTACTACGTATTGAACTTCAGGTTCAGTAAGCCCCATTTCTGCTCCAGCTTGCTTACCAGCGGCATAGGCGGTAGCATCGCTATTGACAGTTGCTGGCATAGCATGACCTTTTACAGAACTAGCTACTTGTGACGGAGGTGTGATTCCCAATGCTGCAAGTGTTTTAGTTCCTGGAATAGCGTCTGCAACTAACCCTTTAGACTTTTGGAAAGCAATGCATGCAGCTTTACTTTTAGTTCCCCAGTTACCGTCTATTACTAGAGGAGGTTTAGCTCCTAAGTCATTAAGCTTCTTTTGAACAGCGGTATAGTATCCGACGTCATAGCCAAATCCCCAACTCGGTATTCCGTGGAATAATCTTACATGCTCTATTAACCCATTACCTTTTTCTATTTCACCTAGCTCATTGAACGCGTAGGCTACTTCAAGAATAGCTTGAGGGTTATTACTTCTAATAGCTCTTTGAAATATTACTTCATTCATTTGGAGTTTGCCCGTTCAATGCTAGTTTGAGAATTAAACTTGTATTTTTCTTATGCACTGTATGTAACACAAGATTTGGACAATCTTCAATACCTTTAAGTCTTGCATTGACTGAGCGAGCTCTTTTGATAAACTCACAGTCTTCACCTAGGTTTATATCTGGGAATTTGATTGTGTTACATAAGTTCCTACGGTACATGTATGAGAATCCGTATCCCCATTTTGTAGGTAGCCTAGTGAATATTGAGATGAGGTTTAGTCCTGTTGAACGTGTGTCCCATAGATACTTCAACCGGTTGTTTTCATCAAAGATGTTGAATACAGTTAGTTTTACTAGGTCAGCATCCCATAGATGGTTAAGCATTGTTTTAGTGTATTCAGGCGCATACCAATCATCATCGTCAAGATGTTGTATGATTTCTCCTTGCGCTTCTCGAATCATTTCATTTCGTTTTTTACCAATGCTCAATCGATTTTTGTAATGTCGGTATGATACGCGAGAATCATTGAGCTTTGAAAAGAATTTACTAAGTATTGGAGAATCGTCGTAAACAAGCAACTCTTTATGTGGATAATCTAAGTCATTGAACGTATTGAATATCGAAGGATGATATTCCATTCGATTATACGTTGGGCAAATACAAGATACCAATGGTAGCATTATTGTTTAGAATTGTTGCGGTTTGGATTGTATCTTGTGAAAGAATAGTCCAATGACGACTAAGCCTGCTGCTTTTAAGAGTAGCGTTAGGGCCGCTTTAGTCAAAAAGATTTTTGGGTTCATCGTTCATATCTTTCATAAGGCGACCTACCCTTCCCGCGAAGGTTAGTAAAGATGAAAAGCCCTAGGCCTATGAAACTAATGGTCATAAGCAGGTTGACTGGTAGGAATGAGCTGTATTTCATTGTCCTGCATCTCTTTCGCATTCACAGAAAACCACAGCTCCAAATTCTTCATGTGATGGGGCGCTTGCTAATTGTACTTTCATTCTATGTTTGCGATTAGGACATTTAGCTCTATCTGGAGAACCAAAAGTTGTTGCTAGTAACCATGATTCGTCATGACATTCGCCATTCCAACCTTCAAGTTCTAATTCAGCATATCTTTTATTAGCTTTTTCTTGTTCATATTTAGCTTGTGTTTCATATTTTTCACAAGCACTAATACTCAAGATTGAAATTAGTAGGAATGTAGTGTATTTCATAGGTTAGGTTAGTTTCACCTTCAGGAATCTTTATGCTAGTCTAAGTAACATAAAGATATCCTGAAGGTTAAATGTTTACGGTGTGTCTTTAGGCACAACCTTTAGTTCCACAATATCCCCCGGTTTGAATGTTCCAAACAATGATGGCTCATTCAACATTAAGCTCACTCCGTCTAAACCATTGAAAGGAGCATTTCCACTAACGTTTGCAATTTGCATGTAATTTTCCCCCTCTTGCGGTTCAATGTTCATGAATTGAACAATTTCGTATTTAGCTCCTATAGATTGTTCCACGTCATATCTATTTTTTTTCTTTGTTCCATGTAAGACGTGCAGTGCGTTGTATGGTTGAAGCTACTTGTTTGACTGCTGTAACTTGTATTTTTATGGACATGGACATGATGATTTACTTTTGTATTGTTGTTACTATGAGAAAAGTGATAAACAGTATTAAACAAATAACGAGTGAACCTATAGCTAAAAAGCTAGAGATGATGTATATCAATTCATTCCCCATCGTGCATTTCCATGCGGCTCTGAGACACATGAAGGCACATTGGAGGGCTTTATGTTCTGTTGATTTGTTTGATTGATATGTCTAAGTAGTTGAGTAGGGTCATCACATGCGTCAAACACTTCACATGTTGGTAGTGTATGAACCATACACGGATTGTTTTCTTCGTCATGTCCAAAGTAGACACGTTTACCACAGATACAGTTGATGTCTAGGAGAACTCTCATTTTTACTTCGTTTGACAATGAGGTTCTCCTAGTTGGATTGTGGTACTATCTTCTCTTCTATTGTCTTAGGTATAAAGTCGATAATATCTCCCACTTTATACTTACCGAAAAGATCTGGATTATTGATGAGCAGTTTTGCAGGACTACCTACGAGGTAACCGTCCCCAGCGACATTGGCTATTTGTATGAGCGGTTTCTCTTCGTATACAATGGCGAATTCAATTTCTTCCCAAACTCCACCTAAAGTTTTAGCACTTTGCGTTTCTTCACCTTCTTTGTAGGTGTAACGAACAGTGTTTACTTCAGAGGATTCACGTTTGGAGACTGAGATAATGCGGAATTGTATCATTATGAACCTGTTATCTTGGATAGAGTTTATTGAGTCGTTGTATCTCATGTATCAGTGATTTACAGATATCATTGTCTTCACGGTTACGTATAAGGTTTAGTATTTCTCTAGCTAGAGTAATGGCAGTATTGCCACATGGGTCTTGGATAATAAAGGCTAGATCAAGTGGGATGATTGGACTTTCAGTACAACGTATGGTTCTCTGCTCTTTGAAAAAGTCATGAGGAGTATTTTTAGTCATTTATGTATCTCCAAAACAACTAAACCCTGATTTTACTAACCAGGGTTTAGAATAATAGTATCTGTTTTGTATTTTTTATGATAATGTCAGCAAGCGTGAACGTCCCCTGTAACTACCTCTTTACCACATGAGGGGCAAGGATAACTTACTTTTCCCCCTTCTGTGGGAGGCATTGTAGCAACTTCTAAAGCAGCTTCCATAGTTCCTGCTTTAGCTTTAGTACTATAGGGCTCAGCTAAATTAGTTTGAACAGGTAACGGAGGTTGATTAGTTATAATGTTTTCATTAGCTAATGGTCCAGGTCCTAATTGAAATTCTTTAGTAGCTTGTGGAACAGGAATAGTAATTGGAGTAACACTAGGTACGAATGAAGGTATTATTTCTTCTTTTACAGTTTGGAAGATTGATTGTTGACGTTCATGAAGATGAGCTGTTTGCTGATGATAAGCTTTTAGTCTTTTACTCTCTTCTTGAGCGACTTTCTCTATTTCAATGCGCCGTTCTTCTTGACGGTCAATAACTTGAAGAATGTGCATGTGGCGTTCACAGATACGTGCAACGGTTGTTGCACGACTAGCAACCCAGTATCCAACAATTAATGCACCTTCTGTTTCTTGAGCAGTTGTTGGTGTTGTAGGGCGTAATGCATAGGGCATACGAGCCCATAAGTCACAGAGTAAACATTCCATGGAATATCTTTATCCTTTGTTACCGTATTGGAAATTGTCCTGGCTCACGTCCAGAAAGTGAATAACCATTAGACCCTAGTGGGCCACCACGAATTATAGATGCTTCTTCTTCACTAACCCATTTGGCATGAACAATGTGTTCTACTTTGATAGCACCATTGTCAGTATCAATCCAATCCTCGTTGAGAGCGAGAATCTTTCCTTGTACACGACTACCTGTAGAAAGTTCAAAGATAGCAATGCGTCCAATCCATTTATTAGGACTTGGATTCCCGGGAATAGGAATGATTTTGGCTAGGGCATTAGGCATTTACAGCTTTATTATAGCACAACTGTAGAGAATTACAAGTGGTGTTTTATGATTTATGTTGTTAAGTTGATATTTTCGTTTATGAAAAAGATATTACTCTCAATAACAATAGCAGCACAAGCCCCTGCCGCTTTAATCCAATTGTTAGGGTCTTGGAATGTTGGATTGTTGAACGGTCCAGGACCACGCCCTGTAAAATCTGTTTGAACTGTAGCTGTGATAGCTGCTAGTTCAAGGTTATTGAGTTGTGTAGCATTGTTCCACACCTGGTCAAAAGCTTGAGCAAATGCGCCTGCAATGAGAGTGACGTTAGTATAGTTAGACGACGTTTGATCTATAATCCAACCAGATACGCCCATGCCAGCTACGGCACCTGAAAAAGCTGCTGTGTATGCTGCTACATTGATAGGAGTGTACATAGGTTATTCCACAGAATTATTGTTGAACAATGAATAAATCGTCAAAATAGGCAGTACCACTAGATGTTGCAGGACAATAACAGCTCAATGTAACAACACCATCGTATGGAGCAATGAATGTAAAAGAAAATGGTTGATAGTTGGTTGTAGATGTTGTTAGGGAACTACCAAATGGTATTAAATCACTTGAAGATGATGATTGTACCCTAAGACGACCGGCATGTATACCATCTCCTTGTCCAAAACCACTGAGTATATAGGTAGCATGAGGAATTAAGTCTGTAATGACTTGTGAAACGTTAGTGTTTTCTGTAGAACCGGCAGTAAGTGCACAAGCAGCGATTCGACTTGTATCTGGGTTTACGTGTGTAGGGTTTGTGGTACGTGTGATTGTTCCAGTGCCCGCACTTTCAGTCCACCCCCAAAATATGTCAGTTCCGCCAGTTCCAATAACCTCGAAACTATTATTGAGAAGCATTTGCATTTTGTATCCAGGTACAATTCCTTCTTGGGTCTCAACCAATTGAGCAATTGTCATTGGAGCTATAGCAAGTTCAAGATGTTCTTCTGTTTGGTCTTTGATTGCTACATACATGAGATAAGTTTTTCCCTGGTATTCACACATTGTTGGGTCGCCAACTTGACCCATTTGAGCAAACCAACCAGATCCAGGACTGTTGCGCACAAATCCTGGCTGGGCCATGTCCTGCACCCAAGTCAGCTTATCCGCTGATTTGAACCGGACTAAATCGGTAGCTCCAAGAGTACCTACCGGGCTGGCGTTACCCCACATATAGTAGTCAAATCCCGCTTTCACGACGAACGGCGAGCCATAGGTACCGCCGGCATCGATACCCTGAGAAGCGCCAGTCACAATTGGATTACTGGCATAGTCGATAAAGTTCAAACCATCGCTTGAGATAGCAACACCTACGACGTACTTTCCAGCGATGACTGCGTCGTAGTAGATGTACCAAGTACCCTCGTCAAGGAATAAGCAAGAGTTACCTGCGAGGCCAGAATTCCACGCATTCGCAGTAACGACGTTAGCTGTTACAATCTTCCAAGTTATACCATCGCTCGAACTTAAAAGAAATAGGTTCATGCCATTCCAAGCTGTCATATAATAGATGTTCTGGACTTTCAAAACGTTACCAGCTCGAGTCAATCCCAATGGATTTCCGGCACTGATAATTGGATTACCTGAATACTTTATCCAATGAATCCCATCTAGAGACTCCGCGTATCCAATTACAAAAGATGCGGTCAGTCCAATGGAATACCAAAGTTTGAAGATTGGCTTTGTAGTATTTGTGAGTATCTGAGGATTTGTATCGATCAACAGATTCGGTTCACCTAAAAACTGAGCGTCAAGTCCGATATTCGGGTCTAGAACAACACCTTGAACTTGCCAAGTACCAGCCATGGTCAATTGAGCTGCATTTTGCATTTCCCAACGACTTGCAACACGGTTTAGAATCATTGCATGTTCGAGATTTCCGGGAAATGATTGTCCACCGACGGCAGTGTTGCCAAATAAAGCAGTATCAATACCATTCGTCCATGGAAATACAGTGATATCAATGCCCGTCTGTTCACCGTCCAAGTAAGCCCGCATCAGGTTACCTGTAACCGTGACCGTGAATGCTAGGTGCGTCCAATCGACGAATGACTGGACAGGGGTCACGATACCGACGGTCTGATAGCGAAATTGTAGGGTGCTACCAGTTCCATGAATAATATCAGCATAATTATTATGAGTTCCTGGTACTGCAACGTTTTGAATGCGTACAAAACCTTCATACGCTCCGTCAGTCCAAAACGAAGATGACGTTGGTTTTGCCCACATCATGACGGTAAGCTCTTGCGTATTGATTGCGGCTGCTAGATTTGCTGAGAATACATTGTCAGAGCTGTTAGGTGATAGTGTATATTTGGCCGATGTAAGACCGTCACCTATTCCTGTTTGATTTAGCGTGACGTTGCTATATGTGCCAGGCGAATTCGTTGGACTGCTATCTAGAGAAGTAGTACCAGACGGTTCAGATTGTTTCCACCAACCGATAATTGAAGAACCAAAAGTTGATGAAAGTTTACTGCTATAATCGTAGATTTGTAAACTGTAGTTTTTATTTACTACAATGTTATTGTTATCAGTTACAACTATTGTTATATTTGTTGATTGTGCAGTTAGAGGTGTTCCACTAATTATACCTGTAGTACTATTAAGTGATAATCCACTTGGTAAATTACCAGTTAATGTAAATGAATAAGGTGGTGCTCCATTATTGACTATAATCGTTTGGAGATAAGGAACATTCACATCTCCATTTGCAAGAACTAAATTGAGTATTAAAAGTGGGTTTTGGGTTCCTGGGTTAATACCTTGATTGTTAAAGAAGATATCACTTTCGAGAACTAATGCAGCACAAGCACCTGCTGATTGTGTCCAATTGTTAGGGTCTTGGAATTTTAGATTATTAAATGGTCCAGGTCCTCGACCATTAAAATCTGTTTGAACAATTGCCGTGATAGCTGCTAATTCAAGATTATTTAGTTGAGTAGCATTATTCCATACTTGGTCAAATGCTTGAGCAAATGCACCTGCAATAAGTGTTACGTCTTCATAATCACTTGAGGTTTGGTCTGTAATCCAACCAGATACACCCATGCCAGCTATTGCACCAGAGAAAGCTGCTGTGTATGCTGCTACATTGATAGGAGAGTAGGTCATTGAGTTCTTTCTTTATATTCCGTAGAATATCATGCCACTGGTTGAATTATTAGAAATGGCTATAAAGATGATATCATACATACTTTATAGCCATTTGTTAGTGTTTTACTACCCGAAAAGTCTTAGTCGGATGTCGTTAGTAGATGTCACTTTTCCTGACACTACTGTTGT
>Ga0265330_10001383_pt1 | contig 14182 bp, 13 predicted proteins | sample 41919metaG_FD_202083 | JGI IMG/M metagenome (GOLD analysis project Ga0265330, IMG submission 202083) | Rhizosphere microbial communities from Carex aquatilis grown in University of Washington, Seatle, WA, United States - 4-19-19 metaG | ecosystem: Host-associated > Plants > Roots > Rhizosphere... | reverse complement strand
GAGCTCGTCGGCCGATATGCGGCATGTCCGTGATTGTAGCCTCGCGGGGGGGGAAAGAGCTATAGTTTCGCGGAGGCGCTCGTTTTGGAAGGACGCGAGCTCTCCGTGGGAGGATTTTGTCCGGATCCTCCCGTTTGTCGATCTTGTTCTCTTCGATTACAAGGTCTCAGATTCCGAGGCCCACCGTACGTTCACCGGCGTTTCGAACGATATCATTCGGGAAAACCTCGCGCGCATCGATGAAACGGGCATCCCCATCGAAATCCGCATCCCCGTGATTCCGGGCATCAACGACGAGAAGGGAAACATCGAGGAATCAGCTCGGTTTCTCTCACGTTTCAACGGAATCACTGGCGTGGTTCTTCTCCCCTATCACTCCCTCGGCGAGACCAAATATCAACGATTCGGTCGGGAGTATCGGCTGGCGGGTCTCGCTTCTCCAACCCGGGATCGCATGGAGGAGATCGCCGGCAGGCTCCGAGGCTCCGGGTTGCCCGCTCGCGTGCTATGACACCGCGCCGGCCCGATACGGGGGTCGCATCATCCTTTGACAAGAGGCCACACGAAAACGGCGGCCCCCGTCACGAGGGCGCAACTTGCAAGATTGACCACGTCATTGGTGATGAACGACAGGCCGCGGACAAGCGCATTGCGCGTTCCATCCGGCCTCGATGCGCGCTCGGTCACCGAAAGCCCTTCACCCCCCGGTGAAACCGTGAGGGCCGGGGAGGCGTACTGTGCCTGGACCGTTGCGCCGAGGACGCTGTCGATCAAGGATCCGAGAAAGCCCGCGATCGTGATGAACAGCGCGAGTGAGAGGAATCCAGAGGGGAAGAACGCAACGGCCCCATTCTCAGCGGCGAACGCCGCGCCGACGAGGAGCGCGCCGAGAAGAGCCATGCTCGTGCCGAGAAGGCTCACCCCGCCCGAGATGCCGCGTGGCAAGGGACGAAACGTGAACAGCGATACCGGTTTGCGCGCGGAAAGAACGCCGATCTCGCTTGCCCACGTGTCCGCATTGGAAGAGGCGAAGGAGACGGCGAACGCCACGGCCCAGGAGGCATTGCCGCTAAGCCGATAGAGGACGGCGCAAACCGCACCGACGCCACCGTTGGCGATGACCTGGAGCACGTCCCGCCGGGAGCCCTTTTCATGAACGGCCGCAAGCCACAGCTTTTCGCTTGCATGCACGTAGCCCATGCCCGTAGAAGAAATGAAGAAGATCATGAGGATGACCCAGAAGAGCGGACCGCCGCAGGCGAATATGAGGGTCCCGATGACCGCGCCGGCGGCGGCACCGCCGCGACTCACCGATGCCCGCCAGAGCGCGAGGAGCGAGGCGCCGCAATTCAGGAGGAGGCCGATAGCCAGAAGGATGATGAAGCTCACAGGAAGACCCCCACGTACAGGGCGAAAACGGCCGCTGGCACCGTGAAGTTATCGATACCGAACGGCGTGAGGACTTCCACGAGGGTCGCTACCGCGGCGGTGGCGGCCGAAACAGCGAGAACGGGTCCCAAGCCTTGCCGCTTGTGGTTGAAAATGAGGGTGAACACCAGGGTAACGACAAGGGATGCGCCGAACATCATGGCCGTTCCCGCAAGGCTCTTTCGTCCTCCGAAGGATCGGAATGCAGGGCTTTTGACCCGTTCCCCGATCAAGGCGGCAAGCCCGTCCCCCCATCCCAGCACGAGGACCGCGAGACCTCCCACCCAGACGGGGGCGAACCCCCGCCAGCAAATGTTCACCAGCACCAGGAGTGTCACGGGGAAATAGACGGTGCCCGCGTTACGGCTGTCGGCACCGGCGTCCATGGCGGGAAGGTAGTGCTTCCACAAAGCGACTCCATTGATGATGATGAAGCTCGCCGGGCCAACGGAGGCGACCCACGGGTCGTCGAGCAACGCCATGGCGATGAGCCACCAGTGCGCCACCCCGATATGAATGATCTTGCGCGTGGCGCTGGGGGCAAGCCACCCCTTCTTCAGCAAAAGAGTTGCAAGCCCGATGAAGCCGAATACGAACACGTATGAAGCGGCGACACCGAGAATTTGGCGCATCACGGAGGGCATTGAGCTCCAGTATAGCCAAGCAGCGGCAGGGTCGGCTACCGTGCGGCCGTCATGAGGTGATGGACATCACCATGCCTTGGATGAAGAACTTCCGCAGCGCGACGAAAAGAAGAATCGTGGGGATCGAGGTGAAGATGACGGCGGTCATGATCCAGGGGATGTTGCCTCCGCCGTAGCCCGTCATCGTCGCAACGGCCACCATGACCGGCCGCACGTATTGGGTCCGCGAAAGCACCATGCCGAAGAGGAGATCGTTCCAGATCCAGGTGGCCTGGAAAAGGGCAACGACCGCCGTTGGGGGGAGCGACTGGGGAAGGAAGACTGAAACGAAGGCGCGTACGGGGCCGCAGCCGTCGAGCTTCGCCGCTTCCTCGATTTCGCGCGGAATAGTGGTGTAGAAGCCTCGGTAGACGAAGAGGCTGAAAGGAATGCAGATGGCCGAATAGATGAGGATCATGCCGGTTCGCGTATCGTAGAGTCCGAGAGTGTTGAAGAGCCGGTAGACGGGAATGAGATACATCTGGAATGGAAACAGGGTGCCGCTGTAGATGACCAGGAAGAGCAGGAAATTGAACTTGGGCCGCAGGCGCACGATGCTGAATCCAGCCATGGACGAGCACAAGATGACGACCACGGTGCCCACCGCGGAGTAGATGAAGGAGCTTGCGAGGTTGTCCTGCAGCCGATACTCCTTCATCACGGTGGCGAGATTCCTGAAGAAATAGAACTGCGTCGGAAGGTCGGCCCAGCTCTGGGACACGAAGTCTTTCGAGCTCTTGAACGAGACGAGGAACGAGCTCACCACCGGCAGAAGCCAGAGTAGGGAGAGAACGATGAGTACGGCATAGAGCGGTATTTTACGTAGAACTGGTCGTGCCGTCATTCGCTCGCCTTTAATAGTACAGCATGTCGCGTTTTGTCATGCGACGGATATAAGCGGCGGAGATCACGATCACGATGAGGGAAAGGATCACCGAGATTGCCGCGCCATAGCCCATGTGGAACAGGGTGAATGTCTCTCGGAACATCGAAACCGCGAGGGTCTCTGACGACGAATAGGGACCGCCACGCGTCATGACCCAGATGATGTCGAAAACCTTGAAGGAGTTCACCATGGCCATGGTGAAGACGACGGTCGTGATTGGCCGCAACATGGGGAGCTTCACGTGGATGAATGTTTGCCACGCGCTTGCCCCGTCCAGGAGACAGGCCTCGATCGGGTCCCGGGGAATCGTTCCCAGGCCCATGAGAAACATGACCATGTTCGCCCCGAGCTGCTGCCAGGTCCAGGCAATGATCATGGAGAAGCTGTTCAAGGGGACATCAGTGAGCCAGGAGGGCTTCCAAGGAAGGCCGATGATGCCGAACAAGCCGTTGATGACACCCAGCTCCTTGCTGAACATGTACGCCCAGATCACCCCCGTTGCCACGAAGGAAATCGTGAGGGGCACGAAGAAGACGCTCTTGAAGAAACCGGCGCCTTTGACCCCGGTGACGAACACGGCCACAAGCAATCCCCCCAGTGCCGGGAACGCCAACGTGAATACGACCCAGAGAATCGTGTTCAGCATCGCGCCGCCAATGACCCTGTCCGTGAACATTGTCACGTAGTTCTTGAGACCGATGAAGAGGGGAGTGCTGAGACCATTCCAGTTGAAGAAACTGTAGTACACGTTCTGGAACATGGGGATGACGAGCAGGACGACCACCAGCGCGAAAGCGGGCAGGATAAAGAGATAGCTGATGACGGTGTCGCGAGTTTTCAGAACGTCCTCCACAAAGAACGTGGGACGCCTGAGGGCGTCCCACGCGTGATCCGATTCTATGCTATTTCTTTGCCGAGGCCCAGTAATCGTCGGCGATCTTATCCAGGTCCGCGAGGACCGTGTCGACGGACGCCGGTTTCAGGATGAACTTGGCGAACTCCTGCACCGCTTTCTCGCAGATCGGAGTGGGGGTTCCTTCCCAGTAGCGCGTAACGATCCGATAGCCACCATCCGCGATGGTCTTTGCGAACTGGACCTTTACCGCGGGGAGGAAGCTCGCGTCAGCCTTCGGGTTGGCGGGGTACTGGTTGACCATCTTGGCGAACGCGGCGCTGCCGGCGGGGCTCATCCACCAGTCCGCGACCTTCTTTGCCGCCGCGAGATTGGGCGCCTTTGCCGAGATGAGGACGGGGCTGGCTTCCTGGATAACGACCTTGGGAGCCGCGGGATTCACGTTCGGCATGATGAAGATGTCGGCCTTGTCAGCGGAGACGCCTCCACCGGTGAGGGTCGTGAGGTACCACGAGCCGCAGGGAATCATGGCGACCTTGCCTTGGTCGAACAGACGGGGTCCGTCAGCGAAGAGGTCGGTGGACGGATCGGTGAAGTAGCCCTTCCCGATGAGATCGGCCCATACTTTGAAGGCTTCCTTCACGCGGGGATCGGAATACTTGACCTTGCCTTCGCACAGATCAACGTAGAGCTGCGGATCCTGACGGGCGACCATTTCCTCGAACAGGATGAATGTCGTCCAGCCGTTTGATACCGACTGCAGCATCGGGGTGATTTTGTTCTTCTTCAGCGTTTCGCAGACCTGGAGGAACTCGGCCCAGGTGGTGGGAACCTTCAGGTTGTATTTCGCGAAGATATCCTTGTTGTACCAGACGCCCCAGTACTCCACCACGTACGGGAGTCCGTACGCCTTGCCGTTGAAGCTCATGGAATCCCGCAGACCCTGCGGAAGCTCCGTGTGCTTGTTCCAGAGATCGGAGAGGTCGGCAACGAGACCCGCGTCAATGAGGTCCTTCATCCGATAGGTGGACCACCAGGTAAACAGGTCGGGCGCCTTGTCCGTAGGGAGCGCGGCGCGGACCGCAGCCTGGTAGGTGGTCGTGTCAGGATACGGGGACTGGGTGAACGAGACACCCGTCGCCGCTTTTGACAGCTGACCCATCTGATCATAGAACGGGCGATAGTCAGGGTTTCCGCCCTTGTCGTGCATCAGGACGATGCTCGACGGCTTTGCCGCGCAACCCGCCAGCAAAAGCGCGCCGGCGGCGACGCACAGCAGCATGCCTTTCCACAGCTTCATAAATCCTCCTTCACAGTATCGTGCCATATCTTCAGGGTGCTCCTGTCTCGGCGCACCCTTTGTACCCGACGTGATTTTCCCGGTCACGGCGCATGGCGCCGTGCAAGCGAAAGCCGACAGGTGCCACTCCCGTATTCTCTGTTTACCTCACTTTTATCCGATGGGGGTTGCGCTGTCAAGTTCATTCAGGCTTTTACCAAAATTTTAGCAAACGATTGTATGAATATGCCATGAATGTCATGCCCAGTCTTCTTGACAGGGGCCCGCACAGTGATTAAAACTGATAAAAATTAACCACGAAAGCAGGGAGCATGCCAGCGGTTCGATTGCGGGACGTCGCCACGAGGGCCAAGGTGTCAGTGGCCACAGCTTCTCTTGCCCTCGCCGGAAAGGGCCGCATATCGGAAGCGGCGCGCGAGCGCGTCCGCAATGCCGCCACCCAACTGGGCTATCGGGCCGGCCGTTCCGTGCGTTCTCTCACCGCGGGCAGCGTCGTGGGCATTCTCCATGCCGACGATCGCGCCTATGAGTCAGGCTTTGTCCGACCCACGCTCGTGGAATTGGAGCGGGCAATGCTTCAGAAGGGTCTCCTGCCCGTTTCCATCCCCGTGCCCCGAAAGGCGCTGGCGGAGCACGTGGTACGCATGGTGGTCGCGACGGGTGCAAGCGCGATCTTCACGTTGCCGTACGCCGACGGCGAGGTATTGGACGACCTTTACGCGCGGGGCGTCACCATCGTCGTGGTGAACAACAGCGGCTTTCAGAATCGTTTCCATGCCGTCTGCGTGGATGACTTCCAGGGTGCCTATGAAGGGGCGAGCCACCTGCTTGCCCTGGGCCACCGGTCGATTGTCTACGTTGAGTACGAGCGGCCCGAATCGCCCACGGTGGTTGCGGACCGATTCATCGGGTTTCGCAAGGCGCTCTCCGAGCAACGGATCGCCTTTTCCCCCGAACGCCGGATCACCATCCCCTTCATGGATGAGAAGAAACTGGAGCGTCGGCTGTCCACGCTTTTCACCCGGGGGGGCCGCCCGACCGCCATATTCGCGCACGATGACTACCTGGGGCTTTTCGTGATCAACGCACTGGGCCATCTGGGGCTCCGCGTGCCCGAGGATGTGTCTCTCGTCGCCCCGGGGGACGTGGTGGATTATTCGCTTCCCCTGATTCCCCAGATCACCACCATGCGCATCGATACGACTCTCTTGGGAAAGCTCGCGGCCAATCTCTTGCTGGACAGAATGCGCAGCTCCGAGAAAGACGTACACGTCATCAAGGTCAAGGAACAACTGGTCCGACGCGCAAGCTGCCGGTCGGTGGAGGAAAAGGATCATGACATCTCGGGAAAGAGTTCTTCAAGCGTTCACGCACCGGCCGTCCGACGCGGTGCCCATTGATTTCTCGGGTCATCGCTCTTCCGGGATAACCGCCCTTTCCTACGCGGATCTGCGCAAGCGCCTCGGGCTCGCGCCCCGTCCCGTGCGCGTGTACGACCCCATACAGCAACTGGCCATCGTGGACGATGACATGTGCGATCTTCTGGGCGTGGATACGGTGGAGCTGGGCAGGGGGTTCAGCCTCGCGAAGACGGACTGGCAGGAGTGGACCCTTCCCGACGGCACGCCCTGCCTGATGCCGGCATGGGTCCGCCTGGAAAGGGAGACCCAGCAGTGGGTCATGAAATCAGCAACGGATACCGTGCTGGGCAGGATGCCCGACGGCGCCTTGTATTTCGAACAGGTGAATTATCCCTTCATTGAAAACGACCCGCTTTCCAACCTCGCCGCCGCGCAGGAGGAGTGCATGTGGAGCTCCTCCGCGACTGCCGCTCCACCCGGGCCCGCGGGGGCCGGCGTTGATGGCGCGCGCAGGCTCGCGGTGGGAGCCGCGGCGCTCCGTGCCGCGAATCCTCGTGCGGTTATCGGCCTGTTCGGCGGCAACCTCCTGGAGATGGGCCAGTTCCTGTACCGCAATGACAACTTCTTTCTTCTTCTTGCCGGCGAGCCCGCGCGCGCCGAGGCATTTCTTGACGCCGTGGTGGAGCGGCACCTCGCGGCGCTCCAAAGCTTCCTCGCCGCGGTCGGCGACTTCATCGACATCATCGTTTTCGGTGACGATCTGGGCATGCAGACGGGGCCGCAGATCTCCCCCGCCATGTACCGCGAGATCTTCAAGCCGCGCCACAAGCTCCTGTGGGAAACAGCGAAGAAGCTCGCGCCGGCGGGCCGGGGTGGGCAACCGGGTCGGCCTCCACTGAGGGTGCTGCTCCACTCATGCGGGAGCATCCGCGCTCTTCTGCCTGATCTGATCGACGCAGGGTTGGACGCCGTGAATCCCGTGCAGATCTCGACCGTCGGCATGGAGGCCGCGGGATTGAAGCGGGACTTCGGACGGGACATCGTCTTCTGGGGTGGCGGATGCGACACGCAGACAGTGCTACGATCCGGCACACCCGCTCAAGTGCGGGCGCACGTTCGAAGCCAGGTGGACGCTCTGGCCCCCGACGGCGGGTTCGTGTTCCAACAGGTGCACAACATCCTGGCGGGCGTTCCTGCCGAAAATATCGAGGCCATGTTCGATGCCGTGAGGCACTGATTCCGGTTTACGGCACGGCCCTCACACCCTGAAGGCTGCCCGGTCCGTGGCGTTTGTGCTATAATCAGCGCTTCACACACATGACGGAAACACGAGAAACGATTTCCCATTCACGCCGCATCGTCATCAAGGTCGGCACCCGTGTGGCCACCGAGGGCGACAACGGCTTTTCCACGGGTGTCATCGGCGCCCTGGTACGTCAGATCGCCGCCCTGAGCGGATCACCGACCGCGGATCCCTCGCAGAAGAGATCGTTCATCATCGTCAGCTCGGGGGCCATCGCCCTGGGGCTCAATCGGATGGGCATGACGACGCGGCCCAAGGAGCTGAGCCTCCTCCAGGCAGCCGCGGCGATGGGCCAGAGCCGGCTCATGCACGCCTATGAGCGGGAATTCGAGGCGGTGCAGCGGGAGACAGCCCAGATTCTCCTCACCTCGGAGGACATCCGCAGCCGCGCGCGCTACCTCAACATCAGGAACACCATCTTCACCCTGTGGTCGTGCGGGGTGATTCCCATCGTGAATGAGAACGACACGGTGTCCTTTGCCGAAATACGATTCGGAGACAACGACATCATCTCCGCGCATCTGGCCAATATGCTGGACGCGGACCTCCTGGTGATCCTCACCGACACTGACGGTGTGTACGACAACAATCCGAAGACCCACGCCGATGCACATGTTCTGCGCACCGTCGAAAAGGTGACCGACGCAGTGCTTGCCGGCGCGGAGGGCAAAGGATCATCTTTCTCCACGGGGGGCATGGAATCCAAGATCCGCGCGGCGGACATTGCCACCCGCAGCGGGGTGGGTGTCGTTATCGCTCGCGGCGACGGTCTGGACCTGCCGGGCATCATTGCCGGCAAGGAGATCGGGACATGGTTCGTGCCGGCGCATCATCGGATGAAAGGCCGCAAGAAATGGATGGCCTTCAATCCGCGCACCGACGGGGCTATCGTGGTGGATCGAGGAGCGGAGAAGGCGATCATGAAACAGGGAAGATCCCTCCTGCCGGCGGGCGTAAAAGGCGTTCAAGGGGTCTTTGCCATAGGAAGTGTCGTCTCGATCATCGACGAAGCGGGTCGCGAGTTGGCCAGGGGTTTGAGCAATTTTTCGAGCGTCGAGCTGGCGCGCATCCAGGGCATGAACACGAGCAGGATCCACGAGGTGCTCGGGGCCGAGGCGTCATTCGACGAGGTGGTGCATCGGGACAATCTCGTCGTGGTGGCGCAGCAGGAGTAGGGCTATGGCGGATCTGGGAGAATACATCAAAGGCATGGCGCGCGCGGCACGGGCCGCAAGCGTCAGCCTGCGCACGATGAATGCGCAGCAGAAGAACAAGGCTCTGGCGGCCATTGCAGCCGCCATAGACGCGTCGCGATCCTCGATCCGTGAGGCCAATGCGCGCGACCTGGAACGGGGGAAGGCCGCTGGGCTCAGCGTGGCGTTTCTCGACCGGCTGACCCTTACCGACAAGCGAATCGACGAAATCATCGCCTCCCTCCATTCGATTGCCGGCTTCGACGACCCCGTGGGCGAGGTGACCGGATCCAGAAATCCAGACGGGCTCCTCCTGGAAAAGGTACGCACCCCCATCGGAGTGATCTGCATGATCTTCGAGTCCCGCCCCAACGTCACCGTGGATTCCGCCGCGTTGTGTCTCAAATCCGGCAATGCGGCAATCCTCCGTGCCGGAAGCGAGGCCCGAGAATCGAGTCTTGCCCTCATAGCCTGTATCCGCGACGGCCTGGCTCGCGCGGAGATCCCCGCCGATGCGGTGCAATACGTGGAGAGACCTGAGCACGAGGCCATTGACCACTTGGTGACGCAGACGGGCCTCATTGACCTTGTCATCCCGCGCGGCGGGGAGGCCCTCATTCGGCGCGTCGTGGAAGAAGCCACCGTGCCGGTCATCAAGCACTACAAAGGGGTCTGCCATATCTACGTGGACAAAACGGCGGATCTGGCCATGGCCGCGCGTGTGGTTGCCAATTCCAAGATGCAGCGCCCGGGCACCTGCAATGCCCTGGAGAAGCTTCTCGTGCACGAGCAGATCGCCTCGGCGTTTCTCCCGCGGATGAAAGAGGCCCTGCCCGGCGTGGAACTGCGCGCGGAGGCCCGAGCCGCGGTTTTCCTCGGCGGCGCGAAGCCTGCCACGGAAGAAGACTGGTACGCGGAGTATCTGGACCTGATACTCGCCGTCAAAGTCGTATCCGGCGTCGAGGAAGCGGCGGCGCATATCGAGAAGTACGGGTCGAGCCATACCGACGGCATCTGCGCCACGGACGTGGCGACCATAGAGCGGTTCGTGGCCCTCGTGGATTCATCGGTGGTCACCGTGAATGCCTCCACACGCCTGAATGACGGCGGGGTCTTCGGTTTGGGCGCCGAGATAGGAATCAGCACGGATAAGCTTCACGCGCGGGGACCCATGGGGCTCAAAGAGCTCACGACCTTCAAGTGGGTCGTGCGGGGAAACGGGAACCTCCGAACATAATCGGTCATTGCCGCCGCTCACGCTTTGTCGCTATTTTCAAGACGATGAGCAAAGGGGGCGCGGTGGCGCAGCAATCAAAGAGGAAAAGACCGTCGGGCCGGGGTCGCACGAATGACAACCGCCGAACGGCGCGTTTGATCATACTCCTGGTGACCGCGATCGTTGTCGTGGGCGCCATAGCGGCCGGACTCCTATTCGCCCTCCGCCCCGCTTCCAGCGTCTCCACGGAGGGGGCGAGTGTCGCCCTGCCTGCGTCCGCCAACGGTACGGGCGGCCGCCCGGCCGCCAATGTCCCCCTCACGCCCGCCGCGGAGCTGGACAAGGCGGCCGACGCTGTGGGATTCCATCAGACCGCGGCCGCCAGCGTGGGCGTCGTGGAGAATCTCCCCGCGACCACCCCCATGCTGACCCCCAGCGCAACCCTCTTGCCCGTGGGCATCGTGGCACCGGATTTCACGTTGTCCGCGCCGAACGGAACGAAGGTGCGCCTCTCCGATTACCGAGGCAAGGCGATTCTCCTCGAGTTTTTCGCCACCTGGTGTCCACATTGCCAGGCTGAGGCACAGCATCTCCTACGTATCTATCAGGGCCTCCCGGCCTCGGATTTCGCCTTCCTCTCGGTGAATGCGGACAGCGAAGATGCGGCGAGCATCCACGCCTTTGGCCGCTACTTCAGCATTCCGTGGCCCGAGCTGCTGGATCGGGGTTCCCCGCAGGGCAGCTTCGCGCAGGCGGGTGGTCCGGGGCAGGTTACCCAATCCTATGGCATCGGCTTGTATCCGACGTTTTTCATCATCGACAAGAAGGGGAAGATTGCCTGGCGGTCAGACCGCGAGCAGCCCGACATGCTTCTCCTGCAGCAGCTCCAGAATGCCTCCGGCTCCTAAGTGGGTCTCCTGGATCGGAGTCGCGCTGCGTTGGGCGTCAGCCGCGATATGGATTCTCGCCGGCGCGGCCAAGATTCCAGGCATACAGAGCTTTGCCGTGCTGGTCGAGCGCTACGCGATTCTGCCGACCCGTCTCGCGCTTCCCTTCGCCTCTATCCTGCCGTTTTTCGAAATCGGCATCGGGCTCTACATGGCCTGCGGGTTGTTCGTACGCGGCACATCCCTGGTGGGAACGCTTCTTTTCGCCGTTTTTCTGACCGCTCAGATATCAGCCTGGGCCCGTGGAATCAGCCTCGACTGCGGGTGCTTCGGCACCGCCATACAGACAGCGGTCGGTCCGCTAACTATAGTCAGAGATTTCTGTTTGGGCATTCCAACATTTCTCATGCTCGCCTTTCCTTCCCGTAAGCTGTCAATCGATTCGCGCTTTTTCGGACAATCCGATCGTTTTTGGAAAAATACCTGACTAATCTTGTAGACTATTAGCGGTCAACCTCATAAATTTGCCGTTAGGATCTCATACGGACGAGGAGGAGTTTTGATGAAAAGAAGGACATTCTTACGGCTGGCATTGGCGGCCGTTGTCTTCGTCGCTGCCGCAGGATTGGCGGTTGCACAGACCGTCAAGGTTCAGGCGGGCCCTAGCGGCGTAAACTATCTCACCGACGCCAACGGGATGACCCTTTATTACTTTACGAAGGACACCGACGGGATGAGTGCCTGCTATGGCGGGTGCGCCAACGCATGGCCGGTCTTCTACGCGCAGACCTTGTCGCTTCCGTCCACGCTCATGTCCTCCGATTTCGGGTCCATTACGCGCACCGATGGCACGATGCAAACCACCTACAATGGGTGGCCTCTGTACTACTGGGCCAAGGACAAGAAGGCCGGCGACATGACCGGTGAAGGCATTGGCAAGCAGTGGTACGTCCTGAAAGTTCCGGCGTACACCGTCATGGTGGCCACGAGCGCGACCCTCGGCAATTATCTGGTCGATGGCGCGGGCCAGACGCTCTATTGGTTCACGAAGGACAGCGTAGGTCAGAGTGCCTGCACGGGTGGCTGCCTCATTGCGTGGCCGGCCTTCACCGCGGACTCGTTCGTGGTGCCGTCTGCCTTGAACCCGGCGGACTTCGCGACCATCACGCGCACTGACGGTGGCACGCAGGTCACCTACAAGGGCTATCCTCTCTACTACTGGTTCAAGGATACGAAGCGCGGGGACACGACGGGTCAGAATGTCGAGAAGGTCTGGTACGTGATCGACCCGGCGAAATTTCCACCCGCGAAAATGTAATCCCCCCTTCTTTTTCCCGCGTTTTTCGAGTCGGATCCGGTGGCCGGATCCGACTCTCTTTGTGGCACGCGTGACGGTGTCTTTATTGTCTGATACAATGCCGCCATGATAGATCGCGCGGACTTGCGCCGCCGCGTCGCAGCCGTAGTGCCGGAGATGGTCGCCCTGCGACATTCCCTTCATCGCATCCCTGAGCTCCATTTCCAGGAGCGGCAGACCGCCGCCCTGATCAGAAAGACCCTTGCCGCACATTCTCTGGAAATCCTTCCCCCCCTGGTGGAGACCGACGTCGTCGGGATTCTTCGCGGCTCGAAGCCCGATGGTCGCTGCATTCTCCTGCGGTCCGACATCGATGCGCTCCCGGTACTGGAACGCACCGGAGCGGAATGGCAGTCGGAAACTCCGGGAAAAGCGCATTCCTGCGGCCATGACGGCCACATGGCGATCCTGGTGGGAACGCTCCGGGTGCTGGAAGGGCTTGTCGGAGAGCTGGCCGGCAGCGTGCGATTCGTCTTTCAGCCCGCCGAAGAAGAGTCTCGCGGCGGCAAGGTCCTCATCGACAAAGGGCTCCTGGATCTCGCCCCGCGGCCGGATTTCGCCTTCGCCCTGCACGGATGGGTCGGTGTGCCGTTGGGTGCCGTGAGCTCCGCGCCTGGTCCCATGATGGCTGCCGCCGATTCCTTCCTGATAACCATCTCGGGACGGGGGGGACACGCGGGAATGCCGCACCGCACGGTGGATCCGGTTCTCACGGCGGCGCAGGTCGTTACCTCCTTGCAGAGCATCGTCTCGCGCGGCGTCGATCCTCTTTCCCCGGTCGTGCTCTCGCTGTGCCGCATCGAGGGCGGGCATGCGAGCAATGTCATTCCCGACACCGTGGTGATCGAAGGAACCACCCGCTCATTCGATCGGGCATTGCAGCAGTCGCTGCGCCCTGCCATGGAGCGCATCATCGGCGGGGTGTGCTCCGCGGCGGGGTGCACATACCAGGTCCGCTACGACGAGGGGTACATCCCGCTCGTCAACGATCCCGAAGCGGTGAAGCTGGCCCAGGCAGCGGTGACACGGTACATGGGCGCAGAGGCATGGGCCGGCGCTCATCCGCCGAGCATGGGCGCCGAGGATTTCGCCTTCTATCTGGAAAAGATTCCCGGCGCTCTCTTGCGCCTCGGTTTGGGCCACGAGTGGCCCGCTCTCCATTCTCCGAGCTTCGATTTCAACGATCGTGCCCTGGAGACGGGCATCATGGCGTTCGTCAGCCTGGTCCTGGACCTCGCGGCGCGCTGAAAGGGGATTCCGTCATGGCGAAGGCCCGTATCATGGTGGTGGAGGACGAAGGAGTGGTGGCGCTTCAGATCGCCGACGCCCTCAAAGGGATGGATTACGAGGTTCCCGTCGTTGCGATGACCGGCGAAGAGGCGGTGTCCCGACTCCTGGAGACGGAACCCGATCTCGTTCTCATGGACATCCATCTCAAAGGAGGCATGAGCGGCATCGAGGCGGCCAAACGGATCCGACAGCGCCTCGATGTGCCCGTCATCTACCTCACCGCCTATTCGGATGCCGAGACCCTGGAGCAGGCTCAGCTCACCGAGCCCTACGGGTACGTGCTGAAGCCGTTCGAGGAGAAGAGTCTTCACGCAATCATCCAGATGTCGCTCTTGAAGCATCGCCGCACGCGGGGGACGCGGGAGAATGGATGGTGGATGTCCGCCGTCGCCGCCAGCATGATGGAAGCCGTGGTGATCTGCGAC
>Ga0265330_10001382_pt1 | contig 14184 bp, 8 predicted proteins | sample 41919metaG_FD_202083 | JGI IMG/M metagenome (GOLD analysis project Ga0265330, IMG submission 202083) | Rhizosphere microbial communities from Carex aquatilis grown in University of Washington, Seatle, WA, United States - 4-19-19 metaG | ecosystem: Host-associated > Plants > Roots > Rhizosphere >... | reverse complement strand
GCTGGCGTCATTGGACCTGCGCGCCCGCACCATTGTCGAGGGCGCATTTTCCGGCATGCACCGCAATTTGCACACGGGCACGTCAGTGGAATTCACTGAACACCGCGAGTACGCACCGGGCGACGAAATCCGCCGCATTGACTGGAAGGCGGTGGGCCGCGCCGACCGCTACTACATCAAGCGCTTCGAGGACGAGACCGAGATGCACACCTTTCTCGTGCTCGATGCCTCGGCGTCCATGGGCTATCGCCGCCGGGGCGTTTCCAAGCTTGACTATGCTGGCTATCTGGCGAGCGCGCTGGCCTACCTGGTGGGCCAGCAGGGCGACGCGGCCGGGCTGCTGCTTTTTGCGGAAAATGTCCGCAGTTTTCTCCCGCCTTCGACCCGGCCTGGGCAAATCCGCGAAGTGTTTCGTTTGCTGGAGGCGGCCCAGCCGGCCGGGCGCACCGATGCGGCGCTGGCTCTCGGCCACCTGGGCGAGCTGACTGACAAGCGCAGTCTCATTATCTTCATGTCGGACCTGCTCGACTGTGAGCCGGACGAGCCGGGCGGCGAATTGCGCGGGCCCTTGCCCGCACGCCTGCGCCAGTTGCGCGCGCGCGGGCACGACGTGGCCCTGTTCCACCTGCTCGATCCCGACGAGGTGGAGCTGCCCTTTGACGACCTGATCTTCTTCGAGGGCATGGAGCCAGGAGATACGCGCACCCTGCTGGCGCAGGCGCCGGACCTGGCCCAGGCCTTCAAGCGCGAGTCAGCGGCATTTCGTGATCGCTGGCGCACGACTTGCCTGGAATCGAGTGTCGAATATCGCTTTGCCCGCACCGACGCGCCGCCGGCCGAAGTTCTGCGGGCTTTCCTGGCCGATCGCCAGCGCAGCGTGAGACTGTAGATGCATTTTCTCGCGCCCTCGCTGCTCTTTGGTCTACTGGCGGCCCTCTTGCCCTGGCTGGTGCATCTCATTGGCAAGCGGCGCGCACAGCCCCTGCGTTTTGCGGCCATGCAATTGCTTTTGCGTTCCGAGCGGCGTATTTCGGCGCGGCGGCGATTGCGCGAAATTTTGTTGTTGGTGGCGCGCACCGGGGTCGCCGCAGCCTTGCCGCTGATTTTTGCCCGGCCGTTTGCCGAGCGCACGACTGATCTGCCGGTGGCCAGCCTGGACCCGCAGAGTGCGGTCATTGTGCTCGACGATTCCGCGAGCATGAGCCGGAGCGCGGGGCTGTCCACCATGTTCGATCGCGCCCGCGATCGCGCGCGTACGCTCGTCCGCCAGTTTCCCTCGGACGTGGATTTGGCCTTGCTGCTCGCCTCGGCCGGGTCCAGCCCCAAGATCAGCGAGCTTCACCCCGAAAGCGCGCGCGTGCTGGAAGCCCTGGAAAGTACGGCGTGCTCGGCGCGGCCGGCTGACTATACCAGCGCCCTGCGCAGCGCCGCCCTCATTCTCTCAGGATCCACGCGCCCCAAGCGTCGCATCTATCTTTTCACCGATCTGCAGGCTGCAGGCTGGGAGGCGGGCACGGGCCTGCCTGCCGAAGGAGCGCCCGAGGTCATCGTTGACGACGTGTCAAAGGGAACGCCCTGGGAAAACCGGGCCGTGCTCGATGTGGGCGTGGTGCCGGCGCCCGAGGCAGGAGCCGGCGGGATCGCGGTCGACGCCGAGCTGGCGGATTTTTCGGCAAACGGAGTGCGGGGCTTGGGGGTCTCATTGAAGGTGGACGGCGTGTCGGTGGCCAAGGGCTTCGTCGATCTGGCGGCGGGCGGACGCGGGCATAAACGCTTCTTGCACCGCCTGACCAATGAAGGCAGCGCCCACGAGGTCGAAGTGGAGATCGACAACGACGCCTTTCGCCTGGACAACCACCGCCTGGCCCATGTGGAATTGTCGCGCACCTTGCGGGTTCTGATTGTCAATGGTGACCCGCGCACCACGCGCAATGAGGACGAGCCCTTCTTCTTTGCAGCCGCCCTTCGCAATGGCCTGCCGAGCGCCGTTGTGACCACCAAGCTGCCTGACGACGTTTCTCCCGAAAACCTGGACAATGTCACAATGGTTGCGCTGCTCAACCTGGCGCAACCATCCGAGGCCCTGGCCGCTGCCCTGGCGCGATTTGTGTTGGCCGGCGGTGGGCTGTTCATTTCGGTCGGCGATCGCGTGGAGGCCACGGCCTGGAATGAGCGCATGGCTCGATTGCTGCCCCAACCGCTGGGACTGCCGCGAACCGCATCCGCCTTGCCGGGTCAACATGCGGGCGAAATTGTCGATGATCGACCGGCCGAACGGCTGGCCCCCATTGATCGCAGCAATCCCGTGCTGGCCAATTTCCCCGAGCATGGCGAAGGCCTGGTTTCCGCGCGCTTCTTCAAATACATGCTGCTTGACCCAGCGCCGGAAACTCCAGAACGCAGCGTGATTCTCCGCTATGAAAGTGGCGCCCCGGCTTTGGTGGAAAAACAGGTCGGCAAGGGCCGCGTGATGTTGCTGTCCACCACGGTAGATCGCGAGTGGACCGATTTGCCCATTCGCACCGGATTCTTGCCGCTCGTGCGTGAGGCCGCGCGTCGCCTGGTGGGCGTGACCAGCGACGACGAGTCCGCCTCTTTGCGCGCGGGCGAAGCGCGTGCTCTGCTCTTCACTGGCGACGAACAACGCCTGGAGGTGACCCGGCCCGACAGCTCCGTGTGGGTTGGCCGACGCGAACTGGCCAATTCCTCGCGCACGGTCCTGTACAGTGAAACCGATCGATTGGGCACCTACCACGTGCGCACAGTCAGCCCCGACGGCACAGTCACGCCACGGCCCGAACAAGACTTCGTCGTCAACCTGGATACCCGTGAATCCAACCCCGCACGTCTCGACCCGAGCCAAAGACCCGACCGCATCGCCGTGGCCTCGCCCGGCGCCCAGCCCCCAAAACACCGGGTCGAACTGTGGCACAGTCTGGCCGCCGTGATGATTGGATTGTTGCTGTGCGAGTCGCTGCTGACCTTGAGGCGGCGGCGGGTCTAGGGAATGCGCGGATCGGACGTCCTGGTCGGAAGAATATTTCTGCTCACAGGCAGCGATTGCTCCGCGCCGTCCACCGTGCCCCAGATCCCTTGCGCCGACGCAAGATCGCCGCAAGGACCACGAACAGGACCAATCCAGCTGCGCTGTGGTTCGCGGTCCCTATTCCGCATGAACAGCCGGACGCGGAGGATGGCGTGCCGCTGCTTCCCGCATCGACCGGCCCGGCAATTCCGCCGCTGCTACTGGCGCTCTTGGGTTCGGTCGTGCCGCCCGAACCGTTGCTGCCCCCTGTTCCTGATGGGCTGGTGGTTCCCGCCGCGCTCAAGCTCCCGCCAGTGGCGGTGGCTCCGCCTGCGCCGATGGTTCCCCCTGAACTCGTGACTCCGCCTGTGGCGATGACACCGCCTGCGCCGTTGGCTCCCCCTGCCCGGCTGATTCCGCCTGCAGCGATGATTCCGCCTGCCCCGCCGGTTCCGCCGGTGGCGCTGCTGCCGCCCGCGCGCGGGACCCCGCCCGCGGACGTGGTTCCGCCAGTGCTGGGGGCGCCACCAGCACCCGTGGTCCCGCCCGTGCCTGGGCTGCCGCCCGCGCCACCATCGGGCGGGCTTTGCCCGTCCTGCACAAAGACGGTTGGAGCCGGCTTGCTGGTCGGATTGACGTCAGTGACCAGCAGGTTGTCAAACAACGCGGTCGTTTTGGCTGCCGTTCCCAGCCCGACGTTGCCCTTGGAGTACTTGCTATCCGTGAGCGCAAACACCTGGGTACCGTCAATGGAGCCCTTGATGGACGTGCCCTGAAAAACCAGTTTCAGATTGTGCCAGCTGCCCGCGGCGAGCGTGGTCTGTCCGGTGCTGATCGCCCCCGCGGTGGGTGCCGCGTAGAAATTCCACGCCCCGGTCGGACCGAGCGTCATGTAATACGCGTTTGGATTGGTGCCGTAGCCGTTCCCGGTCGAATTCACCCGCCCCATGATCGAAGCCCAACCCGCAGACGTCTCTATTGAGACATCCGCGCTGACCTCATAGTCCGTCCAGGTGGTGTTGCCCACAGTGGTGTAGGGATTCGTCTCCGGAGCCCAGCTTTGCGCCGGTTGACTGACCACCTGGCGCAGACAATTCCCGCTTCCATCCGGACGCTGGTACAGTTCAAATGCGCCCGCGATGTCGTTGTGGTAGTACGGTCGATAGCCGACCGCCTTGAAATCGCCATAGTGGTCGTAGGTTTCGTAGTAGGGCTTGGGAAAATCTGCCGCTGGCGGTGGTGTGGCCGCGCCCTTTTGCTGCCCGGTCGTCGTACTGATCGAATAGATTGATTCCGCATCGAGCGCGACCGTGAACGACCCGCTGACCGGAGTGATATCGGGCTGCTTCTGAAACTGGGCCGTCGCATTGCTGCGCCAAACCGACAGGTTCGCGGTGGAGAGGCCGCCGGTGACCTTGAACGTGATGGTCTGCGCCGCCTTGGCGCCCGAGGTTTGCGCAATGACACTGTAGTCGCCGCCACTCGGAGCCATCATCGTGACGTAGTTGCCGCCACCCGCAAAGCTGCCAGACGCGGCGTCCAGGTACTTCCAGCCAACCTTGGTGAACTGCCCGACATGGGCATAGCCCCAGATCGCCGGATTGATGGTGTAGTTGCCGCTCCAGGGAGAGCTCGCGACGGCCATGGTGTTGTCGTAGAAGGGCTCGTTCGAGTAGAACGCGGTGATGAGGTACCAATAGATGGTCTTGGTAACCTTGCTGTTGAAATAGTTGAAGTTAAACGCGCCGACGATGTCTATTGCACACTGAAACCCGTGTTCGTACACGTGCTCTTCCGTGTCCCACAGGGGTTTGCCGATGTCGATCACGTTTTGCGGTGGCACCGATCCCTTCTTGCTGCCATAGGAGGCCGAAGTGTGGCTGCCTAGGGCATAGATGGCGTTCTTCAAATTGGCATTGGTATTCATGTCAGTGGCCCAGTTCCAGCTTGTGGCTCCGGCATTGTCGAAGGCGTGAATCCCCACATTGGTCAGGCCATTGTTGTTCAAGGTGGTACGGAACAGCACGACCCAGGGTTCGTTGTTGCCCCTCTCATTGCGGCAGCCTACGTATTCAATGTCGAGACCGTGGGCGGATTTTGCGCCGAGGATCCACTTGGACAGATAGTCAGCCGTGTCCTGCGACCAGAAATTGCCGTTGCCGACCCATGCTGGGGCCGACCACGCCGTGGCATCCAACACGATCAATGGATTTCGTTTCTTTGCCTCTTCCATCAGCCACCACTCGTAGCCACGGTCGTAGTTCTCGTCTGTCTTGGTGTGCATGTGGCTTAGTTCCGAGCCCTGGGTCGAATTGCCGTCTCCGCCTATCTCGATATACAACTCCTGCAAGCCCGCGCCGTAGTTGGGCTTGAAGAGGTAGTCGAGAATCTGGCTGCGCTGGGGCTCGACATAGTCCATGAGGAGCGGGGAAGTTCCGCCGCCGCCGCTCACCGCGCCGATTCCGTCATAGGTGCGCCCAGCGCCCGTGCCATCGATCGTGATGGTCTGGGCAAAGGCGCTGGGCCCGGCCCAAAGTCCCCAGGCTGCCAAGACGACGGGGAGGAAAATGAGTCTGACGCGCGTCGGAACTGTACGCATGGTGGTGATCCTCAGTAGCACGCGAGTTCCTTCATGGTTCAGAAATGGCGCGCCATGGGCGAATCGTGTAATGCTACTAGCGACAGGTCGCCATGGTTGCTGCAGGAGCAGATACAGTCCTCATCGCAGAAAGCTTTGCGCCTGTACGCGTGAGGCTAGCCGCAGCTTTGCGGGCCAAGGGATTTGAAATCGTGGAAACGGTGGATGCGGTTGACGTGGCTCGCGAGCTGAGCAAAGGGATTCCTTCAGGCTTCGTGGTGTCAGCTGACCTGGCCGGCGGCAAAGGTCTGGATCTGGTCGGTTGTCTGTCGAACATGGCCAAGACCAAGGACAAACCTAAGGTCGTGATCATTGATGAGACGGACAATGGCCAAGCCATGACGCGACTGGCGGGGTTTGACGCCGTGGTGACCGTTGGCCGAAGCGCCGACATGGACGTGTTCGCTCGGGATGTCGTCGCGGCCCTGGAGAGCGGCCTGGCTGCCTTCCGCGGTATGCCCCCTGGGACGCCCGAACCGGCGCCCACTGAAGATGGGCGCCGGGGCGCGGACAGCTCGCCCGCCATCGTATCGCAGGACGCGAGTGATCGTATGAGCGCGGCCTTTACCTTCTACGAGAAGGTCGTGCGCATGGTGAAGGAGAATCGGCTTCCCGGTCCGATCCTGCCGGAAATACTCAGCGACGCTCTCACCATCTTCGCCAACCCCAACGTCTCTTTCGAAACCGTGGTCAACTTGGTGAAGAAGCACCAGGCCCTGGCGGTCAGGCTGCTCGCCGTGGCCAACAGCGCGTTCTACGCTTGCGCTGGTGGCCGGGTGACCAGCATCACGGCCGCCATGTCTCGCGTGGGCATCAATGGTGCGCGGCAATTCATCCAGGCAGCAGCCACCAAGGCTTTTGAGATGGGCAAGGACCCAGTCCTCCACGCGCTCATCGCCAAGCGGCTGGAAACGTCGTACCTCGTGGCCATGGTGTGCGATCGACTGGCGGCCGGTGCGGGCAACACACAAACTGATGTGTATGCGGTGGGACTGCTCCACAACGTCGGTCAGACGTTCCTGCTCTACACGCTTGCGCTTCTGCAAGAGCAGGGACCGCGCCAGCGCTACGACGCGGCCGCATTGGACGTGATGCTGGCCAATCGCGCGGCCAGCCTCAACAATCTGGTCTGCCGGGCGCTCCCTTTGCCTGCGGACGTGGGACGGGTCTTCTCTCCGCAAGAATCCTGGTCAACCGTGGTCGCCTTTGTCCACCAGGCAATTTGGGTCGCGGATCGCCTCGGCAAGGATCCAGCGCCAGCGGATCTCGTCCATGACGCCGAGGCGGAACTTCTCGGCCTCACCGCGCCGGCGCTGGAGCGTCTGCAAAAGCACCTGCCGCAGATCGTAGAGCTGGTGCACTCAGATTATTAGCCGGAAACCCTGAAGGTCCGATCAGCTACACCCCGGGCAATGACGGACCCGCTGAGTCTCAAACACGGTCAGTGGGCAAACATCGCCTCTGATGACCGAGGGTCGCGCGGGACAGGACTCACCACGCGCCGTAGAGCACCATCCCGCCCAACGTCGGCCCCACCGCGACCGAGCGGTTCACCGCCGCGCTTCCCGATTTCTCAGACTTCCCACGACTGGTAATTGCGAGGTACGAAGACACCCCGGCTGCGACCACAGTGGCGGCCCCCAGCCCATCCGTGATGGCCGCCCAGGTCGACATTCGGGAACGTGCACTATCGATTTGGCCCCGCGTGGTCGGGTAGGTGTCAAGCTGCCGGTCGAAGTCTTTCTTGGCGTCGATCGCAAGCCAAGCGAAGGCTCCGGTAGCCACGGCAAGACCTCCGGTGACGGCCAGACTGATCCACAGGGCCGTTCGCTCCCCGCCGACGGCGGCCGGAAATTTCTTGGCCGGAAAAACATTGCGCCCCACGCTGGACTGCGCTGTTGCAGGGGCCGGGCGCAAGGGCTCGGCAAGATCCAGCACCACCTTGGTGCGTTCCCCGCCCGCTACAGTCAGATTGCGGGCCGCGCCGGTGTAGCCCGCCTTGACGGCCGAAATCCGGCGCGGGCCTGCATTGACCGCGATGGGGAATGGCAGCGGAGATGTGCCGACCGGAATCTCGTCGACGCGAATGTCCGCGCCGTCCACGTTGGTCCGTATTTCCAGGTTGGCAATCCGGGCTTCCAGCTTCTGGCCCAATTCCTCGGCCTGACTGCGCCTGGCAGCGGAAATGTCGTTCCCGCCATCGGCCAGATACTGTTTGAGCGTCCGGCTTGCACTCACATAGTCGTGCAGTTCGTAGTAGGCCTGGGTGATATTGTAAAGGACCCGGTACGAGGGCGAAAGCTTGTAGGCCTTCTGGAATTCGGCCACCGCCGCTTCAAAGCTCCCCTCATGATACAGTTGTACGCCCTGTTGAAAGCTGGCGCGTGCTTTCTCGACGCTGTCGCCAGTCGCGTTCGGCTGGGGCTCTGCCCCGAGGGCGGGCGAGGCGGTCAGCACGAGCAAGCCGACGAAGAACCAATGCGTGCGAGCGTTCATGGACTGTAGGGATCCCTTTCGTCGATCTGGGTTGGTGGTGCTCGTCGCACGACAGGACTTGCGAGAGGCTCGCCCGGCTCTTCCATCGACTTTGACGCCGGCTGCACCTTTGCCGGCACGTGGGGCGGATGCCGTTTGATTGCAGTGTGCACCACGGGGTGGCTGCGGTTTAGGTCGAAGTTCAGACGGAGGTCGCTTGAGAAGCTGATGACCTGCTCCTCCGCAGCGAAGCCGGGCGCCGTGGCCCGAAGTACGTGCATAGTGCGATCCCGCGGGACTTCGGCGCGAAATGGATTCTCCGCGATCACCTTGCCGTCCAGCCTGAGCGTGGCTTCTTTCGGCTCGACCGTCACCACAAGCTGGATGGTCTCGGGTGCCGGCGGCGGCTGGCGTGCGACGGGCGGCGCGTTTCGCACAGGATCGCTCGGCACAGGTGCCGGGATCGGTGCCGGGGCCGGGGTCGGGGCGACCACTCCGGACGCAACCACCTCCGTCGCGGGTCGCCGGCTCATGTGCCACAGCGCGACGCCGACCACGACGACCCCGACCAAGGCAGCGGCCGGGGCAAACAGCCAGCGGGTCAAGTGCAGCCACCGGCCGGTCACAGTGGACGAAACGGACGGAGCGGACGGAGCGGACGGAGCGGACGGAGCGGACGGCTTGGGCACCGGCACAAGGCGGGGCCGCGATACAACCGTTGCAGCGGACTCACGCCGTTCTGCGACCGCATCCCGAACCCCAGAAGAATCGAGTCGGGCAGCGGCCAACGCGACCGCATCCCGAACCCCAGAAGGATCGCGTCGGGGAGCGGCCAACTGTTCCTCAATACGTTCGCGCGTTTCCCGGCGTTCGTGTTCAAATTGTCCACGCAGCCGTTCGGCAATCTGGGCACGGCCCACCCGTCGGGGATGCTCTTCCAGGTAGATCTCGAGATCGCGCTGGAACTCAGCCGCGGTCGGATAGCGCTCCGCCGGATTGGGCGCCAGGGCGCGATCACAAATCTCGGCCAGCGCGGGGCTCACGTCGGGACAAACCTCGCGGATTTTCCGCTCCTTACCCGACATGCGGGCTTCAGCAAGAACGGCCGCTGTACTTCCCTTGGTCATGCGGCGACCGGCAATCGCCTCCCACAGCATCACGCCGACCGCAAAAATGTCGGTCCGTCCGTCAGGTATCGCCCCCTGCAGTTGCTCGGGCGCACAGTAGCCGAGCTTGCCCTTGACCATTCCCCGTTTGGTGGTGTCCACCGCGCCGCTCGCCTTCGCAATCCCGAAATCGAGCAGCTTGACCTCTCCATTGTAGGTGACGAATACATTGGCCGGATTCACGTCGCGGTGGACTATCTTGAGCGGCGTCCCGTCGTAATCCTGAAGAGCATGGGCGTATTGCAGGCCCGCCAGTACCTGGGTCAAAACCCACAACTGTTCTTCGAGCGGAATGCACCTGCGGTCCATGCGTCGATGGATCTCGGACAGCGTCTGGCCTTCAAGGTACTCCATGGCCAGGTTGTAGTGGCCCTCATCCACCAACACCTCGTAGGTCTGGACGACGTTGGGATGACTGAGTCGCGCCGCCAGCCGCGCTTCATCCAAGAACATCGCGACGAAGTCCCGGTCCCAGGCTAATTCTGGGCGTATCTGTTTGATGACGGCCAGCTTGTTGAACCCTGCGGGACCGCGAAAGACCGCAAGGTACGCACGCGCCATTCCCCCTTCGCCAAGAAGGGTGACGACGTCGTAGCGGCCGATACGTTCGGGAGCAGGTTGCAGCATGAGCGACCACTTGGGTGCTGTATCACTCGGGCGCTGGTACCACTGAAGTATAGGTAATCTCTCCTGCACGCGTGAACATACTCACAGTCCCCACTATCTGACCGGTACTCAAAGTCCCAGTCAAAGTCACACTACCCGGGCGGAGGTTGAGAATTCCCCCCAACCCCGAGCTGTCAGTTGCCGTGGCCGTGGTGCTGGGTAGGCCCTTGACGAGGTAGAAGGGAAGGGTTTCGGAATCACCATCGGCGCTGCTCAGACGCACCCCGTCGGCCGGTGCATGAAGGCAGTTGTACGCGCCAAGGAAAACCTCACCGCGATTGGGGTCGATCTGCGTGCCCACAAGCTGCGCGAACATCCCGAGTGCGCTTGTGCTCACGATGGGGACGTAGGGTATGTCTGTATTGCTGGTAATGGGTGGATAGAAAAAGTACGAACCCGGCATGGCGCCTGCTGGCGTGATCTCGACATAGCCGTCGAAACCGTTGGGAACCTGCGCGGTTACAATACCCGAAGCATCACTCGACAGGTCAGCGGTCATGGGCTCGTTACAGTTCGGATCAGTTTTTCTGCAAACGCGAGCACCGACGTTGGCAACCGGCCCCTGGGAAATAAGATCGGTGAGGTGCATGGTGATGGTGGATGTGCCAGAGCCTGCGCTGGGCCAAACGACCGACCCAAGACACCCCCAGGAAGGCGATTGGCTCGGTTGGGTCGGTTGGGTGCATGTCTCTTGGATACAGACGGTCCCAGCGAAAGCCCCGCCGCGCCGCGTACAGTCTCCATCAATTGAGCATTGCTTACGATCCGGGTTAGTTAGCACGCTGCACCCGGCAGCAACCTGTAGGGCACCCAGGCTCAGTACGAGCGCTATTGCATTGCCGTAGTGCATCCGAATTCTCGGCATGCTGTCCTGCTTCCTTGAATCTATCTTACGGTGACGGAGCGTGAGTATAGCGTCGGGAAATCCCCTTGTGTCAATAGCCACGATCAAATTTCGAACCCACGCCTGTGTATCCGGCAATACGTTCGATCGGGAATCGGAGAGCCATTGCTGCACTTGCTGCGTCGTAGAGTTTCATCTCAGGCGTTTTCATTTACGCCCTATAAAGTAGCGCAGCCTCCAATAAACCGCTCAAGAGTTCAGCAACGCCCGGCTGAATCTTGTCGCGTGTCTTGCCGCCAGCGGCACGGCGCTGCTGCCTGCAGTCGACACGCTGCCGCGCCGCGCATCGAGCGGACGCCCGAGTCAGCGCTCCTCCCATCGGCGAATGAACAAGGCCTCGTAGGTCACGACCGCACGGTCAGAACCACGAAACGCAGTCTACCCCAGTGGCGAAAAGGCACGCCAGAGATCAACGTGAGGCTGCAGGCTGTGGAAACATGCTGCGAATCACGCTCGCAATGTCGGTCGCGCGATCTTCGACCGCGGCGACCGCGCCACCTGAGAGCAGAGCAAGGTTCTTGGTGGCATCGTCTACTGTGGCCAGTTGGGCGTCGTTCAGGGAAAGCACGCAAGTCGTCTCGGCCGGAGTCATGAGATCGCCAGAGGTGGTGTCGTGGGCCAGACCGTAGCAGTGGCCCACTTCATGGGAAATGACGACATCGGGCAGGACGCCAACTGCATCGGTGACGTCAACGCCGATGAAGGCTGTGGGGGTGAAGTCCTGAACCCCGACCCAACCGTACAGCGCAGCGGATGGATCGGTGGAAGGAAACGACGCCAGGAGCGCTGGCGACAACCCAAGCCCCGCGACAGCGTGGACCATGAGCTGGCTTTCTCCGGGATCCGCCCCGGACCCAACAATCTGGCGTAGCAAGACGATGTTGATCATCTTGGTCGTCGGGATGGCGTATCGGTTGAAGAACTCGATGACGTTGTGAAAAGCGGCATGACCGACCATCGCCGTCTGCTCGCTGGTGAGAGACAGCGATTGCGAAAGGTCGACGCCGGTCTGCGCTCTGACTTCCTGGACCAGCACGGCAGAATTGAGTGACAGGGCGTGATCGAGCGGCACTCGAATCACCGAGTGGCGCGTAAACATGTGGATGCCGTAGCGATCGTAGTAGCGCCGAAGTCCGCCCAGATAGCGAATCACGTCCTGGTCGGAAATGCCGTCGCCCTGGAAAATGCGCAGTTCGGTGCGGTCGCCGAGCGCCTCCGGATTGATGGGTCCGCAATTGGCCAGAGGCATATACTGGAACAGGTAGTCGTAGGTGGCTTCGTCCCCTGGAATCCCGGGGAACGACGGATCGGTCGTGTTGATTTGCTGGAGCTCCGGAGGTGAACCGGCAGAGCTGCAGGCAGCCGACAGGCTGAACAGGAGGGACGAGCAGACCATGACTAGGCTCCGCATGTGGCAACTATAGCCCCATTTCGACCCATCGTGCCAGACCGGCGCGCGGCCGCCTGGCAGTTCTTCAACATTCGAGATGTCAGGTTTTCACCAGGACTCGAAACTTGCCGCGCCAACATGCAGTGATCGCTGGTTCCTCCCGCACAGGACGCACCGGCACCAAGTTTGCTTCGGCTTGGTCAAAGCAAACACCAAACTGTGCTGTGCCTGGCCCCCTCGCACTCGATGCAAGGGCCGTCCTGGACTCAGCTATCTTAACCCTTCGCGCAACAGACGTGCTCCTGGAACGATCTCAATGACGAGCGGCAGTCTTTCACCTGTCGGCCCCCTCACCCGCCGCGTGGCCGGGCTCGACCTGCGCGGGTCGCAGCGTCCGCGGCCATCGGGCGGGCCGCTGGCCGTGGTGTGTGGTTTGCCGGTGATCATGCGGACCTTGCTGGTGATCGAGCGGGCGGGCTTCGAGCGCGCGGTGCTCCTGGTTCATCCTGAAGATATCGCGGCGGTGCAAAGTTGCATGGCTCAGCACCCGCGTTTGCGGCTTCCCTGGACCATCGAAGCCGCCGAGGGCGACTCGCTCGCGCCATTGGTTCGAACCCTGGACAGAGTGGACGAACACAGTCAGGTTCTGCTGTGGCCTGCCACGTACTCCTTTGGACGGCGTTTTCCTCTGCCCTCATGCACGGCTCCGGCCGGGCAGATTCTGGTCGGCACGGATCCCGCTGCCGCGGGCATGGCACTGGCCGAGGCTGCGCTTCTGCGCGCCCATGCCCATCTCGCGCTGCCAGACTTGCTGGCGCGCATGCGGGCGCAGGGCAATTGCGGTCCGTTGCCCCTGACCGACACACCGGTCGCAGTCACCGATCGCGCTGCGGTTCCCCGTGCCGAAAAGGCGCTCTTGCGCTCCCTGCGCAAGGATGCAGACGGCGTGGTCGCCCGCTTCGATCGCTACATTTCCCTGGCAACCAGCCGGCGCCTGATGGCCCTGCCCATCCGACCCAATCACGTGACCGCGTTCGCCGCGCTGGTCGGCCTGCTCTGCGGCCTGGTCGCGGCCCACGGCGGCTATCTCTGGATGTTGTTCGGCGCCCTGGGTTTCCAGGCGAATTCGATCCTCGACGGCATCGACGGTGAGATCGCGCGCGCCAAGCTGCTCGAATCCAGCCTGGGCCAGTGGCTCGACACCCTGGCCGACGACTTCTCCAATCTGGTCTTCATGGTGGGCGTGTCGGTCGGGTGCTACCGCACAAATGGATCAAAGCTTTACCTCGTGCTCGGGGCTGTGGCTGCTGGCGGCTTCCTGTTTGCGACCGCGTTCATGTACCACTACCTGGTCACGCGCGTGCATTCGGGCGATCTCAACGATTTCGCCATGCCGTGGGAAGAAGGCGCGCAGGGCAAGCGGGATCTGTCCCGGCCCGCGCAAGGATTGGTTTCCCGTTTTCTCGCGCGGGTGAAATGGCTGGTCCGCCGCGACACCTACGTCTTCATTTGCACCGTGCTTGGATTGCTGGGGCAGTTGCGCATCATGGTCTGGCTCTTTGCCCTGGGGTCCACGGCCACCTGGACGTCCATCTTCGCGTATCGCACCCTGATGCCCATGTTTCGCCGCGCTGGAGGCCCAAAGGCGTGACTCTGCTTTCGGCCGCACTGTTTGATTTCGGAGGCACGCTGGACAGTGACGGTCTGCACTGGTCCACACAATTGGCCGCCAGTTTCGCGGCTGCCGGGTTGGCTTTCGATCGGCCGGACCTCGATCGCGCTTTCCTGCAGGCCGACCGCGAGATTGCGCTCGATCCGCGGGCTGCTGCAATGAGGCTGGCCGCGTATGCCAAGGAATATGCTCTGCGCATGCTGGCCGCGCTCAACCGACCAGAGCCCGCGGCCGCGGAAGCCATTGCT
>Ga0265330_10001379_pt1 | contig 14199 bp, 12 predicted proteins | sample 41919metaG_FD_202083 | JGI IMG/M metagenome (GOLD analysis project Ga0265330, IMG submission 202083) | Rhizosphere microbial communities from Carex aquatilis grown in University of Washington, Seatle, WA, United States - 4-19-19 metaG | ecosystem: Host-associated > Plants > Roots > Rhizosphere... | reverse complement strand
TGCTCCGCGAACCGAAGCCCGGCGAGCGTCCGTGGCAGACCGCGCCCACGAATGTGGATTGGGAAAGAATTGTGAAGCGCGGCCAAGGCAAGCCCACCTACGCGACCGTTGCCGGAGACGCGCTCGATCAGGTCAAGCCGTTTATCGACCGGCTGGGCAGGCCCATTGGCATTGCCAGCTACCGTCCGGCGCATGCGGTGGGCGAAGACTTTTTGCACAACTTTTTCGGCATGATCGGAATTCCCATCGAACTGTATCCCGAGTTTCCGAAGGACGCTCCGATCATTCTGCTGACGGAGGCCGCGAAGTTCGACCCTAACATCGTCGGCGAAATGAAAACTCAGTTGGAAGCCGGCAAGACCGTTGTTATAACCTCCGGCCTGTTGCGGGCATTGGAAGGTAAGGGCGGGAGCAAAAGTGTAGTTAATAGCATCGACGACATCGTTGAGCTGCGGACCACGGGTATGCAGGAGCCCATCACCAATTTTCTCGGCGCTTATGGCCCCGGCTCGGGGTCGGGTTTCGGCGCCTCCGCGAACCCGATCCTGTTTCCGCAGATCCGCTTTCTGACCAACGATGCCTGGCCGGTGGTGCGCGGCATCGCCAACAATAACTCTTTTCCCATTCTGCTTATGGATAGCTACGGCAAAGGCAAACTTCTGGTACTCGCCATCCCGGACAATTTTACGGATTTGTATGAGGTCCCCGAGCCCGCTCTGAACGCCATTCGCAGCTATCTCATGGGAAATTTTCCCGTCCGCATCGAAGCGCCCGCCAAGGTGAGCTTGTTTGCCTACGACAATGGCAGCTTCATCGTGGAGTCGTTCCGCGATCAACCGGCCGAGGTCACGATCATGGTTCCACTAGGCACAACTGTGACCAATCTCGTGACCGGAGCGCGTCTCGCCGAACTACCTCAGCCGAAGCTTCATGAATGGCAACGCACCTACACGCCGCCCACGTCCAAGTACCGGATCGAAGTGCAGCCGCACAGTTATCTGGTGTTCACTAGCGGCAAGTAGAGCGCAGAGTAAGTGCGTGTAAGATGGTCCGTTACCCTAACCATGAGTTAGGAGTGTTGGCGGATATGGAGGAGCTCTACTTCAATTGAGAACGGTGCGCTCATTGACTGGGTCGTGAATGATAACGCCTGGTTTCGTCAACTTGACGAAGGATGGCGCAATCAAAGTGCTGAGAGTTAGAATTGGCCGATTACATTCTAGGGAGAGACCTATGCTTTTTCTAGCAGCCCTGCCTCTGGGTTTGATCCTCCTTCAACCTGCTCAAGTTGTGTCCTCGCCAGATGCGCTCACTTTGTTGAGCGAGGTCGGACAACGCTATGCCGACGCGAAGTCTTATCACATCGAAGCGGTCGAAGAGGAGACAAGCAGCAGAGAGCTACATCGAGACTGGAACAAGACGTTCATGACAGCTATCGTGATGCCGGGCGGGCGTTACCGTTATGAAGGGCGGTTCTTCGGCGGAGCCGCAGTCCTGATCTCCGATGGAGTCCGACAGTGGGACTATCTTCCCGAGCAAAATGCCTATACCCAAGTGCCCGTTCTGAGCGAAGAAGCGGAAAAGAAGCACGTTCATCCGCAGGACGATTTAGCGGCTTGGAAAGCGAAATCGATCGTCGCCAAACTGGCACACCTCGCCAACGGCTTGAAATCGGCCGAGTTGATGCCGGACGAAGTTATTTCGATTGGAGGAAAGAGTGTCGCCTGCTTCGTAGTGCGCTTTGCCGACAATAGGGACGATTTCAAAGTGCGGATGTTTTCGCTGGACCGGGAGTCGACAATCTGGATCGACAAGTCGCAAAGAATCATCGTCAAGGATGTGGAGCGGTCGCAATCATTGACCGGGCTTCCCGCAAGTGCCCAGGTTCGCTCAACGACAGAAATCGTCGTCACCTACCCGGTCGTGGAACTTAATCAGCAAGAGCCTGCAACCTCGTTCACGTTTGTTGCGCCCAAAGATGCGCAGTTGGTGGAAGCATTCTCAACTCCGTTCGGCTCAGGAAATAGACCTGAACTGGTGGGAAAACCAGCGGCGGAACTGCAGCTCAAATCCAAAGAGGGTGCGACAACGAGCCTGAGCAGCCTGCGTGGCAAACCTGTTTTCCTGGATTTTTGGGCGACCTCGTGTAGCCCTTGCAGAAGCATGGTTCCCGATCTTGTCAAACTGTATAACGAAACCGCTCCTAAGGGACTTGTGTGGCTAGGAATCGACAATGACGAAAATCCCGAAGCGGTCGAGAAATTCATCTCACAAGAACACATTCCATGGCGCAATTACCACGACCTGGATGGAACAATGGGAGCAGCATTTCAACGCTACAGCATCCCTCTGGGGGTATTGATTGACGCGCAAGGCACGATAAGGTTTTATGCGGTCGGATACGACACGAAGGATCTGCAGTCGGCGATTTCGAAGCTGGGCCCGGACTTTGGATCCCTTGCGGGGGCGAGCGCGAACGCCCACTGATTGCCTGTCAGCGCGATTCCGCACGTTGCTCTTTCTTCGCCTAACTGTCGCAAAATCGCGTTTACACTCATTTACCCCGATTTTGGCGAATAAAAACAACGGCTACGTGACCCACACACCGGCACGGGGTCGTACAGGGCGCAATGCCAGTAGACGGAATCCAGGGGCTATCGCGGTGCCGCATTCTCCCGCAGAGAATCCACCAGCTCCTTTGCTTCTCCTAAGCTGCAGCCGTAGAGTCTGCGGGCGGCGTACATGGCGGCGATGGTCTGGCCGCGAGCGGCGAGTTCGCGGAGTTGCTTCTGTTGGTCCTCGCGGTTGAGCGATTTCAGGTGGCTGAAGTCCTGCGTTAAGGAAACCGGATCGGCAATTACCGTGTAGGGGCGCAGGGCGTCAAGGAACTTGTGCGCGCCGGGCACAACGTCCCAACGTATACGAAGGAACGTCGGCGCGGTCATCGTGACTGGATAATCCCGGTAAAGTGTCGAACTGGTGCCATACCAGCGTTTTTTCAATGGAGCCTGTTCGTTGCGCTCGGCTTGCAAGGCGTCCGCAAGAAGAGCGGTATCGCCGGATAACTCGATTTCGACATAGCGGAGGTATTGGGTTTGCGTGGCGCCGGGCTCGGCTGGCTCGGGTGTTTCGACGCGCTCCTTGACCAGCCGGGCCGACGTGATCTCGCCGAGGGAAAGGAAAACGACAGAAGGGTCATCGGCGGGCAAAAGGTGGTTCAGATAAGAACGATATTGCAGGTAAATTCCCGTCTCGCTCGTACGGACGAGCCAATTGGACGGGTGGAAGCACGCAGTGACCATCCTGAGAGTCAGAAGCACGAAGAGCAGTAGAAATGAGCCAAAGAAGTAGCCGGGCGGCCACTTTCGCGTGTAGGCGTTGAAAAAGAAAGTCGCGGTGGCGGCGAATACAGCAAGCCAGACGATCAACGCTCGCATACGCGAGTGGCGGAATACGCGGTCCCTGGGGCCAATCTCGACGTGTTGGAGGCGCAGCAGGCGCATAGGAGTTCCGACGAACGACAAGATTTTACTTGGCCGGAGCTGCTAGCGATAGTTACTTACGATAACACCCACAACACACGTCGGTAAAACACTGCAGCGATCCTGAGCAGTTGTTCTGCGCCATAATTGGCGTTACATCGACATTCCACTCATCGACCAAACTACTTTTCCTAAAATCAGAGCAGGCAGCCCTCCATCTCAGAACCGCGACACCTTTGCCCGCCTCTTTGGGGCTAGGCGCAGTGGGGCGGTGGAGGCCAGTTCTACCCGGTTCCTTCCTTTGTGTTTGGCGCGATAGAGGGCCTGATCGGCGGCTTGAATTACCTGCTCAGGGCGGCGGTACCGAGTGCTGGGCTCGGCGACTCCGATGCTCACCGTCACCGATAGATGATCAAAACGATTATCGGAGACATGGTCAAAGAGATGATCGTCTGCAGGATCGGAAAGCTGCTCGGATGAATGCTCGGACGGTGGGATGGGTGGCAGCGGGAAAAGGTGTCCTTGTTCATACGTCGGCGCTTCGGCATCCGATGCCGCAGCGAGTTTTGGCGAGGTTGCGTCGCGCCTGAAGCCGCGCCCCTGCAAAGCAAAATCGACGCCTAGCTTTTCCCGCAGGCGGTCAAGGCCCGCGACAGCAGCAATCTTTTTTGCGGATTTTCTTGCGGACTCTTTTGCGGATTCTCGGGCAAACTTTCTGCGGTCCGGCTCGACGGCGCGGCGATCGCTTTCGATCTCGGCGACGCTCATATTTCTTTTCTCGTCTCTCCTCTCCGATCCGCGCAACTGAAACGTGGATTTTTCAATGATCTGGCGCAGCGCATCGAGGCGCTCGAAGGCTTCTTTGGCGGAAGTATTGCGAAAAACGATGGCGAATTCTTCGCCTCCGCAACGAAAAGCCTGGCCGTCGCCGCCGACCTCCGTTAGCCGCGTGGCCACCATGCACAGGACCTGGTCGCCAACATCGTGTCCATAAGTGTCGTTGAATTTTTTGAAATGATCGATATCGACGATGGCGATGGAGTATTGCTGGTCGAGCGAAAGCAGAGACTCGTTGAAGGCGCGCCGTCCGCGAATTCCGGTAAGCTCGTCGTGGTAGGCGAGCACGTAGGAAGTCTCGATCATCGAGGCGGCGAGAATCAGAGCTGCGGTGGCAACGTAAACGTCCGACGCCTTGCCAGCCGGGGCGAATTGCAGCCACACATAAACCGCCGCTACCGACCACGCGAATCCGGGCTCGATGGGCTTGCGGGTTTGAAGAAAACGCCGGGCGAAGACTGCACACGCCGCTCCAGAGCTCAACAGAATCAGGAGTGGAACCACGAATGCGGACCAATGCGGTGAGTAGGCGGGATTGTTCGTTGGACGGCAGAGCGCGGCGAGAACCGCCGATTCCAGAACCAGCAAGCCAAAGCGAGGAGCGACTCCGGCAATGTTCAGGCCGCGCTCGCGCATCGAGGCGAAGACGATGAAATTCAGCGGGACGAACACGGCGACGAGCGCAATCGCCGTGCGTCCCGGTCCGTTGGAAAAACTGCCGGCGGCGAAAAAATCGACGGCGCGATGCGCCAGCAACAAGGCCAGCAAAGAAAACAAAACGCGGCTGGAATGGAAACGCCATGCCACCAACAATCCGCCGCCGAACACGCCGAAATAGTAGAAGGCCAGCGAGGGTGCAATCGTGGCGAAAAAAGAACTGTGGACGAGCGCAGCCGCCAGTACCAATGACAAGCCGCCGGGCGCCAGCCACGCTTTCCAGGTTCTCCCGCTCACACGATCCTCGCCACTTCAAACTTGACGTTCAAAATATTAGTCTTCGGAATAAGAATACGGCAGCCGGGGCCGGGAAGCGATCATGTTTTGGGCATAGGCTGGGTACATTTGGGCAATTGTGGTCGGATTGGCGAGAAGCATACGAGCGCTACAACGCGGCTCACTCTTCGTCCGGCGCTTTCTTTTCTTCGATGGCCATGTCTTGAAATTCGCTGGACTCGAAAACGTCGCCGCATTCAAGGCATTCCATATATTCGGTCTCATCGCTGCGGGAAACGCCGCGGGAGACGATGCGCACACGAGGGTGCTTGCACTGTTCGGGATTGACATTCGGCTGAGGAGATTCGGAAGGCTGGCTGGGCGTCATAAACTTGCCAATATTTTCATCTCGCGACCGGGAATCGGAATCATGACCCTGAATTGGCGTTATTTTGCTGCGACCGGCGATGGATGTCAAGTACCCGTGCCAGCCTTGTCATACCTTAATGAAATTAGTTTGCCCTGAACGCCGAGACAACCGGGTGGTCGCCGGTTTTGCCCCCTTCTGCTACGATTTCTGGTTCAACGTACTGTCCAGTCGCATCTCTACATCGAGGTGTGTCCATGCCCGAAGCTCCGCAGCTTGCGAATCCCGCACCGCTCACCATTCTCAGCGAAGAAGAGTTCCTGTTTCGCGATAGCGTCCGCCAGTTCGCCACCGACAAAGTGCGCCCGCTGGTGAAAGAAATGGACGAAAGGGCTGTCTTCGATCATGGATTGATCGACCAGTTCTTTCAACTCGGTCTGATGGGCATCGAGATTCCCGAGGAGTACGGCGGCGCGGGCGGCAAGTTTTTCGACGCCATCCTGGCCGTGGAAGAGCTTTCGCGCGCCGACGCTTCCGCCGGCGTAATCGTGGACGTGCAGAACACATTAGTGGCGAATGCCATTCAGCGCTGGGCCAGTGCGGACCAGAAGAAGCGTTACCTGCCGAAAATGGCGGCGGACACGGTGGGCGCGTACGCGCTGAGCGAAGCGGGAGCGGGGTCGGACGCGTTTGCGCTCGAAACTAAAGCTGAACTCAAAGGCAACGAATACATCCTCAACGGCCGCAAGCTCTGGATCACGAATGGCAAAGAAGCAGGATTGTTCATAGTGTTTGCCACCGTCGATGCGACGAAGGGATACAAAGGGATCACGGCGTTTCTGATCGAGAAGAACTTCCCCGGATTCACCGTGGGCAAGAAGGAAGACAAGCTGGGGATCCGCGCTTCGTCAACCTGCGAATTGATTCTGGAAGATTGCCGCGTGCCGCAAGAAAACGTGCTCGGCGAGGTCGGCAAGGGATACAAAATTGCCATCGAGACGCTGAACGAAGGCCGCATCGGAATCGGCGCGCAAATGCTGGGCGTGGCGCGCGGAGCGTGGGAATACGCCGCTAAATATGCGCAGGAGCGCACGCAATTCGGCAAGCCGATTGCGGAATTTCAGGGCATACAGTTCCAGATCGCGCAGATGGCCACCGAGATCGAGGCCGCGCGCCTGATGGTATATAACGCCGCCCGCATGAAAGACGCGGGCGTGAATTTCGTCAAAGAAGCCGCTATGGCCAAGCTCTTCGCGTCGCAAGTGGCCGAGCGCGTCACCTCGCTGGCCATCGAAGTTTACGGCGGATACGGTTTTACAAAGGATTATCCCGTCGAAAAATATTGGCGCGACGCGAAAATTGGAAAAATCTACGAAGGCACGTCGAACATGCAGTTGGCCACGATTGCGAAACTGGTGATGTCAAAGTAGAAAAGTTTTCACCACAGAGGATACCGGGGAATACAAAAGGAGAGCCAGTGAACCCTTTGGGAAACTCTGATTAAGTACCAACGAAGAGCCTGAACCACAGGGTACACAGGGGTACACAGAGGAAACCAGGGGTTTCATCAGAGATTACTTAGTTTGATTTCGGCTGCCAAGTAATATACAGACGCAAGGCCAGTCTTTCTTCACATACGTTCGACGCGACCGCAGCCGATTTGGCGAATGCCGGCGCGGGGCCCATCTCTCGCGATTTGGCTTGCCGCTTGTTGCGAGCGGACGACGACCTGCTGCCCGCGCTGCTTCAAGCGGCGCAGCTTGCCCGTGCGCGATTCAGGCCGGGAGTGATTACTTATTCCCGCAAAGTTTTTATTCCCCTGACGAATCTGTGCCGAGACTACTGCGGCTACTGCACCTTCCGGCGCGATCCCGGTACGCCCGGCGCGCACACCATGACGCCCGACGAGGTGATGGAGGTTGTGCATGCGGGAGAGCGCATGGGCTGCACTGAAGCGCTCTTCAGCCTGGGTGACAAGCCGGAGCTGGCGTTTCCCGAAATGCGCAATACGCTGCGGCGCTGGGGATACAATTCCACGCTTCATTATCTGGAAGCGATGTGCGAGAAGGTGCTGCGGGAGTCCAATCTGCTGCCCCATCCCAATCCCGGGCTGATGAGCGCGCAATGGCTGAAACGCCTGTCGCGCGTGGCTCCGAGCATCGGGCTTATGTTGGAGACCACCAGCGCGCGGCTGCTGGCGAAAGGAGGCGCGCATGATAATGCACCCGATAAAGTCCCGGCCAAGCGCCTGCGCGTGATTGAGGATGCGGGGCGGTTGAAGATTCCTTTCACCACCGGAATTCTGATTGGAATTGGCGAGACGCCCGAAGAACGCGTGGATGCGCTGATCGCAATCCGCGATTTGCATGATAAGTACGGACACATTCAGGAAGTAATCGTGCAGAACTTCCGCGCTAAAAATGAGACGCCGATGGCGCGTTGGCGCGAACCCGGCCGCGATGAAATGCTGCGCACGCTGGCCGTGGCGCGCCTCCTGATGCCGAAGATGAACATTCAAGCGCCGCCCAATCTTTCCGATCTGGATGAAGGTTTGGACCATAATTTGAACATTAGTTGGCACTCTGGTTGGCACTATGCCGATTTGCTCGATGGTGGTATTAACGATTGGGGCGGAGTTTCGCCGTTGACCCCGGATTTTATCAATCCGGAAAAACCGTGGCCGCATTTGGAAGAGTTACGCCAGCACACCGAGACAAAAGGATTTGAGCTGCGGCAGCGGCTGCCGGTTTATCCTGAGCTCGTAAAGCAGTTCACAAACAAGCTCGCGGAACGCGCAGACGCGCCCACCGATTTGCTGGCCGAGCGCCTGAGCGCCGCCGCGGATGCTGAAGGCTACGTACGGAGGGCGGCATCGCTTAGGGTGGTATGACTCGAACAGTGGAGGAACAAGTTAAGACGGGATTCCGATTGGCTGGCGGTATTATCCTGTTTATCGTTTCGGTGATGCTCATCACCTACGGGTATGACGCGGTACTGTCAACAGTTCAGTCTGGACATTCGGGTTGGGGAGCTTGGATAGGCTGGGGCGAGCTGCTCATCGCTGCAGTGCTCATCCCATCTACAGTACATTTATGGCTGCAATTCTTTGCGGGATGCGCTGGATTCGCTTTTCTTAAGAGTATTGTGGTCATTTTTGCCGGAAAGGATTGGTATTCTCCTCATGCGCCTTTCTCCCGGCTGGAAGCAACGGAGATGACCATTTTTTTGGTGCCACGTTAGTGTTGATCATTAGATTTGCCAAGGAGCGTCCTACGCTACTAGACAGAATTGCCATCACCATTTACATGTTCTTTTTTTTCTGGCACTGCAATGATCCTCATTTCTCTTTTTTTGATGCAGGAGGAGGGTTGACCGCACTGTTCCTTGCCTGGGGTGTATCTCGATGGAAGTCATTCAGGCTCAAAGCCAATGCGTGAAGCAGCCGGATGAGTAAATGTCGACCAATATCGCTGGCGCATTCTGGCATATTAACTAATCGGAGGGCGGCATGATCACGATTCTTACCGGCGGTACGGGTGGCGCGAAGTTTGTGGATGGACTCCGGAATGTAGTTCCTCCGGAAGAGCTGACCATCGTCGTCAATACCGGCGACGACCTGCGTTTGTGGGGATTGTATGTTGCTCCCGACCTCGATTCCATAACGTACATGCTGGCCGGGAAACTGAGCCGGGAGCGCGGGTGGGGTTTGCAGGACGACACTTTTTCTTGCCTGCAAGCCATGGGGCAGCTTGGGCAGCCAGTGTGGTTTCATGCCGGCGACCACGATTTGGCCACGCATATTTTCCGCTCTCAAATGCTGGCCGATGGCAAGACGCTCACTGAGGCGACGGCGGAGATCACCTCCCGCCTGGGAATCAAAGCTCGCGTGCTGCCGATGAGCGATTCGCGCGTGGAGACGCGGGTCATGACTCCATCGGGCGAATTCAGCTTTGAAGAATATTTTGTCCAGCGCTGGTTCCAGGACCCTGTGGAATCGGTCCGCTACGCAGGCGCATCGGAAGCCAAGCCTGCGCCAGGAGTGCTCGAAGCGATCCGATCGGCCGATCTTGTGCTGCTCGCGCCGAGTAATCCCGTATCCAGCATCGCGCCCATTCTCGCCGTTCCCGGAATTCGCGAAACGCTGCTTGAGAGCCGCGCCCGCATTGCCGCCGTCAGCCCGATTGTCGGAGGGGCTGCGGTCAGCGGGCCCGCGGGGACGCTAATGGCGGCGCAACGTTTCGCAGTTTCGGTTGCTGGCGTTGCCGATTTCTATCGCGACTTTCTCGATCTTCTGGTGGTCGATGTGCAAGACGCGACGGCTGCCGAAGAGTTGAAGAAGAGCGGCATGAATGTGCTCTGCACCCCAGCCATCCTGGGCAGTAAGGAAGATAGAATCGCGCTGGCCAAAAGCGTTTTGGAAGAGGCGCTGCCACCGCCCGCAACGCCCGTGCCCGCTGCGCCGGAGCAGCCGTGATTCTGGTTCCCGTAAAAAATCTCGCCGCCGCCAAGCAGAGGTTGTCTTCTATTTTGAGTCCGGAAGAACGTTTGGCGCTGGCGCAAGCGATGTGTGAAGACGTGTTGCAAGCGCTGGCGCGTTGGCAAGGCCGGCCTGCCGTTGCGGTCGTGACCAGCGATTCGTTTGCCCGCAACTTGGCGGCGCGATGCAATTTCGAGGTGATTCCCGACGACCTGAACTCCGGTGAGACCAGCGCCATAGAAATGGCCACGGCGCTTTGCCAGCAGCGTGGAGCGACCAGCACCCTGGTGGTTCCCGCGGACATTCCTCTCCTCGAAGCCGCGGAATTGCAGAAGATTCTGGACTGCGCGCCTGTTGGTGGAGCCGTGCTCGTGCCCGACGCGGCTGGACGCGGCACCAATGCCGCCTGGCGATCTCCGGGCGATTTGTTTCCCTTACGTTTCGGAAACGACAGCTTCCTGCCGCACCTAGCTGCGGCGAAGGCAACCGGCCTGCCTTGCATCGTACTCGAACTGCCGAGTATTGCTCGCGATGTAGATCGTCCCGAGGATCTCCACGCATTGGCAGCCGCGAGTGGTGATCGGCAATCGCAGAAGCTGGCGCGAAGCTGGAATCTCGAGAGCAGAAATCAGATCTAACATGGAATCGAATACGACCAAGCGCGCGCCTGGAGAACTTCGCATTCTCCCCATCGCCGTCAGCGGAGAAATCCGCGTCGGCGAATCGCTCGGTGAACGCTTAATAGTGGCGGCGCGAAGCCTGCGATTGCATTTTCAGGATGGCGATATTCTGGTGGTGAAGCACAAGATTGTCTCGAAGGCGGAAGGCGCGTTGGTCGCGCTCGACGAGATTCAGCCATCGGCGGCTTCACGGGCTTGGGCGCGGCGCTACGGGCTCGACGCGCGCGTTCGTGAATTGGCGGTACGCGAGAGCGGTCGCATCGTGCGGCGCAAGCGCAATGTGCTGATCACCGAGACGAGGCACGGATTCATTTGCGCCAACAGCGGCGTGGATGTGTCGAACGTCGATGGCGGTCGGCACGCGGTGTTGCTGCCGGTGGATCCCGACCGTTCCGCGGCGAAGTTGCGGCGCGAGTTGAAGAAGCGGCTGGGGATCGAGATCGCGGTTATCGTCAGCGACAGTTTCGGGCGTCCGTGGCGCGTAGGATTGACGGAAGTGGCGATTGGAGTCGCGGGAATGCGTCCTCTCGTCGACTATCGCGGCCGCCGCGATCCGCATGGCTATCCGCTCCATGCGACGGTGGACGCGGTAGCGGATGAACTGGCTTGTGCGGCGGGACTTGTATGCGGCAAATTGGCCAGCACTCCGGCGTGCATTATTCGCGGCTATGCTTATATCCACGAAAACCGTCGGGGAAGCGGCGGAGCACAACAGATGATCCGCCCCGCGCATCAGGACCTTTTTCGATAGGAGATACATCCATAAGTAGTGATTGCACCACCGGCTGCTAAGATTACGTTATGCCATGGCAAGCTCCAGAACTAGAAAAATTTCCCTCGTTGACCTGGGACCAGATCGCGCCGCAAGCATCGCCCTCGATTCGCCGCGCTCTGGAGCGCACACTGGAAACGCAAGACGGCGCCTGTCTGACGGACGACGAGCGCCGCGCGTTGGCAAACTGCGATGGGCCAAACTGTAATCGCGCGGACCTGTTTGCGCTGCTCGTGGCCGCCGACGCACTGCGCCGCGAACTCGCTGGCAACATTGTCACCTACGTCGTAAACCGCAACATCAATTTCACCAATATCTGTTTTGTGGGTTGCAAGTTTTGCGCGTTCGCCCGCGGCCCGCGCGCGGCTGACACTTATTTCTATTCGCTCGAAGACGTGGCCCGCAAAGCGAAAGAAGCGTGGGATGTGGGAGCCACCGAAGTCTGTATTCAAGGCGGACTGCCGCGCGATCTGCCGCCGTTTTATTATCGCGACATTCTGCGCGCCGTGAAAAATGCCGTGCCGGGCATGCACATCCACGCCTTTTCTCCCATGGAAATTGTTTACGGCGTGGAACTAACCGGCATGAAGCTGGCCGATTATCTCACCATGCTGCGCGATAACGGACTGGACACGATACCGGGCACGGCGGCCGAGATATTGGACGACGATCTGCGCCATGTATTGTCGCGCAACAAAGTTTCGGTGGCCGAATGGCAGGATGTCATCCGCGCGGCGCACCTCTGTGGCATCCAGAGCACTTCGACGATCATGTACGGACATAGCGAAACGCCGGACCACTGGGTGCGGCAGTTGGCGTTGTACCGGCAGATCCAGTCTGAAACCGGAGGCTTCACCGAGTTCGTGCCGCTGGGCTTTATTCACCAGAACACGCTTTTGTTTAAGCAGGGCCTCGCGCGCACCGGGCCGACCGTCGCCGAACATCTCAAGATCCATGCGCTCGCCAGAATATTGCTCGCCGGTTCGATCCATAACGTCCAGGTGTCGTGGGTGAAGCTGGGCCGCAAACTTTCGCAGCTTTGCCTCGAAGCCGGCGCCAACGATTACGGCGGAACGCTGATGGAAGAAAGCATCTCGCGCGAGGCGGGAGCGACTGCGGGCGAGTACACCAGTCCGGAAGATTTCCAGGCGATGATTCTGGAGATCGGACGAATTCCAGCCGAGCGCAACACAAAATATTCGCAAATAAAAATCAAGCTGCCGCCAGTGGAGGAACGGGCGTCATCGCCCGTCCGCGTAGGGACAGCCGCCCCCGGCTGTCCAGCCGAGCGTAGCTCGGCAGTTGATCGGATTGCGAAACTCGCATGAAAGCCAGCATGAACCGCGCCATCGCCATTCTCGGAGGCACCGGCCCCGAGGGTATGGGCCTGGCGCTGCGCTGGGCGCGCGCGGGAGAGACGGTCATCATCGGCTCGCGCGATGCCGCCCGCGCCGAGCGAGCGGTGGAGGCGATTCGCCAGCGCATCGGCGCCAACGCCAGCACTAACACCCAAATTTTCGGGATGGAAAATTCCGCAGCCTGCGCCTCGAGCGACCTGCTCGTGCTGACCGTGCCTTTCGCGGGGCAGGCCGAGCTGCTCAAGCAGTTGAAGCCCGCGATTCGTTCTGGCAGCATCGTGATCGATGCCACCGTTCCGCTGGCCGCGAGCGTGGGCGGACGCGCCAGCCGCACCCTTGGCGTCTGGCAAGGCTCAGCCGCGCAACAGGCGGCGGAGCTGGTCCCGAAGGGAGTTTCCGTCGTGGCCGCATTCCAAAATGTTTCCGCGGACATACTCAACGGCGATAAAGATGTGGATTGCGACGTGATCGTATGCAGCGACGATCCCAACGCCACGCAGGTTGCGATGGAACTCGCGACGAAAATCCCCGGCGTGCGGGCGATTGACGGCGGCAAACTCGAGAATGCCCGAATCGTCGAGCAGATCACCGCGCTGCTGATTGGCCTTAACATCCGCCACAAAGGCCAAGGAGGAATACGAATCACGGGTCTGCCGGATTCCGCGTACAAGGCGGGATCGGGCTAGTAATCGGTGGTCAGTGGTCAGTAAAAGCGGATTTTCTGCGAAGCGTTTTGCCCTGTCTTCCTGTCTAGTTACAACAAAGGTATTAACCCGTGTTTACTACTATCCCCCTCCCCCCGGTCTTTGGGAATCATGGGGTTAGGGGAGTCTTCCCGCCAAAATCTAGAGCACAAAGGAATTAAATTAAAATATTCCGGAATAAGGACTTAACTCGATATTGGGCCAAAATTCCCGTCTTGGGGCGGTTTTTAGGACCTGTCCACAAACTGAGGGAGTGGAACCGGGAAAGTTATGGGAAGGAAAGCGGTGCTGGGTTAACGTCAAGGCATGTATCCCAGTGATTTGACGGATGCGCAGTGGGCCATGTTGGAGCCGCTGCTGCGGGCGGCGGCACGGCGTCGTCATGCCGGAGGGCGTCCGCGCAAGTATCGGTTGCGGCGGGTGGTCAACGCCCTGCGCCGGACGGGGCGTTTGGCGCAAGGCCGGAAGTCCGAGCCCAGCCTGGCGATGCTGGATTCGCAATCGGTGAAGACGGCGCTCAAAGGGGGGCGCGGGGCTACGACGCGGGCAAGAAGATCGAGGGTCGCAAGCGACACATCGCGGTTGACAC
>Ga0265330_10001372_pt1 | contig 14221 bp, 10 predicted proteins | sample 41919metaG_FD_202083 | JGI IMG/M metagenome (GOLD analysis project Ga0265330, IMG submission 202083) | Rhizosphere microbial communities from Carex aquatilis grown in University of Washington, Seatle, WA, United States - 4-19-19 metaG | ecosystem: Host-associated > Plants > Roots > Rhizosphere... | reverse complement strand
TAGACGGCGATCCAGCGGCAGCCAGTCGCTATACCGAGGCCAAGCTCTCCAAGGTCGGCGCGGAGATGCTCGTCGACCTCGATAAGGAGACTGTGGACTTCGTCCCCAACTACGACGAGTCCCTCAAAGAGCCTTCGGTTCTTCCCTCGGCCCTGCCTAATCTCCTCATCAACGGTTCTTCGGGCATCGCAGTCGGTATGGCCACGAACATGGCCCCGCACAACCTCACCGAGATCTGTCACGCTATCGCCGCCTTTATCGATAATCCCGAGATCTCGGTCGACGAGCTCATGAAGCATGTCTCCGGCCCAGATTTCCCGACTGGCGGCATCATCTTCGGGCGCAGGGGTATTCGCGAAGCTTACGTTACCGGACGCGGGAAGCTCATCGTCCGCGGCAAGTTCATGATCGAGACGATGAAAGCTGGTCGCGAACAGATCGTTTTTACTGAAATTCCTTATGCCGTAAACAAAACCACGCTAATAACCCGAATAGCCGATCTGGTTCGAGACAAAGTATTGGACGGTGTCTCGGATCTCCGCGACGAGTCGGACCGCGAGGGCATGCGTATCGTTCTGGAGCTCAAGAAGGGCGCGATACCTAAGCTCGTCCTCAATCGCCTCTTCGCCCATACGCCGCTCCAATCCAGCTTCGGCGTTATCAACATGGTCATCGACGACGGGCGGCCCAAATGCCTCGGCCTTCGCGATCTGATCGGCTGCTTCGTGGCGCATCGCGTCGAAGTAGTGACTCGCCGTTCCAGGTTCGAGCTTCGCAAGGCGGAAGAGAAGGCTCATATACTCCGCGGCCTCGTCATAGCTCTTCAGAACATCGACGAAGTCGTACAGATCATCAAGACGAGCAAGGACACCGATTCAGCTAAGCAGCGCCTCGAAACGCGCTTCGGCCTGGATGCGATCCAGTCGCAGGCTATCCTGGACATGCGGCTCGCCCGCCTAACTAGCCTCGAGACGACTAAGCTCGAGGCCGAGCTCACTGAGACAGAGGCTAGGATCGCCTATCTCAAGGATCTTCTCTCCAGCGAGGAGAAACTCCGCGCCCTCGTGAAGAGCGAGACGATCACGATTGCCGAAAAGTTCGGAGATAAACGCCGAACCGAGATCGTGGCCGACGAAGTCGAGCAGATCAACATAGAGGACCTCATCAAGCGCGAGGAAATGGTCATTCTCTTCTCCAATAAGGGCTTCGTAAAGCGTGTTCCCGTGAGTGCCTATAGAAGCCAAGGCCGCGGAGGCAAGGGTTCCAATTCAGCGACGCTCATCGACGAAGACTATGTAGAGCAGCTCTTCGTGGCGACCACGCACGATTACCTCCTGGGTATTTCCAGCGAGGGCAAGGCCTATTGGATGAAAGTCCACGAGATACCCGAAGCCTCGCGCGCCGCTCGAGGCACCCACATCAAGGGGCTTCTCGCCATCTCGCCGAATGAGGAGCTGTCCACAATTATCGATCTATCCGACTTTTCGGATGACGAATATATCCTCATGGGCACGCTGCGCGGCGTAGTGAAGAAAGTCGCGACGAGCGAGTTCATCAACGCAAAAACGAGAGGCATCATCGCGATCAACCTCGACGAGGGCGATCGTTTGGTTTCAGCCTGCCTCACGCATGGCAAGGACGAAGTCGTTCTCATCACTCGCAAAGGCCAGGCTCTCCGTATGTCGGAAGAAGACGTCCGTTCAACGGGCCGTTCTTCTCGCGGCGTCTGCGGAATCAAGCTCGAAAACGCCGACGAGCTGACCGCTATGCTCCGTGTATCCGATGATCAGAAGATGCTCGTGCTCTCCGAGTATGGCTATGGCAAGCGGGTCGAATTCAATAACTTCAACCCTCACAGCCGAGCGACGCACGGCCAAATCATCTATGACCCCGAGGACAAGACGGGAGAGCTAGTCGGCGCAATTACAGTGCTGGATACTGACGATGTAATGGTCATTACTTCGCAAGGGAAAACGCTCAAGATCGCAGCTGATTCGGTGAGCACCCAGGGCAAGGGAGCCAAGGGCGTCAGGATTCTGAATATAGATCGCCCTGACTTCGTTATCGGACTGGATAAAGTAGCAAAAGAAGAGGAAGCCGAAGCTCTGGCCAATGAAGAAGCTAAAGCAGTTTCGACGGAATCTGTCATAGAGCAGACAATGGAAGAGGATGAAAACACTGTTTTGACCGAAAAGCGCACTGAACCCGAAGAAACCCAAGAATAAATCAAAGGTACATAGATAAATCGCCCCGGTGTTCCACGTGGAACACCGGGGCGATTCGTTTCCGGGGGGATGCTATTGTTCCACGTGGAACGTGAAGATTACCCTTTACCGTCTTTTGCCTTGAATCGAGCTGCCTTTTCCCGGTTTCCGCAAAGCTTCATAGAACACCAACGTCGTGTCCCGTTTTTGGATTGATCAAGGAATGCCCATCCGCAGCCTTCGCTGGCGCACACTCGAATCCGGGACGCGAGATCTGAGCAGAGAAGGCGCTCCGCATCCCGTACGATAATGAGCCAAGGCAAGTCGAGGCCCTCCTCCTCGGGCTGTGGCGAAAGTACTAGTTGCATACCATTCCAAGAAAGAGATTCCGATTCATGGGCTCTATGGCGCCCAGCATCGATTATCGAGAGCGTTTCTGAAGAGGGGACATGGCTCGAAGCCGGATGCAGGTCGCTAGCAATATCGTCGATGAGGCGCGTGAGTGCATCTCGAAATACTCGGGCATCATTCAGCGCACGCTCTGCAAAGAGCGGAGCTGAATCGGCGCGCTGCGTGAGCCAGGTATATGTTTCAATAGTAATCAGGTTGAGCCTGAGGGCGAAGGCGAGGAGATCTGAATAGCCAATAAGAGTATCCCGTTTTTTTTCTAGATGAAGGCGCCAATCGATAGTATTGATGAAATCGAGACAGGGTCGATCGCCGAGCAAGGGTAAACGAAGAATGCTCGGCAAGGATTCTTCGTATTGAGTAACCGTCATATTTGTCTTGACAGGTTTATTTTCCATTCTTACACTAACCTGCTAAAAGTATATTGGGGGGGGTATCTTGAGTAAAGAGGGAATCGGTGAACTTCAAAGCTCTTTTCGGGAGCGAAAGCAACGAATCGCTCTTTGCTCTATCGCCCGGCTATCGGAACTATCCGAGGAGATGCAAGCTCGTCATGTCTTGGGAGAAATCTCGTCGGAACTTTTTCACAAATACTTGGAAGGCTTTACCTACACTCCACCGGAAAGCATAAGCGGTGCAAAATCGGTGCTTATCGTCGCGACCCCGATAGGGAGGACGATCGTCGAGCTCGATCTGGCTAATGGTCCGATTACTTTGTGCATCCCGCCTACATACGGGGCCGATGCGATCATCGCCGAAGCCGAAACTCTTCTCGACGAAAAGCTCGGCGAGCGGGGAAGCGCCTATGCATACGCGTGGCTACCCCTGAAATCCCTCGCCGCGCGGACAGGCCTCGCCCGCTACGGCCGGGATAACCTGCTCCGCTTCGAAGGCGCAGGCAGCTTTGTCCGTCTCGACTCCTGGTGGACGAAGCTCGACGCAGATGGCGAAGCCTGGGGCCCGCCGCGCGATCTCGAACGCTGCGCTTCCTGCGGAGCCTGCGTTGCGGCCTGTCCCAACGGCTGCTTCGCGAAGGGCCGATTCCTCGTCGACGCGACGAAGTGCCTCACCTTCCTGAACGAAGGGTCGGCGCCCTTCCCGACCTGGGTAGATGCTCGCAGCCACAATGCGGTGGTCGGATGCTTGCGCTGCCAGGACGCCTGTCCGGAAAATCGGAACGTGCCCGGGCAAGATATATATCGACGCTTTGTCCTCGATCGCGAGTCGAGCGAGCTCCTCCTTGCGGGCCGCCCCGTCGCGGAATTGCCCGCCCTCGCCGCCCAGGCGGTGCGCGCCGCGGAGATGGTCGATCACGAGGTGAATCTCGCCCGCAATCTCCAAGCCCTCATCGCGGCGAGAGCTTGAGCGAGCAATAATCGAGGCGGGTGCCCTCGAGGAGCACTTTCTCCGTAAAGCTCGCGAGGCGCTCGTTGCCGAGGAGGCGCCCCAGTTCCCCATCATGGACTGCCTCATCGAAGCGTTCCTCGAGCCAGGTATCGGGGAGGCTGCGCTTGCGCCTATAGGCTCGCCTGAGTCCGAGGAGCCATTCGTCATAGGCGGCAGCGCTTCGCTTGAGAGCGGTCGTGTCGGCTCCGCGCTCCGCGTAGAGCTCGAGCATGTCGCGGAAGAGGAGGCGGAGCGCGTCGTGGGGCGGCAGGAAGCGCGCGAAGACCTTGTGGGGCAGGAGATACGGCATGCCGAAGCTGCGTTTGATCGGCGCTATGCGTTCGAAGAGCGCGCGAGCGGCCGGGGCGCAGGGAGAACCGGAAGGCCTCTCCTCTCGAAAGATGTCGAGAGTCGACTGGAGGAGATCGGGACGATAGGCGGCGAGGGCGCGAAGGTAAAACTCCTTTTGCCGCCCCGGCCTCAGCGTAAGGCCCCCAGGCATCACGAAATCGACGCCCGCTTCGGCGCAGGCGCCGTACACGGCCTCGATCGAGGCCGACCCGTCGGAAAGCCCCGGCAGGAAGGGCATCGCGAGGACGCCCACCGCGCAGCCCGCCGTCTTGAATGCGCGTATCGCTTCGAGGCGGGAAGCGAAGCTCGAGGCGCCGGGTTCCATGACTGCGCGCAGCTCTTCGTCGAGGCTGGTTAGCGATACGAGGAGGACGAAGCCCGAGCGCTCGTTCACTCGGCCCCAGGCCGGCAAGTCCCGCGCGACGAGGCTCGACTTGGTCATCACGAGGGCGGGCAGGGCCCGCGGGGACTCGGCGAGGAGTCGGGCGCAGGCCCCCGTAATCCCTTCGAGCGCTTCCGCCGGCTGGTAGGGATCGGTGACTCCCGAGCCGAAGGCGATCATGCCTCGCTCGCGGAGGGCGGGCAGTTCCTTCGCGAGGCGTCCGGGGATGTCGCGACGGATCTCGAGGTCCCGCTCGAAGTCGCCCTCCACGTAGTAGCGCTCCGCTCTGCCGTCGCAATAGCGGCAGCCGTGGGCGCAGCCTTTGTAGGGAGCGATCTTGTAGAGTGAGCGGGTGAAGTTTTCGGGCAGGTCGGTGGGGCGAAGGAGCTTGGCCTTCTTGCCGCTTCCGTCCTGGGATGCGGCCTCCTTTTCCCAATTCATGAGGCCACGGTACTCGCCTTATTCAGGCAAGACAAGGCTCCGAAGCCAGGAAATCCAGGGGCCTTCCGCGGTATGGTGTCTTAAGCGGAGAATCGAGTCCGCGCGAGTACTAAATTTCGGAGAGTATATGAAGAATGCCTTGAAAGCCTTCCTGCTCTTCTCCGCGATCCCGGCGATCGCCCTCCTCGTCTCCATCGGCGGGATTTACAAGATGGATGCCGATCTTCGCGCTTCCCTCGCTTCGCAAGTTTCCGATGTTTCGAAGAGTGCATTGGATAAACTCACCGTCAAGGAATTCCTCTCCAAGGTCGATGACCCAGTCCTCGAACCGCTCCGAAGGAACGTAAGCCTCCTTGATATCATGCGGTACGCTTCCATCGACGCGATAGCGTTTTCAGGCGTATATATCTGCATGATCAAGCTCTTCAGCGCTATATCCAGGAAGAGCAGGGCCGCTTTGCTCCACCTATTCCGCCCTGCCTACCTCGTGACATCGGCGCTGCTCGCGATAGTCACCATCGTAAATGCCGCCCTCTTGATCGGCGCCATCTACTTCGGGGAGTCCCTCTTTATCGAGCGCATCCACGTCAAGCTGATTTTCCTGATCGGCGCGGGCGCCCTTTTAGGCTGCGGCGCAGTCATCAAGTCGCTCGTCGATTCATTCAGGAAGGGCTCCATGGCTTTGGATGGGGAACTCGTCGGGGAAGACTCGGGCATTCGAGCATTGGTGAGCTCAGTCTCGGAGGAGATCGGGGCCGCCAAGATCGACAATATCGTGGCGGGGAACGCGATGACTTTCTTCGCGACTGAATCCCCCGTCCGCGTAGGGGGATCGAGCCTCGGAGGAAAGACGATCTATATATCGAGGCCCTTGAGCGAGTTCCTTTCAGTCGGAGAGCTCAAGTCCATCGTCACCCATGAGCTCGGGCACTTCAAAGGCATGGATACCGAATACAGCATGAAATTCTATCCGATCTATAGGGGACTCGGCCTATCCATCCAAAGGCTGGCCGAGCGCTCGAACGGAGCCATGGCACTCGCCCTCTTTCCGACCCGCGTCATGTTCAGCTTCCTCCTCGAGTCCTTCGCCCTCTCCGAGAGCGAGCATAGCAGAGAGCGGGAGCTGGCGGCCGATAGTGAAGCGGTCCGCGCCTCGGACCCGCGCACTTTTTCCTCGGCTTTGCTCAAGACTTCTGCCCTTCTCGAGCTCTGGAGCTCCTCGGTCGAGAAGGCCCGCGAGGCGCCGCCCGAGGAGGGAGATGAAGAGGCCCTGGCCCTGCGCGATTTCCGCGCAGCGAATAAAAGCTTCACTGGCGCCGACTACGAGCGGATGCTGGAGTCCGACGTCTTTCATCCCTTCGATTCGCATCCTCGGGTAAAGGACAGGATCCTGGCGGCTGGTCAGGACCCCGCGACAGTTCAAGAGTCCATCGATTTCGCTCCAGCGGAGACGGCTTCGACCTTGCTCTAAGGGTATAGCCAAGCCCTCGTGTATCTATTGACAGAAGCCTAATTCGGGTCTATGTTGTTCCTTCTTGTAGTAACAATAGGAGGGAGCAATGCAGACAAAGATACTTCTCAACGAAACCGAGATGCCGAGGCGCTGGTACAATCTGGCGGCTGACTTACCCCTGCCGATGCTCCCGCCCCTCGGACCCGACGGCAGTCCCGTAAAGCCCGAGCAGCTCGCCGTGATCTTTCCGCCGGCGCTCTTGGAGCAGGAGATGTCGCAGGATCGCTGGATCGATATACCCGAGGAAGTGCTCTCGATACTGTATCGCTGGCGGCCGAGCCCGCTGCAGCGGGCCTACGGCCTCGAACGGGCCCTCGGCACGCCGGCGAAGATCTACTTCAAGAACGAGAGCCTGTCGCCCGCGGGTAGCCATAAGCCCAACACGGCGATAGCCCAGGCCTACTACAACAAGATAGCCGGCGTCAAAAAGCTGACGACCGAAACGGGCGCTGGCCAGTGGGGCTCGGCCCTCGCCTTCGCGACGTCTTTGATGGGTCTTGAGTGCGAAGTGTACATGGTGAAGTCGAGCTACGAGCAGAAGCCCTACCGCAAGATGATGATGCAGACCTGGGGCGCGAGCTGCATACCCAGCCCCAGCAACACGACGAAGGCGGGCAAGGATGTCCTCGCCGCCGACCCGAAGTGCCCGGGCAGCCTCGGCATAGCGATCAGCGAAGCTGTGGAGGCGGCAGTCCGAGACAGCTCCGGCAAGACCAAGTACGCCCTCGGCTCGGTGCTCAACCACGTCATGCTGCACCAGACGATCATCGGCCTCGAGGCCAAGAAGCAACTCGAGAAAGCCGGCGAAAAAGCGCCCGACAAGGTTATCGCCTGCGTAGGCGGCGGCTCCAACTTCGCGGGCCTCGCCTTCCCCTTCCTCGCCGACAAGATCGCGGGAGCGGACATCGAGATCATTCCGGTCGAACCCGCCTCCTGCCCGAGCCTGACCAGGGGCAGCTTCCGCTACGACCTCGGGGACATGTCGGGTATGACTCCCCTCCTGCCCATGCACACCCTCGGTCACGCCTACATTCCGCCGGTCATCCACGCGGGCGGCTTGCGCTACCACGGCATGGCCCCCCTCGTGTCCCAGGCCGCAATGTGCGGGCTCCTGTCGCCCAAGGCTATAGGCCAGATCGAGTGCTATGAAGCGGCGGTGCTCTTCGCGAGGAGCGAGGGCATTATCGTCGCGCCCGAGACGAGCCACGCGATAGCCCAGGTAGTGCGAGAAGCCAAGCAGGCCAAGGAAGAGGGGAAGGAGAGGGTCATCCTCTTCGGGCTCTCGGGCCACGGCCTCCTGGACCTCGCCGGCTACCAGAGCTACTTCGCGGGAGAGCTGCAGAACCACGAGCTTTCGCCCGAGCTGATCGCGCGGAGCCTCGCCTGCACCGAAGCCTATCCGAAAGTGCCCGCGGGCCACGGAAAGGTCTCCGTCGGGGCGTAAGAAAAACAAATAGGGGAGGATGGAATATCCAGAAGATGGATTTCCCATTCTCCCCATTTATTTTATCTCCTCCGCGTGATAACGCTCGGCTATCGCCTCGCTAGGCTTCGCTCCGCGGGGAGATCATTCTTCGGTTTGCCTCAGCCTACGGCTTTCTTGAGCGCCTCTACTTTGTCGGTCTTTTCCCAGGAAAAGCCGTCGCGGCCGAAGTGGCCGTAGGCGGCGGTCTTCCGGTAGATGGGCTTCTTAAGGTCGAGGGAGGCGATGATGCCCGCGGGGTCGAGGGCGAAAACCTTGCGCACCGCCTCGGCTATGCGCGCGTCGGGGACCTTGCCGGTGCCGAAGGTGTCGACCATGACCGAGACGGGGTCGGGTACGCCTATCGCGTAGGCCAGCTGGAGTTCGCAGCGCTCGGCGAGGCCCGCGGCGACGATGTTCTTGGCGACGTAGCGCGCGACGTAGGCGGCCGAGCGGTCGACCTTCGAGGGATCCTTGCCGGAGAAGGCGCCGCCTCCGTGCCTGCCCATGCCTCCGTAGCTGTCCACGATGATCTTGCGGCCGGTGAGGCCCGTGTCGCCCGCGGGACCGCCGATGACGAAGCGGCCGGTGGGGTTGATGAAGTACTTCGTGTCCTTGGTGAGGAGCCCCGTCGGCTCGAGGACGGGCTTGATGATCTCCTCGATCACCGTCTCCTTGATCGTCTCGTAGGCGATGTCGGGGTCGTGCTGGTGAGATACGACGACGGTGTCGATGCGCACCGGCTTGTGGCCCTCGTACTCGAGGGTGACCTGGCTCTTCGCGTCGGGCCGCAGCCAGGCGATCTCCTTGGCCTTGCGCAGGTGGGCCGCCTTGAGGAGGATCTTGTGCGCGAAGGCGAGGGGGGCGGGCATGAGTTCGGGCGTCTCGATGCAGGCGAAGCCGAACATGAGGCCTTGGTCGCCGGCGCCCTGGCGTCCCTCGAACTCCTTGAGGCCCTTGCCGACGACGCCCTGGTTGATGTCGGGCGACTGGGAATGGATTGTATTGAGCACCGCCATCGACTCGTAGTCGATGCCGTAGTCGGGGTTCGTGTAGCCGATGTCCTTGACGACGTCGCGGGCGAGTTGCTGGATGTCCACGTAGGTATTGGTCGTGATCTCGCCGCCTATGAGGATCATGCCCGTCGTGGCGTAGCACTCGCAGGCGACGTGGCTCTCGGGATCGTCGGCCAGGCAGGCGTCGAGGACGGCGTCGGAGACTTGGTCGCAGAGCTTGTCGGGATGGCCCTCGCCGACCGACTCGGAGGTGAAGAGGTATTTGTTGGGGTGCATGGTTCCCTTCCTTTCTAGTAGCGGTAGCTGTCGCCCTTGAAGGGGCCGTCGATCTCGAGGCCGAGGTAGTCGGCTTGAGCCTTGCTGAGCTTGGAGAGCTTGACCCCGAGCTGCCCGAGGTGGAGGCGGGCGACTTCCTCGTCGAGGCTTCGGGAGAGGACGGTGACACCGGGCTTGGCGGCGGCGCGGTTCTTCCAGAGCTCGATCTGGGCGAGGACTTGGTTCGTGAAGCTCGCCGACATGACGAATGAGGGGTGCCCCTGCGCGCAGCCCAGGTTCACGAGCCTGCCCTCGGCCAGGAGGATTATCTCGTGGCCGTCGGGATAGACCCAGCGGTCGACCTGGGGTTTCACCTCGCGGCGTTTAATGCCGGCAGTCCCCTTGAGGCCGGCTACGTCGATCTCGTGGTCGAAGTGCCCGATGTTGCAGACGATGGCTCCGTCTTTCATCTTGGCCATGTGCGCCGCGGTGATGACGTCGACGCAGCCGGTGGCGGTGACAAAGATGTCGCCCTCGGCGAGCTGGTCCTCGACCGTGCTCACGCGGTAGCCTTCCATGGCCGCTTGCAGGGCGCAGATGGGGTCGATCTCGGTGATCACGACGCGGGCGCCCATGCCGCGGAGGCTCTGCGCGCAGCCCTTGCCCACGTCGCCGAAGCCGCAGACGACCGCGACCTTGCCCGCGACCATGACGCCCGTGGCGCGCTTGATGCCGTCGAGGAGGGACTCGCGGCAGCCATAGAGATTGTCGAACTTGGACTTGGTGACCGAGTCGTTGACGTTGATGGCCGGAATGAGGAGGCTGCCCTCTTTCTCCATGCGGTAGAGGCGGTGGACGCCGGTAGTCGTCTCCTCGGAGACGCCCACGAGGGACTCGGCCGCGCGGGACCAGCGACTAGGGTCGGCGGCGCGGATCGCCTTGAGGCGCTTGTACAGAGCCGTCTCGTCATCGCTGCCCGCCTTGCGCTCGAGGATGCTCGGATCCTTTTCGGCCTGGATACCTAAGTGGAACATGAGGGTAGCGTCGCCCCCGTCGTCCACGATGAGGTCGGGACCCAAACAGGGCCCGCCTTTTGGGTCGGGGAAGGCGAGGGCGTTATCCAGGAGCTCCCAGTACTCGTCGAGAGTCTCGGCCTTCCAGGCGAAAACAGGCACGCCCTTGGGCGACTCGGGCGTTCCGCCCTTGCCGACGGCGATGGCCGCGGCGGCTTGGTCCTGGGTGGAGAAGATGTTGCAGCTGCACCAGCGGACGTCGGCGCCCAGCTCGACGAGGGTCTCGATGAGGACGGCAGTCTGCAGGGTCATGTGCAGGCTGCCCGTGATGCGGGAGCCTGAGAGGGGCTTGGAAGAGCCGAATTTGGCCCTGAGGGACATGAGGCCGGGCATTTCGCGCTCGGCCAGCTCGATCTCGCTACGGCCCCAGGGGGCCAAGCCGAGGTCTTTAACGCGCTGTCGGGGGAGGGAAGGCATAGGTAGCCTCCTTTTAGCGTGTATTTTTAAACCGCCCGCAAGTCGGACTTAAATCGGCGGTGCCACCCTCAAACGCGACGCGCATCGGGCGACGAAATAAACTATCGACAATATCGAGAGATTTTTCAAGGGCTACGAGCAGGCGCGTTTCGCGATAGAATGGAGGCGCATGAAAGGCTCCAGGCTAGTCCTCCTCGCGCTCTCTATCGTCTCTATCGCTCATGCCGCCGCGGAGGCGCCCGTCTCGGTAGCCCGGCCCAAGGAGGCCAGGGGCAGGATCGCGGAGACGGCCCTATCCTATGCGGGCTCTCCCTATGTCTATGGCGGGAAGGACCCTTCAGGCTTCGACTGCTCGGGCCTCGTGTATCGCGTGTACCGGGAGGCTCTCGGGGCAGTCCTCCCGAGGACCGCGCGGGAGCAGTATGCCTATTCCGAACCGATCGACGCCTCCGAGATCCAGATCGGCGACCTGGTGTTCTTCGACACTGCGGGCCCGATCTCCCACGTGGGGATCTATGAGGGGGAGGGGCGCTTCGTGCACGCCGCCTCGGAGGGGCCCAAGAAGGGAGTCGTCGAATCTTCCCTCTCGGAAGCCTATTGGGCCAAGGCTTTCTCGGCCGCGGGAAGGATCATTCCGCCGGCCGAATACCTGGGGCTGATATTTTCGGCGTCCCTGGGGCCGAGTTTCGGGGCGGAGGATTTTCTCCGCGGCATCAGAGGCTCGTTCGGCGTCGCCTACTCGATCTTGGGGGTAGAGACGGGGATCGAGCTTAGGCCCGAGTACGACGCCAGCCTCGGCGTCTTCCGCCTCCCCGCGGTCCTCGCCCTGGGCATAGACAGGAAGCTCAAGGCCTTCGCGGGGCCCGCCCTGACCCTCGGCTCGCCCAATCTGGGCGGCTCCCGCGAGTACGAGGCCCGGGGAGGCATCCTCGCGACCGTGGGCCTCGAATACACGCCTTTTTCCTTTAGGGTCGGGACGAGAAAACTCGGCCTTGGGGGCGAGCTCGTCTACGACCACTACGTCTCGGAGGAAAAGTCGGATTTCGCCAAGGATGCAGCGGCGCGGATCAGGGTGGGCCTCTTCCTGAGCACGCGCTGGGGCATTTGAGGATCTCCGCCCTCGTTTTACTTACGCGGGAGGCAGGCGTATAATCGCCCCCATGAAAGAGCGCTACATCCTCGCGTTGGACCAGGGCACTACGACGTCGCGGGCGATCATCTTCAATAAGTCGGGCATGATCATGGGCAAGGGGCAGATTCCCTTCAGGCAGATCTACCCGAAGCCGGGCTGGGTCGAGCACGACCCCGAGGAAATCTGGGCTACGCAGCTCGCCGCCGCGCGGAGCGCCATCGAGTCGGCCCAGATCGAGAGCGAGCAGATAGCTTCGATCGGCATCACGAACCAGCGCGAGACAGTCGTGCTCTGGGAGAGGGCGACGGGTAAGCCCGTCTACAACGCGATCGTGTGGCAGTGTCGCAGATCGGCGGAGATCTGCGACGAGCTTCGCGCCCTCGGCCTCTCCGATATGGTGCGCGAGAAGACGGGCCTCGTCATCGACCCCTATTTCTCGGGCACTAAGCTCATGTGGCTCTTCGACCAGGGGCGCGGCCTCCGGGGCAGGGCGGAGCGGGGCGAGCTCATGTTCGGCACGGTCGACTCATGGCTCATCTACAAGCTCTCAGGAGAGCACCTCACCGACCCCACGAACGCGAGCCGCACGCTGCTCTTCAACATCAAGTCGGGGAAGTGGGACGAGGAGCTCCTGGAGCAATTTAAGATACCCGCGGCGATCCTCCCCCGCGTAGTGCCGAGCTCAGGCGTCTTCGGTATAACGAAGAAGGAGTTCCTCGGCTCCGAGATTCCCATCACAGGCTGCGCGGGCGACCAGCAGGCCGCCCTCTTCGGCCACGCCTGCTTCGAGCCCGGATCGGCCAAGAACACCTACGGCACGGGCTGCTTTACTCTCATGAACACGGGCCGCTCTCCCGTAGCCTCCAAGCACGGCCTCCTCACGACAGTGGCCTGGGACCTCGGCAAAGGCTACACCTACGCCCTCGAGGGCTCGGTCTTCATAGCCGGAGCGGTGATCCAGTGGATGCGCGACCAGATGGGCATGATAGCCGACTCGGCCGAGAGCGAAACCCTGGCCCGCTCGGTGGAGGACTCGGGGGAAGTCTACATAGTGCCCGCCTTCGTCGGCATGGGCGCGCCCTATTGGGACGCGGACGCCCGCGGCACTGTCGTCGGCATAACCCGGGGCACTACCAAGGCCCACTTCGTCCGCGCGGCCCTCGAGTCCATAGCCTACCAGTCCAAGGACCTCCTCGATGCCATGGAGAAGGACTCAGGTCATAAGATCCCCTGCATCAAGGCAGACGGCGGCGCATCCGCCAACAATTTCCTCATGCAGTTCCAGGCCGACATCATGGACCGCCACGTAGTCCTGCCCGAAGTCGGCGAGATCACCGCCCTAGGCGCCGCATACCTCGCGGGCCTAGCCACGGGCTACTGGGAGTCGTTGGCCGAAGTGGAGGGCAACTGGCGCAAGAAGCGCGAGTTCCTGGCCAACATGCCCGAAGAGAGGCGGAGGCGGCTCCTTGAGCAGTGGAACAAGGCGGTGGGGGCGGCAAGAGGGTATAAGTGATTTTAGGTTGCGCGGGGGGCGGATGTGAGGGAATAATATAAATAAAGACAACTCGGAAGGGTATAAAATAAGTTTATTATTCACTGTCCTAAGGAAAAATATTTTGCGAATACCTTCTTGATGAGGGGTGAAATATGGAATATGAAAAAGCAAAAGAAAACATAATTATTATAGAAAGGTTGTTAACTGAACATAAAGATTTGAATGAAGCAACGACTAGACTTCTATTAATTGATACAATGCTTGTTGATTGTTTAGGTTGGGAAAAAAGCTTAATAGAAGCAGAACGCTATTTCTCTGAAGAATATTCTGATTACGAATTAGGATTTCCTAAAAAACGCTTATTAGTTGAGGCAAAAAGGGAAGGTATATATTTTGAAGTTCCAGCAGGATTTTCGAAAAATAAATGCGATTTAAAAACCATTTATTCGCTAAGTAAAGATATTGAAAAAGCAGTTGAACAATCAATTGGATATTGTAATAAACGAGGAATTCCAATTTCAGTTGTAACTAACGGGCACCAATATATAGTTTTTATTAGGGCTCTTCGCGTCCGTGAGTGGGTGAATCCGGGGGCGTGCCAGGCAAGAAGTATTTGCCGAGCAAGACGATAGGACGTTGAACGCGGCCAGAATTCACGGCACACTGTCTGCGTGAAGAAAAGACGT
>Ga0265330_10001370_pt1 | contig 14224 bp, 17 predicted proteins | sample 41919metaG_FD_202083 | JGI IMG/M metagenome (GOLD analysis project Ga0265330, IMG submission 202083) | Rhizosphere microbial communities from Carex aquatilis grown in University of Washington, Seatle, WA, United States - 4-19-19 metaG | ecosystem: Host-associated > Plants > Roots > Rhizosphere... | reverse complement strand
GACGGCCTTCGGCGGTGCCGGAGTCCGCTTGGAGATGCTGTACGTCAGGTTGTGGTTGCTCATATTGGGTATTGCTTCAAGTGAGTAAAGAGAGTCCGGTGTGCGAGCCGCGAGCGCGACTCGGCCAAGCTCTCCCCACCGACTTCCGCATGATCCTGTCTTCCGTGACTGACCTCCTTTCGGCGCGGACGATCCCGCGCCTGAACCTGTGTTTTGCGAATATGAAGGGATATCCCGTCCGCTCCCGTCGACAGTACCTTCCACGGGGCGAACCATCGGCCGAACCGACGGGATAGAAATCTTAGAAATGTGCGGTCGCGTCGCCCGCCGCCAAGCCGCAATCTGCGGACGACGCTCTACAGAGCGTAATGCGGGCAGGTGCGCAAGCGCGAATATCACTGAATCTCCGGCGAAATGAGCGAAAGATCCCCATCAGGCCTGATGGGCTTCGCTGATATGGTTCCGGCGAGCGCTTCGAGCGCGAAAACAAGCGACAAACCGGCAGCGACGGACGGATCGGCGGCGAGCGTTGCCGCGCTCCAAAGCACCGGGGCGAGCGCGTGGCCACCTTCGAGTTCTGCGGCCAGACCCAGATAGGCGAAGCGTCCGCCGCCAGCCATAGCCACGGTGCGCGCCACATTCACTGCCCGGCGGCGGCTGGGCACGATGGCGAGCAAGACCACGTCGCACGAGCGGAGGCCGTAGAAGGTGGAGAAACGCTTGGCGGCTAGGTAGCCGCAGATCTTTTCGGACCAGACCTTGAGCCTCTCGTAGCCGGAATCCTGTTCGACGGCGACGGCGGCGAGCTTGGTAGCCCCGGCGGCGGCGCCGAGACGCATGACCGCCATGGCATCCGGTACCACCGAACAGGAAGGCAACTTCATTCGGCGGAGCTGCCGCTCCGGAATGAAACGATGCAGCCGCACTCGCGGATGCTCTGCCGCGGCCGAGGCCAGCGAGCACCAAAAACGGTTCATTGCCCGCGCTGCCGGGATGTTGAGTCGGCGCGTACTGCTCGGCCGCCACAGCTCGTTTCGGTCGCAGCCGATCTCGTCGACCAGCCATTCCAAGCCGCGTTCCGAGATTCGGTAGGCGTGCGGGTCGGAGGGATGGCGACGAGGAAACGGTTCCAGAATTCCCCGCTTGGCCAGCGAGGCGACGTAGAAGCGGGCCGTGTTGGGGCGCTGGAAGAACATGAAGCCGGCGTCGGCGACCCAGAAGTAGCCGAGCTTCGCCACGAGGTACGCGATGCGCACCACGCGTTCGCGATCCATGCGAGGATCGAGGACGGGCCAAGTGAGATTCATAGGCGCATCCCCACTTGCACGGCGCCCCCGCAACCAGGGCATGGCGTCCAAAGACAGCCGCTTTGGCAAATTTCGCAGCGAGCTATAAATCCTCGGTACTCGGCGCCGCAGCCGGGCGAGGCGCAAACGAATCTGCCGACCAGGGGCACCTCGGCGTGGCAGTACAAGCATGGGATCGTTTGCTTCATCAACTTGGCGCCCCAGTGGATTCGGCGCGCGAGCCGCACGAGTATGGCGATCAAGGAGACGATGCCGTACGCCGCAAAGAACACGATGAGGCCGGCGAGCTTGAGCGCGCCGAAGACGCCGAACTTCTTCCCCGCCATGCTCATCCCATCTCCATCGGCCGCGCCTTCGGGAATGCTGGCCCAGATGACGAAACTTCCACGACGCTCCCGCAATTGGGCGCGGTCTCGACTGGAGGCTGCGGGTTGACGAGTTGGTGGAAGCGACGCTCGGCCGCTTCCAGTCCGCGCCGCAAGACCGCCACCGACACGGACAGAGTGCCGCGCTCCAGTCCCTCGCGGATGAAGTCCGGGCAATTCCCCGGGATCGTGAGCGAAGCATCGGCCGTGCGGATGAGCGTGCCCGGACGTCCATTCTTGGCGTGTTGGAGGTAGCACCAGCGCTGCGGCAGCGCGGCCAATTGTTCGGTGAGGTAGGCGCGTTCTTCAGAACGCGAGAGGTAGTAGTCGCCGGGCTTCTGCCATGGCGGCGTCGCCCATGGCCGCGATCTGCGGCCGGTCACGGGCAGCAAACCTTCGATAGTGTCCGTCGAACGAAAGATGATTTTGAGGGCAGTGTTGACCGCGATCACCTTGGAAAGCGAGGAGCCGTACCGTTCCAGCCCGGCAAGGGTCTGGGTGGCGAGCCACCACCATGTGCCCCGCGCCGCACAGAGCCGCAGGACATTTTCAAGCGCGAGGGCCGCATCCTGTTCCGACTGGAGAAGCTGCTGAAACTCGTCGGCGAGCACGAAACAGTTTTCGCTGCCGACCGGGCGAGAAAGAGAAGCGCGGACGAGTCGGTTCCATAGGGCCGAGCCGATGAAGCGAATCACGTCTTCCGCGCCGTACTCGGGCGTCAGATCGACGAGCGCAATCCTATTCCGAAAGAGTTCCGGCGCCTGGACCATGGCGCCTTCGGCGCCACCGACCATGAGGCGTGTTGGTTCGTGCCGGTAATGGGCGTTGGCCCGCGCGACCAGCCCGAGAACGGCATCACTCCGGTACTCGCGCCGAACGCGCTCAAGGTAGCCGCGGTACATGTCCGGGTTGGGCGTGTGCATGACGAGCGCCTCCGCCACGGCTGGATCGCGTAACGGCCGGTCGAAGAAGGTGGCGGGAAGCCGGGTCTCGATGAGCAGCCGGAAGGTCAGGTACGCAATGTCTTCCTGCTTGGGGCCGATCGGGTGTGCTTGGGTGACGAATTGGCTGCGCGTGAGATCCGACGCTTGGAGTTCGGCCGAGCGGCCCGGCTCGGGGGCGGTCAAATCGAAGGGCACGAGGTGCGAGCGGCTCGACGGCGCGATCACGATGACCTGATCCAAGAATTTTTGCGCCGCCTCACGCGGCAGGTTCATAAGCAGACGCGCGAGCACGGCGCGCACGTATTGGATCGAATCGTCCTTCCCAACGCCGATAACGATGATGGACGTGATGCCGAAGGCGAAAAGTCCTTCAACAAAGAGGGCCATGAGCGCCGTCTTGCCCACGCGCGTGGGGCCTAGGAACAAGACATGGGCCAGCAACGCGGTCAGATCGACCTCTACCCTTCGCCTGTCGGTGGTCGTGCCGACGAGAAAACCGCGCCCACCGGGCGACAGATCCCAAGGCAAAGGGTTGCCGCTCGAAACCAGCCGCTTCTCGCCGTCGATGATGTCCTGCTCCATGGCGATGGCTCGACGGACATCCGATCCGAACGCCACGCGACGGGCGAAAGCGACAACGCGACTCACCACAAACCTCCGTCATGGGTGTCACGGCCGAGCGGCTGCGGCGGCGGAGCCAGCCGCCGGGGGTGCATGTCCCTTCGGCGACGGTCAGCCAGACGATTCTGGCGAAAAGATCTCGTCTTCCACGCGAGCCATCCCACCCCAATGAGCGCGCCGGCAAGAAGTAACCAGAACCACCCGCCGCCTGCCGAGCTCGTGGAGATGTCTGAAACACGAGACTGCAACTCGCAAAGAAGACAGCGGGCCAAGGCCACGATCAGGAGGGCGCCGAGGACCGCATACGCCAGTTTTCTCGCCAGACCAGTCGCACCCACGATCATAAGCAGGCCGGAAACGACCAAGCACAAGCCCAAGATGGTCGTCATCGGGCGCTCCCCCAGGCGATCTCTGCGTTATCCGACTTCTCCCACGGGCACTTTTCGAGAAACTCGATGTGGTCTACGCCTGCAGCCCTGAAATACGTCGACCAAGCCGAGTGAAGGGCGATGGTCTGCTTTGCTGACCAGTGCCGGGCATCCGGCGTGCTATCGGCGTGGACGTCGCAGACCACGACCGTGATTGCTCGCAGGTCGGGCAGGAGCCCGTGATCCTTCACCGTTTCGACGAATACCGATGGCGAAACAATGGAGCGTTCGAAATTTAGGCCAGTTTCTGTCGACACCTCGCGCAAGTCGGAATCGACCAGCAGCTTCTTCTCTCCCTGGCCACCTTCGTGGAGACGGCGGGCAGCGCGAGCAATGCCACCGACAATACCGCTGCAACGCTGCGGGCGCTTGAGCCGCAGGTTGCCCAGGTGGCGTTCTTCGGCTTCGATCCACGCGCGCTTCTTCTGGGTAGCTCCCGATCCCCATCGTTCGGGGACGGTGATTTCGTAGATTGTTTCGGCATCATCGCTGCCGCAGCCGATGACCACGACCTCAAACCTGCTACCGGGCTCGGGGTGCGTGATGAAGGGATACGCGGCCTTGCGTATGTTCTCCTCGTCGCAACGCGAGGAAGTCGTGTGGTCGCAGAGGTAGGTGACGTCGGTGATGCGCTGGTGCTTGCCGCAGCCGCAAGCCAGAGCCATCAGCAGTGCGAGGAGTGGCACAATGACCAGGCTACGCATCGCCACCCTCCTGGTTCTTCTGCCCCTTGCCGGCGAAGCGCTGACCCAAGGCATAGTAGTAGCGGACAGCCTTGAGGCGAGAGGCTTGGATCTGATCGATATCGGCGTGTTCCGCTGCGCGCTCTTGCGGTTTGCGCTGTAACCCTTCTGCCTCGGTGAGAAGGACTTTCTTATGATCCGCGGCCTTCTGCAACTCGCCCTTCGCCAGGGCGACCTTCTCTTCCACCTCCGTGACATTCTTCGTCGCCAAGCCGAGCTTCTGTCGGTGTTCGCGATGTGCCTTGATGATCGGCAGGAGCTTGCGCTGCAAGACACCACCGACGATTCCAGCCACGATCGTGACAAGCGCGCCCAGAAGGCCGAGCGCGATTCCGCCCTCTGGGATCGACACCGCTCGGAGAACCGCCAGCGTTCCGGCAATGACAAGGAGACCGGCGGCGCCAAGAAGCCGACGGCGCGGGGAAACCGGGCTGGTCGCGAGGAACCCGGCCTGGGCGTTGATGAAGACGATGAGCAGTGCGAACGAGCCGAGCAAGAGGCCTGTCGAGATGGGGAGATCGTCCAGGCCGCGGGAGAGGTCGATCCCCCATGCGTCGCAAAGAACCAGGAACACCACGCCGCCGTCGCAGACGAGCAGGAAGGCAGCGGGAATCTTGCTCCAAACGGATCCGTGCGATGGCGGTTCCGCCGCCTCCACCTTGCGGCGAGCGGCCAAGCGCTCGTCGAGCTTCACCTGCGCGGCCCTGATGTTCTTCGCAAGCCCCGGCAGCAGGCGATCGATCTTTCGCGTATCGAGGCGGATCGCCCTGATGCGAGCCAATTCGGTCCGCAGAAGCGGCGCCTCGTCGTCGATCTGGCCGGTCAGGATCGGCACGACGATCTTGTCTTCAATAATCTTCCGGTCGACGCCACTCATGCCCGCGTGCAAGCAGGAAATAATCTCGCGCCAGCTTAGGTTGCTGGGAACATTGTGCTTGTGGTGGCGACTAGCCATGGTCCACCGTCGCATGCAAATTGCTGGCGGCAATCGACTTCGCGGCCTCCGCGCGCAAACAGTGGGCGCACGCACTCAAGCGCAGCCAACGACCGTGGTGCCGCCTGCGAGTCAGCGCTTGTGGCCGCCCGCAGGTGCATGTCCGGGAACGGCGAAGACGACCCGCGCAGAGGTTGCGCCTGATGCCCTCGCGCAGGGGTTGTGATTCGAGATCGTCACGTTGGGTGTTGCTGCTTCCGTTGTTATTCTTCTTGTCTTCCATGATCGTTCTTCCTTTTCTTCGGTTTGCTTCCAGCAGTTGGTTCGTTTTGTTTCGTGGTTTCGTGTCTTCGGCTTCGGCTGAGTGATGGCCCCGGAGCGCCGGGCTACGGGGCCGGGTTGATGGTTGAGGTCTGGGGGTGCCCCCTTCCTCGAAATCGCGCAACGGGTTAACCTACGTGCATGGTCATCCTCCTCCCGCGCCGCTCGTCGACTGGCCGGGGAGGGCGCTTCCCGCTCAAGGCCACAAGCGCTAGGGTACGAATGAGCCCAGTTCACATGAGTTCACACGTCGAAATAGATCTCGACCAAGGAAGGGCGACCGTCGGTGAAGCAACATTCCCGAACGGCCAGTGGTTTGAGTTCTACGCAGCCCTCGCGCTTGCTCGCACGAACCCAAACGGGCTAGACCATTTCGTGTCCGCCGTAGAGATCGGGCGGGTCGGTGAATGGCGGCACAAAAAGGCAGGCAGCATCGGCAAGGAGATCGCACGGCACCTCGGGGGGCTGGACAAACCCTCGCTCGGGCTCATCGACCACCAAGGCAAAACGCTTGCGTGGAGATTGAACGTCGCACCCGATGAGATCGCATTCTTGCCAAGCACACAGAAGGTGAAGGAATGGCTCGACGCTCGCAGCTCGCCGGCCGATCTCCCGGCAAACTGGCCCTCCCTTCTGACCGCGCTCGTGGAGGCGACCACCCTAGTTCAGGCGGGCGAATCAGAACAGACACTAGCCCGTTTGGAAGGCGTAGAGGCCGGAGAGGAAGAACAATCCGATGTGCCCATCGCGGCCTGGATCGCACTCGTCAAAGGACGGGCGGCACTCAACTGCGATACTAGCATGCTCGATGAAATCCGCTCCGACTGGGACAAGCGCAGCGACGCGGCCGGAAAAGCCGTAGCCGCGCGACTCAAGGCCCTTTGGGCGTATGACAAGCGATTCGGCGATCTCGGTGTTGGAGTCGACATGCTTCGCGGGGTGGCGGCACAACTTGAGCGATCCGGAGATCTCGCGTCGCTCATTCCTGTGCTCAACATCCTTGGGCTTTATGAGAGACGCGCCGGACATCCGGATATCAGCGCCGGTCTTCACCTGCGAGCCGCTGTTCTTTCCGGTATCGTTGGGGACTATCAATCCCTCCAGGGCACAATCTTCAACCTCGCCCTGTCGAGACGGGCGAGTTTCAAAAGCCAGGGGCTGGAACCGGACAGCGTCTGCCTTGATCTCGTAGATCTTTGCCTGCTGATCTGCCGCGTGTTTGGCGTTGGTCGCGACTCTGCCCAAGCGGAAACCACGGCCGCCCGATGGGCGTTGAGGACCGGCCAGCTAGAACGCGCGAAGGGCTATCTCGCCCAGGCGGAAGAGCTACTGAAGCATATCGACGCCACCTTTGATCAGGCCGCCTACAAGATGACTCACGCCCTGTTTCCCTTGCGTGCCCGGAACGAAGAGAACCTGAGGGCACAGATCATCGATTTCAAAGGCGCCGAGAAGCTGTTCGTGGAAGCGGGAGACATCGTTTCGGCGAAGAAAGCCACCGAAATGAGGGGGCGGCTCGAAGTGCAGCTTGCACATCTCGGAGTACAAAGAGAGTCGGGCGACTGATCATGCCAAACCACGACCCCGAGTCTCGGATTCCTGCAATCGAACAAGACCAGACGGTGTACGATCCCAAGTGCTACAGCACCGCTGGTGCAGTGAATAGACATCACCGTCCGTTTAGGCGCAGCGCAAACGGTCAAAGAGGGAGATCTGATGGATTCAGTGACAGTTTGCGCCGTGGAGTGGAAAGCATCGCGCGGACCTTCCCAAACCCGTCGGGTCGTTGTCACACAGTATGGGAGTCACTCACCCGAAGGTCTGCCTTGCATGGCTTGACTTCACGCCAACTCTACGCGATGTCTATCGTCCTCGACGATCCCTTCTAGGAGGCACAACCCGATGAATCCCGCACAGCTCCAAAAAGCGTCTTCATCTAGCACTTTCTGTCCTGGCGTTTTCCGCGGAACTGTACTCTCGCGCTTTCGTCCCGTTGTGGCGAGCTGCGCCATCTTCGCTGCGTTCGGTCAATTTCCGGTGGTGGCGAAAGCCGACGGCGAATGTTCCGCGCCCCTCCCACCAGCAGTTCTTACGGAACTGGCGAACGGATACGACTGCGACTCGCCTTCAGTTCGTTGCATTGACGCGCATGTTGGAAGGGCTTTTGTCGGGGCGCGCCTCTTGAAGAAGCTCAAGCGTGACTACAACTCGGACGCGGCTGGATATGTTCAGGCATCAAAATTCAGTTTGAAAGGCATCCCTGGTACGCCTATCCACATAGTTACGTTTGCCACGTCGAAATGCGCGCTCCAGTTGTTCGCAGACATTTCGTTTAGCAATAACTCAGTGAAAACACAGGACTCCTACAACAAGCCGGAGGACACTGGAAACGCAAAGGCGGCAGATGCAGCGGCTAGTTTGACAGGCAAAGTGCAAGAGAAGCTGAAAGCCGCAGAGAAGAGCGCTGGCGGCGCATCTCCTGCTGAAGCTATCGAGACAGCGAAGCAGGTGATCTCCTTATTGCCGACTCCACCTGCGGTCACTTCAACCTTGAATGAACTATTGAATGAGGCACCGAACGATCGGGAGCCAGGCAAAGCGACATCCCAAATCAAGAGAGCCCGGGGCATTGTCGATGCCTTTGCGGCGGGACTCTCGACGGCGAAACCCGAGAAGGCGCAACCATTTTCGGCAAAGATTGGGGATGAAACCGTGCGGGTCAAGGAGTATCAAGTCAACGTCCCTGCTGGCGATGACAACAAGTACTTCATCGTAGAGACATCGAGCGGGAAGAGTGAGGACAACGGAGGCAAAAAGGAAGACGTAACTCGCGAAGCTCCATGGCCGACGAATGTTGCTTTCGTAGAAGTAGATCACGGGCGATACTACTGGGACTTCGGTGTTCTGTTTGCGGGTGTGTCTAATGGCGCGAGCACGTTCAACACGTCCTCGGCAACTTCCGGCTCTTCCTCGACGAGTTCCCGTTCTACCTCCTGGGCCTTCCAATCGATGCTCACAGGAACTGTTTATCCATTTGGGCGAGAGAAGTTCAAGCCAGTGCCTACGTGTCCCCTCAGATGGCTTGGGATTCAAGCCGGGATCAATTCAGACGTTACGAAGATCCAAAACGCCGTTTCACTTGGATTGGTGATAGAGCCTGTGGGTGGGCTTGCCATTGCGGGCGGAGCCATGTTTTACTCAAGGGCTACCGCCGCAGCAGCCAGTGATGGCACTCAAGCCACTGAACACGTTTTCCTCCCATATGTCGGTCTTAGCCTTGGCTCGGAGTTCTACAATTCGCTGAAGTCCACCGGTCAGCAAGGCCAATCCAAGAGCAACTAGCTGCCCGTTCGGGCCGCCACGCTTCGCGGGGAGGACAGCGTGCCATCCGCGGCTATCCTCGTGGCGGAGTTCTTTGTCTTCGTGCCCTCGCCGGCTCCCTCAGGTAGTCACGCGAATCCTGATTTCTGGCGAGATCCTCGTCGTTTGCGTTCGTTAGGTGCATCCGCAGTCGCGCTACGGAGATCGTCGGAATCACATCACTGCACTTGCGACAGCTTCACGACGCGGTACAACCCGCTATAGTTCCACCCAACATCTCCGATCACTGAAGACTTCATGGACACTGCGGCCCCACACTCGTCGCGGAAGAGCCATTCCGCGCCACTTTTGTAATTGGTCAATTCCCGTCGCCCGCGAAGAATGCTGCCATTCCGCGCACATCACAGTAGGCATTGCCACCTACCAGCGCTCTGCCCATCATCAACGGCACAACCACGCGGAGGAAGCCATGGATTCGCGCGACAATCACTCGTCAGACAAGCCGCCTTACGTGCGCTTCAAAGTCGAAATGGTGTACCTAGCACTTGACCAAAGTCAAGCGCGTTGAGTTTGAAAGAATGTGGGTTCGTTGAAGCCCGGCGGGGCTGTCCCGAACTTGCCGGATCAAAATGCGCGGCCATACCCCGGTAGAAGGGACGTAAACTGACGCCGTGGGAGCTGTTTTCGTCTATCCGGTACCGACTAGGCTTGCGCCGATCGGGCTGCCCAAGGTGCTGCTTTCGTGGAGCAGCGGCAAGGACAGCGCATGGGCGCTGCACATGCTTCGCCAGAAGGGCGAAGTGCAGGTCGTCGGCCTGCTCACTACGGTCAACGAGGTTTTTGAACGGGTCGCGATGCACGCGGTTCGTACCGAACTCCTGCGTGAGCAGGCAGAGGCAGTGGGGCTGCCGCTCTGGCAAGTCCAGATTCCATATCCCTGCAGCAACGAGGAATACGAGCGGGTCATGCGCCAGGCGATGGAATACGCCGGTCGCGAAGCTGTGACAGCGGTTGCCTTCGGGGACCTCTTTCTTGAAGACGTCCGTCGCTATCGTGAGGAGCAGATGCGTGGCAGTGGTCTCGAACCCATCTTCCCGCTCTGGGGCCTGCCCACGGCCGAACTCAGCCGAAGCATGGTCGCGGCAGGTCTGAAGGCCCACCTGACCTGCGTGGATCCCAAGCAAATTGCCGCAGCTTTCGCTGGACGTGCGTATGATGACGATCTTCTCAACGAGCTACCACCCTCGGCTGATCCCTGCGGTGAACGCGGCGAATTCCACACCTTCGCGCACGACGGACCCATGTTTTCGCGGCCGGTGAGCGTGCGCGTAGGTGAAGTCGTCGAGCGTGACGGTTTCGTTTTCGCCGACATGCTTCCGGCGTAGAGCGCCGAGGCACAATCCATCACCGTGTAGCTTGCCGCCTCGGAGGATGGGCGAGCGAGGCGACGGCGGCATGCACCTGCTCTCCCACGAGATGGACATAGTGTCTCGTCGTGTCCAGCGATGAGTGCCCGAGCACATCGGCCACCACCTCGATCCCGTTTCCCGCGCGGATCAAGGCCGTAGCCGTGCTGTGCCTCAGCACGTGTGGCGTGACGTGTTTTTCGATGCCGGCGAGTTTCGCGTATTTGCCCACGAGATCTTCCGCGGCCCGAGAAGAGAGGCGCCGACCGCGGTCGCTCAAGAACAAAGCTGGACTGGTGGCCGCGTTCGGGTACTCCTTGCGCTGCCATAGCCACCGACGGAGCGCGATGACGACGTCGACGTTGAAGTAGACGGGCAGAACCTTGCCGCCCTTGCGGCGTACGGCGCGGAAGACCTCGGCTTCGAAGTCGACCACTGCCAAATCCAAAGAAAGCAGCTCCGCCAGCCGCAGGCCGGTGTTCCAGAGGGTGACCAAGATCGCCAAGTCGCGCCGAAGGTAGAACTCGGCAGCGTTGTCCTCCACGACGCGCCGGAGATTGGCGAATTCTTCGGCGGTCAGGAAAGTCGGGGCTCGTTCTGGCAGCGTCGCCGAGTGGATGCCGGCCGTCGGATCGCGCGCAAGGCGCTCTTCCGCCAACAGGTACCGAGAAAAGGCCCGTATGGCAGCCAGCCGGCTATTTCTCGTCGCTGCCGATGCTTGAGCGCCGGTTACTCCACCTTCCCGGACGAACAAGACGACCAGAGCTTTGTCGATCTGGCTGGGGGTGATTGCGTCCTGGTGTAGCTCGGCACAAGCGAACCTGGCGAACCGATGGAGCAGGTCGGTGTAGCGGGCGACGGTGAGTGGCGACCGGTTCCGGTCGCGCAGGTGGGTGGCGAAGTCGGCGATGGCTTGGTCCATATCGCGTGCTTCCACGGTACCGACCAGGCCGGTTTCGGTCGAGCTACTCCGCGCACAAGGCGGCTTGTCCGCGGAGTGCGCCCGGATTTCAGCGCAGTTGGATGTTCGTGATCGCAAGTTTAGAGAGGAGTTCGTCATGTCCCAGATTCGCAGACCGTTGACTATCTTTGCCCTCGCGCTGGCACCCATGCTCACCGTGGGTTGCGCCACCACGCCGCCTCCGATGGCCGCGTACACCCCGCAGTTCGGCTATTCATATCCCGCCGGCGAGGCGGCCGCATCGGATGTGACGATCGCCATCGTCCGGCCACGCGATGCCAACGGATTTACCCAAGAAAAGTCGGTTGGCCACCAGCATGCCATCGCTTTCAATGCCGCCTTGGCTGCCCAGTTCCAGGAGATGTTCAACAAGAAGGGTTTCAAACAGACCGGGCCGTTCGACGACCTCAACTCGATGACTTTTCCAGACAAGAAGGGGGCCGATCTTGCGTTGACCCCCGAGGTGTCGATATCCGTGACCGTTCCCAACCCGGTCGTGGACATGCGCCAGGCCGTGCCTGGCGTGACCTCTGCCGTACCCGTGATCAAGCTCACTGGCCCATGCACGGCATCTGGCTTCGTCTCATTCGTGCTCATCGAGCCGCTCTCCGGCGAGAAGCTCTGGGTGAAGAAGGTGGATGTGCCGCCCACCACGGCCGACTGCACCGGGGAACAAGCGGAGAACGACTTCACGCTGTTGAGCAATGGCGTCGGGCGTACTCTTGAACAGGTTTTCCCGGCCGTCATGAAGAAGGCATGGGACTACCTCTCCCCTGAGGAAGTGACGCTCTTGAAGAAGACGTCGCAGGAACTTCGGGCCAAGAAGGTGTACTGACCCAGTGGCAAAGGAGGAGGTGGACGACAATGCGCGAGCACATGAATTTGGGGAGCGGCATTCCCTGGGCGATCACCGCCCTCTTGTCTTTGTTGGCCGGCAGCGCCGACGCCGCGCCCACGATCATATCGGCGGGCAAGCCCGTGACGATCACGACAAACGGCGCCTGGGAAGCGGGCGGATATTTCGCCTCCGATGTCACAGATGGAGATCTGTCCTGTGGAGACCTGGCGTCGAGCGTTGGGGACGGCACGGTCGGCTGGCAGAACAACGACTACAACCAGCTTGGCGTCGTAAACGTGACGATCGATCTCGGCAACACATACACGATTGACTCCATCGACTACAACATGGGCAACTGCATGCGTGCCAGCACGTGGGGAGCGGACAGCATCACCACTCCCCTCGGCACGTTCTATCCGTCGCCTGGCTCAGGATCGACCGGGGTGTGGAGTAGCCAGACAGCAGCGGACCCAGTCGTTGCCTCGACCATCACGATACAGCTCAGCAAGACGCGCACGGCGTGGGAGCGCGACTGGATGACCATCGGCGAAATTCGGATTTGGGGCGAACTCACGCAGCTTCCGGAGCCGGGGCCGGAAGCTGGTCCCGAGCCGGGACCTGAACTCGGGCCGGAAGCTGGTGTGGAGCCGGGGCCCGAACAGGGGCCCGAAACTGGTCCGGAACCTGGTCCCGAGCCTGCACCGGAGCCAGCGCGCGACGCTGGCATCGATGCAAGCATAGACGTTCCGGTGGGTTCTGTCCTTGACGGCCCCGTCGCCACGATCACCAACACCGGCACCGCCACGAGCACGGTCACCACCACTGGGACCAGCACCTCGACCGTGACAACCACAACGACCACGACTACCGCCACCGGCACCAGTACCGCGACAACCGGCACGACCACAACAACCGGGTCGAGTACGGTCACCAGCACGGCCGTCGGTGACGCCGCGCCACCTGTCGCCATCGCGGACGCTGCTGCGCCGAACGACGGTGCTGCGGTGGGCGCGGAGACAGCGGCCATCGCACCAACGCCTGACGCCTCCGGTTCCGTAGCATCCGACGGTGGCCTTGCCCTCGCAGACGCGGCGGCTAGTGGTACACGCGATGCTACAGCGTATGGCAGCGATGGTGGCCAGACGGGCATGCGGGATGGCTCTCGGGTCGACGGCGCGGTGACGCCCACCAAGCCGTCCGGCGGTTGTGGATGTGTGGTCGGTGGAGGCAACACGGGTCCGGCCGGATTCTGGCCGTTGCTCGTCCTTGGCTTCCTGGCGTTGCGGCGAGGCGTCCGGGCACGCCGCAGACGGATTGACCGGGACTGAGGGAAAATAGCGAGCGGGGCTATTCCCTCGGCGAAAAGCGGTTGGAGTGGCCCTGCACTCAGATTGCAACCCACGCCATCAACTTCCGCTATACTCGCGCCGAAATGCCAACCCCCGAAGTAGAAGTCATTGTCCGAGATTTCGTCGTCCGCTTCGTCGCCCTGGTCGAAATGGATGTCGCCCGCCGGCTCCAGAATGTGATGGCGTCCGCCGTGGCCAACGCTGCGACCGCGCCGACGGCAAGATCAGCGTCGGCGACGACCAAGCAGCCGCCCGTCGCCAACACCGCGCGCCGCCTGGCGAAGGCCAGCCCGAAGCTGGCCAGAATTCGCAAGCTCCAGGGACGGTACTTGGGCACCATGCGGAGACTCAAACCCGCGGAGCGCGCCCGCGTGAAGAAGGTGACGCACGAAAAGGGTGTGGCGGCCGGGCTGAAGCTGGCGCTATCGTTTAGGTAGGCACGGGGCCGGTGGCATGACCCGCGCCGACCTGATCGAGCGCATCTGCGAGAAGGGACACATGCCCAGGCCTCGGGCTGAGCTGCTGGTCAACACAGTCTTCGATTGCCTGGAACAGTCCCTGCGCCGAGGCGAGAAGATCGAAGTTCGCGGGTTCGGGACATTTCAGATCCGGGGCTACAGGGCGTACAAGGGACGTAACCCGCGCACTGGCCAGCTCGTCGCGGTCAAGCCGAAGCGCCTGCCCCA
>Ga0265330_10001368_pt1 | contig 14231 bp, 10 predicted proteins | sample 41919metaG_FD_202083 | JGI IMG/M metagenome (GOLD analysis project Ga0265330, IMG submission 202083) | Rhizosphere microbial communities from Carex aquatilis grown in University of Washington, Seatle, WA, United States - 4-19-19 metaG | ecosystem: Host-associated > Plants > Roots > Rhizosphere... | reverse complement strand
GGCTTCTGGTTCTCGCCCGAGCGCGAGGCCTTGCAGAAGCTGGTCGACGACGTGAACGAGCCAGTCACCGGCACGGCCCGGCTGCGACTCTACAAGGGCAGCCTCACCCTGATCGGGCGTAGCGCGCCCAAGTCCCTGTACCGCACAGACATCGTCACCTTCGAGGACGATCGCGGCGCCTACGACCAGCGCGACGCCGGCGGGTTCATCCGCCTGAATGCGCTTCGTCTGCGCACGACTGCCAGCGCCCGGATGAAGTAGAGGCGGAAACGACGGCAGAAACTGCGCCGTCGTGCTGCGCGGACGCGTTCTGGGTCGCGCAAGTCCGGATCGGCCCACCTATCTTGCTGGGCGCATGACCCGCACCTTTGTGGGCGTCGCCACTGCGAAACAGCGGTCCCATGAGGCGGCGTCTGGACTCGACAACCAGGCGGTCACGTAGTCGCCAATCCGCCACTGCTCGCTGCCAGGGCCGACAAGCGTAGGTCTGCAATCATACTGCGTCGCGGTCCTGTAGTGTCCTGGCTACCGCGCGTCCAGTAGCCTGCGTACCAGCGCCTGCACCTGGCGCTGGGTGGCTGCTTCGTCGCCGGAGTTGTCGATGACGTCGGTGGCGGCTCGGCGCTTCTCTTCCAAGGGGAGCTGAGCGCGCACCCGCGCCAGGACCTGAGCGCGACTGCAGCCCGCGCGAGCCATGACCCGACTCACCTGTTGTTCTTCGCTGGCCACGACCACCACCAAGCCATCGAGCCGGCGGTGCAGGCCGCTTTCAACCAGCAGGGCAGCCTCGAGAAACGCGAGCGGCAATCCCTGGCGTCGAAACTGGTCGGCCTGTTCCAGCGCCCGTTCCGTGATGCGCGGGTGAGTGATGGCCTCCAGGCGCGCGCGGCTGGCAGGGTCGGCGAAGATGCGCTCCGCCAGCTTCTTGCGATCGATGCCGCCCCTCCGGTCGACGACGTCGGGCCAGGCGGCCACGATCTCGGCGTGGGCTGGCTGGCCCGGTTCCACAACCTGGCGGGCCAAGAGATCGGCATCGATGACCGGCACGCCCAGGTCGCGGATCGTGCGCGCCACGGTGGATTTGCCGGTGCCGATGCCCCCGGTGAGGCCGACCAACCTGAACATGACGGAGATTCTAGCTTTTCCACCACAGAGAGCACAGAGGTCGGATGAGAAGAAGGAATTCGGACTGCGCAGGCTCCAACCCTTCCTTTTCCTCCGGCTCTGTGACCTGCTCTCTGTGGTGACGAGAGCGCGCGAAGCGCGGGGCGGGCGGGGTGGGCTGTCCGTCCCGAAGCCCCCACAGGGGAAAAAGCTAGCCAACCTCAGCGGCGCGATGTTCTGTACACTGTCTGCACTATGGCCAAGCCCGCCCTGCCCGCCGTGCTCGACGCCATCTTTCTGGCCGAGGTGCGCGAGGTCGGCCAGTGGCCGCCCGAGGGCCCGCCCGAGGTGGCCATCGCGGGCCGCTCCAACGTGGGCAAGTCGACGCTGCTCAACCGCCTGGCTGGCCGGCGCACGCTGGCGCGCGTGTCCAAGACACCGGGACGGACCCGCGGGATCATCTTCTACGACCTCACCCTCCGCTTGCCCGGAACCAGCGAGCGGCTCGCCTTGCGCCTGGTGGATTTGCCGGGCTACGGCTATGCGCAAGTTTCCCGCGACGAGCGCAAGGCCTGGCAGCGCCTGGTGGAAGGCTATGTGAAGGCGCGATCGTCGTTGCGCCTGTTTCTCATCGTGCTCGACGCACGCCGAGCGCCAGGGGAAGAGGAACTTCAACTCGTGGAATGGCTGAGAAGCGAACGCGTGCCGCACCACCTGGTCGTGACCAAGACCGACAAGCTGCGCACCGCCGAGCACGGGGCTGCCCGCGCCAAGGCGCGCGCCGCGTTCGGGCGCGACGCGCCGGCGGCGTCGCTGGTTTCGGGAGAGACCGGCGAGGGGGTGGATGCGCTGTGGGCCTTGCTGGTCGACACAACGGGCTTGCGCGACGGCAGCGCCGAGCCGTTGTAAACTACTGTCAACCCGCAGGCGATCCGTGGCCGTCAACAAGGCGTCTTTGCCGTATCTCATTCAGCCGCTGACCCCGGCTGATCTGGACGCGGTCGTGGAGATCGAGCGCCTGTCGTTTCGCACCCCCTGGCTGCGTCAGGCTTTCGAGGAGGAGATGGTGCGCTCCTGGGCGCGCATCGATGTTCTGCGCGACACGGCCGCCGGCCGCTTGGTGGCGTTCGCCGACTACTGGCTGGTGGCCGACGAGTTGCACATCCTGAACATCGCAACCCACCCCGAGGCGCGACGCCAGGGCCATGGCGCGCGTCTTCTCCGACATATTCTGCAGCTGGCCCGACTGGCCAGCTACCAGACCGTCGCGCTCGAGGTGCGGCGGTCGAACGTCGCAGCGCAAGCGCTCTACCGCCACTTTGGATTCTGTCAGATCGGGATCCGCGCTCGCTACTATGAGGACAACGATGAGGATGCCATCGTCATGACACTGAGGCTGCCGACCTAGGTGATGCACGCACTGTTCATCGCACTTCTGCTCTCTGCCGGGCCGGACGCCGCACCTGCCGCCGACGCCGCACCGGTCGCCGACGCTGCACCGGTCGCCGACGCTGCACCGGTCGCTGACGCCGCACCGGTCGCCGACGCTGCACCGGTCGCTGACGCCGCACCGGTCGCCGACGCTGCACCGGTCGCTGACGCCGCGCCGGTGGCTGATGCGGCACCGGTCGCGAATCCCCTGCCGGTTTTTGCGATTGCCCGGGTGCGCACCCAGGATCCGGTGGTGGCGCTGACGTTCGACGCGTGCGCCACCCTGAAGCAAGACAACGGCTTCGATCGCGAAGTATTCGACATTCTAAAGCGGGAGCATATCCCGGTGACGGTGTTCCCGACCGGGCGCTGGATCGAAACCCATCCCGCCGAGGCCAAGGAATTGGCCGCCGAGACCTGGATCGAATTCGGCAACCATTCCTACTCGCACGCCCGCATGACCCGCATCCCGAGGCGCAAGGCACGCGCGCAGATCGCGCGCACCGAGGAGATCGTCGCTGGGTTGGGCCGCAAGTCGGTCGCCTTTCGGCCACCCGCGGGCGCGTGGAACCGATCCGTGGTGCGCCTGGCGGCCAGGCAGCATCTGCCCACGGTCGAATGGGATGTGATTTCCGGCGATGCGGGCGGCCATCTGTCCGCCAAGAAGATCGTGGCGACGGTGCTGTCCGCGGCCAAGGCCGGGTCCATCGTGATCTTCCACATCAATGGGCGTGCGCCGCATACCAAGGAGGCCTTGCCCGACATCATTCGCGGCCTGCGCGAGCAAGGTCTTGCCTTCGTCACCGTGTCGGATCTCTTGCAACGGCCTGATGCCCAGCCGGTCTCCGCCCGGCCTGCGCCCTTTGGCTATCGCCCGCTCCACGGCAAGAAGCGAGGTCCGAAGAGTTTGAAAGGAATCGCCGATGCACATCCGTCGGATTGAATCCGCGCTGGCGCGCCGCCAGGCCGAATGGATCGTCGGCATCGAGCCCTGGCTGTCCATGGGATTTCGGACCGCGCCGCTCGGACGATGGCTCTTTCGCCGCGCGCGTTCCCGTTGCGTGCTGGCCGTGGTGCGCCAGCGCGCGGTTCTTGGAATCGTGGTGTTTCAGCCTGACTTTCTCCTGGGCACGTTCATCGCGTTGCTCGCGGTGCGACCGCAGGCGGCGGGCCAGGGCGTGGGCCGCGCCCTGGTCGAGCGGATAGAACGTGAAACCTTCACCCGTGGCCGCTGGCTGTACGTCTCGTCGGACAGCAAGAATCTGGCCGCCGCACGTTTCTACAGGAAGCTTGGCTTCGAACGCGTAGCGCGCCTGACCGGACTGGTCAGCGAAAACCGCGTCGAGATCCTGTGGCGCAAGAAGCGCCCCTAGGGTACGCAGGTTCCCTTCGTGCACGTGACGGTGCTGCCGTCTGGCAACGATGAGCCACAGAGAACTCTTCGAAATCGGTCAACGGCCGCGCTCGCTCCTGGGCACTGACCGACGAGACTACGGCGTACAGATTCCGGTGGTGCACGGAGTGCCACCGTCCGCGGACGACGATGTGAGACAGTCGAGCGAAACCACCACAGGAGAGGCGCCCGTGCAGGTGATGGTGACTGTCCTTGCGGTTTGATTGATCGCGTCAAGCGCCAACAGCTTGAAAAGCGCGCCACCCCGAACCAGACTCGACGGCAATTGGCCGATAGTCGCTCTGGCGGTCAAAAACGCGCATGCGCACGATACCAGCAGCAAAGATCGCGGAAACCGTTGCACGTTTGTGCCAGCAGGCCAACTACCTCCTGCCGCGCGACGTGCAGGAGGCGCTGGGCAAGGCGCTCCGCCAAGAAGGATCTCCCCGAGCCCGGGAGATACTGACTCAGATTTCTGACAACGCTCGGGAGGCGCGGGAGAAGTCCATTGCGCTCTGTCAGGATACTGGCATTGCCGAGGTCTTTGTGAACCTCGGCCAGGACGTTCATATCGAGGGCGAAATCCTGCAAGACGCGGTCAACAAGGGCGTGGCTCTCGGCTACACCATGGGCTATCTGCGCACGTCCATCGTCGCCGATCCGCTGGACCGCGTAAACACGAACGACAACACGCCTGCCCAGCTCACGGTCGCCCTTGTGCCCGGCGACCGGATCGAGATCACCGTTCTTCCCAAGGGCGGCGGCACGGAAAACGCCAGCGCCTTGCGCATGTTTCCACCCTCGGCCGGATGGCCGGCTATTGTTGAATTCGCGATCGAAACGGTGCGGGAAAAGGGAATCAACGCCTGCCCGCCCCTGACTGTGGGCGTGGGGATTGGCGGCAGCTTCTCTTCGGTCGGCAAGCTGGCGAAGACGGCGTTGCTCCGACCGATTGGCTCCGTCCCCAGCGATCGCGCATATGCGGCACGAGAGAAGGAGCTGCTGGATGCGCTCAATGCGCTCGGCATCGGCCCCATGGGTCTGGGCGGCCGGACCACTGCCCTGGCGGTGCATATCGAGCACGCCCCTTGTCACATCGCCTGCCTGCCGGTTGCCATCGCCATGCACTGTCACTCGATGCGCCGGATGACTGAAACGATCTAGCCATGCCCCGTTCATTGACGATTTCCGAGTTTGTCCAGCAGATCCCCGCACTGCGGGCGGGCGACGACCTGTTGCTCAGCGGCACCCTGTTCACGGCACGCGACGCCGCCCACAAGCGACTGGCGCAGTCGATCGCCGACAAACAACCGTTGCCGTTGCAGCTGGCCAACACCGTCATCTACTACTGCGGTCCCGCGCCGGCCAGGCCGGGCGATGCCATCGGGCCCTGCGGACCGACGACATCGGCGCGCATGGACCCGTACACGCCGTTGCTCCTGTCCCAGGGGGTCCGGGCGACCATCGGCAAGGGCAGGCGGTCGCCCCAGGTGACTGACGCGTGCCGCACCCACCAGGCGGTGTACTGCGTGGCGACCGGAGGCGTGGCGGCTCTCCTGTCTCGCAGGGTCAAGCGCTCTGAGATCGTCGCGTTCGCAGACCTCGGCCCCGAGGCGATCTGGCAACTGGAGGTCGTGGATTTTCCAGTCATCGTGGCGGTGGACAGCCAGGGGAACGACATATTCAGGCCCCCCGCGTCCCAGCCGCCCGGGTCGTAGAACCGCCGGTTCGCGGGTTCCGAGCTGCTTGCCGCCGGCGGCACTAGGAACCGGTCGTCCAGATCCGGCCGCAGTGGCTGGGGATCGATATAGGCTGGTCGTTTCCCGCGACCACGCCGAGCAGCGGAGTTCCCTTGAAGATTTCCTCGCGGTAGTCGCCGCTGCGGTCGAAGCGAAACGTGACGTCTTGATCCCCGTCGCCGAAATTGAGGGCGACCAGGCTGAAGCGATTCGCATCCGAGCGCGTGAACAGAAGCAGCGAGCGCGACAGATAGTAGTCGCAGTCGAAGAAATAGTGATCGCCGCGACGAAATTGCGGCCCGTTCTTGCGGATGTCGAGCAACCGGCGGACCAGCCGGATGAGCTGCCGGCCTTCGTCCGAGTAGAAGTACTCCCAGCGTACCGGACGGAAATACTTGATTCGTCCGTAGCCCTTCTCCGGTACGAAGTAATTTTCGCCGAACTCCTGGCCCTGCCAGAGGAAGGGGATGCCCTTCGCCATCAGAAGTCCGATGAGGTAGGGCTGCTCCTCGTACCAGAGGCTTCGGTCGCCTTCCTGCAGGAGATCGTACCCAGGCTCGTTGACGGCGGTCTGACAGTTCTCGGGCGGAATCGTGTGGATCCGGCAAAGGAACCGTGAATGGTCGTGGTTCTCGATGTATTGCAACGGCGTCTTGTCGATCGTGTCGTCGCCCGTGGTCTCGACCGCGGTGAACCCGGCTGCGCCCAGGGCGTGGCCGAACGCGCAGATTGCGCCGGCCTTGCCCTCCGCCAGATCCTTGGCGGCGCTCAGCGTGATGTCCTGCCAGGTCGTGTTCGAGTAGGTCTTGCAGAGGATGTCCGTCGAACGCTCCAGCTCTTCCGGGGCCTGGATCAGGTTGATGCGGCCGGCGTCGCCGGCAAACCGCGACCAGTACGGCTGCGCGAGGCTGACCTTGACCAGCTGGTAGGTCGAGTAGGCGAGCGAGGCATATCCCTTGCAAAATGGGTCGCCCGTCCAGAAATCCGGCGTGCAGTCGTAGCGAAAGCCATCCACGTGGAACTGGTCGAGCCAGAACTGGTTGGCCGTGTAGAAGAAGTTCTGGGCGAACGGCTTGTTGAAGTCGACCGACGGGACGAACATATCCTTGGCATAGGGCCCGGTGAACGGATCCGTGAGGCCAAGCTCTCGATACAGGCGCGCGTAGAGGAAGGTCCAGCCGACGTGGCCGTAGACGACGTCCATCAGGCACGCGATCTTGCGTCGGTGGCATTCGTGGACGAAGTTCTGGAAATCGGCCCGGGTGCCGTAGTCGGCTTCGACACCGAAGTAGCCCGTGGTCGTGTAGCCCCAGTCGGCCGTCTCTCGGATATTTTGTACCGGCATGATCTCGATGCAGTTCACGCCGAGGTCGCGCAGATAGTCGAGGCGATCGATGGCGCCCGCGAGGGAGCCAGCGAACTCCTTCATGTGGATCTCGTAGACCACCAGATCCTGGAGTGCGGGTACCTGCCAGGTCTTCTCGACATTGTCGACGTCCCAATTGAAAGGAACATAGCCGAGGGTGATGGCCGAAAGCATCCCGATGGCGAACTGGCGGCCAAAGGGATCGGAAAGGTCGTCGATCGTGGCACCCCCGACCGGCTGGAATGCGTACCGGTACACGTACACGCCGGGCTCGCCCCAGTGCGATCCGGCTGGCGCGCCGGCCTTTGCGATTGTGACGTCCGTGCTCCAATAGTCGTCCAGGTCGGGGTCGGGCGCATAGGCGAGATCGAAGGCGCAAGGCTGGACGTTTTGCAGGAATTGATCGCGTTCGTGGATGATCTTGACCAGCAGCTTCCCCTGGCTCGGGCCAATTCCGGGCAATGAGAGTCCGAAGCGGACCTTCCCGGGAACGATCTCATGGGCACCAAGTTTGCTCATCGGCAAAAGAGTCATGGTCTCCTACCTCCACGCAAGGGTGTACGGCGTCGGACTGGTTCAACGAGGAAGGCTCAGCCTGGCCGAACTGCAACCCAGCTGAGTCGGCGCTGCACTTTCGAGTCGGCATGAAAACACGGTCCGCGGACGAAAAAAAGCAGAGAATTTACAGAACTGGATCTCCCGGTTGTTGTCCGATCGACATGGCGTTCGACTGGAAGTCGCGGCTGGCAACTGTCTGCGTGGTGCAGGCAGCGGCCCTTGCCGCCTGCCACGGCACGCCCCAGCTGGCTGGCCCACCCAGTGCGGCCAGCGTGCCCCCTGCGAAGGGCATTCTCTTCGACCCCGGGGCCGCACTCCTGCGCGAGCCGCCCGCGGTCGGCCCCTTGCCACCCCTGGCAGTCCTGGATTCGGGCCCGCGGGGCCGCACGGACACGGCTGCCGACATCCATGTCCGTTTCAATCAGCCGGTCGTACCCGCGGGAGAGCAGCCCGTGCAGGCTGGCGGCGTGCAACTGGTCGTCGAGCCGAGGCTGCCAGGACGGCTCCTCTGGCGCACACCCGACTTGCTGGTATTCGAGCCGAAAAAGTTGGCGCCGGCCCAGCGCTACAGCGTCAGTTTGCGGGCGCTCCCCGGACAACGCGGCCCGGCCGCGGCCGTGGCCGAGGCCCAGGCGTTGACCTGGACTTTCGAGACCCCTGGTCCCGAGGCGGAGGCTTCGTACCCCGCTGGCAACGAGCAGCCGGAGGAATGGGGAAGGCACCAGACGGTGTTCGTCAAGTTCAGCCAGCCGGTGTCGATCGACAAGCTGAGGGCACACCTCCGGGCCTGGGCCATGTCCACATCGACGAAAGCGCGCAAGCCCATGTCGGTACGCATCGCTGCCGCATCCAGGGCGGAACTGAAACGCGTGGATGGCGCCAGGGACCTGCTCAACGACGAGGGCCTGGCCATCGAGGCGGGTCGCTTGTTCGGGATCCGACCGGTCGGTCTGTGGCCATCGGCGAGCGAGATCGCGGTGGAGGTGCCCGCCGGTCTGGTCGGGCGGCTCGGCCCGGTCGGCTCGGCAAGCGACTGGAAGCTGACTTTCCCCACGCCCGGCCCCCTGGCAATCGAACGCCTGCGTTGCGAGAACGAGGGCGACTGGGACGGGCGAGATCGAGAGATCGGAGAGCCTGAAGACCAGGACCGCCCGGTCGAGTGCAACGGCGGCGCCTTCGATCGAGAGATCGGCTTGACCCTCACCTCGCCGGTGGCGAAGTCCCAGTTGAAGCACGTCCAGGTCTCGCCGCGACCGCGCGAATTGGCAGTCGGGCTCGTCGGCGACTACGACTGGGACACGGGAAGGCCAGGCAGCGGCTCGGAGGTGACCGTCCGCGGTCAGTTCGCCGCCGGCAAGGTGTACCGAATTCGTCTGGCCCCTCAGATGCGCAGCACCAATGGCTACAGCGTGGGCGAGGGCACCGGTGGTCGGGCCCTTTCGCGATCCTTTCTGGTCGACGGATCCGCGGGCCTGCACCTCTCGGCAGGCGGGATCTTTCCTGCGAGTGCACCGCCAGTCGCCGGCGTGCAGACGCGATGGGTGAAGTCCGTGCAGGTGAGAGCGGCGCCGATCGATCGGTCGCAGGCCGCGCGGTTGGTCCTTGCGGAGAAGGGATTTCGGATGGGAACCCTCGGCAAAGACGAGAAGCCCATCTCCGACTGGGGTCTGCCGCCCGCCACCATCGCGAGCCGACACCTCGAGCTCTCGCCCAAGGGCCCGACCGCGTGGTCCGACCTTGCCCTCGATCTGCGCGATCTGGTGGGCGCCGTCCGCGGGGCCATCGTGGTCGAGGTCGAGGCCGATTCCGTGGTCCCGGCGCAGACCGGAATCCAGCCCAGGCTTCCGCAGCCCATGCGGTCGCTTTTCTGGGTGACCGATCTGGCTCCGATCGTGTTCCAGTCCCCAACCCGCGTCGTGGTGAAGGTGGTCAGGCTTTCGGACACCCAGCCGGTCGTGGGCGCGCGCATCGCCCGCTACGACCGAGACGCGGTGACGCTGCTGCCACTCGGTCAAACCGACAGCAGTGGGCTGCTGGTGCTGGAGCGCGACGGCGGAGAGGCCGACGAGAAACTGGAGGATTCGCCGCTGCTGGTCGTCGATCCGTCCGGGGTTGATTACACGGTCATTCGGCTCTCCGGGCAGCGACCAACTATCCGTGGCCACAAGAAGGCGACCGAGTTGCGCGCGAACGAGGCACTCGTGCTCGGCATGGTGACCGAACGGGACGCCTACCGGCCTGGCGAAGTGGTGTACGTGGTGGCCTGGGCCGCGATCGACACGCCCTATGCGCAGAGCGGGCTGCGGGCTCCGCCGACTGGAACCGCGGCTGAGTTCTCGATTTACGATCGCTCGAACAATCAGGTCGACCGGCAGACCGCCGAGCTCGATGCCAATGGGAAGTTCTGGGCCAAGCTGCGCATTCCTGCCAGGACACCGCTCGGCCATCTGATGCTTGAAGCGCAGGTCATGGGCATCAAGAAGAACGAAACCGTCAAGCTGGAGGACTTCCGCACGCCCGAGTTCGAGGTGACCGCGCGTCCCCTGCGCTCGTCGATCCTCGCGGGCCAGTCCACGCCCATCTCGGTGCTAGCCATGCACTACTCCGGCGTTCCCGTGACCATCGACGAGCTGGCTTACGTTTCTCGCTGCCAAAGCTTTCGCTACCAGGTGCCAAATCTGGAAGAAGGTTTCGTGGTCGGGCTGAGCGAGACCTGGGATAGCAAGATCTTGCCGCGCGTGCTCGCGCAGGAAGCAACCGGGCAGCACGGAAGTGCGATCTTCACTCCCGTGTTGCCGAAACTGAATTCGGGTGCCCGCCGCTGCAGCGTCGATGTGCAGGTGCAGGACGCCAGTCGCCAGGTGGTCGGAGCCCAAGCCGATCTCGTGGTGCATCCCGCGAGCTACTACGTGGCGCTGCGGGTTCCGTCGTCGGTCTATGCCGGCGACAGCGTCACGATTCCCGTGCGCGCGGTGGATTTCGACGGTCGCCGGGTGGCTGGCAAGTACATCAAGCTCGAGGTGACCCGCCATTTTCGCCAGGAGGTGCAGAGCCAGGATGGTGGCCGGACGCGCACGCGCTGGGAGGAGAGGAAGGAGATCGCGGCCTCTTGTGCGCTCAACACCTCGGCCGAAAAGGACCGGGGCTGTGTCCTCGGTAAGGTCAAGCAAGGCAGCTACGTCATGGAGGCCACCGGAGCCGAAGGCGCCCGAACCGCACAGACCAACGCGCGCTTTGCAGTCCGGGTCCGGTCCGTTCCTGCAGCCGCAAAATCTGCTGCGAAGGCCGAACCGCCCGCACACCTGAGCATCGAGGTACAGAACGCCGAGGGTGCCGATATCGAGCATCTCTCCAAGCAGGATGGCGTGAAGCCCGGAGATCGGCTGCGTGCGATCGTGCGCAGTCCTTGCGACCAGAGCACAGGCTTCCTGCTGGTCGAAAAGGCCGGTATCCGCCAGCAGCATGCACTCGCGTTCGAGGCGCGCGAGGCGACGCTGGACCTGGTCTCGGATGACTCGTGGACCCCGCAGGTATTTCTGGAGGCCAACGTGGTCTGCCCCGCGGCCAAGCCGGGAGCGTACCCGACCCTGGAGAGCGCCCAGGCAACGGTGCGACAGCGCGCCGGGCACCGAGAGCTGAAGGTACAGGTCACGGCGCCGGCGCGCGCCCATCCCGCAGAAACGATTGCAATCGCTGTCTTGGTGAAGGACGCGCGCGGGGAACCCCTCGGCGGTAGCCGCGTGGCCCTGTGGGCCGTGGACGAGGCTGTGCTGTCCCTGACCGACTACCGGGCGCCGAATCCGCTGGCGTGGTTCGTGCCGTTCCGATACGGCGAGACCACGACCTTGCACCCGTTCGGTTCCCTGCTCCACCCGCACATGCCCGACGCAGAGGATCCGTGGCTTTACGGAGCTTCCGGGGGAGGCTACGGAGCCGGTGGACTCGGCATGCTCGGCTCTGGCGCTGGAGGGGGCGGCGTTGGCACGGCCGGCGGCTCGGCGTCGCCCCCGGCGCGCGCCCGTTTCGAAACCACGCCTATCTTCCTGGCCGACCTGCCGGTCGGACCCGACGGCCAGGTGAAGACCACGGCGAAGCTTCCTGACAACCTGACCACCTTCCGCATCACGGCCATTGCCTCCGCGCCGCTGGAAGACGGCAAGAGTCCCGGGCGCTTCGGCCTGGGCGAAGGCTCGGTGCAGGTCACCACGCCGTTCATCGTGCGCCCTGCCCTGCCGCGCCTGCTGCGGCCGAACGACAGCGCGGAGGTGGCAGCCATCGTGCAGAACCAGACCGAATGGAATGGGCGCTTGCTGGTCGAGGCGAGCATCGGCGGCACACCGGGAGCGCCGGCACTGGAGCTGGTTGGGCCGGGCAAAGTCGAGACTGAGATTCCCGCCAACGGACAGATGCGCATTCCTTTCACGGTGCGCGCTCTGCGCGCCGGTATTCCCCAGGTGGAGTTGCGCGGCCGCCTCGTCCCCTTGCCGGCAGGAGGCAACGAGATCGCCCAGCGCGAATCGTACGTCGATGCGGTCCGCCTGCCGATTCCCGTCCAGCCCGAGAGCACGCTGGTCGAGCGGGCCGCCCTGTACGGCACCTTGGATTCCGACGAGCCAATCGCGATCGAGACGGGCTTCCCGGCGGCCCGGTCGCCCACGGTGGGCGGGATCTCCGTGGCGGCCTCGGCCTCGCTGCTGGGCGAATTGCAAGACGCCTTCACCTATCTTGTCGGCTATCCCTACGGCTGCATCGAGCAGACGTCGAGCCAGGTGCTCTCCTCGATCGCGGCCCAGCAACTGGGAAAGCGCTACGTCCTGCCACTCGAAGAGCCGAGCAAGCAACTGGCCGCCGGCATCGAGCGCATCGCCTCCATGCAGACATCGAGCGGCGGCTTTTCCTACTGGCCCGAGGGTGGGGAGGTCCATCCCTATGCCACGGCGTTCGCCACCTGGACCCTGCTGCTGGCTCGCCAGAGCGGGGCCGCAGTACCCGAGAAGGTCGTCACGCACGCGCTCGACTATCTGGAGACCATTGTGCGCGAGCCTGGGCCGCGGCCGCAACGGATGGCGAGCTTCTGGTACGGCGATCCCAACCTGCTCTTCCAGAGCGAGCGAGCCATTGCCCTTCATGTCTTGGCCGAGGCGGGGCGAGTGCTGCCCGCGGAGGCGCTGGCGGCCGCCTATGCTGAGCGCAGCCAATTGTCGCAATTTGGACGTGCCCAGTTGTTGATGGCGTTGCACCGGAGCGTGGGTGCCAACGACGAGCGCAGCCGGACCATGACCGACGAGTTACTCGCGGGCATTTCCGAGTTGCCCGCAACCGCGCACGTGCGCGAGGTCAGTTGGTACGGCTCGGAGCAAGTGTTCCAGTCCGAAGCGCGCAGCGACGCCATGGCCCTGCTGGCCCTCTTGCAGACGCGGCCCGACCACGCCCTGATCCCAAAGCTGGTGCGCGGCCTGCTCGAACGCCGCCTGGCTGGCAAGTGGCGCAACACCCAGGAGAACGTGCACGCCATCCTGGCCGTGCTGGAATATGCGCGCCGCTTTGAGGCGGAGAACCCCCACTTTTCCGCCCAGGCCTGGGCCGGCGGCAAGTCGATTCTGAACACCACATTTGGCCCTGAAACGCCGGTTGCAGCGGCCGGCGCACCCATCGGCTTCCTTCCCATGCTCGACATTCCTGTCCTGGGCAAGCTGCCCGCAGTGGTGATCCAGCGGCGCGGGCAGGGCCGTCTGTACTACCGTCTGGGAACCGAATGGCTGCCCTCTGGCGAAAGCCTGCCGGCGAACGATCGAGGCATCGAAGTGAACCGTGTCCTGCGCGCGAGGGAGGCAGGGCGCGAGATCGCGGTGGAGAGCGGTCCGGTGGCGAGTGGCGAAGGCATGGCCTTCGACATAACCGTCAAGAACCGCACGCAGCTCAGCTACGTCGTGGTGAACGTGCCGGTTCCCGCGGGGCTGGAGCCGGTGCAGGAAGATCTTGGCAGGGGCCATGCAGCCTCGGCCATGGCGGAAGAGCGCGGGTACTGGATTTCATACCAGGAGAAGCGCCCCGACCGCGTTTTGCTGTTCGCCGATGTGCTGGCTCCGGGCAGTCACAGCCACACCATCCAGCTGCGCGCCACCACCCCGGGCCGGTACGCGCTGCCGCCTGCGCGAGCCGAGGCGATGTACGCGCCAGAGGTCTACGGACGCTCCGAAGGCGGCCACCTGGTGGTGAAGTAGGCAGCCGCTCGACGCGAATGTGGTTGCATGGTGACCACATTGGACCTAGCCTAGACACAGAGGGAGCCGGCCATGCCAAGCATCGCGCGACCATCTCAGGAAGAAACCGTTTCGCTCCGAGATGCCAAGACAAGGCTCAGTCGTCTGACCAAGCAGGCCAGGGAGGGCGCACGCGTGGTCATCACCAGCCACGGAACGCCCATCGCCGACCTGGTACCGCACGGAACCGGCGCCTTGCAGATGACCTCGCTCAAGCGCCCGGGTCGTCTGCCCAAGCTCATCAAGTTGAAAGGCAAGGGTTTCACGGCGTCCGATATCGTCTTGATGGACCGAGAGATTTGACGTGCCGACCGCGCATACCGCCTTCGTCCTGTATCTCGACACTTCGGCCTTGATAAAGCTATTCGTCGAAGAAG
>Ga0265330_10001367_pt1 | contig 14234 bp, 7 predicted proteins | sample 41919metaG_FD_202083 | JGI IMG/M metagenome (GOLD analysis project Ga0265330, IMG submission 202083) | Rhizosphere microbial communities from Carex aquatilis grown in University of Washington, Seatle, WA, United States - 4-19-19 metaG | ecosystem: Host-associated > Plants > Roots > Rhizosphere >... | reverse complement strand
GCCGGGCCTACGGCTTCCACAGTGCCAGCGCACTTATCAGCTTCATCTTCCTCTGCTGCTCCGGAATCGTCCTCCACCCCATCTTCAAGTCGCCGCCGCTACACCCATGAAAACGTCAGGAGAGCCAAAGAAATCATCCCAGGTGGGCGTCCACGGCATGACGGAATTCGTGGCACGCCGCCACTAATCTACGGGTTCGATTACAGGCTGAATTCATTGGAGGTCGACTCATGGAAAAGTGGAGGATCGATTTGTCCGCTCCCCGAATGTGGTTCGCTTGCGCCGCGATGCTGGCGCTGGGGGCTCTGGGATGCTCAAGCAGCTCTAGTTCCGGTGCGAAGCACGACGGTGGCCCCGGCGACGCCGGAGGAAAAGCCACTGCAGGTTCGGCCGGCGGAAACACCATCGCAACAGGCGGCGCAGGTGGAATCGCCACCAGTGGAGCGGCTGGAGCCACCGTCGCTTCTGGCGGAGCTGGCGGAAGCACCATCGCGTCCGGCGGAGCTGGCGGAAGCACCATCGCGTCCGGCGGGGCCGCCGGCACCACCATCCCCATCGGTGGGGCCGCCGGTACCACCATCGCCACGGGCGGAAGAACCGGCGGAACCACCGCCCCGGGCGGAGCCACCGGCGGAACGACCGCCACGGGCGGAGCAGCCGGAACCACCGGTGGAACGGGCGGAACCGCTGTCAGGGATGCAGCCGCTGATTCGATCGATGCGCCAGCGAATCGTGACGCTATCGACGCCCCGGCCACCGATGGACAGAGCGACGCAACCGAGGATGCACCACCCGGAACCTGCGGCGCTACTGGTCAGCCTTGCTGCCCGGGTTCGATTTGCGACAATGGCGGCTGCTGCGAGCCTGCGGGCGGGGGCGGGGGCGGGGGCGGTACGCTCCGGTGTATCGCGTCTGGCAGCGCGTGCTCTGCAGGGCTGGGAGGCGGCGTATGCGAGCAAGGCGTTTGCGCCTCGGATGCGGGAACCTGCGGTGCCCTGGGTGATCCGTGCTGTGGCACCACTTGCACGGCCGGCAATGCTGTGTGCGCCGTTGGCGATGCATCCGATAGCTGCGTCGCCTGTGGTCGTTCTGGCGAACTTTGCTGCGGAACTGCCGGAAATCGCAGTTGCACCGCCGCCGGCACGGCCTGCAGCGGAAACACCGCCGCGTCCACCTGCACTGCTTGCGGTGGGATTGGGCAGCCTTGCTGTGGCGCCACCGGCGGGACGCGGACCTGCACGGCCGCCAATTCGGTCTGCGTTGTGACCGGTGGCGGGGGCGGTGGAACCGCAACCTGCGAGGCTTGTGGGGGCGCCGGCAATGCCTGCTGTCCAGGCAGCGTGTGCAACGGCGGTGGCTGCTGCGGCCCCAACGACACTTGCATAGCCGCGGATGCCGATTGTCCCAACAACAATGGCGTGTGCCAGGCTGGGGCGTGCGTAGGTGATGCTGGTGCCTGTGGTGGCTCAGGCGATCCATGCTGTGCCGGCGGCGGAGGAGGTGGCGGAGGTGGCTTCTTCTGCACTGCCGAGAAGCTCGCCTGCACTGTGGCGGGCACGACTCGGACCTGCTCGGCCTGCGGTGGCAGCACGCAGCGCTGTTGTTCAGGTCGTACCTGCGACACCGGCCTGACCTGTTCAGGCACGGGCGCCGGCACCTGCGGGTAGACACATCGGGAGAGGGCGCTCGCGCGGGCGCCCTCTTGTTCCGCGCGAGGCTCCACGGGGAGGGATGCCCTTGTCCTGCTTCGTGGAGCCCTTTTCTATTCCAAGAAGACGTGGGCGCCCGACTTCGACAGAGCCGGTAGTTCACCTACGATGGTAGGATCTGGCAGGTGCTGGCTCCGCCACCGGTCGCCGGAGGCGCGCAGGTGGTGCCGCTGGCCGTGCAGCGGTTGTTCGTACAGCACAGATCGCCCAACCCGCCGCAGCTGGTTGCGGCGTCGCCGTGGGCGTCCACGCAGGCGCTGGCGGAACAGGTGCAATTGCCGCTGCCGTCCGGGCAGGTGTCGCCCGCGGCTGTGCAGGTAGCGCCCGAAGGGGTGGTCCAGCCCAGCTGGTTGAAATGGCTCACGCCCGCTGCGAACTGCCGCCCACCGACGGGCGGTAGCCACCTCTTCACGCGGGAAGCGCGTCTGCTGGCCGCTTGCCCACGAGCAGGTTGTGAATTCGGTGCGCCAGCTCGTCGACGTCGAATGGCTTGACCACATGCCCGGCAAAGCCCGCCTCGCGCGCGCGCTTCATGTCCTCGGGCTGCCCCAAGGCGGTCACCGCCAAGGCGGGAATCGAGGCACAGCCAGCCAGCAGGCGCGCCCCGCGCAGGAACTGGTACCCGTCGATGCCGGGCAAGCCGATGTCGACCAGGATCACCCCTGGCCGCTCTCGGCCCAGCCAATCCAGAGCCGCCTCGCCCGACGCACAGGCCGCCACCGAGTAGCCGCGCATGCCCAGGCAAGTGGACACCATCTCGCGGGCGTCATCGTTGTCTTCCACAAGCAAAACCCGTGGCCCGGTCGGCGCTGCTGGAACAGGCATCTCGGCCTGCGGTCGGGCAATCGTGGGCAATTCGACTATGAAACGCGCGCCCTGTCCTTGGCCTTGGCTTTCCGCCCAGACTTTTCCCCCGTGCAATTCGACCAACGATCGCACGATCGACAATCCAATGCCCATGCCTGCCCGTCGAGAAACGCCGTTGGCTCCCTGGACGAAAGGCGTAAACAAGCGCGCCAACAGCTGGGGCTCGATTCCCACACCCGAGTCTTCGACAGTGAAGCGCGCGTTGTCGCCGTCGCGCTGCAGACGCGCGGCAACTCGCCCTCCAGTCGCGGTGAACTTGAGTGCGTTCGACAAGAGATTGATGGCGACTTGACTCATGCGTATCACCTGACACCCGGCCAGGCCTTTGCCGCATGTCCATCTTCGGCTCCGGCTGCAGCATACCCCCAAATTCAGACCTGGCTAGTCCTGTTTTGTGAGCCACAGGGATCCGGGCCGCCCCGGGGCCATCCGTCGGCGAATAGGACGCGCTAGCGCGAGCCGCGAGGATCTAAGAACGCTTGCGAGGCCGGAGGGCTGCCAGCGCCAGCAGCGCTAGCCAGAGGGGTGCCCATGGCGAGCCATTCCTGCGGTAGACCGTCGAGCAAGAGCAGCCCGCGCTGCCGCTGGAGGGCGTTGATGCGACGGTCGCTGCCGTGGCCCCACCCGCCGATGTCGACGAGCCCCCAGTGTCCCCACCGACGATTTCCGTCGTCGACCCGCCCGTTGCGATGTCTCCACCCCCACCCATTGAACCGCCGGCAGCGGTCGTCGTTCCTGCGATTTCGCCACCGGCGCCCGTGGACCCTCCGCCAGCGACCGTCGTTCCGCCCGCCCCACCTGCGGCCGCCGTGATTCCACCGCCCATGATTCCGCCAATCGCCAACCCGCCTGCGCCTACCGTCGCCCCGCCCGGCACGGCCGTGGTTCCCCCACGCGCCGACCCGCCCGCGCCACTAGCGGTGGTTCCCGCGCGCGATCCACCTGACCCACCAGCGCTGCCTGTGGTTCCACCAACCGCGCCTGTCGACCCGCCCGCACTGCCCGTGGTTCCGCCCGTCGCGCCGGTCGTCCCACCGGTTGAGCCGCCGGTTCCCCCGGTAGGCGTCCCGGGTTGACCGTAAGGAATGCCCCGGCCCTGCGTCGTCACGAATACGCGACCAAAGTAGTCTTCATCGCCAGCTACGTTGTCCATCTGACCGTACTGGTGCTGATCGTCGTTCACGCGCAACCAGGTCGCCCCTTGGTCGGTCGAGCGAAAGACTCCGGAAACGCCACCCACGGTGCCGATGATGTAGACGGCGGGATAGGTGCTGCCCGTGGCCGCCTTGCCGAAGCCCACTGAATACACTTGTGAAGGCCCCGTCACCTTGGTCGCGCCCGCTCCAGAAGTCTTCGAGTGATACAGATTGCTTCCAGCCGCCACCCAGACTTCGCCCTCCATTCCAAAGACCGCTGCAGCGCGCCCGCTTCCTGACAGTCCCGTGGTCGCCGCTGTAAATGTCGCCGCGCCATCGCTGCTGGCGAAGAGGGTTCCGTTGGCGAACGCATAGAACTTCTTTGGGTTGACCCGATCCGAGGCGATGCGCGGCGTACCGGAGAGCCCCGTGCACGCTTTCCAAGTTGTGCCGTTGTCAGTTGAATAGTTCGTGCCCCAGACGATGATCGAGCCATCCGCCCCCATCGCGATCTTCGAGCCGCCGGCTTGGCTCGCAAAGGGCTTCCAGGTCACTCCATTGTCGGTCGAATAGCCGCCGGACTGCGTTCCGGTTCCGGTGTCGGCCACCATATTGGGGTCCATCCCGGCGAAGTCGACACTGTTGCCATTGCCGAATTTCGGATTGGTGACCATGCCGGTTGGCGAGGGCGTATCCAGCCCATTGGTCGCTGTGCGAATAATACCAATGTCTCCCACAACGGCGAAGATCGCTGTCTTGACCGAACTGGTCAGATCCAATCCCACTGTCTCTTCAAAATTCTTGTCTTCAAAACTCCAGACAATTCCGCTCGCGGCGTCAGTGTTCTTGCTTGACCACACGCCCTGGCCGGTCACATAGAAGGCCCGGCTCTGATTGAACGGGTCGACCTCGATGTCGCCGGCCCAACCCGACGCGCTGGGGTTTGTGCAATTGGCGGGCCCAAAACACAGATACTGAACCCCATTGGTGTTGTGGGTGGCACTGCGTCCAATGGCCGTCCAGCTGGTTCCGCCATTGGTGGTCCGGTAGATTTCATCCGGGGCCCACCAATCCAGAGTTGAGGCCAGGGCATAATTAGGGTCCGATGCCGACACGCTGATTCCGCCAATACCGCCGCCATGGCCGGCCGGATTGACATTGGTCCACGTGTCACCCGCGGTCTTCAATTTCCAAACCGCACCGCTGGAAATGCTGTTGGGCCCGGAACTACTGTTGTACGCAATCCACAGATTGCCGTCGGATGCCAGCACGCCATGGTGGGGCATCAGTCCCGAAGGCGGATTGCTTCCGGTCACCAACGTCCATGTGGCGCCCGCGTCGGTCGAGCGGTACAGATTGGTGCCCGCTGTGGTGGCGGCCACGCCCACGTAAATGGTCGACGAGCCATTGCCGGCAGTTCCACTCGTCTTGTCGAACACCACGAAACTGAGACCGTAGGGATTGGTTCCGGTCACCGGAAAGCTGGCTATTTTGGCCCAGGTTGCCGCCGAGTCTGTGCTCTTCCACAGTCCCGCCGTGCGCGACCCAAAGTACAGAATGCTGGTTTTGTTGGGATCGATCATCAGACGCTCGCCCAGTGACCGGCCATCGGCATTGCCACCCATGGGCGTGGCGATGTTGTATCGCTGCCAGGTGTTTCCCTGATCTGCGGATCGGATGATCTGGCCGTTGCCTCCCGACGTGTACGTGCCCACGGCCATGTAGACCACGTTGGGGTCGATCGGATCAGCGGCGATGCTCTCCACGCCGATGTACTTCATGTCAGCTCTGGTCAGCCAATCCATGATGGGCATCCATCCGTAGCTGGCTTCGTCCCAGCGATAGGCTCCCGCCATGTCCGTGCGCGCATAGAGAACGTTCTTGGCGGCGGTGCTGAAGACAAGGCCAGGAACGAAGCCGCCGCCTCGGATCGCCACGCTTTGCCAAACGTAGGGTTCGGCCGTTTGCGCTTGCGGACTTCGACTCGCCAGCACCAACAGCAACCCCACCACCAGCAACTGCGTGCACTTTCTTGCCATGATTCGTTCTCCTCCGGGGCCGCTCAGGGGTCCGATCGGCTTCCTGAGGCAGTAGCGCAGGGCTGGGAATGTGGTTCACCCCACGGCGAGCCCCGCCATTCGAAGTCAGAGCACGCGGTCGCGGCCGGTCTCTTTGGCGAGATACAGCATGCGGTCCGTGCGTTCCAGCCAAGTCTTGTCGTCGTCGCCGTTCGCGATCTCGGCGACCCCGATGGAGACCGTGACTGCCAAGCCTTCTGGCGACGTTCCAACCACGCGCAGGGCGCGGATGCGAAGCAGCACGCGTTCGGCCAGCGTGCGCGCGTCCGCTTCACTGGTCTCACGCAGGATGACCGCGAATTCGTCCCCTCCCATGCGGGCCACGAAATCGTTCTTGCGCAGGAAAACTTTGACCAGGGACGTGGCCACGTCGCGCAGCACACTGTCGCCGGTCATGTGGCCGTTGCTGTCGTTCACCGTCTTGAAGTGATCGACGTCGACGATGAGTAGCGACATGGCGTGGCCAAAGGCCTTATGCATTTCCACGCTGCGGGCCAGGTATTCGTCGAACGCCTTGCGGTTGGGAATGCGCGTGAGCGGATCGGTTTCGCCTTCCCGGCGCGCGGATTCCAGATCGTCGCCCAGCGCACGGACCTGCGCCCCCAGAAACTCCATCTGGTTGCGTTGGCGGTCGCTGCGTTCTTTGAGGATCTGCTTGAAGGTGCCCACGGCATCGAGCACCTCTCGCTTCAACTCGGCGGTGGCGTTGGTTTCCACCAGGGTTTCCAGGCGGTTCATCTGTGAGCGCAGGCGGCTGTCGATTTCCTCGTCCTGGGTGAAGGCCTGGCTGATGTTGCGAATGAAGACCCAGATCACCTGGCGCAGGTCCGCCGCCACGGTCGCGGCGCGCGCGCAGCTGCCCTGGCAGTAGTCGCGCACGAAGCGCCGCACAGCCTCCCATTCGCGCCGGCCCTTGCGCGCCTTGGGGTCGTCATCGACGACTCCCGGTGGCGTCGCGGCCAGGGTGATGTGCTTGGCCCAGCCCTCGGCGTTGGCGCGGAAAGTCGCCAGATCCACACCCTCCTGCTCCAGGGCAAACTCGGCCATGTTGTGCAGGATCCCGGCCAGGGTATCAAGCGCCATGTCGGCCAGCTGATTGTTGCTGGGCCCGTCCTCGTGAGGCTTGGTTTCCGGTGATCGCGGTGCTTTGCCAAACATGACGACGGCTCTGGGGCCATCGGCAGATCGGCCCGGGAGTTGAGCGCCGTGGCTGATCCCTGCCACGTCCGCGTCAGCTTGAGCATCGAACTCCCAATCGCAGCGCGGCGGCGCCTAGGGAGAACGCCATGAAGACAACGATGGAGCGGCGACAGTTTCTGACAGCAAGCCTGGCCGGCCTAGGCGGGATCGTGTTCGCCTCTGACTTGGTCAGGGGCACGACGGCGCTAGCGGCCGGCCGGCACGACGAGGACTTCTTCTTCGTCCAGCTTTCCGACACCCACTGGGGGTTTAAGAACCCGGCCGTCAACCCCGACTTCGCCGGCACCTTGCCCAAGGCCATCGCGGCGGTAAACGCCTGGCCACAGAAACCGGACTTCATCGTCTTCACCGGCGACCTCACCCACACCACCGACGACGACAAGGAACGCCGGGCGCGCCTGACTGCGTTTCGCGACCTCACTCGTGGGCTCAAGGTCGACACCATCAAGTACCTGCCCGGCGAGCACGACGCTGCGCTGGACAAGGGCGCGGCCTATCGCGAGTTCTTCGGCCCCGCGTACTACGTGTTCGATCACAAGGGGGTGCACTTCATCGCGCTCGACAACGTGTCGGACCCTTCGGCCCATCTGGGCGACGAGCAGCTGCGCTGGCTCGAGGCTGACCTCAAGAAGCAGAGGCACGCCACGCGCATCGTGGTGCTGACCCACCGGCCGCTGTTCGACCTGGCGCCCGACTGGGACTGGACCACGCCCGACGGAGGCAAGGCGGTCGACCTGCTCATGCCCTTTGCCAACGTGACCGTCCTGTACGGGCACATTCACCAGGTCAACCACCACCAGAGCGGACACATCGGCCACCACGCGGCCAAAGGCATGATGTATCCCCTGCCTGCGCCCCATGCCGTGCCCAAGAAGGCGCCGATCCCTTGGGATCCGGCGCATCCCTACCAGGGGCTGGGCTACCGGCAGATCGACTCGCGCGCCCGGCAGGCGGAGCTGGCACTCACCGAGCTGCCTGTCGTGGCAGCCAAGGATCCGCCCGCGGTGGAACAGGTCGTCAAGGTGACAGCCAAGAAGTTCGAGTATTCACCCAGCGTGATCACTCTCAAACGGAATGTGCCCGCGGTTCTGCAACTGACCTCGCTCGATCGGCAGCATGGCTTCGACTGCCCCGCGCTCAAGCTGCATGCCGAGATCAATCCCGGCAAGGTCACGCAGGTGAAGTTCACGCCCGACAAGGTGGGCGAGTTCCCCTTCCACTGCGACGTATTCTGCGGCAGCGGACACGACCAGATGGAGGGCACCATCAAGGTCACCGAGTAGCCGGAAGTGTGGGTCTCGCTTTCGCTGGCGGCTGAGAAAGACGTTCGAGCAGTTCAATCGCAATCGCACGCCGTTCGGGGGCAAGGTGGTGGAGATGATCGCGATTGTCATGAGCCCGCAAGGCATCGCGCAGGGTTTCGAAGGGCGTGGCATCCCGTAGGGAATCGAGTAGGGCCAGGGCTTCGGACGGTTTGGTCAGCCGAGCGAGGCGCAGAAAACCATCGACGGCAAAATCGAAGGCGTCGCTGGCGTCGGGATGGCCCGCGCACCATTCGGCCACGCTGGGCAACACCGCAATCCAGTCCTCAGAAAAAACTGCGCAGATCTCGACAAAGGTGTCTCTTGAGTACGCATATTGCGGATCCAGGACGACTGCCTTCACGAGACAGGACCGGGCTTCGACGACAGCGCCGGCTCTCGAAGCCAGCACAGTGGCGAGTCTGGTCCACAGGTAGGGTTTTTGTGGATCAAGGTCGGTGGATTTCCGGTAGGCCGCTTCCGCCTCACCGGGACGTCCGGTGTCTGCTAGGAGATCGCCGAGAAATGTCCACGCGTAGGAGATAGAAGGCGTGAGTTCGATAGCTTTCCGGTACGCAGCCTCGGCCCCCGCGCCGCGCTCAATTCCCTCCAAGAGATATCCCAGGTGTACCCATGGGATCGCGAACTTGGGATTGAGCTCGATGGCTTTCCGGTAGGCGGCCTCCGCCTCGGCGCCGCGCCCAGTCTTCGCCAGAAGCCTGCCCAGAGATGTCCGCAAGTAGGCGTCCGCAGGATCGAGTTCGATCGCCTTGCGGTGGGCGGCTTCGGCCAGAAGCCACGCTTCCTTCTCCTCCAGGAAATCGGTGAGGGCTAACCACCAATCCGCGTCCGCCGGTTTGTAGCCGAGCTTCTTGCGTAGGTTTGGAGGCATCTGCTTGAAGAAAGCCACAATCTCGATCTCAGGGAGATCCCGCTTGAAGCGTTCGGTGTCGAACCACTCGGCAAGAGACTCCAAGGTTCCGCTATCCCAGCTTTCTCGCAGGGTGGCGTGGAGGAGATTGCGCCGAGCTTCGACAGACCCGGCTCGATTGAACGCACTGTAGAGAACAGCTCGGGCATCGCGTTGGCCGTCAGGACCGCACTCTGTTGCTTCGCGAGCGACTCGCGCGAGGATTACCTCGGCCTCACTATCAAAAACGAGACGCACGAGAGCTACGAACCAGTCCAATCGGTTGCGGGCTGCCCGTCCGTGGCGCATGAGGTAGTGGATATTCGAGAAGCGATCCGTCAGTAGGTATGTCTTCCGCTTGGGACTCCCGGCTGCCTCGCTGAGCAGCCCATTCTTCACCAGGGCGCGCAACTGCGCGCTGACCTGATTGCTGGGCAGGCGCGTGACGGTGGCGACTGCCGCCACTTCCACCGGATCCCACGCCAGCGCGACGGCATCGAAAATACGTTGCTGCTGTCCGGGCAGGGCGTCGACGATGGCCTTGAAATAGGGCGTGAACTCGTCCAGCAGTCTTTCCAAATCCCTCCTGATATCGCCGCGCAGGCCCTCTTGCAGCAGACGATAGAAGGTCTTGACCAGGCGGGGGTTGCCACCGGTGAGGAGGTGCAGCGTTCGAACCGTGCCATCATGCTTCTGCAGAGTGAGCTTCACGCTCTCGTCGCCACGCCTCTCGGCCAGGTTGAGTAGGCAGTCCCGCATCTCCTCGAGTGAAAGGGGACGCAGTTCAAAACAGCGGAAGAAGTCATTGAATGGCTCATCGATAGAAGAGATCTCGTCGAAGGTGCGCGTGGCCGCGCCAATGATCATCACGCGGGATTCCTTCATGAGAAAGGCGCGTAGTCGGTGAAGCGGTTCAGGATCGTGGATCGAGCCGAGGAGATCGTTGAAGTTGTCAATGAGGAGCAATGCGCGCTTGCCGCTCTGGATGACCAGCTCCATGAAGGTACGTTGGGCGCGCTCTTCGATGTCGGCGGGCGCCTCTTCGAGTAGGTGCTGTGCGCGGCCGCTCGAATCCCGCGTGGCGTGTTCCCACTGGCGGATAGCTTCCAGCCAGAAGTCAGCCAGATCCCCGACGCGGCGGCTCTCTTCGTCGAAGACAACCGGCTGCCACTGGCGGGCGAGAGCGGCATCCCGGCTCAAGCTGTGCGCGATGGCCCACAGGGTTGTCGTCTTTCCGGCGCCGCGCACGCCGATGAGCAGGCAATGTTGGGGCGGATGCCCCGGCTTGTTGCTGCGAACGATGCCGAGCAGGGTTTCGAGCATCGGTCGTCGGGCCGTGAACTCTGCCAGCAGCACGTCGGCCGGGAGGAGTGCCGGATTGTGGAGCGCGAAAGGTTGTTGGGGTTGGGTCATGGCCACATCGGCAGAAAGCCGTCTGGATTGGCGTGGATTTCCTCTAGACACGATGTCTTGCCGGTCCGACGCGGACCCAGGAATGCCACGTTCCCGCGACGCAACGCGCGTAGCAGCCTCGCAATCAGTGCGGGGCGCTTGTAGAAATTTGAGCCGGTGGCAGGAGGTCCGATGCGAATTTCCATGCAACGAATATATTGCGCAATATTAGTGTTGCGCAACAAAGAAGTTGTCATGACAGCCGAGTCATGAACTAGCCTCGGCCGTGCAGTCAGGAGCGTGGCGATTCGAATCGAAGGTCGGGGCAACGACCCCTCGACCTTCGTGCCAGAGAGGGGTAACGTGTGCGTTTTCCACCGTTCGCGGGCACGTTCCCCGATCTCTGGAAATAGCCTAGAAGAGGGCGTTTGGGGCGGAAGCAGTCTTGCGCGGTCAGACATGGAACATTCGCAACACACTGGAACCCAGGCCCCTGGCTCGCACCCGGGGATCCCTCCCATGCATACGACTGTGTCGGAGGAGTCGAAGACACTCGACCCGACGGCCGATTTTTTCCATGTCGAGATCGAAGAGCAGGTTTCCAGCGACGATTCCCGCCATCGTGAGAGCGTCTATGTTCTGCAAGAACGCTGGGAGGATCTGGCTGCGCTCCTGCTCGAGCGTTCGGCCGAGGTGGTAGATGCGGCTGAGCGCAGCCGCTGCTTGATGAGGGCGGCCCAGGTCTACGAGACGAATCTGGGGGACACCGACAGCGCCTTCGTGGTCATGCTGGCCGCTTTCCAGGAAAGCCCTGCGACCCTGGACCTGGCCACCGACCTGGCCCGCATGGCCACGGTCCACAACCGCTGGCCGGACCTGCTGTCGGAATGCGAGAAGGTGCTGCCCGAGATAGCTCCCCCGGCCAAGCGCGCTGACATGCTGGTGGCCATGGCGGGTTGGCACCAACGGGATCTCGGGGATGCGGCTGCGGCCGAAAAGGCCCTGGAGAGCGCCATGGCGGCCAGTCCCGCCAACCCGCAGGCCTTCCGCGCCCTGGTCGAGCTGCACGGACAGCGGGGAAATTGGATACGCGCCGCTGCCTATCTCACTTGTGCCTCGGGCTACGCCACCGACCCGGCGGAGGCGATCGACTTGGCCCTGGAGGCCGCTCAAATTTTCCGGGAGCGTCTGCACGACGTGGACGGCGCCATCGAGCAATACACGCGCATTCTCGAACGGTCGCCCGGCCATCCTCGCGCGACAGCGGCCTTGGCCGAGTTGGCCTGGGTTCGCAAGGACTGGGGCGTGGCCCTGCCCATGTTCGAGAGCATGGCTGGCTCGTCCAAACACGCGTTGAGCGAATCGGCGCAGCTCTGGCAGAAGGTCGCGTGGTCGGCGCAGATGTTGGGCGACATGGAGCGCGCGCGCGCGGGCTATCGTCGATCCTACGCAGCCCTGCCCACCTACTTGCCCACCTTGCAGGCGTGGTCGCAACTGGCCCGCGCCCAGGGTTGGTGGCAGGACGTGTGCCAGACCGTGCCGCGACTGCTGTCGCAGCTGAGCGATCGCCTGACCGGCGCCGAGCGTGCGGAACATCTCATGAGTCTGGGCCTGGCCCATCTGGCCCTGCGCGACGCGGAGGCTGCAGCCGAGGCCCTGATGAAGGCGCTGGAATTGGCGCCTGACCTCGCGGGAGCCCGGCAGGTCCTGGCCGAGGCCAACGCCCGCATCGAAGGCCGCGGGTCCGAGAATGCCAAGGCGCTCATCGAGCAGTATGTCCGCTTGCTCGACGGGAACCTCTCACCTGACGAGCGTTTCGCGTATCTCTGCCGCATGGGTCGTCTGCAGCGCGAGGAACTGCACGACAACCGCGCCGCTTTGGAAACCTTCCTGCGCGCCTCCACCTTGCGGCCCGACGACCCGGATGTGCTGCATGAGTTGGTGGAAATCCACACCCACGACGGCCACTGGTCACGCGTGGTCGGCGCGCTGGAGCGTCTGGCGCATCTGTCCTCGGGACGGGACAAGGCGCGCACCCTAGTGGCGACGGCCAACATTCTCAACTACGAGCTGGAGTCGCCGCTGGAGGCCGTGGACCTGTACAACCAGGCGCTCGACGAGGATGCCGACGACCAGCGCAGTTTCGAACGCATCCAGCGCATCCTGGCGGGACGGCGGGATTGGCGCGGTCTGGCGCGCGCCTATCGCCGCATGATTAGACGACTGGGGACCAATCCTGCGCCGGACAAGCGGCCCTGGCTTCTCGGCCTGTGGCAAGGGCTGGCTGACCTGTGCTGGCGCAATCTGCGCGACCTCCCGGCTGCCACGGCCGCCTATGAGGTGTGCGTTTCGCTGGCTCCTGAGGACGCGCAACACCACGAAGCTCTGGCCCGGATCTACGAAGCCCAGGGCCCGGCCCTGTTCAGACAGGCGGTCAAGACCCGCGAACATCTGCTGCAAATCTCCGGCGATGCTGAGCAAGCGTCCAAGCACGTCCGCGCTTTGGCCAACCTGTACCGGGGGCAGCGCCGACATGACCGCGTGTTCTGCGCGTGCGGTGGTCTCAGCGTCCTGATGAAGGCCGACGTGCGCGAGCGCGGCTACTACGAAAAGAACGCTTTGCCCAGCGTCCCGGTGGCCACCAGCATGCTGACGGAAGCCCAGTGGCAGGGCTGCATTTCTTCCGAGCGCGAGGATCGTCGCATCTCCCAGTTGCTGGCCGCGGTCAGCGCGGGCGTGCTCATGACGCGCGTGCAGGGTGCGGCATCGTACGGCCTCGATGCCAAACATCGCCGCGATCCGACCGACCAAAGGTCTTTGCTCGGACGCATTCTGGTCTACATCAGTCGCTTTGTCGGCGTGCCCTTGCCCGCCATCTATGCGCCGCCCAACGCGCCCGGTGAGATCGATCTCGTGGTTGTGCAGGAGGGAAACCAGCCGGCGTTTTCGCTGGTGCTCGGGCGTGACCTGACCGCCGGCCGAACCGACCGCGAAGTGGCGTTCTTCCTCACCAAGCGGCTGGTGGGCCTGCGTGCCGATCGCTGCCTGCTGTGGCCGCGCCTGGTGTCGACCAAGGGCGAGCTGCGGGCTATTCTGGGCGCTGCCATTCGCTTGGCGAGGCCGCGCTACGAGTTGCCCGACACCGATCCCAAAGCGGTGCGCGAGTACCTCAGCTATTTGCAGCGCGTGCTGCCGTCCACGCAAATGGCCCCCATTGCATCCGCAGTCGAGTCGTTACTGGCCGGCTACGGGCACATCGATCTGGATGGCTGGATCGCGGCCACCGACGAGACCGCCAATCGTGCCGGGCTGCTCGCCTGTGGCGACGTGATGGCGGCGGCCCGGGAGATCGTCAAGGAAGCGCGCGTGCGCCGGTCTCGTCCCGAGGACGCGATCCTGGCCATGGTCCGCTGGGGCGTCTCCTCCGAGTATTTCGACCTGCGCACCGAGCTCGGGTTGGCGTTGGTCTCGGAAGACGACAAGACGCCGGTCGTCAGTCGCGCGTACCCGGCCTACTAGCGTGAGTTTACCGGACGAGGAGTGCCGGGACGTCCAACTACAGAGAATTGCAGACAATTCTCTGTAGTTGGACGTATATACTAAATTAGAACGCCAAGCCGAGGCGGTCTACGAGGTTCTGA
>Ga0265330_10001364_pt1 | contig 14239 bp, 9 predicted proteins | sample 41919metaG_FD_202083 | JGI IMG/M metagenome (GOLD analysis project Ga0265330, IMG submission 202083) | Rhizosphere microbial communities from Carex aquatilis grown in University of Washington, Seatle, WA, United States - 4-19-19 metaG | ecosystem: Host-associated > Plants > Roots > Rhizosphere >... | reverse complement strand
CCGCTGCCCTACGGCACTTCCGACGCTCCATTCCCTTGCATCCAGCCGGCCGCTGCGCGGGCCGGCCCTTCGGGCAGCCAGAATTTCCGCACAAGCTCTGCCTGAATTTGGGGACAGGCCCTAGTTCTGTCTCGCGAAGATCGTGGCTGGGCAGCGGCTCCATGTGGCTGCTCCAGCGTCGGACCTCGTCGAGAAGACTGCTTCGCAGCTCACAAAGGCGATTGACCCCCTCCCGTGCGCGAAATATCCTGCCCAGTGTTTCGCCTCATCACCAACGTAGATTTGTGGAGACCAAGATCATGAAGAACTTCTTGCCTGTCGTGTGCACCCTTCTCGCGTCAATCGCCTCGGCGTGCGGCAGCAACGGCGGCTCGACCACCAGCAACGGCGGTACCACGGGCGCCGCGGGTCACAACGGTGGGACTATAGCGGCGGGCGGGACGACTGCCAACGGTGGCGCTACCTCGAACGGCGGGGGCAACAATCAGCCTTCATTTGGCGACAGGTACAAGTTCGCCGACAATGAGATGAGTGGGTGGACCCAAGACCCGGCTTCGGATGCCTTCTGGGTGGGCACAGACTTGATCGGGGGGACGAGCATCGACGGCGCCGCCGAAGCCTATACCGACCAAGGCTTCGTGCAGGGCATGTTCCAGACTCTGGATGGTCCCAATTCGCAAACATGCACGATCCGAGCCATGGATTTCGGAACTGCCACCAAGGCCACTGCGATGTACGCGTCTGCGCTGCTGAATTTCGTGACCAGCGCGACTGCAATCGCTCCCTATGATTTGTCAATCGCTACCGGAGATGCGGCGCAGTCCGGTCTCACAGTCTATGCCCATTTTGGAGCAACGTATTTTGAGATCTACCTGAGCGGGCTTGGCGACCAGACTTCGACCTGCACAGAGTGTCCGCTGGCTCAGCAATTCCTTGACTCCCTCAAGAAGAAATCTGATTAACTGGGTGGGTCATCGCTGCCTGGGCGGAGCACCACGCGGTGCGCCACGGTGGCATTGGAATTCCCTGAGCCGAGGTCAAGCCCCAGACCACTGCATAGAAACATGTCCATCGATGACTGCAAAGGTGTAGATAGGACGCGCAGAGTTGGTTCCTGAGTGAGATCCACAGTGATCCTGGGCTGGAATCCGCACCTGAACTTCTGAAAAATGAGGAGGCGCCGTATGAAGTCTAAATCCATGGTGGCTGCCGCGGCAGCGTTCGCAGTGGCATTCACGATCGCGGGGGCCGCGAGCGCCCAGCGATATATGGAGAAACTCGATCGCGGTCTCGTTGCCGTGAAATCCGGGAGCGGATACTTTCTGAGCTGGCGCCTCTTCGGGACCGATCCGCAGGACACCACGTTCGGATTCAACGTCTACCGAGGCACCACCAAGCTCAACGCGACGGTGATCACCAACTCCACCAACTATCAGGACACAGCCGGCGGCAGCGGTACCTATACGGTCAAGGCCGTCACCAACGGCGTGGAAGGCGAGACGTCTGCGCCTGCCATCGTCATCGACAGCGCCTACCTCAATATCCCCATCACCCCGCCGCCCAACGGGACCAATGCGGGCGGGCAATCGTATTCATATTCGGCTAATGATGCCAGCATCGGCGACCTCGACGGCGATGGCCAATATGAACTCGTTTTGAAATGGGACCCGTCCGACGCCAGGGACAACGAGATGTCAGGGTACACGGGTACTTGCATTCTTGATGCGTACAAGCTGGACGGTAGTGCCAAGATGTGGCGCATCGATCTTGGGAAAAACATCCGTGCTGGCGCCCACTATACCCAATTCTTGGTGTACGACTTTGACGGCGACGGCATGGCCGAGGTGGCCGTGAAGACGGCCCCTGGCACCAAGGACGGCACTGGCAATTTCCTCAAGACCGGGGACGCCGCCGGCGCCGACAATACCAAGAGCTATATCAGCACCTCAGGTGCGACGACCGGGAAGATCACCTCGGGACCTGAATGGTACACGGTCTTTGCCGGCAAGACGGGCGCGGAACTCGCTACCATCAACTACCTACCGGGGCGCGGCGACGTTGGCGTCTGGGGCGCTATCCAAGGCATTGCCTCTCCTGCTGGCGATCTGGGCTGGGGAGATGACACCGTATGCAATTTCGTCGACCGCCACTTGGCCAGCGTGGCCTATCTGGACGGCGAACGGCCGAGCTTGATTCCCTGCCGCGGCTACTACTGGCGATCGGCGCTGTGGGCACTCGACTGGCGGGACGGCAAACTGACCCAGCGATGGCTGTTCGACACGGCGGCGGTCAAGGGCGCGACCGGGAAAGACGGGAAGCTTCTTCAATCTTCACAAGGATATGAAAGTCAGGGGTCGCACAGCCTCCGTCAAGGCGACGTGGATGGCGACGGATTCGACGAAATCGTCTACGGTTCCATGAATGTTGACCACGACGGCCAGGGCCTCTGTTCAACCGGGTTGAGGCACGGGGATGCGCTTCACATGACGGACATTGATCCCAACAGGCCCGGCCTGGAAATATGGATGGTGGATGAACAGACCAGTGAGAACGGCGGGATCTCCACGCACTTTGAGGACGCCAAAGACTGCTCGATTATTTGGGAGCAAAAGGGTACGGGTGACAACGGACGCGGTTGCACCGGACCGCTCATTGCCGGCACCACGGGCTGGCAGATGTGGTCGGGTGCAGGCGGGCTCTATGACGCCAGCTTCAAGACGGTGGGGAGCGTGCCTGGGTCGGACAACTTCACGATATGGTGGGGCGCCGAGCTGAACCGCTTCCTGGAAAACGGGACATCGATCACGCCCTACGGCACCGGCGGCGGCACGGGTCTTAGCGCCAGCGGCTGCACGTCGAACAACGGCTCGAAGTCAGATCCGGCGCTCACCGCGGACATCTTCGGCGACTGGCGTGAAGAGGTGGTGTACCGAACCACCGGCAACGATGCGCTGCGGATCTACACAACCACCACGCCAACCACCCATCGTCTCTATACGCTCATGCATGACCCGATCTACCGGATGAGCGTGGCCACGGAAAACGTGGCCTACAACCAGCCGCCGGAGCCGGGAATCTACATCGGCCCCAACATGACGCTCCCGGAGACGAAGCCGAACATCAAATACTACGGTGCGACGGCGCCCACAGGTGGCACAGGCGGCACGCCGGCTACTGACGGCTCTGGCGGCTCTGGCGGCACGACGGGCAGCCTCGGCGGTGCGACGGGCAGCCTCGGCGGTGCAACCGGCGGATCGACAGGGCCCAAGGGGGGCACCACCGTCACGGGCGGGGCGGCAGGCGGATCGACAGGCGCCAAGGGCGGCACGACGACCGCTGCTGGCGGTGCGACCGGAGGCACCGTAGCAACCACCGAGCCGCTGTCCGGCGGTTCGGTTGCACCCAACACCTCGGCAGCGGGTGGCACCACCACCGCGTCGAGCACGACGGCCAATGAGACGGGCGGAGTCGGCGGCTCGATCATCGGCACCTCGGCAGCGGGCGGCTCGACCACCGCGTCGACCTCGACGCCCACTGCGACGGGCGGCATCGGCGGCTCTGCGCCCAACACCTCGGCGGCGGGAGGTTCCACCATCGCCACGACGGGCCAAACGAACTCTGCGCAGTCAGGGTGCAGCTGTCGCCTCGCCGGGGCCAATCGCAGCGCTGCCCCCTGGGGCTTGATGCTGGTGCTCGGCGCAGGGCTTGCCACGAGGCTTCGCCGCCGTGGCAAAGGCCAACGTCGGTCGCCGTGATCCGGCGGCCGAGTTACACCTGACAAGAAGGAGGCGCCGCATGAAATGCAAGTCTCTGGTGGCTGGCGCGATCGCGATCACAGTCGTATCCACGATTGCTGGGTCTGCACTGGCCCAGCGATACATGGAGAAACTCGATCGCGGTCTCGTTGCCGTGAAATCCGGGAGCGGATACTTTCTGAGCTGGCGCCTCTTCGGGACCGATCCGCAGGACACCACGTTCGGATTCAACGTCTACCGAGGCACCACCAAGCTCAACGCGACGGTGATCACCAACTCCACCAACTATCAGGACACAGCCGGCGGCAGCGGTACCTATACGGTCAAGGCCGTCACCAACGGCGTGGAAGGCGAGACGTCTGCGCCTGCCATCGTCATCGACAGCGCCTACCTCAATATCCCCATCACCCCGCCGCCCAACGGGACCAATGCGGGCGGGCAATCGTATTCATATTCGGCTAATGATGCCAGCATCGGCGACCTCGACGGCGATGGCCAATATGAACTCGTTTTGAAATGGGACCCGTCCGACGCCAGGGACAACGAGATGTCAGGGTACACGGGTACTTGCATTCTTGATGCGTACAAGCTGGACGGTAGTGCCAAGATGTGGCGCATCGATCTTGGGAAAAACATCCGTGCTGGCGCCCACTATACCCAATTCTTGGTGTACGACTTTGACGGCGACGGCATGGCCGAGGTGGCCGTGAAGACGGCCCCTGGCACCAAGGACGGCACTGGCAATTTCCTCAAAACGGGGGACGCGGCCGGCGCCGACAATACCAAGAGCTATATCAGCACCTCAGGTGCGACGACGGGGAAGATCACTTCGGGACCTGAATGGTACACGGTCTTTGCCGGCAAGACGGGCGCTGAACTCGCTACCATCAACTACCTACCGGGGCGCGGCGCGGTTGCCGTCTGGGGTGCCATCCAGGGCATTGCCTCTCCTGCTGGCGATCTGGGCTGGGGAGATGACACTGTCTGCAATTTCGTTGACCGCCACCTGGCCAGCGTGGCCTACCTCGACGGGGAACGGCCCAGCCTGATTCCCTGCCGCGGCTATTACTGGCGATCGGCGCTGTGGGCGCTCGACTGGCGGGACGGCAAACTGACGCAACGATGGTTGTTCGACACGGCGGCGGTCCCGGGCGCCAAGGGAAAAGACGGGAAGCCTCTTCAATCTTCACAAGGATACGAAAGTCAGGGGTCTCACAGCGTGCGCCAGGGCGATGTGGATGGCGACGGATTCGATGAAATAGTCTATGGCTCCATGACAGTCGACCATGACGGCCAGGGCCTGTATTCGACGGGGCTACGGCACGGGGATGCCCTTCATTTCTCGGACCTGGATCCCAACCGGCCCGGACTGGAAGTGTGGATGGTCGATGAACAGACCAGCGAGAACGGCGGGATAGCCTCGCACTTTCAGGACGCCAAGGACGGCACAATTATATGGGAGGACATGAAGTCGGGTGACAATGGACGCGGCTGCACCGGCCCCCTCATTGCCGGGACTACAGGCTGGCAGATGTGGTCTGGCGCCGGCGGACTTTGGGACGCCAGCCACAAGAATGTGGGGAGCGTGCCTGGGTCCGACAACTTCACCATATGGTGGGGCGCCGAGCTGAACCGCTTCCTGGAAAATGGGACATCGATCACACCTTACGGCAGCGGCGGAGGCACGGGGCTAAGCGCCAGCGGCTGCACGTCGAACAACGGCTCAAAATCAGATCCGGCCCTTACCGCGGATATCTTCGGCGATTGGCGTGAAGAGGTCGTGTATCGAACCACCGGCAACGATGCGCTGCGCATCTACACAACCACCACGCCAACCACCCATCGTCTCTATACGCTCATGCATGACCCGATCTACCGCATGAGCGTCGCCACAGAGAACGTGGCCTACAACCAGCCGCCGGAGCCGGGAATCTACATCGGCCCCAACATGACGCTCCCGGAAACGAAGCCGAACATCAAATACTACGGTGCGACGGCGCCCACAGGTGGCACAGGCGGCACGACGGCCGCCGGAGGCGCTGGCGGCACGACAGGCAACCTCAGCAGCGCGACCGGCGGATCGCCTGACACAGGGCCCGTCGGCGGTTCGGTCACCGACACCTCGCCAACGGGAGGCTCCGCCACCGCGTCGAGTACGACGGCCACTGAGACGGGCGGAATCGGCGGTACGACAGGCCATTCGCCGTCGGGAGGTACCACCACCACCGGCGAAACGCACGCTGCCGCGCAGTCAGGATGCGGCTGCCGCCTGGCTGGATCCGATCGCAGCGCCACCCCGTGGGGCGTGATCCTGGTGCTCGGCGCGATGCTGGCCACTAGGCTTCGCCGCCGTGGCGAGCGTCAACGTCGGTCGTCGTGATCCGAACCCCATGGACGGGGTCGTTGCACAGAAAACGCGCGCACACCCGCTCGTCGCAGGAATGCGCGCGTCGCACGGTAGACGCGCGAGTGCCCCGAGCGGGTGTCTCGACGCGAAAACGAAAACTATCAGCCACCTCTTGACGGAACGGAGGTTTCGGCCTACACAAAACTCTGCACGGGCGTTTAACTCAGTGGAAGAGTATCACCTTCACACGGTGGGAGCCGCAGGTTCAAATCCTGCAACGCCCACAAGCTAACACCGCAAGACTGGCCCACGGCGCGAAGGAAGGCCTTGTCGGAAAATCGGGCGAGTGGCATGGCCCCAACTGAATCGCCGCCCTCACCACTGGCCGCTGCGCCCCGGTCTTGGGTTGGTTCACATCGACACCGTAAGCTCGGCGGGACGCGTAGTACCCTCTTCGTTTTTGCCTACGCCCTGCCCAAGAGGCGGTAGTATCGTGACTCGACTCGCCAAGTCTGCATGTCAGCGTCTCAACCGCTGTTGCCTGCGAGCCTTTCCCCACTCCCCAAACAACACCAATGAACAACTTGAATCAAATCAACCAAAGAATCGGCAAGTACAGATGGACGATCTGTGCCCTGCTCTTTTTCGCCACCACGGTCAATTACCTGGACCGCCAGGTCTTGAGCCTACTGAAGCCGGCCTTGGAGGTCGAATTCAACTGGAACGACACCGACTACGCAAACATCGTGACGGTCTTCCAGTTCGTTTACGCGATTTCCATGTTGTTTGCTGGTCGTATCATCGACTGGCTGGGCACCAAGCTGGGGTTTGCCTGGGCGCTCGTGGTCTGGTCCGTGGGCGCGATCCTGCACGCGTTCGCCAAGGGGACCGGCGGGTTCATGTTCGCCCGGGCCGTGCTCGGCTTCGGCGAATCGGGGAACTTTCCCGCCGCCATCAAGACGACCGCCGAGTGGTTCCCCAAGCGCGAACGGGCGCTGGCCACGGGGATTTTCAACTCCGGCGCCAACGTCGGCGCCGTCCTGGCGCCCCTCACGGTGCCCTGGATTGCGAAACACTTTGGCTGGCAGGGTGCGTTTGTCATCGTGGGCGGAATCGGTTTCCTGTGGCTGATTTTCTGGTTGTGGCTCTATGCCGCGCCGGCGGCGCAGAAACGGCTGGGCAAGGCGGAGTTCGACTACATTCACAGCGACGCTGACGAGCAGGCCAAGCCTATCGAGGCCAAGGCCGCCTCCGCCGGGCAACCCAAGATCCCTTGGTACGTCGAGTGGGGGAAGCTTCTGACCTATCGCCAGACTTGGTCCTTTGCCTGCGGCAAATTTTTGACCGACGGCATCTGGTGGTTCTTCCTTTTCTGGCTGCCGGCGTATCTCAAGGCGCAGTACGGGATGTCGGGGACGCAGATTTCCTTTCCCATCGCCGTGCTCTACACCATGACCTGCGTCGGGAGCGTCAGTGGCGGCTGGTTCCCGATGTTCTTCATCAACCGCGGCTACGAGCCATACGCGGGACGCATGCGGGCGATGATGCTGATCGCCCTATTCCCTCTCGTGGTGCTGCTGGCTCAGCCCCTGGGCGGCTACAGCTACTGGATGCCGGTCCTACTCATCGGTATCGGCGCTTCCGCGCACCAGGCCTGGTCAGCCAACCTGTTCACCACGGTTTCGGATATGTTCCCCAAGAAGGCCGTGGCTTCTGTCACGGGCATTGGCGGAATGTTTGGCGGCCTGGGCGGCATCCTGGTCACCAAGTCGGCTGGCTGGCTCTTCGATGCGTATCGGCAGGCCGGCATCGCCAAGACCTGGGCCGAGGCCAAAGCCGGCACGCTGGGCGCGTACCTCGATCAGATTCGCTCCTTGCACCTGTTGAACAAGCACGGCAGCGTGATCGATCTGAACAAGGTCGAACTGGGCAGCCTCCCCAAGGAGGTCGTCACCCAACTGCAGACCATCAATGCCAACGCCTTCGTTGAGCTCAAGAAGTTGCAGACGCAGCTGGTGCTGTCCGAAATGACAAGCTCGTACGCGATAATGTTCACAGTTTGCGCGCTCGCCTACGTCGCCGCCTGGTCGGTGATGAAGCTGCTGGTTCCGCGCTTCAAGAAGATCGAGAACCTGTAAGCGGCGAGGCCGGGCTGCGCTGGCTATCGCAAGTCAGTGGGCCCCACGCCGTCCATGTCGTCGAACGTCTGGTTCTCACCGGCCATGCCCCAGATGAAGCGGTAATTTCCCGTACCGCAGCCGCAGTGGATGGACCACGGGGGCGAAAGCACCACCTCCTGGTTGCGCATAAAGAGGTGCCGCGTCTGCGTCGGCGGGCCCATCAGGTGCACAAGCGCGCCATCGCCCAGGTCGAAGTAGAAGTAGATTTCCGCGCGCCGGTCGTGTGTGTGTGGCGGAAACGAATTCCACACGCTGCCTTCCGCCAGTTCGGTGAAGCCCATCACCAGCTGGCAGCTCGCCATCCCGCCCGCGTGGATATACTTGTGAATCGTCCGCTGGTTCGCGTTCGCCTGCTTGCCAAGCTTCGCCGCGGTGGCGTCCTCTTTCTTCATCACCGCTGCGGGATACGCCGCGTGGGCGGGGCAACTCAGAAAATAGAACTGCGCCGGCTCCTTCGCGTTCGCAGTCTCGAAGACCAGCGAGCGCGTACCCATCGGCACATAGACACAAGCCAGCCGCGGCATCGCAAACGACTTGCCGTCGACTTGGACCGTGCCCGGCCCGCCGACGTTGATCGCGCCAAGTTCGCGCCGTTCCAGAAAGAAAGCCCGCCCGGTCTTGGAGTGATTCTGCAGCTCCAGGGGCTGAATCGGCATCGCCCCGCCCACCACCAGACGGTCAAGGGCGGTGAACACGCCGCGCAGCTCGCCCGGGCCGAAGAGATCGGGAATCAGAAAAGAGTCCCGCAACTGCTCCGTGCTCATCCCCACCACATCCTGCGGCCTCGGGATCCACTTGATGTCATCGTTGAACATGAGGCGAGAGTACCCACTGTCGGCGGGACGGTCAACGGCAGATTCCCAAGCCTGGGACCCTTCCGAGCCTCAGATTCGCCATCCGTTTCCCGACGCTGACGCGGCAAAGAGCCCCTGCGCTCCGCATTGGCTCCGGCGAGGCGAGCGTTCTCTAGCCAACGCCCTGGTCCTGTGAGATCCTCGTCATATGCTGGGTCGCGTTCGCATGTCATTTTTCGCCTGCCACCATCGGAGGCACTGATGCATTTCGCAAAGGTCGCAATTCTGTCGGTGTCGTGGCTGGCGCTTGGGTGCAATCTATTTTCCAAGTCGAACAGGGACAGTCCCGGGGCGAATCCGCCCGTCATGTACGGGGGCGCCGGGCCTTACATCGGGGGTCCGGGAGGAATTGGTGGTGGCAACAGCGGAGCGGATGCCAGCTTCGCGCGAGCTGATGCCCCGATCGCAGACTCGGGTGATGCGGCCGGCGTCAACATGCACGCCGACGGCGGACCAGACGCAGCACTCACCGGCGGTTTCGACGGAGGCAAGCAGCCGGCGGACGCAAGCGTCCACAACGGCGCGCAGCTCTGGACGTCCTTCGGCCACTACGCCTTCGCCAGTTGCACCTGGTTCTCGCCCACCGCCGGCTTCTGCACCGAAGCACCGACTCTGCTGCCGGCAGCCACTCCCGTTGTCAACGTGAACGTCCTCAAGACAGCGGACGGGGGCAAGACCTGGAGCGTGGTCACCGCAATCCCCACGGAGGCCACCACCACCGACGCCAGCATCAATGTCTATTTCCTGTCGGCCAGTGACATGTGGTTCACCACGGGCTTCGTCGGCGCGGGCCAGTTTGGGAGCGTCGGCCACTCCATCGACGGCGGACAGACCTGGACTTCGCTCACCAGCACCGTGAACGCGGCCCTAGGTGCTGCGCCCGGTGACGCCGGGGTGTCCAGCGTTCCCATCTGGCAGCTCGCTTCGGCTGGCGGAATGACTTGGCTCCTGCCGCAAGGGGGAACGTTGCTCGCCTCGCAAAACGGCGGGACGATCTGGACGAAAGTCGTGCCTCAGGCCGATTTCGGCGCGGCTTCGCATCGCAGTCTGATCGCCACCCAGGGCAACTTGCTCTTGCGCTTCCTCAAGGCTGACAATTCCATGGGCCTGTACCGCTGGAGCGGCTCGGGCTTCGCGCCCGTTGAAGGTGTCTTTCCGGCTTCATCGGCCGGCGACCAGAGCCAAACCTGGTGGCGGACTTCGCCCAACGTGGAAGGGGTGCTCTTTGTGGACCGAGGCCCTCTGCCCGCTTGGGCCTCGCCGTTCTGGGTGTACGCGACCACCGACGGCGGCATGACGTTCCAGCAGCTCCTGGGCGGGACCAGCACGGCCAGCAACAGCGTCGTCGGCCTGAGCGACGGCCTCGCCTTTGCGTCTTTCGGATCGGTCACGTCCTACCTGGCCGGGATCTTTGCGGACACGAGCACCAGCCGCTATCTGGAGATTCATCGCACCAACGACGCGGGCAAAACCTGGTCAACCGTGCACAGCCAGCCGTACCAACGCGACCTTGCCTACATTTCTCTCTCGGTGGACAAAACCGGCGCGGTCCACGCCATGCACTACACCACCGATAGTTTAGGCGCATCCATCAGCTACGACGCGCACTACGTTCTGCCGTAGCAATGTCACTGACAGGAGCCAGGTTCGTCGCAAGGCGAACAACCGAATTTCGCTTGGATCTTTGAATAGCGAAACTGTTGGATCTGGTCGCAGTACTCGCCGACGATGCGAACGCGACTTTCGGCTCCAGCGTCCCCGACCGGGTCGAAGTCCCACCCGTTGTTGGGGTTGTAGGGTATCTGCTGTCCGTCCAAGTACACCGCCACCGGCTCGTTCGAACCGGGCGGCAGATCGAGTTCGAGCAAACAGGAAGTCTTCTCCACGCCGCCGAAGACTTGCTCGAGGGTCAACTGCAAAGCCTCAGGGCTGGCCGCCGAGTAGTATCCCCGCCCAGAACCCGACTGCGGCATCCCGCCTTGCCGGGCCATCAAGTCCAGGCAGTTGGGCGGGCCTGACGGATCGCCGGTCAGCTCGGCTCCCACTGCCAACACCAGCACCTGAATTTTGTCCACGCCCAGGGCCTGCACCTGGCCAACCGCATCCTGGCACGCATCGGAAATGACCTCGCTACCGTCGTCGGGCTGGCTCGACGAGAGCATCCCCGAGAGCGTGCAGCTCGGTAAACCGTCGGTGGCCAGCAACACGTAGCGTTTGGCCACCTTGTCGCCGAGCCGCGCGAAGTAGGCATGCGCGAATTGCAACGCCAGGGCCGTGGGCGTGTTCCCGGCCAGCGGTAGCATCTGGTTCAGGGCTGCCCGCACCGCTGCGCCGTTGTTAAGCGCAACCGGGACCATGGGAGTTCCTACGCAACACCCGGTCACTGTCGAGTCAGAGCAAAGCGAATCTGCCCCAGGAAACTGCGCGAAGCCGAAGCGAATCCGCCCCTGATAGTCGTCCACCAACTGCGAAAGCACGTCGGCCACGACGCTGTAGCGCGTTCCCGAACCAAAACCGACGCCCATGGACTCGGATCCGTCGAACAGGATCAAGACGTCCACGTCGCTGGGATCCAAGTCCACGGCTGCGTCGGTCCCGCACGGCATCGCCGGACCAGTCGGAGCATCCGCGCCGCTGGGTCGGTCGCCCCCGCCATCCCCGCGCGCGGTGCTGTCGCCATCCCGCGCGCAGGCCACAGCATTGGCCAGCACAAGAGCGAATAGCGCGACAGGCACCCGCATGGCTGCTGATTCTACCAGTTTCGAGCCGGCCGCCCACACGGCGCGATCTTTCTTGGGAATGATTCCGAGCAGTCTTCGGTTATACGGTGCATGTCGCAGCACGACTGCGCTCGCCTATTTCTTGTTGCAGGCGCGCACCTGCCCTGTGTAGTTGTATGGCGTCATCATGATTGAGGTACGACAGCTAACCAAATACTACGGAGAGCGCGCGGCGATTCGCGACCTGAACTTCGATATCCGGCCCGGCGAGGTGGTCGGGTTCCTGGGGCTCAACGGCGCCGGCAAGACCACCACGCTCAAAATCCTGGGTTGCGTGCTTCTGCCCAGCTCGGGTCAGGTGCGCGTCGACGGTTTGGAAGTGACAGCCGAGCCACACGAAGTGCGGCGCAAGATCGGCTTCTTGCCCGACGTGCCGCCTCTCTACGACGAAATGACGGTGGGCGCGTACCTGGCTTTTGCCGCGCGCCTGCGCGGTGTCACCGCGCGCGACACCCAGGCACGCGTGCAGGAAAGCGAAGACAAGCTTGCCCTGCGAGAGATGCACGACGAGCTTATCAGTAGCTTGTCGTACGGATTTCGCCAGCGCGTGGGCGTGGCGCAGGCCCTGGTTCACCGCCCTCGCCTGCTGATTCTCGACGAGCCCACCGCGGGCCTCGACCCGGTCCAGATCGTCGAGATGCGCAACCTGGTGCGGCGGCTGCGCGGTGAGCACACCGTGCTCATTTCCAGCCACTTCCTGGCCGAGATCAGCCAGACCTGCGATCGACTGTTGGTCATCCAGGCCGGCGAAATCGTGGCCCAGGGAACCGAGGAAGAGATTGCGGCCACCTTGGGCACCCCCGGCGAAATCGAGGTGGCGCTGCGTGGGCCGGCTGGCACGGCGCTGGACGTGGCCCGGCAGGTTCCCGGCGTGCTCGACGCGCAGGTCGCGCTGTCCGCAGTCCACGAGACTGTGCTCAAGATCCGGGCGCGCGAAGATTGCCGGCCCGAGATCGCTCGTGCCCTGGTAATGGCCGGGCATCAGCTCTTGCGGCTTGACCGTGGGACCGCACGCCTGGAGTCGATCTTCCTCGAACTGACCCACCGGGAGAAGTCGTCATGAGTGCCGCCTTGCTCATCGCCCGTCGGGAACTGGCGGCCTACCTGCGCACCATGAGCGGCTACATCATCGCCGCCGCCGTGCTTCTCGTGGATGGCGTCCTGTTCAATGCCTTCGCCCTGGGGGCTCAACAAGACAAACACTCGGCCGAGGTGCTGAGCGACTTTTTCTACTTCTCCAGCGGGACAACCATGATCGCGGCGGTTTTTCTGTCCATGCGCCTCATCGCAGAGGAACGCCAGAACGGCACCCTGGTCCTGCTCACCTCGTCGCCGGTGCGTGACCGCGCGATCGTGTTGGGAAAGTTCTTCTCGGCCCTCGCCTTCTTGGCCCTGGTGACCCTGGCCACGGCCTTCATGCCGGCGCTCATCATGGTCAATGGCAAGCTTTCGGTTGGCCAGGTGGCGGCCGGATATCTTGGGCTCTTGTTGCTCGGCAGCGCCGCCCTGGCCATCGGCACGCTGGGCTCGGCCCTGGCGCGCTCGCAGGTTCTGGCCGCGATTCTCTCGGGCTCCATGCTGGTCGGGTTGATCGTGGTGTGGCTGCTGGCTTCTGTGAGCGAGCGACCGCTCAACGATGTCTTCATGGCCTTGGCGCTGTGGGGTCGGCATTTTCCGCCCTTCCAGGCTGGCGTCATCAACCTGCGCGACGTGGCCTACTACCTGCTGGTGACCTACTTCGCCTTGTTCACGGCCACGCGAGTGCTGGAGGCGCGACGATGGCAATAAGACACTGGCCGTCGCTGGTCTACGCCGCCGGTTTGCTCTCGGTCTACATCGGCGAGCGCATTCTTGCCGCTGGGGGTGCCAGCGCTGCGCTCACTGTGATTGGCGTGTCCGCCGTGCTGGCAGCGGCCGCCTGGTGCGGGCTCGCGGCCCGCAAGGCTGAGGCCGGCGTTCGCAGCACAGCCCGCATGCTGCTTCTCCTCTATGGATTAGGTGCGCTCGCGCTGCTTCTCCATTTCGCGGGCGGCGATCTGGGTGCGCGTCTTTTCGGTCGTCCCCTGGATGTGCGCATGCCCCGGCTGGCTGGTGTCTTGGCCGTGCTGTGGCCGGCGCTCATGCTGGCGGGCACTCTGCCGGTGCTCTTGGTCGAACTGGCTCTGTCCGGGATGGCGCACGCGCCGGTTCTCGACACCCGCCGTCTGCAAGCTGCTCTGCGCTCCGGGCTGGGAATTGCCTTGGCCGTGGTGTTCTGCTTTTCCGCCGCGTATGTGACCGCCGAGCGCAACCTCAAGGTCGATCTGGCCTACTTCCGCAGCGC
>Ga0265330_10001362_pt1 | contig 14251 bp, 4 predicted proteins | sample 41919metaG_FD_202083 | JGI IMG/M metagenome (GOLD analysis project Ga0265330, IMG submission 202083) | Rhizosphere microbial communities from Carex aquatilis grown in University of Washington, Seatle, WA, United States - 4-19-19 metaG | ecosystem: Host-associated > Plants > Roots > Rhizosphere >... | reverse complement strand
GCAGGCCACCGATGGAAGCGGCCGGAGCTCGCCGCGCATTCGCTATCCGGCCGCCGGCGCCGTCATCGCGCTCGACCCCGACATTCCGGACGACGCGCAGCGCGTCGTGTTCGAGGCGGCGCCCGCGCTCCCGGGACTGCGCTGGCGCCTCGACGGACTGGAAGTCGCGGGCGGCAGCGGCCACGCCCGCGTGGGCTGGGCGCCCACGTCGGGCCCGCACACGCTCGTGCTGGAGGACGCTGCGGGGCAGGCGTTTTCCACCGTCGCGTTCGAGGTGCGCGGCCACGCGGCGACGCCGACCGTCGCCACGCTGCGGGACGAACCCGGACCTTTGAGCGAGGCAATCCACAACTGAGCATCGCTGCAGCGCCGATGCGACGGCAAACGCGTCGGCGTTGTATGCTCGCGGCACGCTCATCGGGCGGCCCTGCGAGGACGCGATGCTCTGGTCCGACATTGTCCAACTGTCCGGCGCGATCCTGGTCGTCGTCGGCGCCGTGCTGCCGGTGGTCAATCCGCCGGGCGACGCCCCGATCTTCCTCCGCCTCACGTCGGGATGCGACGAGCCGACGCGGCGCGCGCTGGCGGGGCACATCGCCGCCTACTCGTTCGCGCTGCTGCTGGGCTCGATGCTGCTGGGCTCGTTCGTGCTGCGGATGTTCGGGCTCTCGGTGCCGGTCATCCAGGTTGCGGGCGGCGCCGTCGTCTGCGCGCTCGGCTGGAAGCTGCTCAACGACGACTCGAAGCCCGGGGGCACGGCGACCGATCCGCGGGAAGCTTCGGCGGCTGCGCTGGCGCGCGCCTTCTATCCGCTGACGATGCCGCTGACGGTCGACCCCGGCGTCATGTCGGTCGCCGTGACCATCGGCGCCAATCATGCGCACACGCTCGACCGCCTGATGGTGCAGATTCTCGCTGCGGTCATCGGCGCGTTCATCGTCGCGCTGGCCATTCTGCTGACGTACCGCTATGCCGACCGGTTCGCCGCGCGCATCGGGCACCGCGGAATGGTCGTCGTGCTGCGGCTTTCGGCGTTCATCGTGCTGAGCATCGGCGTGCAGATCTGCTGGAACGGCATCAAGGCGATGCTGAAGGAAGTCGGCATCGCGGCGTGATGCCTCCGCCGGCGCCGCCGGCGTTCGGCGCGGCGGCGGGCGCCGTATCCGGCCGGTCAAACACGGCGCAATTGGTGCTGTCCATTGCCCTCCGCTTCGTGTAACTTTGCGCCTTCATTTTTTGGAATCTCCCATGCACCCCTATGCTGCAGGATATGTCCTCGCTTCCGCGCTCGCGCTGGCCGCGCCGACCGCGGCCGCCCAGGGAACGTTCGCCTATCCACCTGCGGCCAAGCGTCCGGTGGCGGAGACCTTTCACGGCGTCACGGTCGTCGACGACTACCGCTGGATGGAGGACGTCGGGGCCGCCGACGTCAAAGGGTGGGTGCGCGAGGAAAACGCGCTGACGCGGAAATTCCTCGATTCCGTTCCGCAGCACGCGGCGATCGCCGATCGCGTGGGCGAGCTCCTGCGCGCGCGGACGATTGCGCGTTTTGACTTCCGCTATCGCGGCGGCGTCGTATTCGCAATGAAGTATGCGCCGCCGAAGAACCAGTCCGCGCTGGTGGTGCTGCCGCTCGATCTCGACGTCGGCAAGGAGCGGGTCGTGCTCGATCCGACGGTTCTTGATCCCACCGGCCGAACGACGATCGACTTCTATGCGCCTTCCTACGACGGCAAGCACGTCGTGCTGTCGCTGTCGAAAAGCGGCAGCGAGGTCGGCACTGCCTACGTGCTCGACGTCGCAACCGGAAAGCAGCTGGCCGACACGGTGCCGGGAGTGCACCGGCCGACGGCGGGCGGCAGCTTCGAGTGGTCCGGCGACAGCACGGGCTTCTACTACACGCGATATCCGGGCCCCGACGAGCGCCCCGAGGCCGATCGGAGCTTCTACCAGACGGTCTGGTTCCATCGGCTCGGCACGCCGGTGTCCGCCGACCGCTATGTGATCGGGCGCGATTTTCCGCGCATCGCCGAAATCGCGCTGCACGGCAGCCGCGACGGCAGGGACCTCGTCGCCAGCGTCAGGAACGGCGACGGCGGCGAGATCGCGTACTGGCTCAAGCGCTCGCGCGGCGAATGGCAGCGCGTGGCCGACTTCTCCGACGGCATCAAGGAGATGGAGATCGGGCAGGATGGCAACATGTACGCGCGCTCGATCAAGGGCGCGCCGCTCGGCCGGATCCTGGCGATCCCGCTTGCCGATGCCCGACTCGCGAGCGCAAGGGTCATCGTCCCCGAAGCGGCCCTGTCCGCGGATTCGCTGTCGGTCGCCCGCTCGCGCCTCTACGTCCAGTATCGCGACGGCGGACCGTCGGTGGTGAAAATGTTTGGTCTCAAGGGGAAGGACCTCGGCACGCTGCCGGCGGAGCCGGTGTCCGACACGACGGTGAGCGCGATCCTCGACGGCGACAACGCGATCGTGCGGGTGATGAGCTTCATCACGCCGTCCATTCGCTATCGCTACGATGCAGGCGCGAACCGCCTCGTCGAGACCGCGCTCAACGGCAAGCCACCCTTCAACTTCGACGATGCCGCGGTCGAGCGCGGATTCGCCGTGTCGAAGGACGGCACGCGCATTCCGGTGATGATCCTGCACCGCAGGGACGTCAAGCTCGACGGCACCAACCCGACGCTTCTCTATGCGTACGGCGGGTACGGCATCAGCATGACCCCCTATTTCAGCGGCATGAACCGCCTCTGGCTCGACTATGGCGGCGTGTATGCGCTGGCCGCGGTCCGCGGCGGCGGCGAGTACGGCGATGCGTGGCACACGGCCGGCAATCTGACGCGCAAGCAGAACGTGTTCGACGATTTCGCCGCGTCCATGCAGTTTCTCGTCGACCGGAAGTACACGAGCCCCGGCCGCCTTGCCATCATGGGTGGGAGCAACGGAGGCCTGACGATGGGCGCCGCCGTGACGCAGCACCCGGAGATGATGCGTGCCGTCGTGAGCCAGGTGGGCATCTATGATGCGCTGCGCTGGGAGACGCAGGCCAACGGCGAATTCAACGTCACCGAGTTCGGCAGCACCAAGGACGCTGCCCAGTTCAAGGCGCTCTACGACTATTCGCCGCTGCTGCATGTGAAGGACGGCACCAGGTACCCGGCGGTGCTGCTCACGACCGGGGAGAACGACGGGCGCGTCGCGCCCTACGAGTCGTACAAGTTCGCGGCGCGGTTGCAGGCCGCCACGTCGTCGGGCAATCCCATCCTGCTGCGCACCGAAGCCGAAGCGGGGCACGGCATCGGCACGGCGCTGGAAACGCGCATCCAGGAGCAGGCCGACCTGTACACGTTCCTCGTCCGGGAGCTCGGCATCGCGGGTCCGGCGAAAGCGCCGTAGCCGCTGCGCGAGGCCCGGGCTGTCCCGCGGGCCTTTGCGGCGCACCGTAGACGCGCCCGCCCTCTGCCGCGGATCACGCTCCCGACCCGATGAAGCAATGGCGAAACCCAACGCAGTGGTTCTCCTGAGCGGCGGCCTCGACTCGGCCACCGCGCTGGCGATCGCCGTCAGCGAAGGCTATGCGGCGCACGCGATCAGCTTCCGCTATGGGCAGCGGCACGTGGTCGAGCTCGAGTGCGCGGCGCGCGTCGCCGCGGCGCTCGGCGCCCGCGAACATCTGATCGTCGACTTCGACCTGCGCCGGTTCGGCGGTTCCGCGCTGACCGCCGATATCGACGTGCCGAAGGGCCGCTCGCCGTCGGACATGGCGCACGGCATTCCGGTGACATACGTTCCGGCGCGCAACACGATCTTCCTCAGCTTTGCGCTCGCCTGCGCGGAGACGCGCGGCGCGACCGACGTGTTCCTCGGGGTCAATGCGCTCGACTATTCCGGCTACCCGGACTGCCGCCCGGAGTACATTGCCGCATTCGAGCGGATGGCGAATCTCGCGACGCGCGCCGGAGTCGAAGGGACGCAGCGGTTTGTACTGCACACACCGCTGATTGCCCTCACGAAGGCCGACATCATCCGCCGCGGACTTTCGCTCGGCGTGGATTTTGCGCTGACCTGCAGCTGCTACGATCCGGCGCCCGACGGCGCGCCGTGCCTTCGATGCGATGCCTGCCTCCTGCGGCAGAAGGGATTTGCCGAGGCCGGCGTCGCCGATCCGCTGCTTGCACGCTACGGCATCGATTGAACGTGCCTCGGGAATCTCTGTAGCACTCAGGCATCGTCCCTTGGCACGGGGATTGCTTTTATATGTCAGCCGACATGCGGCGGACCGCCCAAATCTGGTAGATTCCGAGGCGTTCGGGGGAAATCACAAGAACACCCGGGCTTAGCTCACTTTCGAAGGCTCGTCAGGACGAGGTTCGTCAGGCGGGGTTGCCGCCGCCGGGCACATTGAACCGGCGGATTCGAGCGGGCGTTCGAAGCGCTGCGACGCTGCAATCATCCAGACCGGGAATCTCTTGAGCCTCAGCCTCAGCCTGCCCCTTCCGCGCATCGCGCGACTTTCCACATTGCTGGTCGCGACACTGCTCGCGCCGGTGGCGGCGTTCGCTTCGGTCGGTCTCAACAAGTCGTTCGCGCCGACCAATGTCTCGGCGGGCCAGACGTCGACGCTGACGGTCATCCTCCTCAATTCGAATGCTGCGCCGGCGACGGCGGTCGCGTTCACCGACACGCTTCCCGGCAGCGTCGTCGTCGCGAATCCCGCGAATGCATCGACGACCTGCGTCGGCGGCTCGGTCACGGCGACGCCGGGCAACAGCTCCTTCTCGTTTTCCGGCGGAACGATTCCCGCTGCCGCCGCCGGCGTCGCGGGTCAATGCTCGATGCAGGTCAGCGTGGTCTCGCCGACGGCCGGCGTATACATCAACACGATTCCGTCCGGCGCGGTCAGCTCGTCCCAGGGGACCAATCCGCAGAACGCCTCCGCAACGCTGACCGTTGCCGCGCTGCGGCCCGTCACCGGCGCAAAGGCATTCCTGCCGACGAACCTCCACGGCAACGGGACGGCGTCGACGGTCACCATCACGCTGACCAATCCGAACGGCGTAGCGCTGACCAGCGCGGCCTTCACCGATACGCTTCCCGCGGGTCTCGCCGTCGCGTCCCCCGCGAACACGTCGACGACCTGCGTCGGCGGAACCGTGAGCACGGGTGCGACCAGCGCGAGCCTTGCAGCGGGGACGATTCCCGCCAACGGAAACTGCAACGTCAAATTCGACGTGGTCGCGTCGGCGCCGAATGTCTACGTCGACGGCAACGTGACCAACACGATTGCAGCCGGCGCGCTGACGACGGCGCAGGGCGTGACCAACCCGGTGTTCTCCAACACGGTACGCCTGCAGACCGGCGCGCGGGTCGAGAAGTCGTTCGCGCCGACCCCGATCGTCACCGGCGGCACGTCGACGCTGACCGTCACGGTGCGCAACTTCAACGCGACGGCGCAGACGGGCATCGCGTTCACCGACACCATGCCGGCGGGCATGACGGTGGCAGCGCCGGTCACGACCGGAGGCACCTGCACGCCGCCGCTTGCATTCACGCCCGTCCCAATCGCCGGCGCCAATGCGTTCACGGTGTCAGGCGGCACGCTGCCGGCTGCAGGTGCCGGCGTCGCCAACGCGAACTGCACGGTGACGATCAACGTCATCGGCACCAACGCCGGCGTCAACCCGGTGACGCTGACCAACACGATACCGGTCGGCAATTTCAGCGGCGTCGCGTACTCGTCGGCGGGCGCCGGTCTCGTCGTGAATGCCGTGACCAGCGTCGGCGGCAGCAAGTCGTTCGCGCCGGCGACGATTCTGCAGGGCCAGGTCAGCACGATGACGATCACGCTGACGAACTCGGCGGCGGTGCCGGCGACGATCACGTCGTTCACCGACGCGCTGACGACGCTGGGCGCGAGTCCGCAGTTCTCGGTGGCGGCATCGCCCGCGGCGACGACGACCTGCGGCGGCGTGCTCAACGCCGCACCGGGCGCCACCACCGTGACGCTCGGTGCAGGCAATTCGATCCCGGCGGCCGGCAACTGCACGATCATCGTGCCCGTCCAGGCGTCGGCGACGGCGTCCACCGGCGCGCGAACCAACACGATCGCCCAGGGCGCGCTGGTCACGAACCAGGGCCGCACGCAGGCGGCGATCACGGGCGCTCTGACCGTCAACCCCGTGCTGTCGGTCGCGAAGGCGTTCGCGCCGGCGACGGTGGCGGCCGGTGCGGACACGCGGCTCACGATCACGCTGACTCGGGCGGCGGGCGCCTCCGCGCTGTCGGGACTCGCCTTCACGGATACGCTGCCCGCGGCCCATCTCGTCTCGGCATCGCCGAATCTCGTCAACAACTGCGGCGGCGCGGTGACGGCAAATTCCGGCACAGGCACCGTGGTGCTCGCCGGCGGCGGCCTTGCCGGGGGCGCGGCGGCGACTTCGTGCACGATCCTCGTCAACATCACGACGCCCTCGGGCAGCGCCGGCGCGCCGACCAACACGATCGCGGCGGGGGCGGTGACGTCGACGGAAGGCTTCATCAATCCGGCCGCGGCAAGCGCAGTCATCACGCGTGTCCTCACCAACGTCACGCTGAACAAGTCGTTCAGCCCGACGTCGGTGCTGGTCGGCGGCACGTCGACGCTCACGATCAACGTCATCAACACCAATGCCAATGCGCTCGCCATCACGGGCGGTGCGCTGACGGACGCGCTGCCGGTGGGGATGATCATCGCGACACCGCCGGCCGCGACCAACAGCTGCGGCGGTGCACTGACGGCAGTCGCCGGCGCATCGTCGCTGTCGCTCGCCAACGGCAGCATTGCGGCGAACGCGACCTGCACCATCACGGTCAACGTGGTGACCAACGCGAGCGGCAACCTGACCAATACGCTCGGCGCCGGCGCGTTCACGTCGGCACAGGGCGTCACGAACCCGCTGCCGGCCTCGGCGACGCTCGCGGCAACCGGCGTCGCCGACCTCGCGATCACCAAGACCGACGGCGTCGCGACCGTCACGCCGGGATCGACGACGACCTACACGATCGTCGCGAAAAACAACGGACCCAATGCCGTCGCGGGCGCCGGCGTGGTCGACACGCCGCCTGCCGGCGTCACGTTCACGGGCTGGACCTGCGTTGCGTCGGCGGGCTCCGCATGTAACGCCAGCGGCAGCGGACCGATCAACGAACTCGTCACGCTGCTGAACGGCGGCACGGCGACGTTCACCGTGACGGCCGCGATCGCGCCCGGCGCGACGGGCTCGATCACGAACACGGCGACGGTCGTCGCGCCCGCGACGGTGGTCGACACCAACGCCGCCAACAACACGGCGAGCGACACCGACACGCTCGTCCCGGTGACCAGCCTCGCGATCGGCAAGACCGACGGCAGCGCGACGTACACGCCAGGCACCGGCGCCACCTACACGATCACCGTCACCAATGCGGGGCCGTCGGATGCGACCAGCGTCACGCTCGCCGACACGCTGCCTGCCGGCGTCACGCAGAGCGCGGGTGCAACCTGCATCGCCGGCCCGGGGGCCAACTGCGGCGCGATCACCAATCTCGGCTCCGGATTCTCGGTCGCCGGCGCCTACGTGCCCGCGAGCGGCAGCAGTCTCGTCTACACCGTGCCGGTCAGCTTCGGCGCGGGAATGGTGGCAGCGTCGATCACCAACTCGGTGACCGTGACCAACGCGGCCAGCAGCGGCGCGGGCTCGACGGCGACCGCCACGGACACGGACACGCTGGCGCTGGTCAGCGATGTCGCGATCACCAAGACCGACGGCAGCCCCACGTACACGCCGGGCAATCCGGTCACGTACACGATCGTCGCATCGAATGCCGGGCCGAGCCCGGTCGTCGGCGCAACCGTTGCGGACACGGTTCCCGCGGCGATAACGTCGCCGACATGGACCTGCGTCGCCTCGGCGGGCAGCAGCTGCCCGGCATCCGGCAGCGGCAACATCGGCGCGTCGGTCAATCTCCTCGTCGGGGGCACGGCGACCTTCACGCTCACCGGCATCGTGTTGCCGGCGGCGACGGGCAATCTCGTCAACACGGCGACCGTGTCGGTTCCGGGCGGCGTCACCGATCCCAATCCCGGCAACAACAGCGCGACGGACACCGACACCGCGAATCCGATCGCGGACCTTGCCGTCACAAAGACCGACGGCCAGACCAGCGTCAACGCCGGCGCTACCACGACGTACACGATCACCGTCACCAACAACGGACCGAGCGCCGTGACCGGAGCCACCGTGAGCGATCCGCTCCCGGCCGGCGTCGCCTCGTTCACGTGGACCTGTGCGGCGACTGCCGGATCGTCGTGCCCGGCATCGGGCAGCGGTGCGATCGGCACGAGCGCCGTCAACCTTCTGGCGAGCGGCGTCGCGACGTTCACGGTCACGGCAACGATCAGCGGCACGGCGACGGGATCGATCGTCAACGTCGTCACCGCGACGGTGCCTCCCGGCACGACCGATCCGATACCAGGCAACAACACGGCGACCGACACCGACACGGTTTCACTGGTCGCCGACCTTGCCATCACGAAAACCGACGGCAGCCCGACCTACACGCCCGGCAATGCGATCACCTACACGATCGTCGCCAGCAACAACGGCCCGAGTGGCGTGACCGGCGCAACGGTCGCGGACGCGGTTCCGGCCGCGATCACGGCGCCGACATGGACCTGCGTCGCGTCCGTGGGCAGCGCGTGCGGCGCGCCGTCCGGCAGCGGAAACATCGGAACCACCGTCGATCTCCTGAATGGCGGAACGGCGACGTTCACGCTGACCGGCACCGTATCGGCCGGAGCGACCGGCAACCTGGTCAACACCGCGACGGTTGCGGTTCCGCCCGGCACGACCGACCCGACGCCGGGCAACAACACGGCGACCGACACCGACACGGCGAACCCGATCGCGGATCTCGCGATCACCAAGACCGATGGCAGTGCGACCTATACGCCGGGCAATGCGATCACCTACACGATCGTCGCCAGCAACAGCGGTCCGAGCGCCGTCACTGGCGCAACGGTCGCGGACGCGGTTCCGGCCGCGATCACGGCGCCGACGTGGACCTGCGTCGCCTCGGCGGGCAGCAGCTGCGCCGCTTCCGGCAGCGGCAATATCAATACACCGGTCAATCTGCTGGTCGGGGGCACTGCCACGTTCACGCTGACGGGGACGGTGTCGGCGAGCGCGACCGGCAATCTCGTCAACACGGCAACCGTCACGGTTCCGTCCGGCACGACCGACCCGACGCCGGGCAACAACACGGCAACCGACACCGACACGCCCAACCCGATTGCCGATCTCGCGATCACCAAGACCGACGGCAGCGCAACGTACACGCCGGGCAACGCGATCACGTACACGATCGTCGCCAGCAACAGCGGTCCGAGCGCCGTCACCGGCGCGACGGTCGCCGACACGATTCCCGCCGTGATCACGGCGCCGACGTGGACCTGCGTCGCCTCGGCGGGCAGCAGCTGTCCCGCGTCCGGCAGCGGCAACATCGGCGCGCTCGTCAATCTGCTTCCGTCCGGCACAGCGACCTTTACGTTGACGGGGACGGTGTCGGCGAGCGCGACCGGCAATCTCGTCAACACGGCAACCGTCACGGTTCCGTCCGGCACGACCGATCCGACGCCGGGCAACAACAGCGCGACGGATACCGACACGGCCAATCCGATCGCCGATCTCGCGATCACCAAGACCGACGGCAGCGCAACGTACACGCCCGGCAACGCGATCACCTATACGATCGTCGCCAGCAACAGCGGTCCGAGCGCCGTCACCGGCGCGACCGTCGCCGACACGATTCCCGCGGCGATCACTTCGCCGGCGTGGACCTGCGTCGCCTCGGCGGGCAGCAGCTGCCCGGCGTCCGGCAGCGGCAACATCGGCGCGCTCGTCAATCTGCTTCCGTCCGGCACCGCTACGTTCACACTGACCGGTACCGTATCGGCCGGAGCGACCGGCAACCTCGTCAACACGGCAACGGTTGCGGTTCCGCCCGGCACGACCGACCCGACACCCGGAAACAACAGCGCGACGGATACCGACACGGCCAATCCGATCGCCGACCTCGCGATCACCAAGACCGACGGCAGCGCGACGTACACGCCGGGCAATGCGATTACCTACACGATCGTCGCGTCCAACAGCGGTCCGAGCGCGGTCACCGGCGCGACCGTCGCCGACACCGTTCCCGCCGCGATCACGGCGCCGACGTGGACCTGCGTCGCCTCGGCGGGCAGCAGCTGTCCCGCGTCCGGTAGCGGCAACATCGGCGCCTCGGTCAATCTTCTCGTCGGCGGCACTGCGACGTTCACGCTCACAGGCACCGTATCGGCCGGAGCGACCGGCAACCTGGTTAACACCGCAACGGTTGCGGTCCCGCCCGGCACGACCGACCCGACGCCGGGTAACAACAGCGCGACCGACACCGACACGCCGAGCCCGGTCGCGGATCTCGCGATCACCAAGACCGACGGCGCGTCGTCGGCCACGGCTGGCGCGCCGATCACGTACACGATCGTCGCCAGCAACAGCGGACCGAGCGCGGTCAACGGGGCGACGGTCGCCGACACGTTGCCGGCCACGATCACCGGCGCGACTTGGACGTGCGTCGCCTCGGCGGGCAGCAGCTGCGCCGCTTCCGGCAGCGGCAATATCAATACACCGGTCAATCTGCTGGTCGGGGGCACCACCACGTTCACGCTGACCGGCACCGTATCGGCCGGCGCGACCGGCAACCTCGTCAACACGGCAACGGTTGCGGTTCCGCCCGGCACGACCGATCCGAATCCCGGCAACAACTCGGCGACCGACGTCGACACGCTCGTGTCCCAGGTTGCACTGACGCTTGCGAAGACGGACGGCAGCCCGAGCTACACGCCCGGCGGCACCGCCACGTACACGATCACGGTCGGCAACGGCGGGCCGTCCACGGCGACCAGCGTGACGCTCACCGATCCGCTGCCCGCCGGGGTGACGCTTACCGCGAACGCCTCGTGCGTCGCCAGCGGCACCGCGAACTGCGGCACCGTCACCGGCTCGACGGGGCAGACGAGTCTTGGCACGACGGGCGCAAGCATCGGCGCCGGCGCCGGCAACAGCCTCGTCTTCACGGCACCGGTGGCCTTCGCGTCGGGGATGACGACCGATCCACTCGTCAACACCGCGACCGCCACCGATCTCGCCGCCTCAGGTCCCGGAAGTACTGCGACCGGCTCCGACAGCGACACGCGCTCGGCGGTCGTCACGCTGGCCGTGACCAAGGACGACGGCGCGACGACGTACACGCCCGGCAGCACCGCGACCTACGCGATCACCGTCCAGAACACCGGCACCTCCGACGCGCTCGACGTCACGGTGGCCGACGCGCTGCCGCCCGGCGTCACGCTCGCCGCGAATGCGACCTGCAGCGCCAACGGCACCTCGAGCTGCGGCACAGTCACCGGCACGACCGGCCAGACGACAGTCGGCGCGACCGGGGCTCACCTTGTCCCCGGCGGCGCCAACACGATAGTCTTCCTCGTGCCGGTCACGTTCGATCCCGCCATGTCGGCCAATCCGCTTGTCAACACGGCGAGCGCGACCGATGTGCCGACGGGCTCAAACGCGAGCGGACAGGACAGCGACACGCTGTCGGCGGATGTGACGCTCGCCGCGACCAAGGACGACGGCAGCGCCACGTACACTCCGGGCGGCACCGCGACGTACACGGTGACCGTGAGCAACACGGGCATCTCCGACGCCCTCAATGTGACCGTCGCCGACCCGTTCCCCGCGGGCATGACGCTGTCGGCGAGCGCCACGTGCGTCGCCAACGGCACGTCGAACTGCGGCAGCGTGACGGGAACCACGGGCCAGCCGAGCTTCGGCACAACGGGCGCGCGCATCGACGCGGGCACCGCGAACTCGCTGGTGTTCACGGTGCCCGTCGCCTTCGCGCCGAGCATGTCGGCGAGCCCGCTCGTCAACACCGCCGCCGTGACCGACGTCGCGAGCGGGAACACGACGAGCGCGTCCGACAGCGACACGCTGGCGCCGCAGGTGACGCTCGCGGTGACCAAGGACGACGGCAGCGCGACCTATACGCCGGGCGGCACCGCGACGTACACGGTTACCGTCGCCAACACGGGACTCTCCGACGCACTCAATGCGACGGTCACGGATCCCCTGCCGGCCGGCGTCATGCTGTCCGCGAGCGCGACATGCGTGGCCAACGGCACGTCGAGCTGCGGCACGGTCACCGGCACCACCGGGCAGGCGAGCTTCGGGACGACGACCGCGCGCATCAACGCAGGGGCCGCGAATTCGCTGGTGTTCACGGTCCCGGTCGCTTTCGCGGCGTCGATGACGACGAACCCGCTGATCAACACGGCGACTGCAACCGACATCCCCACCGGCACCACCGCGAACGGAACCGACAGCGACGTGCTGGCCGCGAACGTCGTGCTGGCGGTTGCCAAGACCGACGGCAGCCCCACCTACACGCCGGGCGGCGGCGCGACGTACACGGTCACGATCGCAAACACCGGCCTCACCGACGCGCTCGACGTGACGGTTGCCGATCCGTTGCCTGCGGGCGTAACGCTTTCCGGCAACGTCACATGCGTGGCGAATGGAACGTCGGCCTGCGGGATCGTGAGCGGAACGACCGGGCAGGGGAGCTTTGGGGCAGCCACAGCGCGGGTCAACGCGGGCGGCGCCAACACGCTTGCGTTCAGCGTGCCGGTGGCGTTCGCGTCCGGCATGACCACGAATCCGCTCGTCAACACGGCGAGCGCGACCGACAACACGAGCGGCAGCACCGCGAGCGGCAGCGACAGCGACGCCCTGTCGGACAGCGTGTCGCTGGTCGTCACGAAGACCGACGGCAGCGCGACCTATACGCCTGGAACGGGCGGAACCTATACGGTCACCGTAACCAACACCGGCATCTCGGATGCGGTGAACGTGACCGTCGCCGATGCGCTTCCGGCCGGTGTGACGCTGTCGGCGAGCGCGACCTGCGTCGCCACAGGAACGTCGACCTGCGGGACCGTTTCGGGAACGACGGGACAGAGCGCGTTCGGAACCACCGGCGCGCGGATCAACGCGGGCGCCGGCAACGCGCTGACGTTCACGGTTCCGGTGTTGTTCGCTTCCGCCATGACGACCGATCCGCTGGTCAACACGGCGACGGCGACCGATGTCGCGAGCGGCGCGACCGGCACCGGCACGGATTCCGACACGCTTGCCGCGTCGGCGGGACTTGGCATCACCAAGACCGACGGCAGCGCGACGTACACACCGGGCGGCACCGCGACGTACACGATCGTCGTCAGCAACGCGGGCCCGAGTGCGGCGAACAGCGTCACGGTGACCGATGCGCTGCCTGCGGGCGTTACGCTCGCTGCGGCGGCCACCTGCGTGCCGACCGGTGTCGCCACGTGCGGCGCGGTCGTCGGCGCGGCGGGCGCGGGCGCGTTCGGCACGACGGGCGCGACGATCGCCGCGGGCGTGGGCAACCGCCTCACGTTCACGGTGCCGGTCAACTTCGCGCCCGGCATGATTGCCAATCCGCTCGTCAACACGGTGAGCGCAAGCGACCCTGCGGCCGGCGCGCCGGTCAGCGCGTCGGACAGCGACGTCCGGCAGGCGTCCGCCGACGTCGGTGTCGTCAAGACGGGCCCGGCGACGATCAAGCCCGGCGCCGCGATCACCTACACGCTGCTGATCACCAATGCCGGCCCGAGTCCGGCCGACGGCGCGATGTTCATGGACAACGTTCCCGGCGTCATCACCGGCGTCGCGGCGAGCTGCGGAAGCGCAGCGGGCGGTGCCAGCTGCGGCACGGTGAACGTCTCGGGCAACTCCGTGAGCGGCACGGTGCCGGTCCTTCCCGTGGGCGGCAGCGTGGTCATCACGATCACCGGCACCGTCACCGGCGCCACGACGTTCACGAACACCGCGACCGTGTCGCCGCCGCCCGGGACGCTCGACCCGAACCCCGGCAACAGCTCGAGCTCGGCGACCACCAGCGGCGTCGTCGGCGCGAGCCCGGTTCCGGTCGACGCACCGTGGGCGCTGGCGCTGCTCGCGATGCTGCTGGCGCTTGCGGGCGCGCGGCAGGCAACCCGGGCCCGAGTGCGCCGGCGCTGAGCGAGCGAGGACGACAAAAAAGCCGGGCAGGAGCCCGGCTTTTTTGTTGCGGAGGAAACTCCGCGGACGCCGATCAGGCCGCCTGG
>Ga0265330_10001361_pt1 | contig 14252 bp, 10 predicted proteins | sample 41919metaG_FD_202083 | JGI IMG/M metagenome (GOLD analysis project Ga0265330, IMG submission 202083) | Rhizosphere microbial communities from Carex aquatilis grown in University of Washington, Seatle, WA, United States - 4-19-19 metaG | ecosystem: Host-associated > Plants > Roots > Rhizosphere... | reverse complement strand
CTTTCGATGGATCAGAGAAGTGATTCGAAGGCGCAGCCGCTCGAATGATAGATAGAAAGGCATGTCGCGACTTTTCATAATCTCGGTCGGTGGCGCCATCGGCAGCGGTGCGCGCTATTTGCTGTGCAACTGGACGCTGGCGGTATTCGGCGCCGCGTTTCCTTACGGCACGCTCGCGGTCAACGCGATCGGGTCGTTCCTCATTTGCGCCATCATGCACCTGGGATTGTCCGCCAACCTGATTTCCCCGACGCTGCGCCTGTTCTTGACCACCGGAATCATGGGCGGCTTCACGACTTACTCGACCTTCGACTATGAGACCTACAAATACACGCAGCAGGGGGCCTACGCCCTGGCCGCTCTCAACGTGGGACTGACGTTGGTGGTTTGCTTCGTCGCGGGAGCAGCCGGGGAAGTCGTGGCCCGGTTGCTGATTCGAACCTGACGCGCTCGCTTGCGCGAAAGCCATGGCCCGAGCCGACGCGGTTCATTTTGAAGTCTCGCGCATCCAACTGTCGTTGCGGGAAACCAAGGCTCTCGTGCCTCCGCTGCGAAAGGAACCCATCCCATGACAACCATCACATCCATCCATGCCCGAGAGATTCTCGATTCACGCGGCAATCCCACCGTGGAGGTCGATGTTCGACTGAGCGACGGCAGCTTCGGCCGCGCTGCCGTTCCGTCGGGCGCGTCCACCGGCAGCCGCGAGGCCATCGAGCTGCGCGATGGCGACAAGAAACGCTATGGCGGCAAGGGCGTGCGGCGCGCGGTGGCCAACGTCAACGAGACATTGCACTCCGCGCTCAAGGGCGCTGAGGCCTCGGATCAGGCCGCCCTCGACAAGCGCATGTGCGACCTCGACGGCACGGCCAACAAGGCCAAGCTGGGCGCCAACGCCATCCTGGGCGTCTCCATGGCGGCGGCTCGCGCGGCTGCGGCCTCGGCCGGCAAGCCGCTCTACCAGCACCTGGGCGGAAGCGCGGCCACGCTTCTGCCCGTGCCCATGTTCAACATCATGAACGGGGGCGCACACGCCGACAACAGCGTCGATTTTCAGGAGTTCATGATCGCGCCGGTGGGCGCGCCTTCCTTTGCCGAGGCGCTGCGCATGGGCGCCGAAACCTATCACGCGCTCAAGTCCATCCTGAAGGGCAAGGGCTACTCGACCGCCATCGGCGACGAGGGCGGATTCGCGCCCAATCTCAAGGCCAACGTGGAGGCCGTCGAGGTCATTCTCGCAGGTATCGAGAAGGCCGGGCTCAAGCCGGGCCAGGACGTGGTCCTCGCGCTCGATCCAGCGGCCAGCGAGTTCTACGAGGACGGCGCCTATCTATTGCGCAAGTCCGACGGCAGCCGGCACAGCTCAGTCGAGATGGTGGCCTTCTGGGAAGACTGGGTCCGACAATTTCCCATCTGGGGTATCGAAGACGGCCTGGCCGAAGACGACTGGAAGGGCTGGCAGCTTCTGACCGAACGGCTGGGCAAGAAGATCCAGCTGGTGGGCGACGACATTTTCGTCACCAACCCCGCGATCATCCGGCGCGCGGTGGCCGAGAAGGTGGGCAACGCGACCCTCATCAAGCTTAACCAGATCGGCACCTTGACCGAGACCCTGGAGGCCATTGCCATCTCCCGCGACGCCCACTACGGCATCGTGGTCAGCCACCGCTCGGGCGAGACGCCCGACGATTTCATCGCCGACCTGACCGTCGCGACGCGGGCCGGACAGCTCAAGACCGGCGCCCCTTGTCGCGGCGAGCGCGTGGCCAAGTACAACCAGCTCTTGCGCATCGAGGAGGAATTGGGCGCCAAGGCAAAGTATGCCGGGGCCGCGGTGTACGGCCGGTAGCAACGGAAAGCTGCCCGGAACCGCTAGTCCTGGTGACAGGGCTGAACGGCGCTACAATGGCCGCTTCGCGACCTACTCGACCATGAAACGAAAAGCTACACGCAACAGGCGGCCTGCGCCCTGGCCGCCCTCAACGTGGGACTGATGCTTCGCCGCAGGAGCAGCCGGAGACGTCGTGGCCAGATTGTCGGTCCGAGCGTGATGGGCTCGTCGGCAAGGTGGAACTAGCACATGCAGCGATCCAAGCGAAGGTCGGGCTCGAAACAGCGTCGAGCCGCGCACGCGGCAGAAGACGGCAGCCGAGACACAACGAGTGCTGTTTCTGTTCCGAATCGATATGTTGGTCGAGCCATCGTGGCCGGCCTGGTCCTGGTTTCGGCGTTTCTGCTGCTGTGGAATCTGGGCGACCAGCGCCTGTGGGACGACGAGGCGCAGACCGCCCTCATCAGCCGGACCATCCTGGACCATGGCTTGCCTATGGGACACGACGGGGTGAATTCCTTTTCCCAGGAAGCGGGCGCGGAGTTCGGCCCTGACCACATCTACAAGTGGCATCCCTGGCTACCCTTCTATTTACTGGCAGCCTTCTTTCGGCTCTTCGGCGTCAGCACGTTCACTGCGCGCCTACCCTTTGCCTTGCTGGGGATTGGCTGCCCTGTGCTGCTATATCTCTTTGCGAAAGCGTTGTTCGCGAGACGGCGCGTGGCCATCGCCGCGGCGACCTTGCTCGCCTTTTCAGTGCCCTTTCTGATTCTGGCCAAACAGTGCCGTTACTACAGCCCAGCCATGTTTCTGTCCTTGCTCGGGCTCTACGGCTACGCGAGCGGCAAGCATCGCAGCGTGCTGGCGCCGGCTTCAGTGCTGTTGTTCTACACGCAGAACATCTACTTTCTCACGCTGTGGCTGGCGGTCTTGATCCACGCGGCAATATGGAAGCCGGAGCGGCGAAAAGAGTTGATCCTGCTCTGTGCCGCGGCCGCGGCCCTGTGCGTGCCCTGGCTCATCTACACGTTGGGTGTGAGCTACCGGCAGGCTTATCCCGGCACGCTGACCTGGGCTCAGTTTGTGCGCTTTCTGGGACCGTACGCTGGCCAGATTCGCGCGTATCTCTTTTCGCCCCTTGTGCTACTGGCACCGGCGGTGGGCATTGTCGTGCGCGTTCTGCGCAAGCAGGTGCCCATGGATCGCAGCCAGTGGAACAGCGTGGCCCTATTGCTGATCTATCTGGTGGTCTCATATCTGGTGCTGTGCAGTTTCAGCGTGCTGCCCTTCTTCAGATACCTTGGCCCTACTATTCCAGTCTTCTGTTTGCTCACGGCTCTCTTGCTGGAGGGACTGGCCAGCATCCACGTCTTTGTGTTTGTCGGCGCTGTGGCATGGATCATCCTGAGCGGAAACATCGGCCGCTACCTCTACGAGATCACCCACGACTTTCGTGGTCCCATTAGAGGGATCACGGATTACCTGCAACAGAATGCCAAGCCCAGCGACACGGTCGCGATCACCTACGGCGATTTGCCTATCAAGTTCTACAACCACTTGCGCGTGGTGGGCGGGCTCACCGGCGAAGACCTGACTCCAGGCCGGCGCGCCGACTGGATCATCATGCGCAAGCATGTCACCTGCGTGAAGGATCTGGAAGTGGGGAAGTACCTGCACTACAACGTGGACTGGAAGAGCTACACTCCCATCACCATCGACGCTCCGGACACCATCTTCGAGAACCGAGAGGACCCGGCCGTGCACCTTTACCAGAGCAACACCACTGAGAACAAGGTCGTGATCCTGAAACGGATTGGAAAATAGATGAACAGGCGAAGCAAACGCGGGGCATCGTGGCGCGCGGCCCGTGAAAAGGCGCCGCCCCCGCCGACGGCGACCGTGCTCATTGCCGAGCGGCTGCCGCGCTCGGCACCGACCGGGATCATAGGGCTGGTGACTGCGATCATGCTGTCGTGGACCTGGGATCGCTGGCCCAATTTGCTCATCGATTTTGGGCGAGACCTGTACACCGCGGCTCAGCTGGCCCAGGGCAAGGTCCTGTATCGAGACATCGCATTCTTCACCGGGCCGTTCTCGCCCTACCTGAATGCCCTGTGGTTTCGTCTGTTCGGGCCGACATTGCCGACCCTGGTGATGTGCAATGTTATGCTTTTTGTCGGCTTTCTGTGGCTCCTCTACAAGGTGCTGCGTCGGGTAGGCAGCCGAACCGCGGCGACTGCGGCCACTGTAGTGTTCGTGACCATGTTCGGCCTGGCTGATCTTGTGCCCATGGGCAACTACAACTTCATCTGTCCCTACTCGCACGACATGGTCCATGGCTTGGCTTTGAGTCTGGGCGCCATTCTCTGCCTGGCCCGCTACACCGATGCTTCGTCTGCACGGCTAGCTCTTCTGGCGGGCGTGCAAATGGGATTGGTGTTCCTGACCCGGGCCGAGATTTCGTTCCCCGCCTGGGTGGCCTGCGGCGTGGGATTGGCAGCGATCTTGGCCTATGACCCACGGGCGCGCGCAAAACGATGGGCGCTTTTGGCTCAGGTGCTGGTACCGGCGCTGGCGGTTCCGCTCGCAGCCTTTGCGCTGTTGGCCAGGCATATGCCAAGGGCAAACGCCTTGCGCGGCATGCTCGGCTCGTGGATTTGGGTGTTTGATGCCAAGGTCAATGCCCTGAACTTCTATCGCGAGAGCATCGGGCTCGACCATGTGGAGATCAACCTGCGCCGGATTCTCGCTTGGGCTCTGATCTACACGCTCGCGCTCTTGCCCTTCTTCGTTGCGGCCCTCGGCATTCGCGCGGAACAGGGCCGCAGAAAGGCTGTCTGGTTTCTGATCGCTACCACCGCGGCCGTGATCATGGCCGTCCTGTGGCGCCACATCCTTCCCTCGGAGCTGGCGCGGCCCTTGCCGCTGTTTCTGGTCATCCTCGCGGTGGCGACTATCCAGGCACTCAGTAAGAACCGGGCCGATCCCATCGTCCGGCCGCAATTGACTGCGCGCCTCATGCTGGTCGTGCTCGGGCTGGGACTGTTGGGGAAGATCCTGCTCAATGCGCGCTTCTACAATTACGGCTTCGTTTTGGCGGTGCCGGCGACCATGTTGGCGGTCATGGCCCTGCTTGACTGGATTCCGGAGGAGATCGCCCGGCACGGTGGCTCAGGAAGCGGCTTTCGCCTTATGGGCCTTGCCTTGCTGGCCGGCTTCGTTGCCGTGCACCTGCAATTGAGCGAGCTCAGCCTTTCTCGCAATACCGTTACCGTTGGCGATGGCGCCAATTCCTTCTTGTCTGACAATCGCGGCAATCAGGTCAATGCGCTGCTGACCTTCCTAGCGCGCAAGGTACCACCCGAAAAGACCTTGGCCGTGGTTCCCGAGGGCGCGATGCTCAATGTGCTGGCACAGCGGGCGAACCCCAATCCCTGCCTCAACCTGATGCCGCCAGAGATTGCGTCTTTGGGCGAGGGGCGTGTCTTGGATCAACTTCAAAGGACTCCCCCTGAGATTCTGGTTCTCGATCTGGACCGGATTTCGTCCAAGGGCTTGTTGTTCCGCAACGAGCCCTACGCGCCCGAAATCGCCGCGTGGATCGTCGCCAACTATGAATTGATAGAGCGCTTCGAGACCGCGCCACAGGAGCCAATGCAACTGCACCTCGGCGTGATGCAATTTCGGCCGAAGGGGGAGGTTGGGGTAGGGGGATGAGTGTTTTCGGGGGAGGATTACATCTGGCCGGCGAATCGCGAGCAAAGCGCGGTCAGTGCCTATGCCCCCGCCCCCCTGGCGCCAAGGCTGCGAGAAAGACGTCGCCGTAGCTGGCTAGTTTCTTAGGGCCCACGCCGGAGATGGCGAGGAACTCGGCGCGCGTGCGGGGCCGCGCGGCGGCCATGGCCAGCAGGGTGGCGTCGCTGAAGATCACGTAGGCTGGCACCTTGCGGCTGTCAGCCAGGCGCTTGCGCAGACCCTTGAGCGCCACGAACAGGGCTTCTTCGTCGCTGGTCGGCAGATCAGCCGTTGCGGTCATCGCGGCCTTGCCTCGTCGCTTGCTGACTGGCTTGCTCTTGGCCACCACATCGAAGCCAGCACAGATGTCGCAGGACGCGCGACAGGCACCCATGGATTCGCCGAAATAGCCGGCCAAGCCCTGGTGTCGGCAAGTGGTGGCGTCGGCGAGGCGGAACATCTCGCGCACGCGCAGCCGGTGCTGCTCCAAAACTTCGGGCGTGGTTTCTGCGTTCAGATCGAACAGACGGTCGTAGTTGGCCACGTCGGCCCACGAATAGAAGAGCACGCAGTCGCTGGCCACGCCGTCGCGCCCGGCGCGGCCGATCTCTTGATAATAGGACTCGATCGACCGAGGCATGTCGCGGTGGATGACGGTGCGCACGTTGGACTTGTCGATGCCCATGCCGAAGGCGATGGTTGCCACCACCACATCCGTTTCGTCGCAACGAAAGGCGTCCTGCACGCGCGAGCGCTGGCGTGGTTCCATGCCAGCGTGATAGGCGAGGGCACGCACGCCGTGTTTGCTGAGAAATTCGGCGGTCTGCTCGGTGGATTTGCGGGACAGGCAGTACACGATGCCGCTTTGGTCGCGGCGGCTGCACAGAAGGCGCAGGATGCGGTCGCGCACGCCCGGGGCGTCGTCGCCCTTGCGATAGGCCGACAGGTGCAGATTGGGTCGGAAGAAACTGCCGCGAAAAGTGGCAGGCGCCCGCATACCGAGCTGCTGGCCAATGTCGTGTACCACCTCGGCAGTGGCGGTGGCGGTGAGGGCCAGCACGGGAGGATTGCCCAGCCGGGCCTTGAGCCCCGAAAGATTACGATACGCGGGACGGAAATCGTGGCCCCACTGGCTGATGCAATGGGCTTCGTCCACGGCCAGCAGGCGCGGACGCACGCGCCCCATGAGCGGACCGAGCGACGCCTCCAGCCCCTCGGGCGCGGCATAGACCAATTCGAATTCGCCGCGCAAGACCGCGGCCACGCGCCGGCCGCGCTCGTCGGGCTCCAGGCTGGAATTGAGAAAGGTCGCGCGCAGGCCAAACTCGGTCAGGGCGTCGACCTGGTCTTTCATCAACGCAATAAGGGGCGAAATGACCAACGTGGTGCCGCCTAAAAGCCGCGCAGGAATCTGGAAGGTGATCGACTTGCCCGCGCCCGTGGGCATAACCCCCACGCAGTCGCGACCAGCCAGAACAGTGCCGATGATCGCTTCCTGGCCGGGTCGGAACGATGAATAGCCGAAGACGTCTTGCAACACCTTGCGCGCCCGTACGATGTCGGTGCCAGGGTCGTGGTTCTTCAGGCTGCCGGCGATGGTGCGCAGGGTGTCCACGTCGCTGCTGGAAAACAAATGAGGCCGCGCTCGCCAACCCGCGCGCAGTCGATCCAGGTCCGCATGGCAAGCCGCGCCTGCCCGCTCGCCGTGTTCCACACGCCGACGCAGCGTTGCGATGGCATCGAGCACGTCGTCGCGCGTGAGCAGGTCAGCAGAGAAATCGTCGGCCAAGCGGCGCTGACGCTAGCACTTGCCGATACAGCGCGCACCCTATTGCCGAAAAAGTTGCCAGTAAGCCTTCTCGATGTTTCTGGCAAATCGCGCGGCATCCATGAGAGGCGACTCTTGCATTCGCGAGCGGAGGTTGGCGCGCAGCGAGGCCAGTTCCGTCAGCCGCGAAGCCAGCCCGACGGCGCGTTCAACAAAGGCGGTCGGCGAATCCGTGACCCAGTCGTTGAGGCCAAGGTTGGCCAGCAGACTGTGGCCGGCGCGGGACACGACCGTTTCACCCCGCAGCGTGAGCACCGGAACCCCCATCCACAGCGAATCCATGCTGGTGGTGTGACCGTTGTACGGGAAAGTATCCAAGCCGATGTCGATGCGGTGATACAGGTCGAGATACTGCAGACGCGGCTGGAAGGCGACGAACTCGACACGGTCCGCCTGAACATTCAAACGGCGCATGACATCCGCGCGCGCCTGGCCTGGCGGGGCGAGCAGGACCAGCCTCGATTGCGGAACTGCCGCAAGGACCTGCGCCCAGAGAGCGAGAACCGCAGGATTGACCTTGCAGAAGTTGTTGAGACTGCCAAAGGCGACAAAGCCGTTGCTGGCGGCCGGCAGCGCATTAACAGTCGGTGTGGCGGTCAGGGGATCGTAACACCAGAAAGTTTCTGGCAGCCGATAGGTGCGCTCCGCGTAGCATGAGTCGTCGGCCCCGTCGGGATCCAGCCAAGGATCGGAAAGTCGCCAGTCCATCGCGGTCAGACCCGTCGTGCCCGGATAGCCCAGCCAGGCGACCTGCACCGGCGCCGGCTTTCGCGCAAACACCAAGAGTCGGTTGTGCGACATGTGCAGGGTAAGATCGACCAGAACGTCGATGCCATCCTGGCGAATTAGTTCCGCGACTTGATCGTCGGGCAGGCCTGCGATTTGTCGCCACTCATCGGCCGCGCCTTGCAAACGGATTGTGACGTCGTCCGGGTCAGCGACGTCCGAGTAGCACACGATTTGATGGTGGACATGATCGTGATTGGTCAGGAGGGGAATGGTAAAGAGAGCCTGGCAGTGGGTCTTGAAATTGGCCGACACATAGCCAATGCGCAGACGCCCATCTGCGGCCATGGACTTGTGGGCGGGATCTTGTCGAGGTGCAAGCGACGCGGCGTGGACATCATTCCAGCGACGGGCCGCGCGCAAGAGGTCCGCCGGCGTCGCACCTACGCGATAGTGCTGCGGGAAAACAAGATTGCTATGAAAGCCGGCATTCTCCGGTTGTAGACAAACCGCATTCTCCAAACAGGCTACCGCTTCCTCGATCTTTCCCTGATCTTTTAGCGCCGCGCCGAGATTGTTCCACGCGTTGGCAAAGCTGGGTCGCCGCGCCAGTGCGTTCTTCAGTGACACAATCGCCTCGTCCACCTGCCCGAGGGAGAGCAGCGTGTTGCCAAGGTTGTTGTGCGCCTCGGGGAAGATCGGATTGAGCGCCAAAGCCAAACGGTAGGCGTCCACAGCCTCCTCGCGCCGCCCAAGTTGCCTGAGCACGATCCCGAGGTTGAACGCGGCCACAGAATTTGTCGGCTCACGGGCCAAAATCGCCCGGTAGCCATCCTCGGCCTGGGACAGTCTGCCCTGCACCTGGTGTCGAAATGTCTCGGCGAAGGATGCGTCGATGGTCATTGGCCGCTAGCGTTTGGCGTGGCGCTTGAAGAATTCCCAGGCGTGGTCAGCAAAGTCGATGTCCTGATTGGTCTTGCCAAACTTCTGCCAAAGGCCGGCCCACATCTGTGTCGGATTCGGCCACCAATGTCCCATTCCATCGGCCTTGTAGTACCAGAATTCCTGCCCATCTGGGCCCAATGGATAGCGTTGTCGCTCAACTGTGCTGCTTTTGAGGTGGGTGTCGGGCTCATAGGAGTCCCCTTGAACAAGATCGGGGAATCTGTCGATTGTTGGCGGCCCATGGATCTTCATTGCCGCCAGCCAGGCATCGCGCGTCTTTTCCATGCCGGGATAGCGCGCGTTTGGATACTGGCGTGAGCTGCCTGGGGCGTACGAGATGGACGGATCATGGGTGGCAGCGAGCATGGCAATGGAAATGTGGTCATAGCCTGGCTTGGGGTGGCAATGGCCGAGCCACTCCCCACTGGGTTGAAAGGGAAGGCCCGCCACTGGAGCAATGGCAGCCACCAAATCTGGAGCCTCCAAAGCCAATTGAAAGGACATGCCGCCGCCTGCGGAAAGCCCGGTTGCGAATATGCGCGCGCGATCGATCTTTAGTTCGGTCTCCAGTTGGTCGAGGATGCGACGAACATACGCGACGTCCACACCCTCGCCCGAGTGTTTCAGAAAGCAACCCTGGAGAAACCCGCCTTTGGGCATCGTCGGTTTCTCCCCGGACTCGGGAGAGTTCGGCAGCCCATTGCCATACACCACGATGAATCCTTCTTGGTCGGCCAAGGTCTCGAAGCGGGTGTGCGTGGTGTACAGGGCGACGGATTCGGCACTGGCTGACGAACCCGGAAACACCAACACGACCGATGCTGGACTCGGCGCCAAGTTGGCCGGGGCATACACGAGGTATCGGCGCTCGACCCGATTGGCGCCGACCCAGCGAATGGTTGCCGGATCGGACAATTCCTGAGTGAATGTCACCACGCAACCGCGAGATTGTTGAGCGCCGGGCGGACCCTCCAAATGAATGGGAGCTTCAGTGCAGAGCTTGAGGCGGAACGCCGCCTGCGCTGGAGCCGCAACCGATGGCCGGACAGCACCGCCGTACGCGTCCAGGAATGCGGCGAGGCAGCCGAGGTCGGTCCGCGGGTCACGATTCGGCTCGACAGGAGAGTGGCCTTCGCCGGCCAGCGCGCAGAAGTGCTTTTGCTTCGTGGTCGCTGCCTCGAACAGACGCTTGCCTTGCGCAAAGGGAATCGTGCGGTCGTCGGTCCCGTGGATGATGAGGAGTGGGCCGTCCAGCTGCGGGATCATGTCCACTGGCTGCCGCCAGCGGGTCAGCTCTGGGTCAATCTTGATAGTGAGAAAGAGGCGCGCATACCAGGGGACGCGTTGCCTTATTGCGGCCGCCAGGTCTTGCACCGACGTCAATGGCGCTTCGAGGATGACAGGTGTGCCGGGGCGGTTGACGCCCACATGCAGGGCGAAGGCTGTGCCCATGGAATGCCCGTAGACAAAAATGGGGTCCTCGGAGTGTGGCCAACGCGCCACCATGGAGTCGTAGATGCGGAGACTCGCCCGCGCGAGCCCGTCGACCGTGGGGGAGCCCTCGCTGAACCCATAGCCGGGATAATCGACAACCAGGATGTCCATGTCATAGGTCTGCGCGAGCCAGTGGAGTTTTCCATACTCCTGGACCACGCTTCCGCCGCTGCCGTATAGGTAGACAAGGTGACGGCGCGGCGCCTTGGGCGTGAGATACCAGCCGCGCAGGATGGGCCCGTCGGGCGTCCGCAGCTCGACGTTGTGCCGCTCAATGCCCTCAGTCAGCACGATCGTCTTGCGCCCGCGAAACGCGTCTTGTTCCCGGATTTGGTGCGTGCAGGACACCGGCGCCAGCATCGCGCCCAGCAGGATCAATTTCCCCAAGCTGTTGAGCATGGCCGCATAATAGGCGCGTCGTCGCGTTCCGCCAATTGCCTGGATGCCGTGGGGCGCCCGTGTCAGCAAGGTGAACGCGCTGGACTCAGTGGGCTCCCCCAATCGCGGTGCTAGACTTAGAGGCTGAGGTTGCTCTCGTGAGCACCCGGAGGAGCCAATGTTCAAGATGTCGATGGGCGTCGCAGCCCTTCTCGCAGGTGGTTTTCTGGGCCTCGCCTGTTTCAACCAGGCCGGCTTGAATCCGGGCGGGGGAATCGGCGGTGCTGCGGGCGTGGCGGGCGGAGGCCAGACCGGCGGCGTGGCCGGTGGCTCGGGTGGCACAGTCGGTGCCGGTGGCATTGTGGCGGGCAGTTCGGGCGGCGTCGGCTCGGGCGGCGTCAGTGCTGGCGGGACGAATGGAACTGCCGGCGCCGGTGGAACGAGCGCCTGCCTCCCGACCGCGTGCCCCGCGCTCGCTTGCGTGAGTGGTTTTCAGCCGAACCCCGATCCCTGCGGCTGTCCCATTTGTCCGCCGAATTCTGATGCTGGCGTGACGAAAGACGCTAGCGGCCGAGACGGCCCGATGTGTCCGGGATCCGTGCCCCCCTGCGTTCCACCCCCCAAGACCTGTCCTGCTGGGTATGAGTTCAATTCTCCGCCCTGCGGGTGCACTAGTTGTACTCCGGTCGACGGTGGAACGGTGACGGACGCTGGAAAGAAGGACGCGCCCATCTGTCCGCCAATCAATTGCCCGGCGCTGCTTTGTGTGACCGGGCTCCTGCCGAGCCCTGAGCCCTGTGGTTGTCCCATCTGTCCGCCGAATCCTGACGCTGGCCTGGCGAGTCCCGACGCGGGCCTGGCCTGCTGTCCGATTGGGTTCTCGCTGTATGACTGCAAAGATTCGAACGGCGGCGCAGGGTTTGCGTGCCACAATCCCGTTCTCGGTTGCGCATCGTCGCTGACTTGCGGGCAGGGATGCGATCCCCAGGTGTCGGGGCGCTGTGTGCCCGCTCAAGATGCGGGAGCAAAGCCGCCGGTCGACGCCGCATGCCTAGACAATGTCTTGTGCATTAAGGGAGACCATTTCGACGGCACCCTGTGCAAGTGCGTGCCTGACACTTCGACTACGAGCTGCAGCAAGGCAAGCGACTGCACCGGCGCCTTGCCCGCGCTGTGTGAGATATGCACGAATGGCAGCACCGGCTGCGCACACTTCACATGTGTCGCCGGCCAATGCCAAGTGGCGTACTGCCCCTAGCTGAACAGGGCCGGACCATGACTGGGCGGCGGCGGCGCTGGTGGCGGGGCAGGGAGGATGCCGTCCGACAGGAGCCGGCAAGGCTCGGCGTCACCTACTGACTTCGGCTAGCAAAAGCCGGGGGTGGAAGGGAAGTGATTCCCCCCGCAGTTCGGGATACGATTGCCGTCATGAGCGGTCCAGACCGGTATACCGTTTGGCTCCTCGGGGCCGGCTTCAGTCGAGCATTGGGGGGACCTCTTCTCGATGATCTGTTTCGGCCCCGTCACTGGTTGGATGATGACCTGGTCTTTCCAGCGAAGCTATATCCAGCCTTGTCTGGGGATCTCTGCCTGTCCCGCCTACTCTGCGAGACGGGAAAGGCGGAGGGGCGCTGGCGGGATGCCGAGGAATTTCTCGCCTTCGTCGATGCCGCGTACAGGAACGAAGTGGGCTCGGGAAGAGGTATCGGCATCTTGCGGTTGATGTTCGAACGCATGAGTTCGCGCGGATCGATCTCCCCCGCCAAGACTTCGATGAACGGGTTTGACTACGCACACGCGCGCTTCCTCACGAGTCCAGTACCAGTACGTCGTGCGTTGGCGGCCGAATGCGCGGCTTTCTTGCGGGATCTTGATGGCAAGGAGGAGATTTGGCATCCCTACCGCACGTGGGCCAGCAGTCTCGATCCGCAGTGGGACACAGTGATCTCCTTCAACTACGACCGCGTGCTCGAGGAACTGGCCGCCGATGACAAGAGCAAGCTCAAGATCCTGCTGCCCTGTGAATGTCCGAAAGGTCCGAGTGATCAAACGAAGCCACCGCCGGATGTCGTGCCCGTGCTCAAGTTGCATGGCAGCGTCGATTGGAAGAAGGACGATTCCGGAGAAATCGTACAAGGCGAGTGGAAGGAAATTCTGGCAGACGAAAATGCATCTCCGTTCATCGCAGCGCCGGGACGCTCAAAGCAGGACGCAGTCGAGGAGCAACTCGTGCCTCTTTGGGAGCAGGCCAAGCGAGCGCTCAAAGAAGCGCAGGCTTTGGTCATCCTCGGCTATGGCTTTCCAGCAACGGACACCAAGGCTAGAACGGAAATCCAGACGGCTTTTGCGGCCCATCCTAAGGTCCTGAACACGACGAGGCGGATTGATGTTGTGCTCGGACCCGACACCAACAGACCGGAAGCCCGACGAGTAGAGTCGCTCCTCGAGACTTTCGATCCCAATCGAAGTCTGGTCATTTCTCCCGGAAAGGTGGGGGCATACTGTCACGCGCCTCTTTATCTCAAGTCCCATCAGCTTTGGGCTCAAGATTTCATCTTCGACTACCGGGAGCGCATGCGGGAGCCTGGTTGACCGTGCGATTGCCCTAAGAGCGCGTCTGAAAGGGCTCAGAGCATGCCCGGATTGGCCGCGTGATGTGCCAAGCAAATGATCGTGGGGGGCAAAGGCGACGGACAAGGACTGGAAAGGGAAGGCATGGGCAACAGCGACGACAGGAGAATTGCAACCTCACCCCCAGCCCCTCTCCGGAACGGAGAGGGGCGTCGAAAGATGCGGGGCGGCGATTGATGCTTCCGGCGCCCCTCTCCTTTCCAGGAGAGGGGATGGGGGTGAGGATATCTACACAATCGTCGGGTGCTGGATGCGGCCGGTTTCGCGCCGGCTGAACGCCCAAGACAGCTTTTCAGACGCCCTCTAACGGGCTTGCTTCTCCTAGCGCCCAGGAACTTGGAGTAGCGTGTTCCGCCGGAGGTCACATGCGGCCATTCTGGACTTTTCAACTATTCCTCGCGTTAGCGGGCGCCGTTGTCCTTGCCGGTAGCGGTTGCGGCAAGTCCGGTATCGCGATCCTTCACGACGGAGCCGTGGGGGCAGACGGGCCAGCGAGTATGGGTGGTATTCTCGGCGGCAGCTGGCTCGGCTTCGCCCGTGAGCGATCCTGGAGACGCTCTAGCAGCCCGTGGTTTTAGTGGCGGGAATGGCTTCGCTCATGCGGCTGCCTGAACGAGCCACGGGCCGTGTGATTTGCTGGTTGCCTGCTGAGTCTCGCTGTCGGCGTTCCCAGGCAGCCGCATG
>Ga0265330_10001360_pt1 | contig 14260 bp, 12 predicted proteins | sample 41919metaG_FD_202083 | JGI IMG/M metagenome (GOLD analysis project Ga0265330, IMG submission 202083) | Rhizosphere microbial communities from Carex aquatilis grown in University of Washington, Seatle, WA, United States - 4-19-19 metaG | ecosystem: Host-associated > Plants > Roots > Rhizosphere... | reverse complement strand
GCGCAGCCCAAGGCCAGGACCACCACCGTTCCAATCCAGGGTCCGCTGCTTTTCTTGCTCATGGCGCCTCTCCGTAAGCCCGGCTGCTAATCACAACATTGTGGGGTCTTCTGGCCGCATTTGCAATGGGCTGAAGAAGTCTATTCTACAGCAAACTGCCAAGTTCCACGCCTTCGCGGATGGCACGCTCGGCAGAGAGCGCGCTGGCGTCGCGGGCACCGCCAATACTGTGCGGCTGCAGTCCGGCGGCGCGCAGCTCATTGGCCAATTCAGTGACCGGTTCCTGTCCGATGCAGACAACCAGATCGTCGATCTCCAACACACGTTCGCGTTGGCCGATGGCCACGACCAGTCCGCGCTGGTCAATCGCCTGGACGCGTACGCCTGGGATCATCTGAACCCCGCGCCGGATGAGACGGGCCTGGCGGATCCAACCGGTGGTGCGGCCCAGGTTCTTGCCCATCTTGCTGCCCTTACGCTGCAGCAGGTAGACGACCCGATCTGCGCGCGGGACCTGCGGCGTGTCGACGGAGAGAAAACCGGGCGTATTCCCGCTGATGTCGATGCCCCACTCCCGATAGTAGGCCTCGACGTCCTCGGCATCGCGAGCGCCAGCGTGGCTGAGAAATTCGGCGACATCGAATCCCACCCCGCCGCCGCCCAGGATGGCCACCCGGCGGCCCACAGGGCGGCCAAGCAGGACTTCAGGAAAGCTGAGCACGCGCACGTGGCTGGAGCCGGACAGGTCAAAGCACCGCGGGCGTGTGCCAGTGGCGAGCACAATTTCGGCGAAATCGCCGCGGATCAACTCCTGCGCGTTCGCCCGAGCGTTCAACCGAACATCGACGCCGAAGCGTTGCAGGGATCGCGAAAAATAGCCTAATAGCGCGCCGAATTCCTCTCTGCCCGGAATGCGTCCGGCCAGTTCAAGCTGCCCGCCCAGGCCCGGACCGGCTTCAAAGAGAATCACGCGCTGGCCACGCTCGGCCAGCGTGGTGGCGCAGGCGAGACCCGCGGGTCCAGCGCCGACCACAGCAATTCTACGGGTCGGGGCGACCGGCTGGGAACGCGGATACTTCCGGACCGCCGAATTGGCCAGGCAGGAAAGCTCGCGCCGCTCAAAAATGCTGTCGAGGCAGCCCTGGTTGCAGGCAACACAGGGTCGGATGTCGTCGGCGCGGCCGGTTGCCAATTTCCGAACGAACCCCGGGTCAGCCAGGAACGGCCGCGCCAGCACCACTAGATCTGCCTGTCCCGCCGACAGAATTGTTTCGGCGACGTCAGGCCGGTTGATCCGGTTGGTGGCGGCCACTGGCACCTTCACATGGGCTTTCAGTCGGGCCACAATGGGCGCGAAGGCGGCGACGGGCACGCTCATGTGAATTGTGGGTATCCGGGATTCGTGCCAACCAATGCCGGTATTCAGAATAGAAATCCCCGCGCCTTCCAGTCGTTTCGCCAGATCGACGGTTTCAGCAAAGGTGCTGCCCCCTGGAACGAGATCCATCACAGACAGTCGGAACATCACAATGAAGGCAGAACCCACAGCGGCCCGCACGCGCGTGGTTAGTTCAATCGGAAAGCGCTGGCGGTTGTCCACTGTGCCGCCCCAGGCATCAGTCCGTTGATTGGTGCGCGCGGCGATGAATTGATTGATGAGGTATCCCTCCGACCCCATCAATTCGACGCCGTCGTAGCCAGCAGACTGTGCCAGTCGCGCTGCGCGTACAAAGTCCGCGATGGTCTGCTCGACTTCGTCGGCGGCAAGCGCCCGGGGAGCAAAGGGACTGGTGGGCGATTGGATGGCCGATGGCGCGACCGCGTCCGGATGCAGAGCATAGCGGCCCGCGTGCAACAGTTGCAGCAGAATTCTGCCGCCAGCGGCGTGGACCGCATTGACGATGGGACGGTGAGCCTCCTCGTCCGCCGCCGTCACAATCTGCGATGCATTTGCAAAAGCACAGCCGGCGGCGTTGGGCGAAAATCCGCCCGTCACCACCAGCCCGACGCCTTCATGGCAGCGTTCGGCGTAGAAGTCGGCGAGCCGCCGCAGCCCGGCCGGCGAGTCTTCAAACCCGGTATGCATTGATCCCATGACCACGCGATTGCGCAGGGTCACGAATCCGAGATCGAGGGGCTGCAATAGATGCGTATACAAGACAGGGGGCCTGCTTGCCATCAGTCGCGAAGTCGCGCCTGCGCCTTGCTGGAGGTAAGCTCGCGGAGGGCGTCGGTGGCCACCCAGCGGGCTGCTCGTGCCTGCGGATCGCCGCCGCGCTCGCCGCGGGCGCGCCGGTTGGCCGCGGCGCGAATCTTTTCGGCCCGGGCGATGGCCGCGGCGTGCAGCACGCGGTCGCGCTTGCCAATGTTGCGCAAAGCCCAGTTGACTGCTTTCTTGACGAAATTGCGCTTGTCAAAGGCTCCACGTTGGATAAGCGGCAACAGCCTGATGAAATCCCGGTCCGAGGCTGCTCTGTCGTGCACGGCCAGTCCTGCCATCATGGCGAAGCCAGCGCGCTTCACCCATTCCTCTTCGCGGCCGGCCCACTTCACCGCCTTGGCCCACGCGTGCTTGCTGTGGTCGAAGAGACTGGTGGTGGCCTGGTCGCAGATATCCCAAGAATCGAAATCGCGCGCCCATGCCTCGAATTGCTCGTCAGTGATGGCCGCAGGGTCATCGACGAAGCAGGCCAGCAGGCGCGCCTCGTGGTTGCCGGTGGCCCACAAAGCGAGTGCCAGCGCGTGGTCGGTGCCGAGTCGTTTGGCAATCTTGCGCATTTCAAAGATCGAAACGCCGTAGGCATTTGCGACGTTGATCCCGTAGCGAGCCATGCCGGTTCGATTTTCTTCGCTGCCCATGCAGCGGAGTTCAGCGAGCAGGGCGGTCACGTTCTTGGCATTGACGGCGGTGGATTGCAGTGGACGCGATTTTGAGCGGGCTCTTTCAGTCACAGCGGTGCATGCCTACCACGCTTCTGCCGGTCCAAGCATCGAAAGCAGTCGCCTGGGGAGCCGTCAGTCAAACTGGACTGATCGCTTGGTGAACGCGCCCTCCAGCCAGAAGCCGCTGATGGGGAAGGTGGTCGTGGGCCGTTGCTCGCCGACCGCTCCCGCCGCCACCAGCACCGGCGCGTAGTGTTCCCAGGTCGGCAGGGCGGTTGCCGCGGCCGGGGCGCGGGTCTGGAAATCCAGCAGGGCGTCCACGTCGAAGCGCAAGAGCGCATCCGCAACCCAGGCGTCGAAATCCTTCGCCCAGGCCGGAATACCAGGGCGGAACGCATAGCGCATGTTGTGGGTAAGAAAGCCACTGCCGAACACCAGCACGCCCTCGTCGCGCAAAGGCGCGAAGGCTTGGCCAAGTCTGAAGAGTTCCTGGGCATCGAGCGCGGGCATCGAAACCTGAAGCACGGGAACATCGGCGCCCGGATACATCGCCACCAGCGGGACATACGCACCATGATCCAGCCCGCGTTCGGGATCGTCGGCAACTGCGATTTTCTGTCGGCGCAGAAGATCGCGCACGCGCGCGGCAAGCTCGGGCGCCCCGGGCGCAGGGTACCGGACTTGGTAGTAGCGTTCGGGAAATTGATAGAAATCGTAGACGAGCGGAACTGTCCGGGTGGCGCCCAATGTGGTGGGTCGCGCCTCCCAGTGGGCCGAAATCATCAGGATGCTCTCTGGCCGGGGCATCGCCCTGGCCCAGGCGGCCAGCTCGGCCATCCACACGGGATCATCGAGCAGGATGGGCGCCCCATGCGCCGCGAAGATGACGGGCATCTGTCCGCCCGAGGGTCTGTTGTCGCCGTTCGTCTGCATGGTCATGTTCTCGCGGTTTGTCTGCTCGATCATGGCTTTTCGTCTGCTCTTGCTGGCGCGGGCACGCGCATCACCAGTGTCACCGCAGCGATCAAGGCGAACCCGCCTGAGCCCGCGAAAGCCGCCACGCTGCCCCAGCGATCCCAGATCAAACCAAACGTCGCACTGGCGGCCAGCCCGGCCAGCCCGATCAGGATGTTGTAGGAACCGAAGGCTCGCCCCTTGCCGTTGCCCGCGGCAAGCTCGGCGACCAGCGCCTTTTCCGGGCCCTCGACCAGACCGTGCGAAATTCCGTAGACCGCGGCCAGCGCAATCAGCATCGGGGCGGTTTGCGCGAATCCAACCGCGGACCAAGTGATGGCGTAGATCACCCACCCGAGCGCAAGGGCGTTGCGCTTGCCGTATCGATCGGCCAGCCGGCCGCCGGCCGTGGCCGTGCTCGCCTTGATGGTGTTGAGGCCGAGCCAGAGCAGCGGCGCCAGAATGGGTGAGGCCCCGATGCGAGCGGCCTTGACCAGGATGAAGGCATCGGTGGCGTTGGCGAAAGCAAAGAGCACAATGGGCAAGAGCGCGCGCTTCAGGGCCGGCGGCAGGGCGCGCGATTCGCCGGGGGCGGCGCGGGCCGGCGTCGGTCGGGCCGGCTCGCGCGTGAGCGCAAGCGCCAACATTGCGAACACCCCGGGCACCGCGGCCCAGAAGAACACAATGCGCATCTGCGCCGCGCTGGCGGGCCGGCCGGTTTGCACGCCCAACCACCAAAGCAGAGCAGCGCAGAGCAGGGTCCCGATGGCCGCTCCGGCGTGGTCCATGGCGTGGTGAAATCCGTAGGCCCGCGCCCGTATCGACGGATCCGTCACGGCGGCAATCAGGGCGTCGCGCGGACTTGTGCGGATGCCCTTGCCCACGCGATCGCCCACGCGAACCGCCAGCACATGCCAGGGCGCGATGGCCAGGGCGACCAGCGGACGCACGACCGTCGAAATTCCGTAGCCGACCAGGACCAGGGGCTTGAGTCGCGTTCGCCGATCGGCCGCCAACCCGGTCAGGTACTTGAGGATGTTGGCGACCAGATCAGCCGCCCCTTCAACCAAGCCGATAAAGGCGTTGGATGCCCCGAGGGTGGTCAGAAACGCGGGGAGAAGCGGGAAGATCGCTTCGCTGGAAACGTCGGTGAAGAGACTGACCAAACCTAGACCGATGACGGTCTTCGGCAGAGAAATTCCGCGAGGCTTGGTCGTCATTGTACGAGGTGGCGCGCTTGAATCGCTACTTGCTGCCTCGACGGACCATCAGATCCAGGTCCTCGCGCAGGCTCTGCAGATCCTCTTCGTGCTCGACCTCTTGTTCGAGGATGGTCAGCGCCATGTTGTAGCTGACCATGTCTTTGTCTTTTGTGGCGTCCATCAGCCCCTTGTACGTCGTGATGGCACATTGTTCGCCAGCGATATTTTGGTCCAGCAACACGGCCACATAGGGATCCGCAGGCGGATCGTACTTGCACGGGCTGACCGCGCTCCAGCCCTGGGGCGAAAGCACGGGCGTGCCACCCAATTGGATGATGCGGTTTGAAACCAGGACCGCGTGGCTCAGCTCGTCGGTCGCGTGCTGGGTCAGCTCGGCCGCGACCGCGTCCTTCATCGGACCCTTGAGGAGCTTGGCCCCCAGCCAGTACTGGTAGTAAGCGAGCCACTCGCTCGCGTATGCCTGGTTGAGCAGCCTGAGCAGGTGCTCGACGTCCATTCCGATGATCTCACGTCCTTTGGTTCCCATGGTGTCTCCGCTGGTTCAGTGTGTTTTTCCGTTTACCGGCCGCTCGACAGTATGCGCGCTGGTCAGGCCTTGGGGAAAGGGGGCTGACAAGCATCTGGGCGGTTGGATGCTGCGGGCGGCGCCCCGTCACGGTAGGAACGCGATGCCGGCGGGACATCCGCGGGTCCCGTGGTAAGAAACGGCCCTCTCCTCATCATGTGCCCGAGTCTCGCACGCAGCAGATTGGCGTCCGATGGCGACGTCAACGTTGGCCCATGGTCCGGTGATGATCGAGCGCGCCGCTACGACTCGGCCAGCAACCATCAGTTCTATGCGACGCTGCTGACACGCCTGCTTTCCGGTGCGGGGCCTTTTGCGCAGGGGAGGGGGCTTGACCTGGGGTGTGGCAGCGGCTTTTCGACCGAGGCGCTGGTGCAGGCCTTCCCCGGTGTCGCTTGGCAGGGCGTGGATGTGTCGGCGCCCATGCTCATGCGGGCGGCGAAACGAGCGACGCTGCAGGGGGTTCCGTTGCATCACGCCGCCGCCGAATCGCTGCCCTATGCGGCGGGCTCGTTCGACTTGGTGGTGTCCAATTTTTCGTGGCACTGGTTTGCTCCCGCCGCGGCCGACGAGGCGCTGCGCGTGTTGCGGCCTGGCGGTTGGCTGTTGGTCAGCGCGCCCTTGCGCCAGTTCAGCCATGCGCGGGGAAATCGCTGGCTGGCCCGACGGCTACACGCGCGCCGGCACCGCTTTCACCGTCTGGCCAGCCAAGGCCTGCGCATCGAGCAGATGGCGGACCTGTTGCCCGGAAATCTTCGCACACAGCGCCTCGAATCGGTGGTCATCGAGGAACACTTCCCTGATGCGCGGGCCTTGCTGGAATCACTGGAAAGTCGCGGATCGCTGCACGCCATCTTCGGCGCCGAGGGATGCGAAACCTCCGGGGACTGCCCCGCGGACGGCCTGGCCTTCGAGTGGCACGTGGGATTGCTGCACGCGCAGCTAGCGGAGTGCACGGACTCATGAAACGCATCGTGGTTGCCGGTGGCGGAATCTCCGGCCTGTCGCTCGCCTTTGAATTGGAACGTCTCGGTCTTTCCGTGCTGGTGCTGGAAAGCGAGCGGCGCGCGGGCGGCAAGATCGAGACGGATCGGTGCGATGGCTTTGTTTGCGAGCGCGGACCGGCCAGCTATCTCGACCGGCACAACAGCATCACGCCCTTGGCGCGCAGCCTGGGTATCGAAGACCGCGTGTTGCCGGCGCGTGACGCTGGCGAGCGCCGGCTGGTGGTGGCGAACGGCCGTCTACACGACACGCCCCTGGATGCGGCGGCGTTGATTCGATCGCGGCTCTTGCCGTTTTCGGCCAAGCTCCGCATGCTGGCGGATTTGCTGCTGCCGCGTGGGCCGTCGGCGCGCGGCCAGGATGAATCCGTCACGGCCTTCGCGACCCGACGCCTGGGCGGGTTGGCGGGCGAGCGCCTCTTGCAGCCGCTGGTGTCGGGCCTGTACGCAGGCGATCCCGATGTGGTGAGCTTGCCGGCTGCATTTCCCTTGATGGCATCGCTCGAACGCGGGCATCGCAGCCTGGTGCTCGGCCTGCGCGCCGATCTCAAGCAGCAACGGGCACGGCGGCGGGCGGACAGCGCTGCGCCTCGGCTTTCCTCGTTCGTGACTGGCCTCGACGAGTTGACCGCGGCCTTGGCCAGCAGATTGGGCGACCGGCTTCGGCTGGGCGTGCGCGCAGTGCAGGTCGAGCGCGTGGCCAGCGGTTTTCGCCTGACCCTCGACGAGAATGGACGCAGCAGCACGCTTGATGCCGACGCGTTGGTGTTGGCCATTCCCGCGCATCAAGCCTGCACTGTAATCCAGCCGCTGGATTCCGAGTTGTCCGAGATCCTTACGCGCATTCCCTATGTCGCGGTTGAACTCGTGCACCTGGGATATTCACTCTCGGCGCTGTCGCGACCCGTGGATGCCTACGGATTCTTCGTGCCCGCATCGGAACGTCTGAAGATTGTGGGCGCCATCTTTGCCTCGGCGATATTCCCGAATCGCGCGCCCGCCGGACTTTCGTTGATTTCGGTGCGCACCGGTGGCGCCCGCCATCCCGAAACGGCCAAACTGTCCGATGCCGCTTTGACCGCCCTGGCGCACGCCGATCTTCAGGGACTGCTGGGCCTGAGTGCGCCGCCAGGCTTCGCGCACATTGTCCGTCATGAACGCGCGTTGCCCCAGTACACGCTCGGGCATATGGACCGCGTGGCAGCGTTGGGGGCAGGGGAAAAGCGCCACCCCGGTTTGTATTTCCACGGCAACGCCTACCACAACGCCGGTGTGCCTGAACTGGTCAGTCGATCGGGCAAGCTGGCGCGACGGCTGGCCGAGGAGCTTGCGCAATGAGGGAAATTCTCGAGGCCGCTCTTTTGCGTGAGTTGCTCAGTACCTGGCGCGAGATCAGCGGCAACCATTTTCGCGGCCGACTGCGGCCTCCCGTGTTCGCCTTGCACGACGCGGGCGTGCGCCTGGGATTCTGGGACCGCCGCAGCCGCACCCTCTCGCTGGCGCGGTCACTGGTGTATGACCAGCCCTGGGGTGTGGTGCGCGAGGTGCTCAAACACGAAATCGCGCACCAGTTTGTCGACGAGGTCATGGGCATCGACGACGAGAGCGCGCACGGCCCCGCGTTCGAGAATTTGTGTCGGCAGCACGGCTTTGATCCCTCGGCGCGCGGGCTGCCCCAGGCGGCAGGCGGCGAGGGCAATCCCGTGTTGCGCCGGATCGCGCGGCTGCTGGCCCTGGCCGAAAGTCCCAATTTGCACGAGGCCGAGGCCGCGATGAAGACCGCGCAGCGGCTGATGCTCAAGCACAACATCGAAGAAACCGTGACCCGGGCCCATGAGGGCTTCGCCTTCCGGCACCTGGGCAAGCCCAGCGGCCGCATCGAGGCCGCCGAGCATGTGCTGGCCGGCCTCTTGTCGCGCCACTTCTTCGTCGAGGTGATCTGGGTGCCGTACTACGTGGCGAGCGAGGGTCGGCGCGGCCGTGTGCTGGAAGTCTGCGGCAGCTTGTCCAATCTGGAAGTGGCGGCATACGTGCACGGCTTTCTGCTGGAGACAGCGGAGCGCCTGTGGCGCGAACACAAGCGACGCCACAGCATCGCCAGCAACCGCGAGCGCCGGCGTTTCATGACTGGCGTGATGATGGGCTTCGACGAGAAGCTGAAGGCAGGTGTCGCCGAGAGCCGGCGCGAGGGTCTGATCTGGGTGGGCGATCCTGCCCTGGCCGGCTTCCTTCGCCAGCGCTATCCCCGCACCACCCGCGGCTCAGGCATTGGCCTGTACCAAACCGAGGCCTACGAACACGGCCGCAAGGCCGGACGCGAGATCGTGTTGCACCGACCAGTGCACGGAAGGAGCGAAAGGGGCCGCCTGCTGGGACCGGTGCGGTGAGCAGCCATCAGGGCGGCGTCGATTCATGCGACGGCCTAGTCGCCAGATCGGCCACCAGATAGGGGCGCCCTAGCAGCAGCACCGCACCGGCCAGGGCGAGCAGCAGGCCGGTGAGGAGTACAGGAATACGCAGTCCGAGCGAGTCGGAGACGAGGCCAATGAGAAAGGGCGAAAGGGCGTCGCCGAGCAAATGAATTGTGGTTGTGTGCAGTCCGATTCCGCGTGAACGCAGGTCGGGCGGCAGCACGTTCACCATGGCGGCGTTGAGCGGTCCCAGGTTGACGAAAGACAGCAGCAGGGTGACGAACATGGCCGGCCAGAAGACGCCGGGCGAGGGCGACAGGATGGCCAACAGGGTGGAGGGAACCGAGGCGATGAGTGCCCAGCCCGAGAAACTGAAGTGCGCGCCGGGAAAGCGACGGGCCAGCCTGTCACCCACCTGACCGCCGAGGATGGTTCCGACGAATCCCGCCACCAGCAACAGCGCCCCGAAGATCGTGCCTGCCGCGCCCACGCCCAGGCCGCGCTCGCGCACGAAGTAGGTGGGCATCCAGGTGCCAAGCCCGCCCATGGCAAAGGTGTAGATGGTCTGCCCGGCCATGTTGAAGAAGAAGCTGGGTCGTTTGCCCAGCGCCTGCATGGTCTCGCGCAGGGATTTGCTTGCTGGCGACGCTTGGTCAAAGCGTCCGCGCGGCGGCTCGCGCAGAAAGAGCAGGGCGCAGGCCAGCGCCAGACCAGGCCCGCCCGCGACGAAGAACGCGGGTCGCCAGCCGAAGTGTGCCCCGATCTGACCACCGAGCCCATAGCCAAGCGCGATTCCCACCGGCATCGCCGCATAGAAGATCGAAAGCGCGCGGCCCCGCCGGGCGGGCGGATAGTGGTCCGACAGCAACGACGGGGTCACCACGGTGTAGCTGGCCTCGCCGATCCCGACCACGGCGCGCGCCAAGGCCAGCCAGGCGAAGCTGACCGCCAAGCCCGAAGTGAAGGTGGCCAGGCTCCACACCGCCACGCCCGCGGCAGCGACGTGCAAGCGCTTGGCCCTGTCGCCCAGCCAGCCCGACAGCGGACTGGCCAGCGCGTACACCAATATGAACACGGTCTGCAGCGATCCGGCCTGCGCGTCCGAGAGGTGCAGGCTGGCGATGATGAGGGGCAAGAGCGGCGCGGTGATGAACCGGTCGAGGTAGTTGAACGCGTTTATCCCGGTGAGCACCGCCAGGGTGCTGGCCGGACGCTGCGCGAGGCTGCTGCGGATTCCCGTGGTCACAATGCATGGGTACCACGAAAGCCCATCTCGCGGTAAAGTGGCGCGCATGAGCACACTCAAGGAAATCCTGGGCCCACCCGCAACCCGCAAGCAGGTGGTGGTTGATTGCGAAAAGATCATCGACGAGGAGGTCGCCGCCAAGGGCCTGATGGGCATGCCCATCAAACTCGCCTACGGCGCGGTCAAGGCGGTCAAGCCGGGGTTCATCCCGGAAGTCATCGACGGTTTGCTCGACGATTTCGCCGATCGGCTGGACCCGATGTACCAGGCCGCGCTGGCCAAGAACGAGCCGGTGCCGGCCTACATGAATGCGCGTGCTGGCGAGGCGGCCGAGGCGCTGCTGGGCATCACCGACCAGCGCGCCCAGCGCGCCAAGAACCACATCGTCAGGAGCGCCTACGAGAAGCTGCGCCCCATGGCCAAGAAGCACACCGAGGCGGCCATCCCGCGCGTGAGCCGCATGGTGGCGAAGTACGCCAGCGCCGCGCCTGCGCCAGCGAAGTAGAACGCCGAGGGCTGTCCGGTCGCCCTCGGAGGTGTTCGTCGTCGTTCCGGGCCGCCTGCGCGCCTTGCACAGGCTACACTCGGGCATCCGTGTCATCCCTGAACATTGTCCTTGTCGAGCCGGAGATTCACTGGAACACCGGCAATATCGGTCGCACCTCGCTGGCCGTGGGCGCGACGTTGCACCTGGTCGAGCCGCTGGGATTCACCCTGGAGGATCGCCACCTCCGACGGGCCGGGCTTGACTACTGGCCCCGGGTGCGCCTGCGCGTGTGGCCTGGCTGGCCCGCCATCGAGGCCGAGCTGCCGCGGCTGGGTTCGCCCTTCTTCTTCACGGCGTCGGCCGAGCGCACACTGTGGGAGGTTGAGTTCCCCGAGGATGTGGCTGTGGTCTTCGGCCGCGAGAGCGTCGGCCTGGCGCCCGAGATATTGGCCCGCTACGCCGAGCGAACCGTCCGCATCCCCATGGTGGATCCGGGACTGCGATCGCTGAACATCTCGACCGCTGCCGGTGTCGTGGTCTACGAGGTCATGAGACAGCGGGCGATGCGCGCGGTGAAATGATGGACACCGGGGCCGAAAGATTGCGCGGTTTCGGCCGATGAACAACAAAGTGCTGCGCCTCGGCCGTTTTCAAACAGAAGCCCTGCTGGGCGAGGGCGGAGCCACAGAAACCTACCGGGCGCGACTGGCCGACGCGAAGTCCGGGGCTGACGAGCGACAGTTCGTTGTAACATTGTTACGAAACGTGCGCGGGCACCCGGATGCCGGGTTGGTGGGGCGCTTTGTCGAGGCGGCACGCCGGCTCGCCGCGCTGGACCAGCCAGGGATGGTGCGCGTGGTCGAGCTGTGCGAGGGGCCGGGCCAGATCTATGCGGCGTGCGAATTCAAGGCCGGCGTGAATCTGTCCCAGCTGCGCAATCAGGCGGCGCCCAGCGGATTCATGGAACCGCGTCTCGTCGGCCTGCTGGCGCGGAAGCTGGCTGAACGCCTGGCTCCCCTGCACGCGCGCGCGCAAGCCCCGCGGGTTCACGGCGGGCTGAATCCGGGCAATGTGCTGGTGTCGCCCGAGGGTGACGTCTTTCTGCTCAATTGCGGTTTGGCGGAGGCGATACGGCCGCGGGGCGACGCCTTTGTCAGCCGTTGGCTCTTCGCCGCGCCCGAACAGCTTTCGGCGGCTGCGGCACTGCCCGTGTCGGACCTGTATTCGATCGGCGCCCTGATCTTCTTCCTCTTCACCGGCAGTCCGCCCTTTGTCGCCGATACGCTTGATGCACTCAGGGAAAAAATTGCGGCTGGCGTGCCCGCATTGCCGGAGATGCCGGCCTGGCTCTATTCGGTGATGGCCCGATTGTTGTCATCAGAGGCGGCCCTACGGCCAAAGTCGGCGGCCGATGTGGCGCGCCAGATCTCGGCCGCCATGTTCTTGGCCGAGGCCGGCCCACTGGCCACGTACGTTCCCGCGGTCGAACCAGAGCCCACCCCGTCGGCTTCCGCGCAGGCGGCGGGCGTTGATCGCGCGCAGGCATCACCGGCCGCAGGTTCAGATCTCGACGCAGGGTTTGCCCGGGACGAGGACCAAAGACCCGCGTCGCCCTTCTCGTTCGACGAGGGTATGACCGAGGACGATCAGTTTCGCGCCGCGGCCCGCGCCGCTCAGGCTGCAGCGCCGCTGGGCGAGCCCATCGTGCCTTTCGCGCTGGAAACCGCGCCGCCGGACGATGCCAGCGCAGGCGAGGCGACCGAATCGGGTGAACGCTCTCTTTCCGGCATTTCGGCCGATGATCCGGACGTCGGCGTGGTGTACGACGACGACGATGACGTGCAGGAGGATGTCGAGGTCGGGGCCGACGGGAAGGTCAAGCGTCGCCGCCGCCGGCGCCTGCGGATTCCGGTTTGGTATCGGAGCCCCCTGGCGCGCAAGATGTCGCGTCTGGCGTTGGTGCCCCTCGTCTGTCTGTTGATTGTCGTGGCGGTGGCCGGCGTCCTTTTCTATCGGGAGTGGGCCACGACCCGGGCCGCGAGCAACGAGCGCAACGCGCTTCTGGTGGCCGAGGCTGCCCGACGCGCGGCCGTTCTGCGGCCGCCCAAGCCGTCGGACTCGGTGCATTTGCCTGCGGGGCAGCTTGTGCTGAAGACCACGCCGGGCGGTGCCACGGTTTGGCTCGACGGTGTGCAAAAGCAGAAGACTCCCCTCACCCTGGTCACCGCACCGGGATCCCATCGCCTGGTCGTGACCCTACCGGGTTTTCGTATGTTGCGAGATGCAGTCGACACCACCACGGGCTTGCTGTGGGCGCGCGAAATGTTTCCTGCGCCTCGCCTCGACGGGGGACGCGTGCCGCTGGATGTGACCTGCACGACAGAAGGCGCGTATCCGGTCTTTGTCGACGGCAGGGATTCGGGCGAGCTGTGTCCAGCGAGCGATTTGCGAATCGAGCCGGGCCGCCATTCCATCGGGGTCTTCGTCATTCCGCAGAACCGCATCTGGGCCTTCGACCGCGAGGTCCAGCTGAACCACCCGCATCGTATTCAATTCAACTACTGAGAAGATCTGCCAAGCGACCTATCGGGTCGGCCCTGCGTCGCTGGCTGCCGGGGCGGCGACGGAGGTCTGTGTGAGGGTCGCCTGCGGGTGTGAAGGTCGATGCACGAAGAATGGGCGCGCCGCGATCCAGCCCACCACGGCCGTGGCAGTGACCACCGCGATCGTCTTCCACCACAAAGTGCCGTCGTGTAGGCCGGTGACCAGGGCGGTCGACGATGGCGCCCGAAGACCGGCCAGGCTGCTTGAGATGGTGCGCGCTTCTTCCAGGGCGGCGAGCAGGAGCTTCTTGAGATCGTCCGCCGAAGACGGGCGTCGGGTTGCGTCCCGATCCAGGCACAGCATGATCAAGGATTCGAGATTGTCGGGCAGATCGGAACGATAGCGGCCGAGCGGGGTGGGGTCCTCGGTCAGCTTGCGCTGCCACACATTCTGCACGTTGCTGCCCTCGATGGGGCAATGCCCGCCACTCAGCATGAAATACAGCAACCCGCCCACGGCGTAGATGTCAGCGCGGAAATCGACCACACCGCCGCCGCCGATTTGTTCAGGCGCCATGAACCGGGGCGTGCCCACCGCAGCGTCAGGCACGGTCAGGGTCGGGCCAGCCTCGTCGCGTAGAAACTTTGCGACCCCGAAGTCCAAGACCTTGACCAGATCACCCTGCTCGTCGGACGGGCGCACCAACATCACGTTGGACGGTTTGAGGTCGCGGTGAATGATGCCGGCCCGGTGCGCCGCCTCAAGCGCCCGGCACACTTGCACCGCGACCAGCAGCGTTCGTTCCATCGCCATCGCCCCGTCGCGCTTGACCAGGGCTTCCAGATCGACGCCGTCGACAAACTCCATGACGAAGAAGAAATCGCCATCATCTGTCGTTCCACAGTCGGTCACATCCACCACGTTGGGATGGCCAATCTGGGAC
>Ga0265330_10001359_pt1 | contig 14267 bp, 13 predicted proteins | sample 41919metaG_FD_202083 | JGI IMG/M metagenome (GOLD analysis project Ga0265330, IMG submission 202083) | Rhizosphere microbial communities from Carex aquatilis grown in University of Washington, Seatle, WA, United States - 4-19-19 metaG | ecosystem: Host-associated > Plants > Roots > Rhizosphere... | reverse complement strand
AGAGAGGCGTCGATATCGTAATGGGAGAGCGGGTACGGCCGCGCGCGATCCAGCACGAGAACCGCGTCGGGACATGATTCCTTGAATGTCGGCCACAAGCCGTCGCCCGGAGCCACGTAGTCATGGTTGCCGGGGAGAACCGCAACGAGCCGTCCCGCGAATCCTTCCAGAATGGCCCCCGCGCGCTGAATGTCGCGGCGCGCGACACCGACGCGCTCGAACAGATCTCCGGCAATGACAAGGGCTTCACAAGCTTCGGTGTTTGCGATGGCGACAATCCGCTCAAGGCAGGCGAATCGAGCCTCCGAAAGGGTTGACTGGATGGTCGGATAGCCGGCGAACTTCATGCCCAGGTGAAGATCGGAGGTCAAAAGGATACGCATCGCCCCTTGAGTATAGGGGATGGACACGGGGGAGTAAAGTTAGGAGAGGGAAACAATGCCGCGGCTTTTGCGAGCCGCGGCGCAATGAGTGAGGGTACGACTACTGAGGCGTGGGCGTAGCGGCTGCTTGCGCCTTGGCAAGCTCGTCCTTGGTGGCGTCGCGGATTTTCACGACCTCAATGGCGAATGTGAGATCCTTTCCCGCGAGGGGATGATTGAAGTCCACCGATACAGTCTTGTCGGCAATGGCGGAAATCGTCACGACCATGGTTCCCGTTTGCGTCTGCACCTGGTACTGCTGCCCGACGGTAAGGGTCAAATCCTTGGGAAACTTGTCCTTGGGAACTTCCTGAACCCTGCTCTTGTCATACTCTCCATAGGCATCGGCGGCGAGAACCTTGAAGGTCTTCTTGTCTCCCACTTTCAGGCCCATGAGGGCTTTTTCGAAGGCCGGCATCATCGTGTGGCCGCCCACCAGAAACTCCAGCGGCTTGCCCGTCTGGTTCTGGTCGAAAACGCTGCCGTCCGACAAAGTCCCCTTGTAATTGACCTGCACGAACTTCTTGTCCGCCACGGTTACCGGTGTGCACCCGATGACGGCCAGAAGAAGGAGGAGCAGGGGCACGGCTCCCATGAATACCCTTTTCATCGATTCTCCTTTGAGAGAGTAAAGTCCGTAGAGCATAGTACCGTTTCATCGATCGCGCAAGTGTACGCGTTCCACTTCCCCCGCACGGCATTGGCGCGCTACATTGCATGCAACGCATGCCGGTGCCGAAAGATAAACTCACCGCGGTCTCTCCTCTCCTCCGTGATCATCGGCTCTTTCACCACAATCCGACTTTCGGCAATCCTGACTGGGAATCGGCGCAATCCAGGATTCTGATCATGAGGCTTTCCCCATTCGTGGATGTCGAGCGCTCCACGCCGCATCTCTTTCTGGCGCGGGAGGTGAGAACCGCCTTGCCTGACGCGTTCATCGACATGGCCTTCCTCCCCCCGGCCCACGATGCACGAATCCTTCTCGATGCCGGGCTGCCGCTGATCATCGGCACCCAGGCGGGTGGAGTTTTCGCGGATTTCGATCTGATTCTCGCTTCCAACTCGTGGCTTCTCGAGCAGGTGAACCTGCCCTACCTCCTCTTCCATTCCGACGTGCCCCTCTGGGCGAGCGAGCGCGGCCCCCAGTGGCCGGCGCTGATCCTCGGCGGCTCCAACGCTTCCGCGGCTCATGCTCTGGTGAACCCGGCGGGGGATTGTATCGCCGATGCGATCTTCTTCGGCGAAGGGGAAGGCAGCGTCGCACGCGTAGCCCGCCTTTTCACCGACTCCGCGGGGAAGCCGAAACGCGAGCGGATCGAAATGATCGCCGATGTCGTGGGTGGGGTCTGGCCGTCAGGCAGTTGGGATCGCACGGTGGAGAAGGCCCGGGCGGCGAAGGACGCCGCCACCCCCGCGTGGGCCGCCATGCCGCTTCTGCCCGGCGACGAGGCAGGCACAGCGCGTCTTGCGATAACGCAGGGTTGTCCTTGCCTGTGCTCGTTCTGCTTCGAAGGCTTCGACCGCGCGCCATTCCGCCAGTCATCGAGCGAGGAAATCCTGCAGTCGGCCCGAGACTTGAAGCGCGCCACCGGTGCCGACACGGTGGAGATAGAGAGCTTCAACTTCAACACCCATACGGAGCTCGCCGCCGTGCTGGCGGGTCTGCACCGCCTCTACCACAGGGTGAACATGATGAGCCAGCGCGTGGACATCCTCGCGCAGACGCCCGGACTCCTCGACCTTGAGATCGCCGCGGACAAGCACAGCTTCACGCTGGGCGTCGAGGGGGTAAGCGAGAATCTTCGCCGCTTCCTCCACAAGAGTCTGGTCGAGCGGGACATCCGCCGCGTGCTGGAGGCCTTGCACGCGCGCAAGACCCGGGAGATAAAACTCTTCTACTTGCTCACCGGGCGGGAGGCTGCCGCGGACTTCGAGGAGTTTACCCGCTTCCTGAAATGGCTGAAATCCGTGCGCGAGCGATCGGCCGCGAGCCCGCGCGTGGTCTTCAGCTTCGGATTTCTGGTACGGATGCCCCTGACACCCCTCCGCTACGATCCACCCATCCTGAGCGAGCAGGGGTGGCGCGTGCCTGCCGGCACGGCGAAATCGCTCTGTGAGACACACGGATTCGAATATCGCCTCGCCCTTTCCTGGCCCGAATACGCGGCAACGCAGGTGCTCGCGGCCGGCGGCCACGAGCTGTCGGCGCTCTTGACCTCCCTCGCGCGGGAGGGAGCCGTCGAGGAAAGGGGACTCACGCCGGAAGCGCGTCGCCTCGTGGAAGGATGGATCTCCGCGCACGGAGCGTCCCTTACGCCGGAAATTGCATCCGAACACGTGTTCGCATTCCCATTCCTGAACGGCGAGGCCACACGGGGATATCTCTCCGGCCGCTATCGCGAGGCCATGGCCGCGCGGGATTCCGGCTATTGCAGACGCGGCGCTACCGGCAGCGAGGCGTGCGAGGATTGCCCCGGGTGTACGCGCCTGCCCGCCCGCCGCTCGCGCGAGGCGGCCGGCCTCGGGGAGGAGGCGCGTGCCATGGAGCGCATCATGGAGCGCAAGCGCCAGTTGAAGCCGCTCGTGGCCCGCGCGCATATCCCGCGCGAGGCGGCGGGAATGGGCGAACGATGGGCGGAGGCTTTCCTCATGCGGCAGTTTCTGCAGTGTCATCCCGCGGAGCTGGAAAACGTACTGGCCGTTCACGAGTCTGTCGTGGAAAGCTCGGGCATTTTCGGCCGTGAGACGCCATGGTACGGCCAGACGCGCGTCGCCCTCACCGCCTGGGATCAGCAGACATTGGAGCGAGACATTGCGGATGGCGAAGGCCCCTTCTCGCCAGCACGGCACACGCCGCACGAAACGAAAGAGCTCATTACCGCGCGCATTCGGCTGACGCTGCCGGTCTTGTTCTTCCCGGATCCCGCGAACAGGCTCGCCGCGTTTTTGCGCGATGCGCACGCACCGGTGACCATTCGCCGCGCTATGGACGGCACGCATTTCGTGATCCCGGAGAAGTCACGGAAGAAACACATGCTCCTGGACGGCCTCTGCACGAGCGGCCCCGAGGAGTGTGTCATGGAGCTGACACTCGGCTCGCATCCGTTCCTTGGCGCGTGGCTTGCCTCTTTTGCCGACCCGCTGTCCGCGCGACGCGCCGAGATCGAAGTGCTGGAGCTCGCTGAAGGGCCTATTTCTCCGCCGCCGCGGGCCAACTCTTCTCCATGTTCTGGAGGATCGTCTCGTAGGGGTACGCGCCAATGAGCTTCATGCGCGGCTCCCCTTTCCAAAAGAGCATGATGGTGGGAATCCCTTGCACCTCGTAGGCTTGCGCGACAAGCGGTTTGCGGTCCACGTTGACCTTGACGGTCAGCACGCGTCCGCTGTATTCGTGCGCGATGCGCTCGATGGACGGTGAGACGATGCGGCAGGGACCGCACCACTCGGCCCAGAAATCCACCAGGACCGGCATATCGGAAACGCGGACGAGCTCGAAAAATGAGGCGGGGAGCCCTGCCGCGCGTTGGACATTCATCACGTCAATGATACTCACGCTGCACCGTCCATGCAAATCGCTGGGCGAGCCGGGCGCTTGCCTTTGAGGTTTGCTCGTGGCTACAATCACCCCCATGTCGGTAACGCCACACATACCCGACCGTCCGGAAGCGCTTGCGCTCTTGCGGCGGTTCAACCAGACCGAAGGCCTCATCATGCACGCCCTGTCCGTCGAAGCGGTCATGCGCCACTTCGCTCGTAAATACGGCGAAGAGGAAGAGAAGTGGGGGATCATCGGTCTTGTCCACGACATCGATTATGAGCAGTTCCCCGAGCAGCACTGCCACAAATGCGTGGAGATCTTGACGGAGGCGGGGTTCCCCGAGGAATACATCCACGCCGTGGTGAGCCATGGATGGGCGATCTGCTCGGAGGTCGAGCCGACGCACCGCATGGAGAAGGTGCTCTATGCCATCGACGAGCTCACCGGCCTCATAAAGGCCTCCGCCCTCATGAGGCCCTCGCGGAGCGTTCTGGACATCGAGGCCTCGTCGGTGAAGAAAAAATGGAAGGATGCCAAGTTCGCCGCGGGCGTGCGTCGCGACGTGATCGAGAAGGGCGCCGCGATGATGGGTGTAGAGATCGGAGATCTCATCGCGGAGACCATCCTCGGCATGCGTCCCGTTGCCAAGGAGATCGGTCTGGCGGGAAACATCGCGTAAGGGCGGAGCGGACCAGAATCACCTCTCTGATCGCGCCGCGGTCCCTTGCCTGATCTTGAAAAATGCATCCGCCTCCGCTCGGGACGGTATTCCCGCCTGACCGCCGGCGTGAGTGGCTTTCATCGCTGCAACGCAGGCGGCGAATCGTATCCTTTCCGCCGCGGATCGATTCTCACTCAGGCCCGAGGCATAGACGCCATGAAAGACGTCGCCGCAGCCGTTGGTATCCACGACGTCCACGGAGAAAGCAGGTTGGTGGAAAAATCTTCCCGGCTCCTCCTGGGTGCGATACCACGATCCCCGTTCGCCTTGGGTGATCACCACGGCCTTGCGACCCGGCGACCAGAGGACATCGACGATCTCTGAGGGCTCACGGGCTCCGCTGATGGCGTGCGCGAAATCGAACGGCAGGATCAGATGATCGGCCAGGGAGAGAATCTCACCAAAGAGCCCCGCCTCGTCCTCGTGCTCGAAATCCGCCACCACCGGGATACCTGCCGCGTGAGCGACACGAGCCGCCCGGATCATGCCGGTAAGACCGGTATGATCCACGAGAAGCACTCGGGAGTCGCGGATCACGTCCTCCGACGGCGCCGTGGCCGATGCACCGATGACATTCTGCGCGCTGTAGAGGATCGTGCGCGTCCGCGCGCTCGTGTCCACGAGAATCGTCGAATGGAACGGCCGCGCTCCCTCCACCGCAACGAGAGAGTCCACCGAAATCCCTTCCGCGATGAATCCATCGATGATGAACCGTGAAAGCTCGTCCTCGCCCAGCGTGCCGGCGTAGGCGCAGGATCGCCCCATGCGGCGGGCCGCAACGAGTGCGGTCCCCGAGAGCCCCCCCGCGTGGCGTTCGCATTTCTGGATTTCCATTTTCGAATCCGGTCGCGGAAACTTTTCCAAGAACAGAAGATCATCTACGGCAACCGCGCCGAGCCCCAGCACATCGATGCCCGGCATCGTCGCCTACTTCCGCGCGCGTGCGGTCTTTGCACCCCGCGTGGCGACATTCGTGGCGCGCGCCGAGCGCGCCGCCTCCTGCCGCGTCTTGGCCGCGCTGCTTGCCTGGCTCACGGCAGGCTCGATGCCCAGAAGCGCGTGCGGAGTATCGAAGAACAGCTGCCGCGCAATCGCCACGGCGCCGCTCTTGTCGTACTGGCCGCGCAGGACTCTGTCGGCAAGCGCCGCGGCAAGCATTTTGCGCACGAGCATCGCCTTGGCATAGCTCCACTCCATCGTGTAAGCATCCGAGAAGAATCCCACCCAGCGGGAGGTGGACACCATGTCGAGCCGCTCGTCGATGACCCGTTCAATGAACGTAGGGAAAAAATTGTGCCACCAGAATCCGGCGAGAGAGAAATTGGGGAGCTCTCGGGCCAATGTGCAGAGGGTCTGGTTGGCGTGCATGCTGGAGAGGAAGCACTGGAATTTGATGCCGGGATGGCGAGCGATCATTTCCGCAAGAGACCCCATGGTGGATTGTGAGAGCCGGCTTGCCGTCTCCGCCGGTAACGGCTCGGCACCCAGGGAGAATTGGAACACGATCTGACTCTTGCGTTGCTCCCAGCGCTTGAAAAACTCTTCCATGATGTAGGAGGCATAGATGTCCCGCTCATCCTTTCCGGCCCGTCCGCGCCGCCGCAAGGCCGCGGCCATGGCGTGATCGTCAACGACCCGGAAATCGATGTCGGTGGAGATGTGCTGCGCGGTGCTCAGCACGGCGGAAGGAATGGCGTCGACGTAGGCGTCCAGCGCCGCATGAACATCGGCGAGTGTTCGAATCCTTTTTGAAGGTATAAGGCGGGATTCACGCGGACCTACGGGCGACGGAGCTGCCGGAGTGCCTTCCGACCACGTTTTTTCCAATTCCCAGATCGCCGTGTCGTACTCCGCCCATTTCGCCCTGCCGAAAAAGCCCCACTCCAGCGAGTATTGGAGCATGGGATCCGCCCGACCATCGTGGCGGCGCCACAGCTCCGTGCAGCTGCGCGCAATGCCCGCCTTGGCCTGGATCTCCCGCGCCCGGGGGATCTCCGTGGACCGCTCGCGGATGAGCCCGTCGAGCTTTCTCCAGTTTGCCGCCGTGATCGGCTGATGCCATCCATAGATGTCCGCCAAGAGGATCCTCAAACCCCATGACATGCCTGTATTGGCGATAGCCGGCAGATACGGCAGCGCGCGTTCAATGCGCGCCCGCGCCTCCTCATCGGACGGATCCTCGGACAATCTTTCGCGATCGGGACACCCCGCCGAGACAAGATCGCTTACCACCATGTGATACAGCATGAGATCATGCAGGCCTCGGGCGGTGAGATGCGTCGCGTCCAGATGCGTGTGCGCGTCGAGCATTGGAACCGACGCCAAGGATTTTTCGATGTCCAGACGGAGGGTTGTTGAGTCCATGGACCATTGTGAGGCTAATTCCGGGAGGGGTCAAGGCGGGCGAGCTTGAACAGGCCTCCCCACACCGATACCATCCCCTCTGGCAGAGAAAGGCGGAACAGATGCGCATCGCCGTCGGAAGCGACAGTGTTCAGCATATCGGTGAGGTGGTGGTGAACCATCTCAAGAGCAAAGGCATCGAGGTGGTGCTCTGCGGCGCCCTCAAAGGCGAGACGGCGGATTATGTCGACTCGGGACGCGCCGTGGCCGAGAAGGTCGCCGCGAAGGAGTGCGATTTCGGCATTCTCCTGTGCAATACGGGTACCGGCGCCTCCATCGTGGCGAACAAGGTGCCCGGCGTCCGGGCAGCGCTTTGTGTCGACACCTACGGGGCACGAATATCCAAGCTCGCCAACAACGCGAACGTCCTCGTCCTGTCAATGCGCCTGTGCGGCGACATGCTGGCCCCTGAGATCATCGACGAGTGGCTCGCCACCGCTCCATCCACGGAACCGCGACGCATGGCATTCCACAAGAAAGTGGACGAGCTGGACGCTCACTACCGCAGTCGCGCGGAGGACTCCGCGAAATGAAGATAACTTGCGCCTGGATGTACGCCATTGGTCGCTACGGATTCCCACCCGCGACGGCGGACATCTACAAGGCCGTACGCGAGATGCGGGGCATGGGCTTCACCTACGGAGAGCTCGAAGGGATCGGCTATGAGAATCTCACGCAGGTCATCGCCGAAAAAAAGGAAATTCGCCAGGCCTACCGCGACGCGGGGGTAAAGATCTCGAACTTCGCCGTGCTCCTTTCGGACGTCATCAGCATGGATCCCACGGTAAAAGCCAGGGCATTGGATTACTTCAAGCGCGGAGCCGAAGCGGCCGCCTTCTTCGAGAGCGAATTCCTGTGGATCGACAGCTACTTTCCGCCCCTCGAGCTGCTCACCGGCGTGCTCCCTACAAAGGACCTGGTCTACGGCCAGAGCATGCGGGTGCGCATTCCCGAAGGCTTCTCCTGGGAGGCATTCTGGAGCTCGTTTGTCGACACCATCGGCGAATGCACCCGTATCGCGCGAGCCTGTGGGCTGCCGCTGCTCGTGGAGCCGCGCGTCGGCGAGACGGTGAGCAACTCGGACGCCCTCCTGCGGCTCTGGGACGCCGTTCATGACGAAAACCTCGGCTTCATCCTCGACGTCGCCCACCAGCACGCACAAAAGGAGATGATCCCCCTGGCCATCGAGAAGCTCGGACGCCACATGAAGTATGTCCACGTCGCGGACAACGACTCGCGTGACAATCGCCATCTTCCGCCGGGCGAAGGGAATGTCGATTGGGACGAGATATTCGCTCTCCTCGCGCGGCGCGGTTTCGACGGATTCTTCGCCATCGACCTTGAAAAAATGCCGAATCTCACCGACGCGTTCGATCGAACGCGCATGTTCCTCGAGCGCCAAGCGCTCGCTCATCACCTGTAGGAGGTACATCAGTGGACAAACTCGCGTTACACGGCGGACAAAAGACAAAGACAACACCATTCGGCACCGGCCGTCGCTTCGGTGAAGAGGAAAAGAAGCAGGTTCTCGAGGCGCTGGACAGCGACGTGCTGTTCTACGTCTTCGGAACCAAGGTGAAGCAGATGGAGTCGATGATGAAGAGCATGTACGGCATGAAATACGCCAGCGGCTGCTCATCGGGAACCGCGGCCGTGCACATCGCCCTCGGTGCCCTCGCCATCGAGCCGGGCCGGGAAATCATCACCTCCTCGATCACGGACATGGGCACGCTCACGGGCGTTCTCTACCAGCTGCTCGTGCCCCGATTTGCCGACATCGATCCGGCCACGTACAACATGGACCCGAAAAGCGTCGAGAAGCTCGTCAACAAAAAGACCGGCGCCATCCTCGTGGTGCATCACGCGGGCCTGCCGGCGGACATCGAGGCGTTCGTCGCCCTTGGCAAGCGCCACGGCATCCCCGTGATCGAGGACTGCGCGCAGGCGCACCTCACGCATTGGAAGGGAAAGCCGTTAGGAACCTTCGGCGATATCTCCACATTCAGCTTCAATCATTTCAAGCACATCACGACCGGCTCCGGCGGCGTGGTGCTCACCAATCGCGACGACATCGAGGAGCGGGCGCGCCTGTTCATCGACAAGTGCTACTTCCGTGACGGGCGCAAGCGCAACCCGTATTTCCTGGCACCGAATTACCAGATGACGGAGTTGCAGGGAGCGGTAGCCATAGCACAGCTCGGCAAAGTGGAGAGTATCGTGAAGAGGCGTATCGCCTTGGGCGCACGCCTGATTGCCGGTTTGAAGCAGGTCCCCGGCATCATCCCTCAGGCCGTGCCTGAAGGAGCCGAGCACACATTCTTCCTGTTCGTCGCACGAGTGGATCCGAAGATCATTCGGGCGCCCGTCGCGGATTTCTGCGCGGCCCTGGCAGCCGAAGGGATCCCCTGCGAGCCCTCAAAGATCACCGGGGGCATGCCGGTCTACCTCTACGACATCTTCCAGAACCTGAGCGCGTTTCCGAAGAGCAAGCTTCCGTTCGTGTCGAAGGATCTGGGCTCGCACGTATCGTATCCCAAAGGTCTCTGCCCCGTCGCGGAGGAGGCATACGATCACACCTTCAACCTCAGCATCACCGAGTTCTACACCGAGGCGGACGTCGATGACATGGTGAAGGGCGTGGCGAAAGTCGCCGAGTGCATGCGGGGCTGAGCGCCCGCGGATAAATCGCTAGCGGGGTCCGCCGTGACCGGATCGGGGACCCCGCAGGCGTCGAGCGCGGAGAGCGAGCACGCATGCCATGACCGCAAGCGGCAACAGGGCGAGAAGCGAGTAGGCGGGAAAGCTCGACACCGGCCTGACGATCCGGATCTGACGTTCGCTGCCCGGTATTGGACGTCCGGCGCTTTGAAGCCCGAAACTGACGATCGCATCGGATTTTTGCAGTGACAGCGGGAAAGCGACCAGGCTTGCCGTCTCACCGGCAGCGGCCGTTGCCGGGTCATAGGGCGCTATCGTATATCCCAAATCTGACCCATTCGACTGCTTCACGGCAAATGCCTGCTCAGGGATTTCGATTGAGGGCTGCCCCGGCCGCGTCGCCCCCAGGGATGCGCCCGAAACATCCGCCTTCCGTACCCATTTGAACAAAGACGGATTGCCCGATGCCTGATTGGAAACGGTCTTTTCGTAGAACAAATCATCGGCCTCGTTTTCCGAAAACGGCCGGACGTAGAGATCGGTGTTGCCGTTCACGTACAGCACGGACGCGGGAGTCTTCGATTCTTCGGGTCGCGTCCACTTGTCGCTCGGAATCACCTCATACCCGATGCCGCCGGTCCTCCGCCACGAATAGGCGACGATCCGCTTGTCCGAGCCTTCAACGATACTGCCGTCATTCGTAACCAGTCGTGCGGTGTACTCTCCCGGGGGGAGATTCACCACGTACCAGTCCTGCGCCGGCTCGGGCGCGGTGACGTAGGCGCTCGTCGCGGCCGGGGCAACCGGCTTCTGAAGCGATTGCAGCTCGGCGGTCTCTACCGCCGCGGCGTTGCCCTGCGCCTTGAGCTCCGCGATCCGGCTGCCCAGGGTTCCCACCCGCGCGTCGTACGCAGCCGATTCTTTCTGAAACGCGGTGACCGCCGCGAAATAGTCATCACTCTGCTTCTGGGCTCGCGCCACCTCGCGGTCCGCTTCATCATCGTACAGTATCTTCCACTGCTCACCGGACACGGTCTCGGTGCTGAAATACGTGAGCTTGCGGAGGCCAATCTTCATCACCACGGAACCGGGGCCGCGAATCTCGAGACTTCCCGCGATCGGCTCGTTGAGGGTGTCGGTGTCTGTCTTCCACTCCGAGGTGATTGGCCACCAGTACACGAGGGTCTTTCGCACCGAGAGGAGATTGTCCGCGCCCGCCACGAGGTAGAGAGTGTCCGCGGTCTGCAGGGCGAATGTGGCGGAATAGTCCCCGCCGTTGAAAGCCTCTATGGAATAGATAAGTTGCTCGACACGCAGGGGAACCTCGGCTCCCGCGGGTGCAAGGCAAAGTGCGCAGAAAAGCACGACGGGGAGGATCCGCTTCATGCGCGCACCCCGCGCCGACGGATGATGAAGTGGCTGGCCAGGAGCACGACCGCGCTGAGGATCAGCAGGAGCAGGAGTCCGGATGAGTAGCCCAAGGCGCTTCCACCGCCGAAACCGCGCGCGGACATCGCCGCGTAATACAGCGGCGAAATCCATTGAATCGCCGCCGACGCGACCTGCGCCGCTTGTCTGACCGAGGAGACGGAAGAGCCCAGGGAACCGGCCATCACGGCGCAAAACAGGAGCCCGAGGGCAATGAAAAGCGCGAGCGCGGCGGCGGCATGCGAAACGATGGTCGAGCACAGGATGCCGAACGCGGACAGGGAGAGGGACAGGAGAAGAATCACCGGCAAAAAGGCAAAGAAGAAGGGCCCAATCACGAGATTCTGGACCCACGCGAGGAGAAGGAAGTAGAGCGTGAGCACCGCGAGGGCCCCGAGTGAAAGCGCGGCGTCCTTGATGACCGATCCGAGGAAGTACGCCGTCCCGTCCGCCGGTCCGTAAACGATAAGCTCCACGGCGCCGGTGGCCTTTTCCATCCCGAATCGGAAAACGGATCCGATGGCGAGAAAAAGGACGACGGGCGCGACGGAAATGATCAGGATGGCGAGAAACGGACCGTCGCTGAACATCCGTTCAACGAAGACGGGGCCAAAGGCGCCGGAAAGTGCGCGCGTTGCGAAATCCCAGAACCCGTTCAGACGCGGATCGAACCCGCTTGAATCCATGGAACGGACAAAGCCCGCACAGAGGAGCCAGCCGATTCCCATACCGATGCCCAGCGCCACGTACACTCCCGGGGACAGAAGCGACTCGGTGAGCTGCGTGCGGGCCACGACCTTCATGGCATGGAGGCGCTCACGCATGGGCGGGCCTCCCCGAAGCGAGGGCCGCGACGGTGTCCTGCGTGATGGTTACGAATGCTTCCTCGAGGGACGGGGATTTCACCTCGATGCGCAAGGGAATGAGCCCTCGCTGGATGAGAAGCTCGGATACGGCGCGACGATGGTCGCCTTCGGGGCTGACGCGTACGGCTACTCCCGCGGGCAGCACCCGGACCCCTTGGACAAAGGGAAGGGCATCCAGGGCGCTTGAAAGATCCGCCGGCACGCTCTCGAGATCGATGTGGATCTCCCGACCCGAGCTGATACGTGCCAGGAGTCCCGACATCGAATCCTCGGCGAGAAGTTTCCCATGAGAGATGATGGCAACACGGTGACAGATCCGCTCCATTTCCGAGAGCTGGTGGCTGGAAATGAAGATGGCCCGACCCGCGCGATTCTCCGACAAAAGCAGGTCGCGGGTCTGCATGATGCCGATGGGATCGAGACCCGAAATCGGCTCGTCCAGGAAAAGTATGTCCGGGTCGTGGATGAGCGCGCGGGTGAGGCTCAGCTTCTGCAGCATGCCGTGTGAGAATGCGCGAATGCGCTTGTTGCGCACGGACAGCAGGTCCACCTTGTCCAGAAGGAAGTCGATGCGCCGCTCGGCGTCTGGAACCTGGAAAAGGTCGGCAAAAACGCCCAGGTATTCGGCGGCGGTCATCCATTGCCACACGCCGCGCGGGTGCTTTTCCGGCACCACCCCAATGCGCTTTCGCAGGTCCAGGCGCGCCGCGGTGAATGGCTCGCCGAAAAGAGAAATCTCCCCTGCCGTGGGGCGGCTGATCCCGAGAAGCATCATGATGGTGGATGTCTTTCCCGCGCCGTTGGGTCCGAGAAATCCGTAGATTTCCCCGGGCTGGATGTGAAGGTCGATGCCATCCACCGCGGTGAAACGTCCGTACCTTTTGACGAGCCCTCGGGTCCTGATCATGACTGACGAGCCCTGACGTCCCATGAGGTGATCAGATAAAAGCGGACCCTACCCTTCAGGGGCTCGAGGGCCGCGGCGAGATTCGCTTCCATGACGGGGGCTCTCGAGCGCGTCGGGTTGCCCGCGACCAGTCCGCCGGTGGCCCATGCGGTAGCCATGCGGGAGGAGAGCTCTTCGTGCGTGATCAACGTGGGGTCCGGCACGACGATCAGATAGTCGATGACGCGATACAGAGACGGGGCGGCGATCACGTCCGCGGAGGAGAGATGCGCCGTGTAACGAAAGAGGCTCTCCGGCTTCGCATCCCAGCTCCAGGGGAGGGTACCGCGGTAAAGCGCCGCGCCGCGCGTGGCGCCGACGGCATCCTCGGCGCGAGCGGGAACACCGTCGAGCGCCTGTTCGGAAACGACGCATCCCACCCACACGTCGATGCAGGGATGATGCAGGATCGCCTTGCCCGCGGCGTCCAGCGGCCGCATCTGCATGCTGAAGTCTCCGTTGTCCACGCTCTCGAAGACACTGAAGGAATCAAGACCGGGTATCGCGCGGCCGGCCAGCGCAATCGGCGCGGAAAGCCGATTCTTCCCGCGGCGGAGCTCTAAGGGCACCGAGATCGACTGATAGCCCGGGGCGGAGACGGCGAGGGTCGCGGCGCCCGGTGACAAGTGCGACATCTTCTGGAGAATCGGACCGGCGTCGGTTTGATAGTAGCTGGTGAGGATCCTGTCCTGAATACGCGCGGTTGCATCCCAGACCCATGCGCCGCTCACCGCATCCTGCACTTGAAAAAGAAGGGTCGTTTCCGAGCAGGAAGCAAGGAGCAGGGCCGCAACGACAAAAATGAAGGGAAAGACACGGCGCTTGTTCATGAGGTCGGAGTCTGTATAGCGCGTTTGCGTGGTTCCCGCAATACTGCCCCATGTACAGGCCCCAATCGTTGTGATACCAAACCGTAGGGGGGTGCCGCATGGCCGATCAACTGCGCTTTGTCATCATAGGCTCCGGCAATATCGCCAACACGTACGTGGAAGCACTCCGCAAGCTTCCCGAAGCCCGTCTCGTGGGAATCGTCTCCCGCTCGGGCAAGCGTCCGTCCAAGCTTGGAGAGGCAACGGGCGTCGAAGTGCGCGCAGGACTGCGCGAGATCACCGCCCCGTTTGACGCGGTCATCGTGGCAACGCCGAATGGTCTCCACCATGAAGGAATCGAGGAAGCGGCGGCGCTGGGCCGACACGTCCTCACCGAGAAGCCGCTGGAAATCTCGCTGAAAGCTGCCGACCGGTCCATCGCCGCGTGCCGCAAGGCCGGGGTCTCTCTCGGT
>Ga0265330_10001358_pt1 | contig 14274 bp, 13 predicted proteins | sample 41919metaG_FD_202083 | JGI IMG/M metagenome (GOLD analysis project Ga0265330, IMG submission 202083) | Rhizosphere microbial communities from Carex aquatilis grown in University of Washington, Seatle, WA, United States - 4-19-19 metaG | ecosystem: Host-associated > Plants > Roots > Rhizosphere... | reverse complement strand
GCACCCCTTCCCAGTCGCGATTCGGTGATCGCGATTGTGAAGCTGCTGCGGGAGATCTTGTTCCCCGGCTACTTCGGTCGGCAGGGGCTCAAGCTGGAAACTCTCGCGTACCACGTGGGCGACAACCTCGCGACTCTGCACGAAAGGTTGTCCGAACAGGTCGAGAATGCCTTCCGGCATCAGGCTGTGCGTGGGGGCCAGGACATCGATGGCATCGGCGAACGCGCCGAGACGGCGACCAACGAGTTTCTCATGAGCCTGCCCCGTGTGCGCGCGTTGCTGGCCACGGATGTGCAAGCCACCTTTGACGGCGATCCGGCTGCCACCAGTTTGGATGAGATCATTTTCTCGTACCCGGGCCTTTGGGGGGTGATGATCTACCGGCTGGCGCACGAGCTGCACATTCGCGAGGTGCCGCTCATCCCGCGCATCATGGGCGAGTTCGCACACAGTCGAACCGGCATCGACATCCACCCCGGTGCTACGGTGGGCAAGGCGTTTTTCATCGATCACGGAACTGGCGTCGTGATTGGCGAGACCAGCATCATTGGCGACCACGTGAAGATCTACCAGGGTGTCACCCTGGGCGCGCTCTCCACGCGGGGCGGTCAGGCGTTGCGTGGGGTGAAACGCCATCCCACGATCCAGGATCACGTCACCATCTATTCGGGTGCATCGGTTCTGGGCGGCGACACGGTGATTGGCGAGGGTGCGGTGATCAACAGCAACGTCTTTGTCACTCAGTCGGTTCCCCCGCACACGCGGGTGAGCACCAAGAATCCCGAGTTGCAGTACCGGGACAAGAAGCCGGCCGAATTCAGGCAAGAGCAGGCCTGGGACTACAGCATCTGAGCCTGGCTCGGCCGAGCTTCTGGACGGCAGGCACGCGAGATAGCTGATGGTGGCTGGCAAACAAGTGGTCGAGTCGCTCCCGCGCAAGCCGCCGTTCTTGGTTGCAGCGCCCAGTCCGATAGAAGGTGCGGGCGGAGAGGACGAGGCATTCTTGCCCGCCGTCGGGGCCAACTTGCGGCGCCTGCGCACGCGCCGCGGGCTGTCCCTAGAGCGGTTGGCTCGTCAATCTGGTGTCAGTCGCGCTATGCTTTCGCAAGTTGAGCTGGGTCGTAGTGCGCCCACGATCAATGTGCTTTGGAAGGTCGCGCGCGCCCTGGGAGTAACATTTTCCGCGCTGGTCAGCCCCACTGCCGAGGCTGGACCGTTGCTGCTACGGGAATCCGCTGCCAAGCGACTGACCAGCCGAGATGGATCATTCATTTCGCGGGCGCTGTTCCCGTTCGACAAGCCCCGCCGGGTTGAATTCTACGAGCTGCGCCTCAAACCCCACGCCCTGGAGGAGGCGGAACCCCATCCTCCTGGAACAACCGAGAATATTGTGGTGAACTCGGGAGCCGTGACAATAACCGTGGGCGACTCGGTGCATGAACTTGGCCAAGGAGATGCGCTGCTTTTCGTCGCCGATGTGGCGCACTCCTACCGCAGCCGCAGTGACAACGACGCTTTGATGTACTTGGTGATGACCTACCCGGAGACGTTTGGATGAAATCCTGCGAAGATACAGGGGCACGCCGGTCGTGGGTACGTCAGTGACCCCATTGGAGGCCTTGGGTGAAATCGAAGCCCCCATCTTTCAAACGGCGGCCTTTGGCTACGCCAGCGCCGAGGAGATGGCTGACGTATTCGCGGGGCGTGCGCCAGGCCATGTGTACACGCGCCTGTCCAACCCAACCACCCTGGCGCTAGAACGCCGCCTGACCGCAATCGAAGATGGAATAGGCGCGCTGGCCACGGCGAGCGGCATGGCTGCGATCGCGGCCACGAGCTTGGGTTTGCTCAGGCCGGGGGATGAAATCATTGCGGCCAGGGGCATCTTCGGTGGAGCGATTTCATTTTTTCGCAACGTTTTGGGCCGGCTGAACATTCGCGCGGTCTTCGTTGATGGCGCGGACACAACCCAAGTGGAAGCATCCGTCACGGACAGGACGCGCGCCCTATTCGTCGAGACCATTGGCAATCCGGCCATGGACGTGCCCGACTTGCCCGCTTTGGCAAGGCTGGCGCGTGCCCGCAACATTCCCCTCATCGTCGACAGCACGCTGACGACCCCCGAATTGGTCAGACCAGGCGAGCATGGCGCGGCCCTGGTGATCCATTCCACCAGCAAGTTCATCAACGGGCACGGCACAGCCATCGGGGGCGCCGTGATCGACACGGGACGGTTCGATTGGTCTCGTGGTCCGTTCGAGGACGTCGCAGCAATCGCGCGCAAGGCGGGAGCGCATGCCTTTCTGGCCCATCTGCGCTCGGTGATCGCCCGTGATCTGGGCGGTTGCCCGGCGCCGCAGTCATCCTTCCTGATGCTGCAGGGGCTGGACACCTTGTCTTTGCGTCTCAAGGTTCACTGCGAAAATGCGCTGGCCCTGGCGCGGGCGCTTGCGGATGACCCGCGCGTGGCCGCCGTGGGGTACCCGGGCCTGGCCAGTTCGCCCCACTTCGAACGGGCACAGCGCTTGTTTGGCGAGCGAGCCGGTGCGGTCTTGACCCTGCGACTGGGAAGCCTTACCAGGGCGTTCGCTTTCATCAACGCGCTCAAGAGTGCCCGCCGCGTGGCCAATCTGGGCGAGACCCACACCCTGGTGATTCACCCGGCCTCGACGATCTTCCGCGAATACCAACCCGAGGATCGCCTGTCGCTGGGGGTTTCAGACGATCTGGTTCGCGTGTCAGTGGGACTGGAACCATTTACCGTTATCCTGGCAGATTTTCGACAGGCCCTGGCGTCCGCCGAAAAGGAGCGAGAATGAAACTGGTTGTAAACGGAACGGACGTCCATGTCAGTGACGGTATCAATGTCAGTCAGCTTCTGGTCGAGCGCAAGGTTCGCCTGCCAGACATGGTTTCAGTGGAACTGAACGAAACCGTGTTGCAGCGGGCAGAATTCGAGACCGCGCAGCTACACGAAGGCGATCGTGTCGAGTTGCTCTATTTCATGGGAGGCGGCTGTGGAACTCACGCTGTCTGATGAACAGATCGAGCGGTACAGCCGCCACATCGTCCTGGAGGACGTGGGGGTCAATGGTCAGCAGAAGCTGCTCGCGTCCAAGGTGCTGATCATCGGCGCGGGCGGCCTGGGCGCGCCCGCCTCGCTGTATCTGGCCGCTGCGGGCGTCGGAACCTTGGGCCTGGTGGACGCCGACCAGGTGGACATCAGCAATCTGCAACGTCAGGTGATCCACCACACCGACGACATTGGGCGCGACAAGGTGACGTCTGCTGCCAACAAGTTGCGCGCCATCAATCCCGATGTGAAGGTGAAGGAATTCCATGTGCGGGCCGAGGCCAGCAACATCCTGGACCTGATCAAGGACTACGACTTTGTGGTCGACGGCACCGACAACTTTGCGGCGAAGTTTCTCATCAACGACGCCTGCGTCTTGGGCAACAAACCCTTCTCCCATGCCGGCATCTTGCGTTTCGACGGCCAGCTGATGACTGTGCGGCCGGGCATCAGTGCGTGCTACAGGTGCGTATTCAACCAGCCTCCTCCCCCGCGGGCTGTGCCCTCTTGTTCGCAGGCGGGCGTGTTAGGCGCCGTGGCCGGCGTGGTGGGGTGTTTGCAGGCGACAGAAGCCTTGAAATACCTACTGGGCCTGGACGGCCTCTTGACCGACACCCTGTTGGTGTGGAACGCCTTGCGCATGGATTTTCGCAAGGTGAAGGCGAGGCGCAATCCGCGTTGCGCGGTCTGCGGTGAGCATCCGACCATCACCGCCCTGCACGACGAAGCGGCCGCAGTTTGCGACATCACGGGAAAGCCGCGATGAGCGCGCTGGTGATCCCTGGTTCGATCTACCAGGAACTGTTGAACCAGGCCCGCAAACAGGCGCCCATCGAAGCGTGCGGCATCCTGGGGGGACGAGGCGATCGGGTCGAGGTGTTTCACCCGATGGCCAACACCGACCACAGCGCCGATCATTTTCTGATGGAGCCCGCCGAGCAGTTCAAGGTGATCAAGAGTTTGCGTGCCGCGGGTCAGCGCGTGTTGGCGATTCATCACAGCCATCCTGCGTCGCCCTCGCAGCCATCGGTCGAGGACATTCGACTCGCGCTGACACCCGATGTGCTGTACACGATCCTGTCGTTGCAAGCAGACCCGGTGTTGAAAGCGTTCGCGATTTGTGAGGGCGTCGTGACCGAGCACCCACTGGCTGTCGAGGCGTAGAACGATACCTCGGCACCTACGATCTGTAGGCACAGAGGGAATCAGCGAGAGTAGATGATTATGTCGTGACAGCGGATCTCTGAGCTGCCCGGGTTCTCATAGGAATGCGGCTGGTCCGCCACGAATGAGATCGAGTCTCCTGCGGCCAAGTCGTGGACAGCGCCGCCGATGTGCACCCGCAGCTGGCCATTGAGCGCGATGACCACCTCGCGCGTTCCCGCCGCGTGTGGATCCGACGAGTGACTGGCGCGCGCGGCCAGTCGCAACTCGTACGCCTCGACCCAAGGGCACGAGCCGGCGGGCGTCAGCGGCCGACTCTCCATGCGTCCGTCGGCGGAGCGCAGAACCTGCGACTCGCCTCGACGCAGAATCGCCACGCTCTGGGTGTTGCCGCCGAGAAGCTCAGAGAACGGGATACCCAGCCCGACTGCGATCTTCCACATCACACCCAGCGACGGGTTGCTCTTCTGAGTCTCGATCTGCGACAGGGCAGCCCGGCTCACCCCCGATGCCACCGCAAGCTGATCGAGCGACATGTTGCGGGCCTTGCGCCTTTCGCGCAGATTGACCGCCACGCGGCGGCCCATCTCGGCCGCCCCAATGTCGTCTCCGGGGGGCAACGGGGTCTGGCGCAGGGCCGAGGTGGTACGAGGCCGCCCGCCGCCGTCCGGTGTGGATCGCTTGTCTTTCTTAGCAACCATTTGGTCGGAATAATAGCAGAAGACTGCGCCCGGGGACAACTAGGCACGTTGCGCCCTGATCCCGCGCTGTCCCGAAACTCAGCGCCGAGGCTCAAACAGCCTCACGGTGGTAGTAGTTGAGGAGGCCCCCAAGGCGTGAACAGGCCGCAATATTTTCAGATCGCGATCTCCCGGAAGGTGAGCTTCTCGAAGTCGGCGCGGCCGACTCCTGCCGCGGCCGTCTTGGCCAGCATGACCACCTGGTTCGGCTTGCGGCTGTGCAGGGTCACGCAGTACGCATCGACGGCAACCGGATCCGTGCCGGCCACGATCTTCTGCAGCTTGAGCAAATCGCCGGGGCCCGCGGGACCATTGCTTCCCAGGACGACCGTGGCGTCAACGACGCACAGGTCTTGCCTTCGCAGCGTATTTAGGTCGGCGATGCACTGTGAGAGAAAGTCCACATCGTCGTAACCGTTCTTGCCCGAGCCGGTGTGGAAGAACGCATTGGTCTCGTGATCGAGCCCGCCCATCATGTTCTTGAGATTGCCGCTGAACAGAGTTCCGACATGGTGCTTGGCGATGGGGATGTTCACCAGGACGTCCACGTCGAGCAGCTCGGGCCTAACCTTCCCCGACTTGAGCCGGACGCCTTTGGCGATCTTCGTCTCCACGGTCTTTCCCGAGCACTCCGTGATCGACTTGATCACATTGGCGTGAGTTTCGCAGAGCGGCGAGCCGGTCCAGAACTTGGGCCCCAGTACCGGCAGGGTGACGATCTGTTTGGCGCCGGCATCGAGGAACATCTTGGCGACAGCGAGTGCAACCTCCATTCTGGTGTGGCTTCCCTCGAGCCTCCAGTGTGGCGGAGCATTGATGAGCAAGCCCACGCGGCGGCCCTGGGCGTCGAATCGCTTCATTCCGCCGAGCGCTTCCAGCGCCTTGATGGTGTCGGCGAAGGCGTCTGCGCCCTTGACCACGACGATGTCGGGTTTGGTGGTAGCCGCAGCCAGGGCGCGCCCGATTCCCGTGGACTCCACCACACCGACCGCGCCGATAGCGAGGCCAGCTTTCATGAACGCGCGGCGATCAGTCTTGTGCATGTGGCCTCTCCTGTCGATCTGTGGACTAGAAAGCGTAGCGGGTCGCGACATGACTGCAAATGGTTTCAGCTTGCCGTCAAAGCAGCTGTCGCGTGACGAGTTCGTCCCGGCTGCGCATCAGGACATCAGATGATCCGGTTTTGGCACCACGGCTCCGATTTTTCGACCCAATTTTACGGGTTCTCACCCCTGCAGGGAATGCGCCCAACGACTTCCACGCCAGCAGCAGAGGAGAGAAAGCAAGATGCTTACGCACAAGTCCAACAGATTCTCTCCACGAGGAGTTCCCCCGATGAAGCGATTTGCAAAAAGAACGCTCGTGACGGCCGCTTTCGTGCTTGTCACGTCCCCGGCGGCCGCAGCTCCGAAGCCGATGATCAATTACTTTCAGCCTATGCCCATCGTGGGGAAGTTGTCGACGACAGTGTGGGGGGCGTCGACCGTCGGCCCGCGCGATCCGGCCAATGGACTCGAAGATAGCGGGGCTAATGGGGGGGTAGGTCCTCAGCAGCAAATCAATTTCTATTGGGACGGGAAGATCCTATACGGGAACGATGGGAAGTACCATCTCTATGCTACCCACTGGGACCACAGCAATGGATTCGGCCCGCCCGGAGGAGGGTCGACCGGCTGGAAGAACTCGATCCCCATGGAATCCATCAGCGACAACGTCATGGGGCCGTACGTGTCCCAAGGCAATTGCTATACGAAGAACCTAGAAGGCAACGACATGGGGCACAACTTGACCGCGCTCATTGCGCCCACCGGTGCGAGCCCTTATACGCTCTCCGTGGGTGAGATCGTGCCGGGCCAGATGTTCAGCTCCAGCTCTCCCAATGGGCCTTGGACTTCCCTGGGTCTTTCCCAGACCACTACCAATGGGCACAGCGGGTGCGGCAGTACGTCCTCCAATTTTACCTTCACCGTAGGTCATGACAATCGTTTCTGGGCCACGTCGCGCGCAGGCTGTGTCATGGACAGCGACCAAGTCCTAGGGCCCTACAAAATTGAAACCGATAGCGTCCTTCCCAACCTGGAAAACAACGACAACCACGACGCTGAAGACGAGTGTATTTGGTACAGTGGCGGCTATTACCACATCGTCTTCAATTACTGGCCTGTGCAAAGGGCCTATCACATCATGTCCAAGGATGGGATCAACAACTGGACAAGTACGGGCCTCGCCTACCAGGCCGCTCAAACGCCGGCAAATGCGAACTCGAATTGGCTCCGGTACACGGATGGCACGGTCAACGTGTGGCACAACATGGAGCGGGTGGGCGTCATTGTGGAGAACGGTCACCCTACGCACTTCACCTTTGCCGTCACGGACGTGAACAAGAACGTCACCGGTATCAGTCAGGGGGGGAGCAAGATCCTGGTTGTCCCGTTCAATGGCGTGCAATTCGATTGCGACAACGGCGACCAGGCTTCCTGCGACGAAGCCGGCGCGGGCGCGGCGGGCCGCGACGGTGGCGGCGCCGGAGGATCGATTTCTGTGGACGGCGGCACCGGGGGGGCGGTGGCCGCCGATGCCGGGCGCGGGGCGGGCGGTGCGACTGGACCTGGCGGCTCCAGCGGAACGGGCGGTGTCACCGGAGCGGGCGGATCAGGGCACAGCGGGGGAGCTGTTGGCACCGGCGGCGCCACGAACAGTGGTGGCGTGAATGGTACGGCCGGTGCCGCCACGGCGGGCGAGGCCACGAGCACAGGCGGTTCCACCAGGGTGGGCGGGACCATGAGTCCAGGCGGCGCCACGAGCACGGGCGGGGCGGACGGAACGGCTGGGGCTATAGGGACTGGCGGTGCGCCCAGTAGTACGGGCGGGGCGATGAGCGCGGGCGGTTCAGCGGCCGCGGGAGGCGCAGTTGCGACCAGCGGCGCGACGGTGACGGGCGGCTTGCCGAGCACAGGGGGCGCATCTGTGAGTGCTTCGACGAATATGGGCGAATCCATAAGCCCAGGAGGAACGGCTGGAGCCACGACCTCGCCCGTTAGCCGGGCGAATGCGGCAGGCAGTGGTTGCAATTGCAAACTGAGTGAGAATGGCTCGAACCCGACTGCTCAAGAGAACTGTGGGTTTTTCCTGCTCGGCCTCGCGTGGGCTGGACTGCATTGGCTCCGCCGGACCAAACGCAGACAATGCCATCGAGGCGCATCGACGGATTTCGCCATATGACGCCAGTCCAAGAATTCGCACTGACCGGCGCATTGACCCGGAACGTTCGCTAACTCGCCCTCGCCGGGATTCGGTTGCGACATCCCGGCATCGACGCTCGTGAAACCCCGCTGAGACTGGCGGCGATGACCATAGACAGGACGACAATGGCGCGGGCGTTCGGCTGGGATCCGGAACGCGTGGCTTCCTAGTTCGCGATGACAACGACCGAGCCGATCGAAGTGACTCTGGCTGTGACCGGCGTTCTGGAGCGTCTAGGCGTCGAGTATCTGGTTGGCGGCGTGGTTCACGGCGGAACCAATCGCCCCCGAAAAGCTGTCCACTCATGAATCGACTCTGGATCGCACTTTAGTACCGAGTCTCTCGTCCGTCATTTCCGTACGTTGTTGAAGGGCGGAAGGTACTCCGCGATCAGCACCTTGCCGCTCTCCCCGCCGAAAACCCGCAGGATTACCTTGCCGATCTCGACGATGGGGCCGGACAACGGATTCTCTCTATACACGAGCTTGTAGCGATCCTGCTTGCGCGCCTCGAAGATGATCCTCACGCCGTCCAGGGTGCCCATTCCCTCGATCGACGTGGAAGCGTCCTCTTCGATTCGGGAGTTCTCGATCTCGGTCTGCAGTGCGAACCAGGCGGCACCGTCCAAACGCGTCGTGCGGTGCTCGATGATGCTCCCGTCCTGCCCCACGGCCGTCGTTGTTATGGTTGCGCCGCTTGAGTCTGCGTCGACACGCACGGACAGGTCTGGGTGAAACGCCGGCATCCAAAGAAACCGGTAGGTCCTTGTGACCGCATGGCCACACGACAGCGATGGCTCGTTCATGCCGCGTAGCACGGCGGAGTGCCAGTTCCGAATTCTATGCTCGCTCCCCAAGTCGGTGGCGCGATGGGCGTAATGGTAACTCACGTAAAACGCCAGCGGCGGGAAGTAGTGGTAGTCCGAGTCGCGTGGCGGGCACGCACGCTCAGCCGATCGGTAAAGGAGACGTCGTGGTCCGAAGGACAGGTGGTGCCTTCTCTCGACCGCCAGCCGAACATCGCGCGGATCATCGTCGCACTCGATCAGCAGCTCCATGAGACGTTGGGGTGTGTCGTCGTCGGGCAGATCGATGACTAGGCGGCTTTTCGGATTGATTCCAGCGCCGGCGAACAGGAGAGCCGGCGCGAACCGGAACCCATGCGCGAGCGGTTCAACATCGCATCTCATCCCTAGCCGGGCCAGGCCGTCGATAACACCCACAGGTGACGTGCCACGAATGGTGGTGCCGAAGAGATCGGCCATGTCTCGCTCACTTGCATCGATGCCATAGAGCTGCAGGAAACTGGCCGCTGCGGCCGGGACTGAGCTCCAGCTTCGGCTCTGTACCACCTGCCCGTCGGGCCGCACATCGGGTAGGCCGCTGGCCATGGGCCACGACAGGGCGGCGTGGAGTACCATCAAGACCAGGACACAGGGCAGAGATCGCGTGATCCTTCGTGGCCCCGCGCGTGCTACGCCGAATGCCAGCATCGCAAGCGTCAGCGCCCACAGCGCCGGCTCTCGGTGACGTTCGAGCCACAGCGGCAGGCGGCCGGAAATCGTCGGGAACGCGGTCAGGAATGTATCGAAAGCCAGCGCCGACAGGCCCCCGACAAACCAAGGCCAGACCCTCGGACGCGCACAGTGCGCTCTCTCTCGTCGTCTCGCTGCCCAGACGCCCGCGACCAGGCCTGCCCCGGTCGCGGCAACGTCAACAGCCAGGGTCCAGAACATGCAACACGCTTTCTCGCGCTCGCATGGTGAAACATAGCGCAATCATTGGTGAATATCTAAGACCTCAATGGCCGAGTGTTCCACGCTGTCTCAATTTGTACCATGATGTAGCACTGTAGACGTGACCCGAGACGTGAGCCGAGTCGGCTCCCTGTAGCTCACTGAATCAGGCACCAATGCACCAAGCTGGTGCCGGTTTTGACCGAGCGTTCCAGGCCGCATCAACTGGATGCGGCTTCCCCGATGCTCGGAATCCACCAGGCAGTTTCTTGATGCATCCCGTGCGGCCGAAAAGCGGTACCATCTTCTCCGGGTCATGAAGGAACAGGATGTCAGGCAGCGCATTGAGGGTTTCCTGAAGAGGACAGCAAGGGAGCTGATCATCCCAGCATCCGTGGGACTGAGCCTGGGGCTCAGTGGATGCGGCTCGGATGCTGTCTTTGAATACGGAGCTCAATTTCCTCCGCCGGATGCGGGTACGTATGCCGACGTTCCGACATACGCACCTATGTACGCCGGATCGTTCCCTCCTGGCGTGCATGCAGGTGCCTGCAGTGGCACTTGGTCCGAGGGCGATTTCCTAGAGCCACCAGACGCATCTGCTGATGGAGATGCGGGGGGAACGACGCCTTGCTGTGGCGATGGCACTGTGGATCAGGGTGAGCAATGTGACTTTGGCAACCTGAATGGTCGGTGCCTGGACGTCCTGGGGAACCCAGTTGGCTACCCAGAGAATGCTGGTTGTCAGTCATTCCCAGCCTCCTGCAACTGTCCCGCGGACACCATGGTCTTGTGCTCCACGATGTGCAGGATTCCGCCTATTCCGGGAGGATAGACGGTCAAGCCATAGCTAACGCGCCAAAAGAGAACCAATGTTCAAAGTCTCAACAACAGTCGCAGCTCTCTTGGTGTCCGGCTTCATGGGACTGGCCTGTAGCAACTCCCGCGTGGTGGGCAATGTGGGTGACGGAGCAAGTGGCGACCAGGCAAGCAGCACTGGACAGGCATGCATTCTTTGTTCTACCCCTGGTGGAGCTGGGGGTTCCAGCATTGGTGGCACCGGTGGCCAATGCGATGCTTCGCCGTCGTGCAATCCCGGCGACATTCCATTAACTTCGGACGAAGACTGTTTGAACTACCCAGATTCCTGCTACGTCAATCAGCAGTGTGGGCAAGTCATTACATGCAGACACGGGACGGCTGCCGATGTGGATGCTGGCGGATCGGATGGAGATAGTGAAACTGGTGGCTCAGCAGGCTATTTCCATTTCCCTACATTCTTCCCGTTCTGCAACCGAGGCGACCAGCAAGTAGCCTCTGGGATTGGACTGACCTCCATGGAAACCATCGACCTTCCCGGAAGTTGTCCGGTGGAACGCGAGTGCTATTTCCTGAGCGGAATACTATGCATGTTGCCCGAAGGTGTGCATTGCGATGATCTTCCGCGCTGCAATCCTGGCGACACGCAGGTAACGTCTTGGGGCTATTCCTACACCCAGATGGCACTCGACAAAATAGGCTGTCCAGACCTACGTCGTTGCTACAAAGTCAGCATTTGTTCCCGGTCCATTCTGTGTAGGGCGGCGGCAGATGCAGGAGTGCCCCCGGTTGCCTGTAGTGGCACTTGGTCAGATGGCATTCCTCTTGAACCACCAGCCGCATCTGCTGATGCAGGTGATGGGGGACCAATACCGTGTTGTGGTGATTGGAGTGTCAACAGGGATAGCCGGGAGCTATGCGACTTGGGTAACCTGAATGGCATGTGCCTAGATGCGCAACTGAACCCAGTTGGCCTCCCAGAGGACATGAGTTGTCAGTCGCAATCAACCTCCTGCAACTGCCCTGCGGGTACCTCGGTCTTGTGCTCCACAATGTGCACGTTTTCCACTATATATGGTCCCTGATACAGCACCGCAAGAACATCAGCACGTCTCCTACGATGGCAAATCGGTCATGAATGAACAAGATGTCCGGCAGCGCACGGAGAGCTTCATGAGAATATCCAGGGCTGCAGTCTTCCTTCTATCCGGCTTCATGGGACTGGCCTGTAGCAACTCCCACGTGGAGGGCAATGTTGCTGATGCGGCACTAGCAAGTGGAGGCCAGGTAGGCAGCACAGACGGTAGCATTGGAGATGTCTGCATGAGCATCTGTACCGTGCCCGTCCGAGGAAGTGGTCTCCAATGCCAATCTTCGCCGTCATGCGCTTATGGCGACATTCCGATAACCTCGGACGAGGACTGTGGGGTCACCGCTATCTGCTACACAGCGGTGTGGTGTGGGCAATCCATTAGATGTAGACAAACTCCGTATGGGGGGATCTGCCATGGCACCTGGTCTGACGGAGGTGTCCTTGAGTTCCCGGACGCATCTGCTGATGGAAATAATGCTGGCATGCCAACCTGCTGTGGAGATGGCTTTGTGGACACGAGATATGGTGAGCAGTGTGACTTGGGGCCCCTGACCGGCGCATGCGTGGATGAGAACGGCAAGTTTGCTGGGTACCCAGGGGACACAGATTGTCCGCCAGACACCCAGGTCCTATGCACCCGGACTTGCCATATTATTTTGGATGACCCCTGATTTGTAGATTGTACTTGACGCCTACTGGGTGCCACACGAGAGAAACCGATGTTTAAAGTCTCAACAGCTATCGTAGCCCTTCTTCTAGCCGGCCTCATGGGACTGGCCTGTAGCAATTCCGGTCTGAGGAGCAATGCACATGATGGGGAAGCAGCAAGCGGAGGTCAGGCAGGCAGTACCATCAGCAACGGAACGACTGAAGGCACTGGTGGCACGATTGGTCCAGGTGGAGCTGGAGGTGCCAGCATAGGTGGCACTGGTGAAACCACTGGCTTCGGTGGACGAAGCGGAACTGCTGGAACTGCTGGCAGCTCTGGAATTGGTGGCCAGACCGGTTCCTATCCCACATGCGCACTGATTCGCATGTGCGACCCAACCGACCAGCAGGTAGGCGGCACGTGCCCGCCAGCGCGGGAGTGCTATTCCTTTCAACAGGAATGTTTCGACGCAACCACCGTATGCATGCTGCCTGCGGGTGTGCACTGCAGCGATCTGTCGTGCAATCCTGGCGACACAGAGACAACGGGGGACGACCAAGACTGTTGGCAGAACCCCAATCCCTGCTACACCAGGCAGCTATGTGCACACGAAATCTGGTGCAGGTATGGGGCAGACGCAGGTGTCTCAGACGCAGGTCTGGATACGGATGCCCCGAGTGTTGGTGTAGATGGGAGAACGATGCGCACCTGTGGAAATGGCGTACTTGACCCAGGTGAGCAGTGTGATGACGGCAACACCAAGGATGGTGACGGGTGCAGCGCGACCTGTCAGTTCGAGTGTCAGCCAATTCCAGGGCAGACATGCATAGGCCTGCCCCGATGCGGGAACGGAGTCTTGACCTCCAACGAGGCATGCGACGACGGGAACACGGCCAGCGGTGACGGCTGTTCTGAAGACTGCCAGACGATTGAACCCGGGTGGCTGTGTCGCGTACCGGGGAAGCCCTGCACCCGGATTTGTGGTAGCCAGCTCGACGGTAGTCTGGGCTGCGACGGGGGCAGTGACCAGGGTGATCAATGTGGTGATGGCGTTGTCGAAACGGGAAAAGAGTGTGACTGCGGTGATGGAACGATTCCAGTTCCTGCGGGCTGCCCGGGCCCGAACAACGACAACACCTATGGCGGGTGTACGACAAGATGCACGTGGGGGCCTTTCTGCGGAGATGGTACAGTCAACGGCCCAGAACAATGCGACCTTGGCAAGCTGAATGGCTCCGACCTCGGTCCCAACGGATGTACGTTCGGATGCATGAGGTTTCGCAACTGTGGTGACGGGATTGTCGAAACGGGAGAAGAGTGTGACTGCGGTGATGGAACGGTTCCAGTTTCGGCAAGCTGCCCGGGACCGAACGGCGAGATCACGTATGGCGGCTGTAAGACAGATTGCACGCGGGGGCCCCACTGTGGTGATGGCATCCTCGACCCACGCGAGGAATGCGACTGTGGTCCACCGGACCCAGTGAGCGGACAGCCCCCCTGTTCCTATTGCGCCCCAGATTGTAAGCTTCTCAATATGTGACTATGCTGGTGCACCGGCAGGGACATCAACACACCCTATCCCCTGGCATGCGTGATCAAGGTTGATGGTGCCGGCAGCAAGTGAAGGACGGTAGCTAGAGCTTGTCGGGAAATTCGGAAGCCTGATCGCACTGGCTGGCCATCCTGTGCTGCTGCGGCTGTGGCCAGCTTCCGATTTCCGCTGGGAGAGGCGCCCCGGTCCGCTCGCCCCGCTCATGC
>Ga0265330_10001355_pt1 | contig 14283 bp, 13 predicted proteins | sample 41919metaG_FD_202083 | JGI IMG/M metagenome (GOLD analysis project Ga0265330, IMG submission 202083) | Rhizosphere microbial communities from Carex aquatilis grown in University of Washington, Seatle, WA, United States - 4-19-19 metaG | ecosystem: Host-associated > Plants > Roots > Rhizosphere... | reverse complement strand
GCCGGGATAGCGTTAAACCCCGGAACCGATCTGTCGGTCCTTGAAGACCTTGCGCCGTTCATCGACCATGTGCAGATCATGGGCGTGCACCCGGGCGCGCAGGGGCGGGCTTTCGACATGGACACCGCTTCACGCGTCCGCGCCGTCAAAACGGCCCTGCCGCGCTTGACCGTTTCGGTCGACGGCGGCGTCACCGATGCCGACCATCGCGCGCGCGAACTTGCCGCCTCGGGCGCCAATGATCTGGTGGTGGGCTCCGCGATCTGGCGGGCGAAAGACCCGGCGCGGGCGTATCGAGAGATCGCGGCGGATGCGCGCGTTTAGCCCCTCGGTAAACTCGGGGCGATTAATGATTCAAGATTCATGATTCAGGAATTCGACCGTATTCTTGAATCGTGTGTCGTGAATCGTGAATCTTAACAACGATACATATGAAACTCACCAAACTAATTCTCGCCGCAAGCGTCATCGCTCTCCTCGGCGCCGGCTGCGCCAACGCGCCGGTCGCGCAAAATAATTCCAACACCAACGCGCCCCCCGCGATCGGGACCTCGCGATCGGTACCCGCGAGCGGCACGATGACGGTCTTGATCATGCCGGACAACAGCTTTGAGCCGACGACCGCCTTTGTAAAAATCGGCACGGCCGTTACTTTTAAAAATAATTCAGACCAGCCGCACTGGGTCGCATCCGACCCGCACCCGACGCACACCGACCTCCCGGGCTTTGACGCCAAAGGGAATATCGCCCCGGGCGCGAGTTACACTTACACCTTCGAGAAGGTCGGCCGCTGGCTCTACCACGATCATCTTAACCCGGCCTTCGGCGGCGCGGTGGATGTGAGTGAGTAGCGGGAAGGGAGTAGGGAAGTAGGGAGTAACGGCAAAAACTTCGCCTGCGGGCGAAGTTTTTGTTTTGTCATGGCATCACGGCCAGTTCTTGATAAAGCGCGTCCTCGCCCTCGTCGTAATAATCCGGTTCCAGCGCGGTTTTGACCGGCTCGGCGCGAAGCGCGACCAGGTCTTGGGCATGCCGCTCAAAAAGCCGCTGCGAATCGGGTCGCAAGTGCATGGAAAGGATAATCGGCTCGTTTTTTGCCTGAGCCTTTACCCGGACGCGGGTGACCAATTGTTCTACTAATTTCCAACCCAAACCATGCCCTTGATACCGAGGGTCGACGGCAATATCCTCAAGGTACACGCACGGTTCGCCATTATCATTATTCTCATCATAGGCCAAGGCATAACCAGCGACAATCTCTTTGTTCTTCTTTTTTCCAGCTTCCACCTTTTCGGTTGTGTGCACGATCACGGAATAATCGCTGCCATTGCGCTCAAGCGCTTCGTCAATCATCTCTTTGCCGCGGACTAGATCGGGTGGATAAGCCCGCCTTTCAATTGCTATGATCGTTGGTGCATCTTTGTCTGCGTATCCGGAATAGTTCGTATTCACAAGTTCGATCTTCGGTCGCGATTGTTCTCTAGCTTCTTTTTTAACTTTTCCCTCGCGGATCTCCCCGCCGCTTTCCCAAACCAACTTAACGGTCTCGTCTTCGGCTTCAATGTAGTATTCATCACGGATGTTGGCGCCGCCGAGCTTGGCATACGATGTTCCGGCCTCCGGCAATTTGGCGAATTCCGTCGCTTGCGGAAGATCGTTATAGCTCTTTCCCATTACCAATTTTTTAGCACCGATCGCTTGGGCGTATTTTTTCAAGTAATCGAAAAGTTCTTTGGAAAGCTGTTCCGGAAAATTCGTTGAATATTTGGTGTTGGCTTCAATGTTATCAATGACAAGAGCCGCTTCGCCGTTTTTGTCTTCGCCGATCCAGCACCACGCGGCGACGACCGGCTCATGGGTGGCTTCGTCTTCGACTTTGACAACTTGAATTCCAAGGTCGGTAAGATAATCGGCAATGGGCGAAGTTCCGCCGTGAATAGGTCCTTCAATGGAAATGCAGCAGGATGTGTAGTTACCCAAATAAAGATCAACATCAGGGTTTCTTGACCAAACATAAATGCTCATCGGCCGGTCGGCCATTTTTTCGCGTTCGCCTCCGGCGCGCTCGGCGAAAATATTGGCAAGCGTCGTTCGGTCGGAATTAAAGTGATCCATGGCTTCAGCGACTCTTTCTTCTATTTCTTGGCACAGAGAAGTGGCGCGATCGACGCCGAGCGGCGCGAGCAACTTGGGAAGATTTTCACGAAAAGCAGCGACACGGCGTTCAAAACTCCCGAGATTTCCCAAAAATGCTTTTTTCATTTCGGCCAATTTTCCCTTCATTTTCACCAGCTCGGAACCGGACGGATTTTTAGCCGAACGGAGTTCGTCAAATTTAGCTTCTGCGGCGGCAACGGCCTCTTGAGATGCGGTTAGCATCTCTCGCATTTTGGTAATACCCGAAAGATCGTCGGTAACTCGGTTCCAAAGCGGCACCGGTTTGGCGGTTTCTATTTGCTTTTCGACATTTTCCAAGCCGCGGTGAATACCGGCGGCCTTTTTCTCTTCGCCCGTGGCCTCGGCTTCGGCAAGAAGCTTTTCCATTCCGGCTTTCTGCGCCCTGGCTTCGGCGGTCTTGGCCGTATCGGTGGTTATATAGAGAAGATCGACGCGATACTCGGACAGCACGGTTTTGACAGTATGCTCGTACTGGTCAACCGTTTCTTTAACGCGCGTGAGCGGCTGGGACATTCGCTCGGAAAGCGGTGTAAGCGCTTCGCCGGAGTCAAGTTTAAAATAAGCCGTTTCTTCGTATCTCAACCATTGTTTTGTATCAATTCCTGCATCTTCGATCTCATGAACGATCTCTTTATTTCGTCCATATGCCATTAACCGCTCTTGCATGGCGTTTCTGAATTCAACGCTTTGCGGATCAGGCGCTTGATCGCCGGATAATATTTCGGTCTTTGCCGCCGAAGCCGTCTTGATCTTTTCTTGGGCGATGCTATCAAATGACTGATAGCGCACCACTAGTTTTGGCGCATACCGCGGATTGTTTTTAACAGCTTCGACAAAAAATGGCTCTTGTCTGACTTGCTCAATAGCCTTTTCTAAATCAGGTGAAAAAACAATGCTGATTAAAAGATCTGCGGATTTTTCGCATTGTGCGGCAAACCCTGGTACCAACTTATCAATTTCACCGATCGCCTCTCGTTTTTTTTCCGGCACCAAAGGCAAAAGGTCGGCTAGACCTAGTTTCGCAAATTCGATAATATCCAACAACACATCAACATATTCACAAACACCAAACTCAAAAATTTTTTTTAAACCCTCTTTGACCACAACAGCGACCTCGGATTCAGGAAGACTAATAAATTGACTCAGTTTTTTAGCATCTTCAATATAAGGACCATCATCGTATCTATCATTATGGGTAATAGAATATTCTAACCCTTTCTTCGCTGCGTCCACGACCTCTTGTGAAGCCAAAACATCATTGGGAACATCGAATAGTGTGAACATTTTTTCAAATTTATCTGCTTCGCAGTACTTTAAAGTTTAAAGATTGAAGCAGGGCTTCATTTACAGCGCCCATAACCTCAGATTCGGGCAAACCAAATAATTCGCTTATATTCCGTGCAGCTCTCGGGAGATCTCCAAACAAACAATCATGAAAAGCTTTTCTTGCAACCGACTGGACTTCCGGCGAAATCATTACATCACTATTTTCTCGTGTGACACCAGCAATAATCTCTTTTGTATAATCAATCGCTTTATCCAAATCAGAATTCTGTTCCGTAAGATAAAAAATCGCCTTTTTTAGATCTTCAACGTCTTCAGGGGTGTACCCAACATCAAGAGCAAGATCTTTCCCGTATTCTTTCTCCGCCATATTAATATCGTATTTTGGCATATTGGCGAAACAAATGCGCTTAAGCGCGTAATGTGATTATCAATAATTTAGCACTGATTTACATTAATGACTATGGGCTAATGGTTAAGCAGACTGACATCTGGCAAAATGTTGAATTTGTGCTACAATTATAGTGCCATGGCGATTGCCGGCGGCGTTTTAAGAAAAACCTCATGTTAGATCTAACCGACAAAAAAGTCATCGAGATAGAAGAAACGGCCAATACGATCCGCGAGGACATCATTCAAATGCTGCTTGCGGCGGGGAGCGGGCACTCGGCCGGCCCTTTGGACATGGCCGATATTTTTGCGGCTTTTTATTTTCACATCCTGAACCACGACCCCAAGAACCCGGAATGGGCGGACAGAGACCGATTGATCCTTTCGGCCGGCCACATTTGCCCGGTGCGCTACGCGGCCATGGCGCGCGCCGGTTACTTCCCCGTCGAAGAACTCAAGACATTGCGCAAATTCGGCTCGCGCCTCCAGGGACACCCGGAGCGGATGCATCTGCCGGGGCTTGAAACCACCTCGGGGCCGCTTGGCGAAGGCATTGCGCAGGCGGCGGGCATGGCTTACGCCGCGCGCATGGACGGCAAAAGTTGGCGCACCTATTGCGTCATGGGCGACGGCGAACAGGACTGCGGCATTGTCTGGGAAACCCTGCTCTTCGCCGGCGCGTACAAACTTTCAAACCTTACCGTAGTGATCGATCGCAACAATATCCAGATCGACGGTCCGACGGAAAAAGTGATGCCGCTCGAATCGCTAAAAGCCAAGTATGAATCGTTCAATTGGCGCGTCATTGAGGTCGGCGGCCACAACATCAGACAATTCGTCGAGGCGATCGAGGAGGCCAAAGCGACCGAGGACCGCCCCACCTGCATCATTGCGCACACCATCGCGGGGAAAGGCGTGGATTTCATGGAATATAAATTCGAATGGCACGGCATCACCCCGAACGCCGAACAGGCGGAAAAAGCGCTTAACGAATTGCGCACGCTTGGCGGGAAGATAGAGTCGGAATAGTTATCAGTTTAAAATATTATGAGTGATACAACAAAACTCGACATTAGCGGCAAGGTGCAAGCTCCCACCAGGGTCGGATTCGGCGAAGGATTGGCCATCGCCGGCCGCAACGACCCGAACGTTGTCGCGCTTTGCGCCGATCTCACCGAATCGACAAAGATGAGCGGTTTTAAAAAAGAGTTCCCCGACCGCTTCATTCAAATGGGCATTTACGAACAAGCGCTCGTCTCGATCTCCGCCGGATTATCGCTGGCCGGGAAGATCCCCTTCCTCACTTCATACGCCATGTTCTCCCCGGGCCGCAGCTGGGAACAGGTGCGCACCGCCTGCCTCAGCAAGACCAACATCAAGATCGTGGGTTCGCATGCCGGCGTTTCGGTCGGGCCCGACGGGGCCACGCATCAGGCGATCGAGGACATGGCAATAACGCGCTGCATTCCCGACCTCGTCGTCATTAATCCCTGCGACTCGATCGAAGCGCGCAAGGCCACGGTGGCGATGGCCAAAATTGTTGGAAATTGTTATCTCCGGCTGGCGCGCGAAAAAACTCCGGTCATGACCAACGATGATACGCCGTTTGCCGTTGGCGAAGCGCTCATCACGCGCGATGGCAAAGACGTTGCGATCATCGCTTGCGGCCCGCTTCTTTATCAGTCCATGATGGCGGCCGAAGAGTTGGCGAAGGAAGGAATCCAGTGCCGCGTCGTCAATAACCACACGATCAAACCGATGGATCAAACAACCGTCCTCGCGGCGGCAAAAGATTGCGGCGCGGTCGTCACGGTGGAAGAGCACCAAATTGCGGGCGGCATGGGTTCGGCCGTGGCCGAACTTTTGGCGCAAAACAACCCGGTGCCCATGGAATTCGTCGGCGTGCACGACAAGTTCGGCCAGTCAGGCGAACCCAACGAACTCCTCGAATTCTACGGCATGGGCGTGAAGGATATCGTCAAAGCGGTCAAAGCGGTTTTAAAGAGAAAATAGCCAAAACCCCGCCGCAACCTTCGGGTAAGAACTAACAACTAAGAACTAAATTCCAAAAAATGCCGTACTTTCGATTTAGTTCTTGGTTCTTGGAACTTTCCTTGGAATTTAGTTGTTAGCATTTAGTTTTTACCGAAGTCGTTATGTTAGACATTATTTCCATCGGCGACGCCGCGCTCGACACCTTCCTCAAACTGCAAGATGCCTTGGTTGCGAATCTGAAAGGACGGAAGTTAAAACAGTTGTGCATGAATTTCGGCGACAAAATTCCCGTTAAGTCTCTGCACCAGACCGTGGCCGGAAACGCGCTTAATAACGCCGTCGGTTCGGCGCGCCTCGGCATGAAAGCCGCCTTTTATTCGGTGGTGGGAAACGACGAAACCGGCGAGCGGATCGCCAAAAGGATGAAACGGGAAGGGGTCGGCACCAAATACCTGCACGTTCAAAAAGGTTCAAGCACCAACTATTCGGTCGTCCTGAATTTCCAGGGCGATCGCACCATCCTCCAATATTCGCACCCGCGCGTTTATACGCTACCTGTCGACTTGGAGCCGGCGCGCTGGATATATTACACGGCCGTCGGCAAGGAACATACCGCGCTCGAGCGGCAGGTCATCCGTTACGCCGTTAAAAATCACGCCAAGATCGCCTTTAATCCGGGCACGGCGCACCTTAAGGAGGGGGTCGGCAAAATGAAAGAGATACTGCGCCACACCGAGATCATCTTCGTGAACAAAGAAGAAGCCGAACTTATGGTCGGCGACTCATCCGACATTCCCGGCCTTCTTTACCGCCTGCATGAACTCGGACCGCACCTCGCCGTCATCACCGACGGAAAAAACGGGGCTTACGCATCGAACTCGGTCAATACTTATTATCTTCCCGTCTTCCCGGCCAAGGTGGTCGAGGTGACGGGCGCGGGCGACGCCTTTGCCACGGGTTTTTTGGCCGGACTCTTTTACGGCTTGTCGGTTCCCGAAGCGATGCTTTGGGGTACGGCCAACTCCGCCGGGGTCATTGGCAAGGTCGGTCCGCAAGAAGGCCTTTTGACCAAGCCGGGACTGGTTAAAATGATCAAAACCTATAAGCGGATCAAGCCGGTCATGGTCAAAAATAACGCGAGCTACAAGCTCCCCGCCTAGTATGACATCATCCATCAATGATTATCTGCGCCGCGCCACATCCGAAGGATGGGCCGTCCCCCATTTTAATGTTTGCAATTTGGAATTGTTGCGCGGGATCGTTAATGCCGCGGCCGAACTTAGGGCGCCGGTCATGATCGGCACTTCCGAAGGCGAGCGCGCCATTTTTACGCCCGAAGCCGCCGTGGCGATCGTCCGCTCTTACGCCGAAAAATTCGACCTGCCGCTGTTCCTTAACGCCGACCATACCCATAGCGTGGCGCTCGCCAAAGCGGCGATCGACGCCGGCTACAGTTCGATCCACATCGACCTTTCCAAATTGCCGCTCGCGGAGAACGTGAAAGGCACCGCCGAAGTGGTGCGCTACGCCAGGAAGCAAAAGCGCGAAATAAGCGTCGAGGGCGAGCTGGGCGCGCTTGCCACCGACTCGTCAACCGTCTATAAAGGCAAAATAAAGATCGACCCGGCATCGTTCACCTCGCCCGAGCTGGCCTTGGAGTTCGCGCACAAGACCGGGATCGACCGCTTGGCGCCGGCCGTCGGCAACTACCACGGAATGTCGGCAACCAAAAAAAATCTGGATTTTGAGCTCATCAAAAAACTGCGCGCCAAATTGCGCAAGAACATCGCGCTGGTCTTGCACGGCGGCTCGGGAAGCGGCGAGGCCGCATTTAAGAAAGCGATCGCCGCCGGCATCGCGAACGTCCATATTTCGACCGAGCTGCGCGTCGCCTATTCAAGAACTTTGCGCGAGACGCTCAAAAAAAACCCCGACGAGGTCGTCCCTTACAAACTGACCGGACCCTCGACCTTGGCGGTGCAGAAAAAAGCCATGGAGTTTATTAAGCTGTTCGGGGCAAAGGGGAAAGCATGACTTTAACAACTAACCACTAACAACTAAAATCCAAGGAAAGATCTAAATACTAAAAACTAAGATTCAAAAAACGATTGTGTTGGAAATTTATTATTGATTGTTGAAATTTTCCTTGGGATTTAGTTGTTAGTTGTTGGAATTTAATTAAATTATGTTTGATGTCATCACTTTCGGCTCGGCCACGCGCGATGTTTTTTTGAGTTCCAAGGCGCTGGAGCTGCATAAGGAGCACGGGATCACCGAAGCCTGTTTTCCTTTCGGCGCCAAACTCGACATCGACGACATCGCTTTTTCGACCGGGGGCGGAGCCACCAACAGCGCCGTCACCTTCTCGCGCCTGGGAAAATTAAAAACCGCGGCCGTCGCCAGGATCGGCGCCGATGGAAGCGGCGAAGAGGTGATCCAAGCATTAAAGCGCGACCGGATCAATACGGCTTTTATCCAGCGCATCGCGAGCGCCAAAACCGGCTATTCGGTCATTCTTCTGTCTAAAGAAGCCGAACGCACCATTCTCACGTATCGTGGCGCTTCCTCCGGCATCGATGCCGCGAAGATCGGCTGGGAAAAAATGACCGCCCGCCTTTTTCAAATTTCCAGCTTGGGCGGCGACCTCGAACTTTTAAGGCATATCATCATTCGCGCCAAACGGATCGGCGCCGAGATATGTTTCAATCCCGGCGGCCATGAGTTGAAGCACGGACGCGCCGCGCTCGCGCCCATCCTCGCCAAGATCGAACTTGTTTTCCTTAATCGCGAAGAAGCGGCGGCGCTTACGGGGAAGCGTGACGCCGACCTGCGCGGGATCGTTAAAACCATGCGCAAAATATGCGCCCATTCGGTCGTGACCGACGGCCCCCGGGGCGCCTACGCCGTCACCGCTCATGAGACCCTGCACGCCGCGATCATTCCCGTAAAAAAGATCAACTTGACCGGCGCCGGCGACGCTTTCGCCTCGGCTTACGCCGCCGCCATGCTGAAGCACAACGATATAAGAACCGCGCTCGCGGTCGGCACCGCTAACGCCACCGGCGTTGTCCGGCACATGGGCGCCAAAGTCGGAATATTGGACAGATGGCCGACGCACCACGAACTCGCGCGCGTCAAAATTCGCAAAATGCCTTACTAATTATTTCTAACCAATCGCTAATCGGTTACTAATTTACCAATAACCCTCACTGTGTTCTATTAGTAAATTCGTAAAAAAATTAGTAATTCGTTAGCACCAAACATTATGAAAATCTACGTCACACGCAACATTCCCGCTTCCGGCATTAACTTGCTCAAGACGGCCGGCCATGAAGTGGTTGTCAACCCCGAGGACAAAGTTCATTCCAAAGAAGAACTCATTGCCGTCCTTAAAAAAGAAAAGCCCGACGCCGTTCTCTCGCTCCTTACCGACAAGATCGACGGCGAAGTAATGGATGCGGCGCCCGGCGTGAAGATCTTTGCGAACTACGCCGTCGGTTTTGACAACATCGATCGCGAAGCGGCCAAGCGCCGGAATATCTTTGTGTCGAACACGCCGTCGGAGTTCCTTTCGGACTCGGTGGCCGAACACACCTTCGCGCTCATGCTCGCCTTGGCGCACCGCGTGGTCGAGGCCGACAACTTCACCCGCGCCGGCCGCTACAAGGGCTGGGATCCGTTCCTTTTTTTAGGAACCCTGCTAAAGGGCAAGACCCTCGGGGTCATCGGGCTCGGACGCATCGGCGCCGACGTTGTCAAACATTCCACCGGGATCGGCATGAAGGCCGTGTATTTCGACGTCAAGCCGAATCCCGGCTTTGAGAAACAATATGGCGCGCGATTCGCGTCCATGGACGAACTCCTCAAAGAAAGCGATGTTGTTTCGATCCACGTGCCGCTTAACGAAAAAACGCGCCACCTGCTCTCGACCAACCAATTCAACATCATGAAACCGACCGCGATCATTATCAACACGGCGCGCGGGCCGGTGGTCGACGAGAAAGCCGTTCTTCAAGCGCTCACCGACAAAAAACTGGGCGGTTTCGCCTGCGACGTCTTCGAGTGCGAACCGTCGATCGACTGCGACCCGTACGACCACCTCGAGCTCAAGGCCCTGCCCAACGTGATCATGACGCCCCACATCGCCTCGGCCACGCTTGAGGCGCGCGAGGACATGTCGAAAATGGCCGCCGAGAATATCATGGCCGCCTTTTCCGGACAAACTCCGCCCAACCAAGTTAACTAACCAAGAATTATATGAATAAAGAATTTTTCAAAACCAAGAACGCCAGGATCGTCATTTGGATCGTTGCGATCGCCGCCATCGCTTTGTTCTTTTGGCTCACGACGCCAAAGTCAGCGACAAAAACCCAGCCCCCGGCCAACGTCGCTAACGGGCTCGTGCCGGCGAGCAATTTGAATGAGGGGGTTAACGCGAACGTCAACAAGCCAAAAACATCGGTGTCCGTAAAAAAACCGGCGAGTAAACCCGTCGGTTTTGCGGATAAGATAACGCCGCACTTTGTTTCGGCCACGATCGCAAATAACGCCACCCTCGCGCAAGCGCCGGGCAGATTGACGCTTAATTTTGATGCCCTTCTTCTCAAAACGAAAGAATCGTTCGTCACCGTGAAAAAGAATGACATTGATTCGGTGACAATGGGCTCTTCATCGATCGACGGCAAGACAATGTCGGTTAATCTTAATTCGACGGTGATTGATGGCGATTACTATGTTTATTATGTCGCCTGCTTCGCCGACACCGGCTGTTCCGACGGCCGATTCGGGTATCATTTAAAACTTCCATAAAAAATAAGAGAGCCCCGCAACGGATGCGGAGCTCTTTTTTGTTTGGTCGATCGCTTCAGCGAACGCCGAGCGTGTCGCCCGCGTATTCAAGACCATTTGGTTTGATCACGACCCGCTTGGGACCGATATCGACATACCCGGCGATGAACAGGCCGTGTCTTCCCTCGTCAATCCTGACGAGCCGATAGGCGTCACCGGCCGGCATGATGAGCGCGAGACCCGCGCCCATGTTATAAGTTTCATACATCTGCCGGTCGGATTGCTGACCATGCTCTTGGATGAAGTTAAAGATCGGAAGTTGGGGCGGCAGCCGTTCGATCACGTAAGTATATGGCGCGTTGCCGCGCATGATCTTGCGCCAACCGTGACCGGTGATGTTCTCGACGCGATGGATCCAGATCTGGTTCCGGAGGCAAAACTGGATCAAATCCGAATAGAGCGGCGTCGGGACCAGCACCTCTTCGCCGTAAGTCCGGCCGCCGGGAACCGCGGTCTGGTATCGGTCCGGCAGGGTCTCGGCAATATCCCGAACCAAGGTCAATCCGTTGGCATGAACGCCGGTCGATGGCGCGAAGACGATCGCATCGCCGTCCATAACCACGTCGCCCAGAATGCGCTGGGCTTTGTTCATGATGACCCCGTAGCCCGAACCGCCCAAGTCCATCGTGTCCGGCATGATGATGTCGCGAAGCTTGGGCGTCTCGCCGCCGCCCCACGCGCAGCGCGCCGCGTTGCAAGCGATCTTCCAGCCCTCTACGATGTCCGAACGGCAATCCGCCGGAGAGAAGTATTCTTCCCGACCGATGGCGATATACATGTTGAGCAGAACCGGCCGCGCGCCGCAGACAACGAGATCGTTCAAGACCATGGCGGCGCCGTCTTGGGCGATGGCGCGGAAAAACGACCTTCCCGTCGCCCGATACACTTCCTCGGCGACGCGGTTCTTGGTGCCCAGGCCTTCGATGACATGGGCGGTATACCTGTCGCCCTCGTCAATGACAAGAGCGCTCTCGCCGCGGCTTTCTTCAACGATATGGAATTTCAGATCTTCGATGTTGGCGTCCGTCGCGCGCGCCGCCGCCTGCGCTTCCCGCTTCAACAGATCGAGCGGCCCGTAATTCACGTCATATTGCATGTCGATCTCCTTGTGACAGAGCAAACGGCCGGACCATCCGGCCGAAACTGTCCAGACCTTAACAAAACACCGCCTTTTCTGCAAATCTAAAGTTAATGTTAAAATTCCGCGCCGCCCGCCAACGGCTGTCGGATGCGGGAACAAAAAAACCCGGGCAAACGCCCGAGTTTCTTTTATTTATCTTTTTTCGTCATAATGTCCACCCCTCCCCTTAGGGTAAGGGGAGGTGGCTTGCCCCGCACCGAGCTTTGCTCTGGTGCTGGGGGAGGGGTTACGACGGAAACGCATGAACAAATCTTAGTATTTGATTAAGGAAACATAACCCTCCATATCCTCCCTTGCCTTAAGGGAGGAGGTGAACGAACGCCTCCAAAGGAACGACAAGATCATTACTTCTCCGACACTAATTTTATGGAAAGCGAATTGATGCAACGATGCGGGCCCTTATTTTCTCCAACGACCGCGCAGATTCGTCTGAAACGCTTTTTCGTTTTGATATCTGTTTTTTAATGCGACAGGATTGAAAATAAACTCTTTTATTAATGCCAATTTGGCATCAGACGGCGCTGTCCCCCAAAGCGAACGAAGCATCGTAAACGTGCCCACCTCGCCCCTGCCGCGACCCGTCCCTTCGGTCGGCCTTTCCGCGCCCCCGTCTCTTGAAACAAGCATCGGGCGCATCCGCATCAAATTAGCGCGAACTTCATCCGCCATCCGATCGATCTCAGCGTGATCGATCTCAATGTTTTCTTGACCTGATTTTTCCAATTCTTCCGCCGGCGACGCTCCTTCTTGATCATCGCGCGGCAGTTCTTCGCCAACTTCCTCATTAAACCTTGAACGCGTCTCGTTTGATGATTTTCCTTCAAAATTATTTCTCATATTGTTGGTTAGTATTATTTATCCGTCACGAATTTTATTGATAGTGAATTGACGCAATGGCGCGTGTCCTTCGCGGTCATTTGTTCGCCCAAAAACACATGGCCTAAATGGCTGCCACAGTTGGCGCATTCGATCTCGGTTCGCTGACCGTCCGCATCCGGCAGGCGTTTGACCGCTCCGGGAATTTCATCGTCAAAACTCGGCCACCCGCAATGCGCGTCGAATTTGTCTTTCGACCGATACAACGGCGCGTTGCACCGTCGGCAAATGTATGTCCCGTTCGCGAAGAAATTATCATACTCGCCGCTAAACGGCGCTTCCGTCCCTTTCCCGACGATCACGGCTTCTTCTTCGGGCGTGAGTTTGTTATAGGCGGGCATATGATTATTTTAATTTTATTATCGTCGACTTCTTTGCCCCGTATTTTTGCTTCATCCATTTACGCGTATCTTGAAGAACCGATTCTCCATAGGCGTTGTCCGGCGCGATCACCATGTCAACGGACCATTTTGATCTTAAATTCTTTTTGGTCTTTAAAAGAAGAATGAAATCGACATCGGCCGGCCGTTTTTTTACGGTCGTAAAACTGCCCATCAAATGAACAGATGAGGTCGGGATCGCTTTTCCTATCCGTTTAATGATCTCTTGAGAGTTCTTCCAAAGCTCTTTTCTATAAGGAGAATTGAGGAGTTTTTTCGGAATATTGTTCATAACATCATTTTACAACAAACCCGGTTTAATATACATTAATGGACTGCCGGATGTTTCGGCAGAAAGAGGAGTAAAACGATGTATAACGATGAAATTTTGGCGGCCATTGCGGCGGCCATTGCGGCGGCCAAAAAAGCAGGTTCTTTCAAACTTAGACTTGTCTTTACGCCCTTGTCCGAGATCAGTCGGATCCGATCATTCGTGACCATGCTCAAGGGCCGCGGCATTGCGGTCGATGACGAAACAATGATGAAACTGAGGTTGGTTGCCCTTTCCAGAAGATGGCAAGAGGATACCGACCGCGTTGTCGTCATGGACATTTGCGACGATTTCGACGAGAACGAATTTGTCGCGAGGTTCGCGATCGCCATTGAAAGCATCGAGGCCGTGCCAAGGGATATCGCGACCGGCGAACAAAAAATCCTTGAAGGGAGCATGGATCCCCAAAAGGCGATCCGTCACGCCAAAAACGGAGGTCCGCGCGAGATCAAGATCGTCATCCCCAAAGCTAAACGAGGAGATGTCGCGTTCGTTTGGAGCATGTTCAAACACAAACAGATCTCGTTCGTGAATGCCGACGAACAAAAGGTTTTTGAGGCGGCGTTTCAAAATCCGGAATGGTCTCTTGGCGGCAAACTCACGGCCACCATTCGCCTTGAAGAGGAACTACACGAACATATGGCCTCCGGCATTTTGCGCGGAGCCCATGTCAGGGTGAAGACGATCGCGATCATGCGATAGCAAAACAAATAGCGATGAGCCCCGATGACGCACGCGTCGGGGCTCCTATAATCAAAGCGTACCATTCTCATGGTACGCTTTTTTCTGTGAGAGTCATCGTCAAGCGGGGTTAGACAATGGGCTCTGCCGAGCCCGAGGTCTGAAGAAAAACCTATGAT
>Ga0265330_10001352_pt1 | contig 14310 bp, 12 predicted proteins | sample 41919metaG_FD_202083 | JGI IMG/M metagenome (GOLD analysis project Ga0265330, IMG submission 202083) | Rhizosphere microbial communities from Carex aquatilis grown in University of Washington, Seatle, WA, United States - 4-19-19 metaG | ecosystem: Host-associated > Plants > Roots > Rhizosphere... | reverse complement strand
CTGGCATCTTACGGGGGCTTGGTTCGCTCTCGCTCACAAGCCCCCGGTCCCCCCTCCCTCCGCCCAGCAAAGCTGGGCTACGCTCGCCCGAGAAATGGGACGGTGGAGCGAAAAATGTACGCCGCGGCAGACCATCCAACCCTGGCGATGGTACGCTGCCGGCGAGGGCGCGCGCGAAGCGCGCGGGGCGGGCAGGGTGGCGGGCGGTCCCGAAGTCCCCGTAGGGGACAAAGCCGGCAGGCTCCCCACGCGGACGGGCGACCGCAGGTCGCCCCTACCGGCACGGGCCGATGGGCAGGACGGTGCGGCCGAAGCTTTCGTTCAAGACCTGGGCGATGCCCAGGTAGATGGCGGACAGGCCAGTGAAGATTCCTTCCCAACCCGCGACGCGGGTGAAGCCCTCGTGGCCGCTGAGGTCGCCGGCCGCCAGCAGCCAGAACAAGACGGTCAACGATCCAAACACGGTCATCAGAGCTTTGTTGGTACGCAAGGTGCCGAAGAACATGAGGAAGGTGAAACAGCCCCACAGCAACAGGTAGGCGCCCACCGATGCCTTGTCCGGGGCCGCGGCCCACCCCATCTTGGGCAGGACCAGCATCGCCACCAGGCTGAGCCAGAACAGGCCGTACGACGTGAAGGCCAGGGTGCCGAAGGTGTTGCGCTTCTTCCACTCCATCACCCCTGCGATGACCTGCCCTATCCCGCCGTAGCACAGTCCCATGGCCAAAATCATGCTGGAAAGCGGGATGATTCCCGCGTTGTGCAGGTTGAGCAAGACTGTGGTCGTGCCGAATCCCATAAGACCCAAAGGCGCGGGGTTGGCGGTTGTGTCCTTGATGATGGTTTCACTGCTGTCCATGGTCGATCCTTGCTGCGCTCCCGCGCACCTGGGGCTGAACCTGCGTCGCCCGCCGCCCCCCGACGCAATTCCTTCAGCCTCGCTGGTGCCCGGCATGCTGCCCTTCCCGGTCGGCTGGGTCAAGACCAACGGCAATCGCGTACCGGCGTTGCGCCAGCTATCGCGCCGCCACGGGTGCGCCCACGCCGTTTCCCGCCGCGTGCGATTCGATCAGCTCCAGCAACTCGCCCACCTGGAACGGCTTGTGGATAAAGGCCAGGCCTGGGCTCTCCAGAAATCGCCGCGCCTCCAGCGAGCAGGCACCACCGGTAATGAAGATGAACCGCTGGGCCAAGTCGGGCCAGCGCTGCTTGACCGTCTCGTACAGCTCGGAGCCTGACATCTCGGGCATCTGCAGATCGCACAGCACCACATCGAAAGCGCGATCCTGGCCGAACATGCGAAGCGCCTCTTTGGCTCCCAGCATGGTCTCGATGTCATGGTGGCTGAGCAGCATCCGACGGTACGCTTTGAGCAGGAGCGCCTCGTCGTCCACCGCCAGCAGACGCCGGCGCTGCACAGCCTTGTGCGCGGGTAAGGTCTTGGCCGGCACGACCACGCCTGCCGCAGCCGCCGGCAGGCGCACGCGAAACAAGGCCCCGCGTCCCGGCACGCTCTCCCCGGTCAACTCGCCCCCCGCGGCGCACACGATGTCGCGCGAGATGGGCAGTCCCAGCCCCGTACCCACGCCGGGCGGCTTGGTGGTGAAGAACGATTCGAAGATGCGCGGCATGACCTCGGACGGAATGCCCGGTCCGTTGTCTTCGACCTCGATCACGACGCGATCTCCCTCGTCGTAGCTGCGCACGTAGAGCCGGTTGCGCTTGGGATTCCCTGCGGCCAGGGCATGCGCGGCATTCATGAGCAGGTTGAGAAACACCTGTCCTAGCCGAGCGGCGCTGGCGCGTACCCGCCGGGTCGCACGCAGATCTCTTTCCACCTGAGCCCGGTAACGGAGCTCGCTGCGCAACATGGTCAGCGACGAGTCCACTGCGGCGTTCACGTCGGTGGGCAGGTTGGCGTCCTCGTCCACGCGCGAGAAGGCGTGCAAGTCACGCACGATGCGATGGATGCGTGCCATGCCCTCCTTCGACTCCTGCACGATGTTCATGGCTTCAAACAGAACTTCGCTGGACGCCAGCTTGTGCGCAGCCTTGGGCGCTGCCTTCGACTTGTCGTCGGACGACTGCAGCAGCTCGGCCAGTGCCTCCAGGTTGGCGAGAACGAACGAGGCAGGATTGTTGATCTCGTGAGCCACACCAGCGGCCAGCATGCCGATGGAGGCCAGCTTCTCCGACTGCAGGCGCCTCACCTCACGGTCGCGATCTCCGGTCACGTCGCGCACGTAGAGCAGAACCCGCCGCCCCGCCGCAGGATAGGCACGCGCCTCGAACTGGCGCCCGCGCAGGGAGAAGGTCCTGTCCTGGGTCGTCTTCTCGGCAGCAGCGTCGCGGGCCAGCCCGGCCAGCATCTCGCGTATGGACGGGTCGGCTCCCTCGACAGGAGCCCCGGAAAACAGGCGCTCGCCCGATGTCAGGCGCGTGGAGTCCGGCTCGCCCCGCATGCGACAGAGGGCGTTGTTCTCGATCTGCACGTGGCCTGATGCATCGAGAAGCAAGAGGCCATCATCGATGACGTTGAAGGTGTCGCGAAGCGCGTCGCGCTCGGCGCGCAACTCGCCCGCCAGTTCTTCCAGCTGGCGGGTACGTTCCACCACCTTGCCCGCCAGCTCGATGTTGTGGCGACGAACCTCGTCAGCGAGCGCTTTCGAGCGCAGGACCGATCCCATTCGCGCCAGCAACTCCAGCGGCTCGATGGGCTGCACGATGAAGTCCGCCGCGCCCATGTCGAGACCACGCAACCGGTTTTCCACCGGGCTCTGCGCGGTCGCGAGAAGAATGACGGGAACAGCCGCGGTCTTGTCACTGGAACGAAGGCGCCGGCACAGCTCGAATCCGTCCACCCCCTGACCGTGGGTGCGCGCGAGCACCAGGTCCACGTCGCCCTTTTCGAGCAAGCGCAAGGCCGCGGCCCCGTCGGGGGCCTCCACCAGCTTGTGTGTGCTCATCGACTGGATCGCGTCCCGAACCGCGGCGCGGTTTCCACTGTCGTCGATCACCACGAGAATGCACGCCATCGCCCTGCCTGATTTCTACGTCCTGCCCGTCGCGCCCGTCGAGACAGCGCGCACGAAAGACAGACGAGCACCCCGGCGAAATCCGGGATTCCGCCACACTCGTCCGGCGACTGCACGCGATCCGTTGGTCATAGAGCGGTTGGAGTCGGCATTATCTGACGGCAACCGACACCTTTTCAAGCCTGCTGCTGATGTGGGATAGCGTGGGATGCAGTAGGCAAACGCAACCGGCAACGTGACAAGCGTTGTATAGTCTCTGCCGCGATGTATTCGCCTCGGGCGGTGGCAGCCGTTCTCGGCATGAGCGTGGCGCGCCTGCGCTCGTACCTGCGTGCCGGTGTTGTCACACCGACTCGCAACGAAAAGGGCGAGATGCGATTCTCGTTCGAGGATCTGGTCCTTCTGCGCAAGGCCGAGGGCCTGGTCGAGCAGCGTATCCCGGCCCGCCGCGTGCGCGACGCCATCAAGAGAATACGCGACAGCCTGCCCGCAGGCATTTCGTTCCACCGGGTCGCCCTGTCCGGGGAAGGCCAGCGCGTGATCGCGGATGACGGCCATCGCCGCTGGCACCCGGAGTCGGGTCAAACCGTGTTCGATTTCCAAAGCCCATCGCCCGACGGCGGCGGCGCCACCGTGACTTCGCTGGCACAGGTGCGTGCCAGCGCGCCCCCCACCGCGGATGGCGAGGCCTCGCTCACTGCGCGGGATCTCTTCAAGCGGGGATGCCTGCTGGAAGCCACCTCACCCGATGAGGCTTGCCAAGCCTATCGCGCGGCACTGGAACTGGAGCCCGAGTTTGCCGATGCGCACGTGAACCTCGGCCGCCTGCTGCACGAGGTGGGCGACGTCTACGCGGCCCTGGTGCACTACAAGGCCGCGCTCTCGCTGCGCCCCGGCGACGCCACTGCGGCCTTCAACGTCGGTGTGGCTCTGGAGGACCTCGGTGCCACTGTCGACGCCATCACCGCCTATCGGCGCGCGCTGGAATGCGATCCACGAAACCCCGATGCCCACTACAATCTGGCGCGCCTTCTCGAACAGAACGGAAAGCCGGACTTGGCCGTGCGCCACCTGCTGCTATACCGTCAGTTGACCAAGAAGCGTTGATGGAAAGCGCTGGCCCAAAACCGAATCGCCGCCCGTCGGCGGCGGCCACCATCATGGCAAACGACGCCGAGGACATGCGGCACCTGGGCGTCCGTCTCGGACAGGCGATGGGCGTGGGCGACGTGGTGGCGCTCATCGGCCCGCTCGGCGCGGGCAAGACAACCTTCGCCCAGGGGCTGGCGCAGGGGCTCGGCGTGCCGGCTGACCGCCATGTGGCGAGCCCGAGCTTTGCCCTGGTCAACGAGCACCCGGGCCGCACGCCGTTCGTGCACGTCGATTTCTACCGCCTGCGCACGCGCGCCGAGTTGCCCGAGCTGGGCATCGAGGAAGCCTACGATCGGGCGGCCACTGCCATCGAATGGGCCGACCGCTTCCCCGACGCCCTGCCGGCCGATCGCCTGCAGATCACTCTGGTCGTGGAAGGGACTGGCTGCCGCCGTCTCGACCTGCATCCGACCGGACCGCGAAGCGAGGTCCTGGCGTCCGTGCTGGCGAGAACTTGATCGCTGGCCCCGTCATCCTTATGGTAGGGAGGTGGACATTATCCAGGCGGTCTTCGGCGATCTTCGCCAAGTGATGCCTCGGCCCTACTGCGAGATGGTGCTGGTGGCGGCGTCCTTCCTCTGCGGCGCCCTGGTGGGCTTCGAGCGCGAGAGGGGACACAAGCCCGCCGGCCTGCGCACGCTCATCTTGATCTGTGTCGGGTCGACCATTTTCACCGTGGTCTCCGCCAGCCCAGCCCTGGGGGGCCACGAGCCGGCGCGTATCGCGGCCCAGATCGTGACCGGGGTCGGTTTTCTGGGCGCCGGTTCCATCCTGCGCGACCGCCACCACATCTCTGGGCTGACCACGGCAGCCACCATTTGGGCCTGTTCGGGCATCGGCATCATGGTGGGCGCCGGCTATGCTGCGGCGGGTGTGGTCCTGTCCGTGGCGGTGCTGGTCACCCTGGGTTGGGTCCGCCATCTGGAAGCCGTGCTCAACGGCCCGTGCCAGGTACGCCGGGTGCTGGTCGTGTACCAGCCCGGCCAGGGCAAGGCGCGGGCGCGCATCACGGCGCTGCTCGACGAAGCCAAGGGACACATCTCCATCGGCGACGACAAGCAGCGGCCAGAAGGCCTGCGTGAAATCAGTCTCGAGTACTGCGGCTTGCACCGCGACCACCGCTGCGTGCTCGCCCAGTTGGCGGATGTGCCGGGTGTCGAGGCACTGGAAACGGTCACGTAGCCCTACGATTTGCGCACCAGCGCGCGCAAGTCGGCCTCGCTGCGCCGAAGGCCGTTCTCTTCGAACCAGACCACGAAAGCGCACCCTTCCCGCCAGCGCGAACAGCCCCAGCCACGTCTGCCGGTCATGAGATGCCCGGTCTGGCAACGCGGACAGAGGAGATCGCCGACGCTGTCGGCTGGGGGTACGTCGGCCTTGCGCGTGGGTGCGGGCTGCATGCTCTCAGTCGTTGAAGAGCGCCCTTTGGCAGGCACAGACTTGCGGCCGCGCCCGGTGCCGCGTCCGCGCGCCCATTTCTTCCCCTTGCCTGCGTTCTCGGCCGGCAGTGGTACGGCGCGCATAGGAGCGGCGGCACGAATGGCGTCGACGACCTCGTGCACGTAGCGACCGATGTCGGCCATGAAGGTCTCGCGCTTGTCTTCACCGCGCGCCATTCGGGCCAAGCGCGCCTCCCAAGTCCCGGTCAGCTCGGGCGAGGCCAGGCTGGGCACCGGCAGTCCGTCGATGAGCGCAATGCCCACGGGCGTGGCGGCAAGATGCTTGCCTTCGCGAGCCACGAAACCGCGTTTGAGCAAGGTCTCGATGGTGGCTGCTCGCGTGGCCGGCGTGCCCAGACCGCTGTCCTTCATCGCCGCTCTCAGTTCGTCGTCGTCGAGCGCCTCCGAGAACCCCCGCAAGTCTTCCCTGCCGTCGCGCGAGGAACCGGGGCCGGCGGAGCCCGCCTCTGACCGCGCGATGGTCTTGCCCGCGTTCTCCATGGCCGACAGCAGAGTCGCCTCGCTGTGCCGCGCGGGCGGCTTGGTCTTCTTGGCCAGCGTGTCGAAGCTGCCGTCCAGACGCTGGCCCTCGGCCAGAGCTGGTAGCACGGCTGGCTCGTCGTCGTCGCCCTCTCTCTTCTTGCCCCGCTTTCCCCCCGATTTTTCGTCGGCCTCTTCCCCGCCAAAGCCGGCCACCTCCTGCCACCCGGAAACCAAACGCACCCTGCCTCGTGCGAGAAAGCGATCCGGCGACGGGGGCACAGCCGCGACCAGCGGCACCTCGTCCCCACTCGCGGCGCCGGCTCTGTCCTGGCGCTTCTCGTTTCCCAGAACGGCGGGTTCAGTTCCCGGCCCCACTTTCACGACCACCTCGGTCTGGGCAAACTCGGCGTCCGGATAGAAAGCCCCGAGGAACCGCCGCACCACCAGGTCGAAAACTCGGCTCTGGTTGCGTTCGAGGGCATCCAGCTTGGCTGTCTTGCCCGTGGGCACAATGGCGTGGTGGTCCTGGATCTTGCTGTCGTCGAAGAACCGCTTGCTGGGTCGTGGCTGATTCGCCAAGAGCGTCCGCGCGAAGGACGCATATTCGTCGAACTCGGCCAGGCCGGCAAAGATCTTCGGCAAGGTTCCCGCCATATCGCTCGACAGGTGGCGCGAATCGGTGCGCGGATAGGTCAGGATCTTGTGCCGCTCGTACAGCGCCTGCGCCGCATCCAGGGTGGCCTGCGCCGACAGGCCGAAGCGCCGGTTGGCGGTACGCTGCAGCGACGTCAGATCGAAGAGCAGCGGTGGCGGCTCGCGGGTTTTGCTCTGCTTCAGGCTTTCCACGACCGGGCCCACGAGATCGACGGCCGCGCCGTGTGCGCGGCAACGATCGCGTACTTCGTCGGCGACGGTCGCGCTGGCGAAGCGGCTGGCCTTGTCGAGAGACCAGGTCGCCGCGAAATGCGCGCCCTCGGTCGTGCTCAACTCAGCCCTCAGCTGCCAGTAGTCATGCGGCACGAAGGTCTGGATGGCCTTCTCGCGTTCCACCAGGATGGCCAGCGTCGGGGTTTGCACGCGGCCGATGGAGTACAGCATGGAATCTGGGCCGGTGCGGTGGCGGACCGTCACCGCGCGGGTGGCGTTCAGACCCACCAGCCAGTCCGCCTCGGACCGGCAGCGCGCAGCGTCCGCCAGCTTCTCCAGCTCGGTCCCTGGTTTGAGCGCAGAAAAGCCCTGACGGATCGCCTCGTCGGTCAGCGAGGAAATCCAGAGCCGCCGGATGGGTAGTCGGCTACCGGCGAGCTGGTACACGTAGCGAAATATGAGCTCGCCCTCGCGGCCCGCGTCGCAGGCGTTCACCACCTCGGAAAATCGCTTGTCGGAGAGAAGCCGGCACACCTCGTGGAGTTGCTCGCGCGTTCCTGGCACCGGCCGCAACTTGAACTCCGACGGGATCATGGGCAACGTGTCGAGCCGCCATGCCTTCCAGCGGCCGTCGTAGCTGGCCGGCTCTTCCAGCTCGACCAGATGCCCCACGCACCAGGTGATCGCGCGGTCCTTGGACTCAAAGCAATGTTTGCCCGTCGGCCGCACCCCCAGCACGCGGGCCAGGTCGCGCGCGACCGAGGGTTTTTCAGCAATCACCAGTTGCACGATGTGAGTTTATCGGAAGTCGCGAGCAGAAGGTGCGTGGCGGTGATCGATCTTGGTAGTGGCCCGCGACTCGCGACCCGCTCGATTGCCTCTCGGCTGCTCCCTAGGTCACCGAACCGGGCCCAGCAGGCGTCCTCTCTCGCCGCTCTCGTGGACCGGCCGGTGCAGCACGATCTCGCGCCCGGCCTTACGGCCGTGCTCGTAGGCCTCGGTCCGGTAAAGGCCGATGCCCGAGCCACGTGTCGTGCGCGGATAGCGCTGGCGCAGATAGCCAGTCAGCGCGGGATCGCCCACCCAGACCAGCCCCTCGCGCCGGCTCTCGGCCACGCCCGCCTTCAGCTTCTCGTCGAAACCGATCGTGACCCCGGTCATGAAACGCCGCCGCTCGCGGTTGCTGGCGATGCCATAGCGGCGCCGGTGGTCGCGCCACAGACGCTCCGCCGTGTCGAGCAGGAACCCGTGTACGTAGGCCGCCACCTCCAGATTCGACAGGGTGCCGCAGATCTCCAGCACGCGGCCACGCCGTCCCTCTGCCGCCACGTAGTACGGCACCCAGATCACCTCGACGAAGAAGTGGCGTGCCAGGATACCCGCCAGCACATGCTCGGCCGCCTCGATGCGGCCGCTGGGCCGGCCCAGGTGCCGGAAAGCGAAGCCTTCGCTGGCCCTGGTCACACTCTGGTCGATGTTGTGCTTGAGCATCAGCCGTTGCGCCGCGTTCATTGCGGCCTCGGCCTCGTGCAGGTTGGGGCTCTCGGCCAGGGCGAGCAGTCGTGCGATCCGGCGCAACACCGGATTGCCGTCACCGCCTGCCGCCTGGGGCAAGCCGCGCGCTGACGGATCGAACCCATGCTGCCGGCACAGATTTTCGAAGGCCGGGCCGTGCGCGCTCTCACCGTCGACGCCCATGATCTCGTCGACGTACTGATGCGCGATCTCGTGCTTGAGCACCTCGCGCACCACCCCCCAGGGCTGGTCGTAGACCAGCGAGCGCGCGAGCGACAGGGTGCGACTGCGGCGCTCCCAGAATCCCAGACGCGCGCCCGCATCGTGCAGGGCGAACACCGGCGGCCGCAACCGACCGCGGAAGTGGTTGCCACTGATCTCGCGCCAGGTGGAACCCAGCTCGCGCAGCAGCGCCGCTTCCAGGATCTCTCTCACCGTGAGAGATCCTCTGCCAGCCTGCGCGCCAGCTTGCCCGATCGGCTGACCAGCTCGGGCACGCCGGCGTTGTGATAGGCGTTGCCGTGAAAATACAGGCCAGGGTAGCGCCGCTCGCCGGATTCCAGCGCTGCTACACGATCCATGTGCCCGAGCGTGTATTGCGGCAACCCGCGCTCGTGCCGGACAATGTGCGCGAAAGCCGGCGGCGCGGTCAGGCCCAGCAGGCCCCGAAGGTCGGCGTGGGCCAGCGCCGTCAACTCTTCATCGGGCAGGCTCGCCATCTCGGGATAGCGGGCCCCGCCGGTGCGCACCGAGAACAGCGAGAACCGATCGGGCGCGCGGCCGGGAAATATCGCCGAGGCAAAGATGGCACCGAGGATCTTCAGACGCTCGGAGGCGGGCACGAAGAACCCGTAGGCATCCGGGGGCCGCGGCAGTACCGAGGCGAAATAGCCCAGATGCACCAGCACAACCGGGACATAGGGGATGCGCGCCAGAATCTCCGACAGATCGGAATCCAGGGGCCGGATCACGGCACAGGCCTGGTGGGCCGGAATGGCGAGCACAAGCGCGTCGGCGTCCAGGTTGCTGCTGCGCCCATTCTCCTCGACCGCCAGGCGAAAGCCGCAGGCGGCGCGCTCCGCCTGCACGATGCGCGCTCCCAAGCGAAGCCGATCGCCCAACCTGCTGGCCAAGGCCGCGGTCAGCTCGTCTAGCCCGGTCACGAACGACGACAATCGAGGCCCATCGCTAGCCGCCTTGCGTTTCGCTCGCTGTTGCTTGAGATCGGCGCGTAGGCCCAGAACCAAGCTGCGGTGCTCGCGCTCCAGCGCGGCCATCAGAGGAAAAGCGGACGGCAAGCTGACCGCGTCGGGATCGCCGGCGTACAGGCCAGAAACCAGCGGCTGCAACAGGCGCTCGCCCGCCAGCGCGCCCAGGCGCCGACGGGCAAATGCGGTGACGGACTCCTCCTGGCCGCGCGCCGACGGGCCACGCGGCAGCACGAGATCGGCCAGCATGCGCAGCTTGGCCGACAGGGGCAGAAGTCGCGAACGCAAGAACGCCGCAGCATCCAGAGGTGTGTCGTGCAGCCGACCGTCCGCCACCACCAGCCGGCGATCGCCCGCGTCGAAGGCCGGCAGCACACGCGCCTCGATGCCCAGGCTGCGCGCCAGGGGCGTGATGCTGTTGTGCCGGTCGAGATAGCTGGCTGGCCCACGTTCGCAGATGTAGCCGTCGCGCCGATCGGTCTCGATCTTGCCGCCCGCACGCCGCTCGCTCTCCAGCACCAACACGGAAACGCCCAGGCGTTCCAGCTCGAAAGCGAGCGACAGGCCGGAAACTCCGGCCCCAGCGACGACCACGCGTTTCATGAGTCCACCGAAGGCAATAGCAGTGCCCTGCTACCCTCGCAAGGGAGTCTTCGTACCTATCTACACAAAGCGCCCGGGCGAAAGAACCGCAGCCTCGACAGGATGCTCGCCCACGATCAGATCCGCAGCCACGCGGGCCGCAGCCAGTCCGGCTGACATGCCGTGGCCGCCCAAGCCCGCAACCCAGAAGAATCCTGCCAGATTCGGATCGGCCCCGACCACGAAACGCTCGTCGGGCGTCAGCGTCCGCTGGCAGGCCCACGCACGCACCAGGTGGGCGTCATCCAGCGGCGGCCGCAGTCCGTGCATTCCGGCGGCCAGGCGCTCGGCCAGCCGATCGTCGCAAGATTCGTCGCCGGGCTGCGATGGAATTTCCTCGCAAAGACTCACCAGCACGCCGCCCGACTCGGGACGGAAGTAGAGTGGCGTCGACAGATCCCAGACCACCGGCCACGCCGCAGGCGAGCCCGCGACCCGCAAGAACGCCAGGTGCCGTCGCACCGGCTGCAAGGGCAGCGAGGTCGCGCCGGCCTGGCGCCCAAAGTCGGCGGCCCAGGCGCCCGCCGCGTTCACCACCACCGCGGCTTCGATCTCGCCAGCGTCCGTCTCCACGCCGTGGACGCGGCCCTTGGCCACGCGTATCCCGAGCACGCCGCAGCCGAGGCGTATGTGCGCGCCCGCCGCGCGCGCCTGTTCCAGCGTCCCGTGCACGAGGCGGTGGATGTCGATGGTGCCTTCTCCGGGCAGGTGCAGCACGCCGGCGACGCGGCTCGGGTCGAGAGCGGGGACCAGATCCGCCGCGCGACTCGGCGTCCATTCGGCGAGGTCGACGCCTTCCGCCCGCGCCACCTCTGCCAGATGTCGCAGCCGCGCCAGCCCATCCGTCGCCACCACGGTCAACGCCCCGCCCGAACGAACCACGTCCTGAGACCAGGACATGCCCGCAAGCTGCGCCTGGGTTTCCTGCGCAAGGACCAGATTGGAACGATCCCGGTCGAGGAGGCGGAAGATGGCGGCGTTCCGCCCGGAAGCGTGCGCCGCCACTTGTGTCTCGCGCTCGAGAATGACGACCTCGCGCACCCCGCGCTGGCACAGGTGAAAAGCAGTCGCCACCCCGGCCATGCCGGCGCCGACGATGACGACCGGCCCCGGATCGCGCTTCACGGCTTGACCTGCGCGTGCAGGAATCCCACGTGCCATTCAAAGGCCAGACTGCCCTTGGGGGAGTTGCCGAGCGACTCCGGGCCGTCAGCCCCGAAGATCGCGTGCAGCGACCCGCGGCTTTCCAGTGTGCAAGCCAGCGCCTGAGCGTCGGGAAAACGCTCCTCGATCGTTACTGCCTCCAGCCGGTGAATGCGCATCTCGCCCGACAACAGGCTCGCCATCTCCTCGATGCGCAGACCTTGACTCACCAAACGACGAAAGCTCCGTCGTCGCGCGTGCAGCCGCCCAGCCAGCCAGCGATTTCCCTCGGCGTTGCTGAATTGACGCAAAGGCGCGCTCACCAGCAGCCAGCCCCCAGGCCGCAGCACGCGCACAACCTCGTTCCCCGCGCCAGGACCGAACCAGTGCCAGGAGAAATTGCTGACCACCACATCGAAGGAGCCCGTGGCGTAGGGCAAGGCCTCGGCGGCCGCATGGCGCAGCGGAACCACGGCCAGGGTCGCCTTGCCAGCCGCCCGCGCCAGCATGGGTGCTGACAGATCGACGCCCTGCCAGGCGACGTCGGGAAACACCCGCAAGAGCCCCTCGGTGGCAAAGCCGCTGCCACACCCCAGGTCCAGGCCTCGCCCCTCGACAAACGGACCGGCGCCAGCAACCAGGCGTGTCAGCAGCGTCCCGTAGAAACTGCGATTGTCGGCCGAGTCGTAGCGCCGCGCCCTCTCCCCGTCGGACCATGGGCCGGCGCTGACGTCACGCTCGGACGCCACGGTGCTACGTACGATACTCGGGCGCATAGCGAATCGAGCGCAGTTTTTACCACGCGGCCCGCGAATGTCCCGCGAAGCCGATCCCGGGCACGATGTTGGCAGGGTTGCCACCAGGCTGGGATGTCAATCGCGAACATCGCCTCGCCTCTGCGACGGCAAGAAAGGAGGACGCCGAGATGCTAGCCTGCAACCTCGGGCAAGGGACGGCATCAGAACACGAAACGTAATTTGTGAGCGACGTTAACCGCAGCGGCGCTCGTGGCGAGGACGCAGAACCATGACGACGCAGACGCAGAGCAGGCGCGATTCACCCCGCGGACGAGAGCCTGTCATCTTCGCGGCGCATGGCGCGCCGGTTCTGCTCGACGACGGCGAATGGATGGCCGAGCTTGCCGCGTGGGCAAAGGCGATGCCCAAGCCAGAGAGCATTCTGATGATCTCGGCTCACTGGGAGGAGCGACCGACCACCTTGGGCGCGACGCGGACGGTGCCGCTCGTCTACGACTTCTACGGCTTCCCCGAGCGGTACTACCAAACCCGCTACGCCGCTCCGGGTGCGCCCGATCTCGCCGCGCGCGTGCGCGAGTTGCTGCGACAGAAGAACATGCCGGTTGCCGAAGAACCGGAGCGCGGACTCGACCACGGAGCCTACGTTCCGCTGGTGGCCATGTTTCCCAACGCGGATGTCCCGGTGCTGCAGATCTCGATGCCTGGCCTGGTTGCCGAGGAACTCTTCAAGCTCGGCCAGTCGCTCGCACCGCTGCGCAACGAGGGCGTGCTGGTTTTCGGCAGCGGCTTCATCACGCACAACATGCGCTACGCGTTCCGCCCCGGCACCCCCTCGTGGGCCAAGGACTTCGACGCCTGGGCCGCCGACGCGCTCCTGCGCTTCGATGTGGACGCCCTTCTGGATTTCCAGACCCGCGCCCCTTCGGCCCAGATGGCCCTGCCGACCTGGGAGCACTACGCGCCGCTGCTGGTGGCCGCCGGCGCGGCCGCCGACGAGCGGCCACAGACAACCTTCCCGATCGCCGGCTGGTGGATGGACGGGGCGTTTACCAAGCGATCAGTCCAGTTCGACTGACAGCCGAAACCGGTAACCCCTCCGCCCGGCCCGGTGGCAGGTTGCGGTCGTGCACCTGTGGGCGAACAGCTCTCGCTCAGCCTTCGACTTTGCAGTCCGAGACCACCCCGACCTCGACCTCTTCGGGGTTCGACCAAGCGCTGTTCGCCAGCCAATGCGTGCGCACGCCGGCCAGCTTGCCGACGACCTTGATCTGGCAGCGGGCGGTAAAGCGCTTGAGTTGTTCGCGCGGCTTGTCGGGCTTCTCCGACTGGAAGCGATTGAGAATGGTCGGCTGAAGGAAGAGGCCCGGAACGAGATATAGGTGGCGATCCACTGTGTAGAACGGCTTGAGCTTGGTCTGCTCGTCGCCCTGCGAAGGTGTGGTCTCGTTGGAGAATCCGCAATGGAAGCCCTGGATGGGTTTCTCCGCAACGCAGTCCACGTCCGCGCGATCCGACGTCACCAGCGTGAACGCCGCGGTCGTCGCAGGAGAACCGGCGGTCAGAGTGGAAGAACCTGGCCGCAAAGCCATGTAGACGCCCACGACGACGATCGCGGCGACCAATAAACCAAGAAAGATCTTGCCTCGTGAAAGGCCTGCCGTGCCGGCTGCAGGCGCTTCCGTGGTTTCATGCGTTCCCTGGCCGGCTGGCTGCGTTCCCTCGGTCTGCTTCGGTCCGTCGTGTTCGGTTTCCACGGTGTTTTGTCCTTTCGGCCTTCTCTTTTACCGAACCAGCGGTCCGACTACAAGCCCCCGCCCAGCTAACCCCATGTGGCTCCCCGCGAAGCAACGCGCGGCGCCCTCACTATATAGGCCGGTTGACCATCCTGCTCCCGTAGGTTCATGCTCGCCAGAGAAGAGGTTGGGTGAAGATGGCCAACACGCCGAACGAACGAGAGCTTTCCCGCAAAGAATGCGCTCGCCAAATACGACGAGCGGCCTGCTTACGCGCGAAGGAAAGGCGTGCGACCGACCCGCGGTTTCTTTCCATGAAGGAGGCTGCCAAGCGA
>Ga0265330_10001346_pt1 | contig 14372 bp, 10 predicted proteins | sample 41919metaG_FD_202083 | JGI IMG/M metagenome (GOLD analysis project Ga0265330, IMG submission 202083) | Rhizosphere microbial communities from Carex aquatilis grown in University of Washington, Seatle, WA, United States - 4-19-19 metaG | ecosystem: Host-associated > Plants > Roots > Rhizosphere... | reverse complement strand
GATGGGCCGCGCGCCAGGCGGCGGGCTTGCGCCCTTGCGCCAAAGCCGCGTCGGCCAGCGCCGCCAGACGACGGCCAAGTTCTCGATCGCTCTCGACGTCTCCCAGTGGCAGGGCCAAGACGATGCGCCCCTTTGCCAGGGCGAACATCTCATCGCCCAGAGCCGCATCGGCTGGCGAAGCGGCCGGGGTCGCAGGGGTCGAGCGAATCCGGTCCCACGCGATGAGGGCTTCCGCAACCTGCCCCGCTTCGGCCAGCGTCTCAGCGCGGGCGAGCGCGCTGGCCGAGGCCATCGGTTGATTCCCCGTACGGGCAAAAGCCTCACCGGCTGCGAGATAGAGAGGCAAGGCGGTGCGGGGTGTGCCCTGCCGGCGCGCGATGTCGGCGTCAAGAGATGAGGCGAAGGCCAGGAAGGCTTCCGCCTTGGTCGCGCCTGCTTCGTCGCGCAGACGATGGGCTGTACGACCTGCGGCCTCCAGGTCTCCGAGCTGAAGGAAGAGCAATCCGGTGTTGTAGAGCGCCAGGGCAAGATCGGTAGCGACGCCCAGGCGGCCGAGATCGCGAAGCGCGCGCCGGAATGCATCGAGTGCCTCTTCCAACTGACCCGTGTCGGCCAGAACGCAGCCAAGGTTGAATACAGCGGCGGCTTGGCCGTGAATGTCGTGGAGTTGCTCGCACCGCCGCGCGGCCTCCCGGTAGGATTGGGCGGCAGGCAAAGGTTGACCAGTCAGTTGCCAGTAGAGCCCTCGCAGCGCCGGCGCGCGAGCACCGAGCGGGCTGTCGGGGAAAGCCGCGGCCGCATTTTCCAGTGCCGCGATGAGGGAATCCGCCTCGGAGAGCCGGCCAGCATAGGTCAACGCCAGAGCAGCCGCCTCACGCGCGAAGAGGCCCGCCTCGGAAGACTCCTCCAGCGCGGGCTCGGCTGCCCGCAGAGCCTCCGCGTGGAGGCCGCAGGAAACCAGGAGACGAGCCAGTCGTGCACGGAGCCGCAAGACCTGGGCACCCGGTGGCTCCCCCTGCGATCCCACCTCTTTCAGGGCGACCTCAAGTACCTGCCGGGCGGCGACTGGATCTCCTCGCCGCCCGAGCAGCCACGCACGACGCTCGGCCAACTCGATCCTGACCTCCATCGTCTCGTCTTGCGGAGACGCGTCCAGAACCGCGAGCGCGTCGTCGTACTGTCCCACCAGCCCCAGAGCCGTGGCCCAGGCGATGTGTTCGGCCGAAGTGCCGGCTTCTCGGTCGATCGCGCTCGCGCGCATCGCAAACCGCGCCACGTCAGCGAAGCGCCCCGCCTCACCCGCGGTTCGCGCCGCAGCCCGAAAACATGTACTGGCTTGGTCCGTCTCTCCCAGCGCCAGGTGTGCCTCGGCACGCCGAGGGTCGGCGGCGGACAAAGGACGGATAGCTCGGCACACAATAGGGCGCAGGGTTGTGTCGCGTTTGACGGCGCGAAAGACAGCGGCCACATGGGATTCCGTGGGAAGCGTCAAGTCCGGGACGCCCAGCCACCCCACGCTTCGGGCTTCCGCGGTTGCGGCGGCAATGTCGCGCTGGCCCCACTCAACAAGCTCGGCGGCCCGCTTTGGCGACTGCGCGAACACCAGGGCGGTGAGCCAGGCGCGGCTGTTGTGGCTCAAGCCGGCGAACGTCGCATCAAGCAGGCGGCCGAAGTCGGCATCATCGTCGTCGACCTTGAATGCCTCGGGCCGGCCTTCGCGGACCCGTTGAACCCAACGCCGTACGAGCAAGGCCGCCGAAGCCGCGAGCCCGCCGGAAGCGCGCACGATTTGCTCGACCACTTGCAGTGCGGGCTCGGTAGCAGCCGCGTGCCTGGCCAACGCGCGAACATCTTCGGGACCCAGTGGACCGAGCTGGAGATTGACGACCCCGGTGCTGCGCAAGGCATGTTCGGCGGGCACGATGACCAGCAGGCGGCCGCCGGGCGTTCCTCCTGCCACCGCTTCGGCGACCAGTTCCTCTTCACGCCCGAGACCGAGCACCAGGCAGAGCGGTTTCTGCCGCGCCCGCGTTTCGAGCGCATCGACCAGTGCGACCGTACGAGCCTGCAGCGAGCGGGCGGGATCGTCCCAGGATGGCACTCGCTCCGCAAGGGTGGCTGGGAGGTCAACTTGCAGGGCGGCCAGCCCCCGTTCGTCAACCGTGAAAGGCGGCAACGTCTGCGAGAGAAGGGCCAGGCGCACGTCGCGCAGAACCCGTCGAACCAGCGTGCGACGGCCCGATCCCAATGGGCCAACAACGGCCACCACGGCGGCCGGAGCATTCCCTTCTGCGAGCCGCTCAACCAGCGCCCAGAACGCTCGTTCTTCCTTGGCGCGGCCGACCACCAGACCGGCCAGGGGGTCGCCAGCGGGATGCAGCACGGACAGGTCCAGCTCAACCGGAGTCACGTTGTCCGGAAGAATGTGTCGAATCTCCCGCAAGAGATCGCGCGCGCTTGCAGGTCGCTCCTCGATTGCGACGGCCATCAAGCGACCCAGGAGAGCATCCCAGTCTTTGGGAAGTCCCGGACATAGCGCGGATGCTGCCAAGGGCGGGCCTTCCATGAGGCGACGGACGGCCTCCATTCCCACACCAAATGGCGGCACGCCTGTCCACGCCGCGTACAGGGTTGCGCCCAGGCTAAACAGGTCGGCAGCCGGGCCGCGTTCGCCGACCAGAGCCTCGGGCGCGATGAAGCCCAAGGTTCCCGAGGCGCCTGCCCCCATGGTTCCCGAGCCGTCGGAGACTCCTGAGATCGGTAGCAGGCGCTCGGACAGTCCGAGATCGATGAGCACCGGATGCCCTTCACGGTCGCAGCGCACGTTGCCTGGGCTGATGTCGCCGTGGACGAGGCCACGGCCGTGAAGGTAGGCCACGGCATCGGCCAGATCTTCAGCCGCCGTGGCGAAGCGACTGAAGCGATCGCGGTCGGCGGCCGCTGCCAGATGTGCCGCCAGATCGAGGCCGGCTAGATGGTCGGTTACTAGAAAGAGCCGTCCGGCCAACGCCCCTTCGGCAATTCGGCCCGCGTCCCGAACCCTGACGATGCCGCGGTGGCCGAGGTCGCTCAGACGGGCAAACTCATCGAGCAAGCGTGTGACGGCTTCTGGCTCCAACCCAGAAGGAAAGAGCTTCACAGCGCAGGCAGTGTGGTCGGCTAGATCCTCGGCGCTGTAGACGTCGCTGCTGGCCCCCGCCCCGAGTCGTTTGCCGAGCCGATAGCGATCCGCGACAAGGGGATCTGGGCCAACCCCTGCCCCATTCGAGCTGCCAACTTCATTGACTGCTACCACCAAGGCCCATTATACGATTTCCAAGGAGTTTTGTAAGCCAGCCTATCTTGTTGTCAGATCTGGCTCTACCAACGAAGCGCTGTGAGTCATTCAAGGATTTGGCGAGCTGGCAGGGCTCTTGTTTCTCAGTCGCAGGAGCGCCGTTCTCGCCATGATCCTGATCTCCTCATCCTCATGCGCATCGGCAACGAAGCTCAAATAGTCGGCGGCCTCTTGTCCTCCAAGGGCCGCAAGCGCGTCGACGATCTTGCGCATCTCCCGACGGTCTTTCATCGACTTGGTCTTGGTCAGCGCCGGGACTGCACGCGGATCGCGTAGTTCCACCAGGGCGCCAAGGGCGGCATCGCGGATGGCTTCCTCATCATCAGACAGGAGCGCTACCAGGGTGGGAACCTCAGCGAACAACTTGCGAGCGGCTGCCACGTGGATGGCTTCAAGCCGCATCTCACCGGGAGCGGCCAATGCCGCGTGAATGGCCTGGCGGTCGACGGACCAAAGCTTCTGGCGCGCGACGTACGCGGCCAGCAAGTCGCCGACCACACGTTCCGCCAGGTTTCGGACTACCGCCTTCTTGTCCGGATGGGCCCCCGGATCGTAGAGCATCTCAGCATTTGCCCGAACGTCTTCGGCAAAGTGCGAAGCAGCCACGCCGGCAGGCCGAGTGGAGACGTTCAGCCGTACGTCGGCGCGGACTGCCGCCTTGCCGTCAGCCTGCACAAGTTCCATCGACAAGGTGATGCGGATCTTCGCCACGGCTGCACCTGGGTTAGTGCTCTCCACGTCCTCGCCGGCAAAGATCCCAGCCTGCAAGAGCTGGACGCGTGCCTTCCTCGCCAGGGCCTCCCGGTCGACGAGCGAAGACTCGTCGCCTGCGCCCGCCGCCGGGGCGACGGCAACCGATCCGAGCGACAAACGCGGCTGGGCCGTTGCGCTCTGCCGCTTGCACGCAACGACTCCCAGCGGAAGCATCGCCCAGACGGCGTACGTGAGCCACCTCACCCGCCACCACGAAAAGGGCATGTTCAGGGCGACCGAGCGCCGCCCCTACGAACGCCCGCCCCCGCGAACCCTCTACCGGTAGACAGGGTCTCGCTCTCTCCGTCGAGATCGGGTTCACTCGCTGACTCGGCAAGGGAGATCGAAGTCTCATCCATACGCCGGGAGAGAGCCAAGGTCACCAGTCGCAGAATCACGTCCTTGTACGAGAGCCCTCCCGTCTTCGCAGCACGGGAGAAACCGCCCGCCAAGTCGGAAAGATCGCAGTTGGGGTTCACGTCGATGATGTAGGGCGTGCCCTCTGCGGACAGGCGGATGTCCATGCGGCCGTAGTCTCGCAGGCCTATGGAATGGAAGGCATCAAGGGCTGTCTGTGCCACCTTGTCGCGCAGTTCGGGCGACAGTCCCTCGCAGCGGACCGGTCGAGTTCCCTTGTACTCAACCGAATCCTCCACCCATTTGCCTTCAAACGAGACGATCTTGGGTCGATCCGGCGGCATCGCGGAGAAGTCGATCTCGAAGAACGGAAAGACCTGGAGTTTTCCATCCACCTGTCCCAGGAGAGACACGTAGATCTCCCGTCCTTCGATGTACTCCTCGACCAGGGCGGGCTGGCGGTACTGGCCGAGAATGTGCAGCACACCCGCGTCGAGCGCTGCCCGATCGCTGACTACCGACGCCCGGGTGATCCCAACCGATGCGTCCTCGCGCGCCGGCTTGACGATGACCGGAAAACGCAAGGCCACGCCAGGCAATTCGCTTTCCGCCGAAACCAGCGAGCCTTGCGGCACCGGAACGCCACGGGCGCGCAGAATCTCTTTCACCTTCTCCTTGCGCAGCGCCAGAGACAGAGCAAACGGTCCCGATCCGGTATAGGCGATCCGCTCCAGTTCCAGCAGCAACGGCAGGAGGCTCTCGAAGCGGTTGTCGCCATGGATCGACTCGCAGAGATTGAACACCGCGGCCGGCTTGAGCGCCCGCAAGTCGCCCAGCGCGCTCGTCACGTCGCCGGTGATGCCCAGACCGGAGGCCTCATAGCCGTTCGCGTTCAAGATGCGAATGATGTGATCCGCTATTTCCTTCACATCCTCGCGCGCCTTGTTCTCGGGATCCGCATCGGCTCCCTCGAAGTCGCGATTGTAGATGACTGCGATCCGCGGCCTGGTCCGTGCCTTCACGATGCTTCCATGATTCTAGTGAGTGGCGCTGTCCAATTGCAACCGGGAACGCGCACCTCCACTAGTTGTACACCAAAGTTCTTTTCAAACAAGCGGATGAGAGATCGCGCGACCACTTCGGGTGGGGGCGAGCTTCCGATTTCTCGGGCCAACGACGTGACACCCGCGCGTGGCAGACCACAGGGAATGATGCTCGCGAACCCGTCCAGGTCGATGGCAAGGTTGAGAGCGAACCCGTGCGTGGCGATTCGATGTCGCACGTGCACCCCGAAGGCGCAGATCTTGTCGAGCCCGAGCCAAACCCCGGGGGTCGAGGCCCGCCACTCGGCTGCAAGACCAAGACCGGCCAGCCACTCGACGATGCTGGTTGCCAGGGTCTCCACGTGCGCGCGCACACCCCGGCGCAGGCGAAAGATAGGATAGCCCACAAGCTGGCCCGGTCCATGGAAGGTCACGTCACCTCCCCGAGACGTCCGGCACACGTCGATGCCCCGGGCGCGCAGAACCGGGATGGGAAGCAGCACGTGGGCCGGGTCAGCGTGGCGGCCCAACGTGATCGCGGCGGGGTGTTCGAGCAGCAGGAGTGTTTCCCTCCTGCGGCCGGCCAGAATCTCGTTCCGAATCTGCTCTTGCAACTCGAGCGCCGGCCCGTAGGGAATCCGACCCAACCACGTCCATTCGGCCACGGCATCCGTTTCTGGATGGCAGCCGGCGGCCACAGCGGCTAGCCCTCAGAGATCTCGGCGAAGAAGTCCGCGTCGACAAATTCGACGTTGACCACGGCGCCGACAACACCGACCCCGTGGCGGACGCAGGTTTCCGCCATCGCGGGACCATCCACCACCTCCACCGGCGCTCCCGATTGCTTCCATTCGGCGACGGCATCATCGGCCAGTCGGCCGGCAAGGACCAGCACTCCTTCGTCCTGGTTGCGAGCCCGGATGCCCGCGCGCAACTCGCCCAGAGCCCGCCGGCCCGCGGCCGCAGTGCCTGAACGAAGGGCGATGAGGCAGCGCGAAGGCCGGAAACCTCGTCCCCTCAAGGCCTCAAGGTAGATGGTGCTCTCGACCCGCTTGACAAAAGTAGCCGGGCCGAAGCCCTCGCGTTGCAGAAGGACACGGGCCACCGCCTCGAAGGCAGCCGGACTCAGTTCCGCCAGGCGCTGCTCGAGAGCGGCCAGCGTGCGCTCGCGCAGGGCACGCCTGGCCTCGCCCATGACGAACTCTGCTCGTTCGAGATCGCTGTCCGGCGGCCGGCGAGCCAGAGCGTACAGGCCGCTGCCCGCAGGTCGCACGCGCGGGCGCTGGCCGGCCCGCAGCCGCTCCTTGCCCTCGGCTGCAAGCGCGGCTCGCATGACCCGCCAGGCCTCGTTGGGCTCTCCGTGGATGAGGCGTCGGCGGACCGCGGCATCAGCGATCTGACGCACGTGTAAGCCACGGCCAGGGGCCTGGCCTTTCAAGATCTCGATGGCTGCATCGATAGGCGAGGTGATCTTGCGTCCCTGCTGGGCGGGCGTCTCGGGGGTGCCCTCACCCGCAGGCGGGGTTGCAGAAGCCGCCGCTTCGCCGGGGCCGGGTGGCGGGCCGGAGGTGCCCGGCAGTTCTGCCCTAGCGGTGGCCTCGCCCGGGGAGACGATCTGCTCCGGCTTCGCCTCCGCCTCATCGTTGCTCTCGGCTCTCTCGCCGTTGCGGGCCGCGCCTGCATCGCGGTCGCCCCCAACCGTTTGTTCCTCGTCGGGCTCCTCGTCTCTTTCGTCTCCGTCGCCTTCCAGGACGCCACTTTCAGCCAAGGCGGCCGCACGCGCTTCGGGGGAAAGCGAACCAATTTCTGGTTCCTCGGGCGCCTCGCCCGTTTCGCGTTCCTCCACACTTTCCATCGGAACTTGGCTCTCGCTCGCCGCCTCTCCGGAAGCCTCGCTGGTCGCCACGGATTCGCCTGGCGCATCGCCGCGTCCGCGCCGTCTCCCCCGCCCTCCCCGTCGGCGTCGTCGCCCGCCGCGCGCATCGTCCGCAGCCGGCCGACTCTCGGTCTTCTGCGGTTTCTCGGGTGTGACTTCAGGCTCGGGCTCAACCGGAGCCTCCGGATAGCGCAGCAGACCGAAAACGCCCGGCTTGACCCGCACGAAGGGACTGCCGGGGGCTTTCTTCACGGCGGCCGTGAGCTGGGTTTGCATGGTGACTTCGGGAGTCCGCCCCACGAAGGTCAACAGCTTGCGCTCCGTGGCCTTCTCGGTGAGTTCCTTGAAGTGAAGAGGCCGGCGCTCACGCTTTAGAATCTCAAGGGCTGCTTCCAGAAAGGTCATGACGTCCCCGTCTCTACCACAAACTTCGCACGCGTGGCGCTGGCGTCTTTCTGGTCGGCAAGAAGAGCGTTTTTTTGACGACACCCGGTGCAGGCGTTACCCGTGAGAGATGAGTTCTGCGCGCAAGATCGGAGTCCTTCTCGCCGGATCTTCTCTGGAACGAGACGCGTCCGTTCGGGCGGGCGAAGCCGTCATGTCAGCCTTGCGCAAGGGGGGGCATGACGTTCAAGCTCTCTTTGTCGATCGCCACGTCGACATGGCCCTGCGCCAGTCGGGGATAGAAGTGGCATTTTTGGCCGTGCGGGGACGGTACGGCGCCGACGGTTGCCTCCAGGGTCTGCTGGAGATGCTCGCGATCCCCTATACCGGTTCAGGCGTATTGGCCTGCGGCCTGGCCATGAACCGAGCCAAGACAAAGGACGTCCTGCGCTTGCACAATCTGCCCACCGCGCCTGCCTACCTGATTCGTGCCCAGCAGCAGGACCGCAGCAGCGAGGTTCACGGCGCGTTTGGATTCCCCGTGGTCGTGAGACCGGTGGGAGCGACGCTGCTCTGCGGGGGCACCCTGGTGCGCGACGAGATGGAGCTGGAGAACGCGCTCGAAGACGTGTTCGGTCTGGACGATGAAGCCCTGGTCGAGCGGTTCTTGCCGGGCAAACCCGTCTGCGTGCCAGTTCTTGACGGCCGGGCTCTTGGCGCTGTGGAAGTCTGCCGAACCGGATCTTGGACCGCACGACGGGCGGCCGGCACGCGCGGGCAGGAGATCTGTGCGCCTGCGCGCCTTCAGCCCGCCCGCGAAGCCTCGGTCTTGCGCCTGGCGATCCAGGCCTACGAGGCCTTGGGCTGCGATGGCCCAGCCTGCGTCGAGATGGTGGTTAGCGAACGGTTCAACGAGAGCATCGTGGACGTGGATTCGGTGCCGCTGCTCTTGCCGGGAGCGCCTCTGCCCCGCATGGCGCAAGAAGCCGGGATTGGCTTCGACGATCTGGTAGAGGAAGTCTTGGCAGGGGCTCGCCTGCGCGCCCACGGCATACGGCGCAATCGACGCACGGCCTATCTGGCGTTCGAGGGACCGGACCGCCGGATGAGTGCGCCGCCGGCCGCCCATTGAAGACCGGGGGCCGGTGCGCCGAGGGCGCCATCCCACCTAGCCGCAGACCTCCGCTACGAGTTTTCGAGAGGCGGTCCTAGTCGAACCTGCGCTACCATGGTGCCACTTGCCTCATACATTTCGCCGTTTCCTTCCCCTTGGGATCGCAACCCTGGCTGCGTTGATCCTGGTGCCCCTTGGCGTGGCGCTGTGGACCAAAGGCGTTGTGCCGTGGTTTCGAGGGCGCTTGGAACAGGCGATCGGACGTCGCGTCCGGGTGGACAGCCTTGGGATAGGCGGGCTGCGCACCCTGGTCGCTCATGCAGTGGAGATATTCGGAGCGCCCCCGTTTGATTCAGAGCCGATGGTGCGCGCAGAACGCATCGTCGTGCGCATGGGTGGCCCGAGCCGCGGATTCTGGGACCCTGCCGAAGTCACGGTCGACGGCCTTGATGTCGAGTATTTGCGCATCGGAGCAGCCGATAACTTCTCCGGCCAGCCATCGACGGCAACCCCGTCTGCCGGGTCGGGCGGTCGGCGTTCCTCGCACGATGCGCCGCTGGCACTTGCCGTGCGAAAGGCACGCGTCCGCGGCGCGGTGGTTCTGCCGGGCGGACTGCGGGTCGCTTTTCGCACGCCCGATGCCAGTTTCCAGCGCTCGCCGGAAGGCAGAGAATCGGCGCTGGTGCGAGATCTGGTGGTCGAGGTGGGTGCAGCCGCGACCCTTCGCTTGCCCGAGGTCGCGATCGACAGCGTGCGCGGCATGCCGGTGACTGCGACGGGCCGGCACGCCAGCCTGGCGATTCCCGGCGGCGGAGTCTTTGCCGAAGACGCGACGATCGAGGCCCGTTTCGGCGGGCAGGGCGTCTCCGTTGAGTTGCGCAGAGATGCCTCCTCTGGCGCATCCCCGGATCTGCGCGTCTCGGGCCGGACGGCAGCTGATGTGGCCGATCTGCAGGTGGACGCACACGATTGGCCCCTGCGTGCGCTTGGGGTCTTCGCAGAACCGCGAGGAATGGGATTGGATGAAGCGCGCGCCGATTTGCACTTCGTCGCGTCCTTCGACATCGAACGACAGAGCGTTGCCTTTCAGCTGGACAGTCAGCTTCGCAGTTTGGAGATACACCATCCGACTGTGGACCGAACTCCTTGGCGCGACTTGGGGTTGGAGATCCACGTCAGTGGCCAGTTGGCGGCTGCCTCTGGCCGGGTCGACATCGAATCGGCCGAGGTGCGAGCCTTGGGCGCGGACCTGAACGTCAGGGGCTGGGCCGAGTTGCTGGGAACGCCCCGGGGTGAACTCACCATCAGCACACCCCGCGCGGCGCCCTTGTCTTGCGGCCTTCTGCTCGCTGCACAGGCACAGCCCGTTCGCCAGGCCCTGGCCGGGCTCGCCCTCGGCGGCAAGCTGGGACTGGCGGTCGCCTTTTCTTTCGACGCCGCGGCCTGGGAAACCCTGACCTTCGACGTCCGTGTCGATCCGCGCTGCACAGTCAAGATTGAGCCGCAAGTGCTGGCCAGTTTGACGCCAGCCCTGCTGCGGGCGACGCCGACCGGCCCGCTGGCGCTCAGCCTGCCTCTCGGCCGATACGACCCTGATTTTGCCTCACTGGCCGACATGCCGAGACACTTGCCAGCGGCCTTTCTTACCTCCGAAGATAGCCGCTTCTTCGCGCACAATGGCTTCGACCTCGAGATGATTCGCCATGCACTGGTGCAGGATCTCGAGACTGGGACGTTTGGACGCGGCGCCAGCACAATCACACAGCAACTGGCCAAAAATCTCTTCCTGACACCCCATCGAACCTTGGCCCGGAAGCTGGAGGAGACCGTGTTGGCGTGGCGCCTGCACAACCTCCTCGGGAAGGAACGCATCCTCGAGCTCTATTTGAATGTCATCGACCTCGGCCCAGGAATTCGCGGTGTGCGCCAGGCCGCGCGTGTCTACTTCGGAAAGGACCTTCAGCAACTTCGGCCCATCGAATCCGCCTACCTGGCGGCCCTGACACCAAACCCGCACGTGCTGGCGCGACGGTTTCGCGATGGCCACGTGGACGACGGTTGGCTGCAGCGACTTCACGATCTGCTTGCCATGATGAAGCGCAGCGGTCGCCTCTCGGCCGAGGAGTTCGCCGCGGCCCGCGGAACCAAGCCGGCGTTGCGCATGATTGACAAGGAGTTCACGCCGCGGCCTGGATTGTAGTGCTACTCTTGTTGCCATGAGCCCTTTTCGAAGTGTTGCCCTGGGCCTGGCAGCCTTGCTGGTGCCCTCCTTGGCGGCAGGCTCGCTGGTCCAGGCTCTCGACCTTGCCGAGCTGACTGCGCGGGCCGAACGTATCGTGGTCGCCCAGGTCGTGTCGGCCAAGAGCGAGTGGGATTCTTCCGGGCGCAACATTCATACGCGCATCGAGATTGCGGTCGAGGAATCCTGGAAGGGACCGGCCGTGGTCGCCGAGCGCCTGGTCATCGTGCAACCGGGTGGCAGCGTGGGCGACATCGAAATGCGCGTCCACGGCATGCCCAGCTTCGCGCCTGGCGAGAAAGCAGTTCTGTTTCTCGCCGGCCAGCGCGCGCCGCGCGTGGTGGGAATGAGCCAGGGCAAACGCCCTGTTCGCTGGGATGGCGCGGCCAAGCGCTGGGTGGCCCAAGCCGCAGAACATTCCGCGGTCGTTCGCCGCGATTCGCAGGGCCGGTTGCAGCCGGCACAACCCGAGCCTGAAATGGCGTTGGATGAGCTTCGCCATCGCGTCCGCGCACTGGTGGGGCCGTAGCAAAACAGGAACACCTTCGATGAGACCCCGGATCGCCCTGGTGACGTTAGCTTTTGCGGCAGGCTTCGCAGCCCGGTCCGGCCCGGCCGCGGCCTACGTCCGCACCGTGACCAGCGCAGGTGTCGCCACGGCGTGGAAAGCCCCTTGCGTGACGATGGAGTTTTCTCTGGGCGGCCCCCCGCCCGAGTTGGACGCTGACGGATACCTCAGCGCAGCCCAATCAGCGGGCGCGGCCTGGAGCCAGGCCTCGCTCGATGGGGTCGCGCGATGTAGCAACGTGATCTTCACCGTGGAGTCTGTCTCCAACGTCGCCGGCCCAGTGGGCATGGACTACCACAACCGATTGATCTTCCGCCAGAACGAGTGGTGCCGAGACCCGCCGCCCACGAATCCCAACGAAGCCCGCTGCTATGACCCAAGTGCGCTGGCCATCACTTCCGTCTTCCAGCTCAAGAACACCGGCGAGATCCTCGATGCAGACATGGAAGTAAATGCCACCGACTTCACCTGGGGCGACTTCGCAGTCCATCCAGAGCAGTTCGCATACAACACCCACGACTTCCAAGGCGCGGTCACGCACGAGTTCGGACATGTCATCGGCCTGGACCATGTCTGCTACAGCCCGGGCGCGATCCGTGCTGATGGCTCGCCCGTGCCGCGGCCGGTGGACGACAAAGGAAACCCCGCGCCCAATTGTGGCGCCACTAACAACCCGCCTTCCATCGCACAGGCCACGATGTACGTATCGGTTTCCTCGCCCAGCGCAGAAGTCGAACTGCGCAGCTTGTCCCCCGATGACGTGCAGGCCGCGTGTGCTATCTACCCCTTCACGACCAACTTCGTATGCCAGCCTCCATCGACCGTCTCAACCGGCGGCGGCTGTTCCTACGCGGCCCGATCCGAACACGCCTCTAGTGCCTGCGCGCTGGTTCTGCTCGCGATGGCAACATTGATCCGGCGTCGGCGCTAGCCGCGCGGAGCGCCAGCCGGAACTCCACCGGCTCAGGGCGTCCCACCGCGCGCACCGTGGGTATGGCCTGGGGCGCATGATCCTTGGCCTCCGCGGCCAGGACGTACTCACCAGCGGGCAGACGAAGGAAGAACTGGCCTTGCGGGTCGGCGGCGACCCGGATTGTGGGTCCCGCCGCTTTGCCGACAGAGCGCGCTTCCACCTGCGCGCCCTCAAGAACCTGGCCGGTTTGATCCAGGACACGGCCCGAAAGCAGGACTCCGGTTAGCACGACGAGATCGCCGAGATCTCGGACGTCGGCGGGTGCAAGCAAGAGTGGCTCGTGTCGCAGGGGCAGTTTGTCGGCCGGCGAAACCTCAAGCCGCGAGCGTCCGGGGGCCAATCCCCCTATCTCGAAGCGGCCCTGCGCATCGGAAAGCGCCGTGCGAATGCTACCCTGGCGCGCTACCGATCCCGGCGGCAGGACGGCTGCCTCGGCCGCCGTGGGCAAGGCACCCGGGAGGACGATCACCTCGTCCCGTCCGTCGACGAGCCCGACCACGGACACCGGCACGGCTCGCAGCGGAATGCCATCCTGGTCGAGCACACGGCCCGAGACCAGCGCCGCCCGCGCGAGCCGCGGGGCCACCAGAACCCGGCTCCCGGCGCTCAGCGATATTTCGGGCGCATCCGACAGAACGTGACCTTCCAGCCGGGCCAGGACCTGATAGCGACCCGGAGGTATTGGCCCGACGGCGAACTTGCCCTCTTCGTCCGACTTGCAGGTCACGGGCAGGTCGTCGGATGGCATGGTCAGTACATCCACCGTCACCCCGACGAGGGTTCGCCCCGTATCGTCGCGCACGCAGCCCTCCACGAACGCACCCGGACCCAGCAGCAACCGCACCGGTGCCAGGTGGCCCGTTCCTTCTTCGACCGCCCGACTTGCTGTCGCTGACACCAGCTTGCCATGCGTGGCGCGAACCGCGAAGCGGCCCAGACCGAGACCTGGGAATGAAAACGCGCCATGTGCGTCCGCCACGGTGTCGCGCGGCCAGCGCAGACCTGGCCCGCCCAGCACCACATGCGCCCCGGGCTCGGAGCGGGTCGGGGTGCCTAGCACGAGGCCGCCCAGGCTGCGCCCTTCCCCTTCGAGATTCAGCACGAGCAATCCGGCGTCCGGCACGGCTCGGTCGAGTTCCAGGGTGCCGAAGCCGGCGGCCTCGGCAAGCAGCGTCCAGGTTCCCGGAGGCAAGCGAGGCAGGACGAAGCGTCCCTCGGGATCCGAACGTGCTTGCACCACGGGACCGTGGTTCTTGTTCTTGGGCCAAGCGATGACCAACGCATCAGGCAGGGGCGTGCCCCGGCTATCCCGCACTACACCGACGAGATCGACCGGCGGGCCCAGCTTTCGCTCTCCCTCCAGTCCTGCATTCACCGCCGCATCGCGCCTTGGGCTTGAACCTCGGCAGGCGAGCCCGCACGCGGCTGTCAGGATGACCGCCACCACAGCGAGGATGGTTGGGCCAACTTGTCTGTGAGTGCTTGCGGCGCGCATCAGTCGGTGCTAATGGTACGCCCTCCCGGAGAAACCATGCCTGCGCAGTGTGCAATTTGCGGCAAACAAAGGCGAGTGGCCAACAACGTCAGCCACTCGAACATCAGGACCAAGAGCCAGCAGCGGCCCAATCTGCAACGCGTGCATGTCACGCTGGGCGGATCGAAAAAGCGCGTACGCGTTTGCACTCGTTGCATTCGCTCGGGCCGCGTGGCCAAGGCGCCATAGTTTCG
>Ga0265330_10001345_pt1 | contig 14373 bp, 10 predicted proteins | sample 41919metaG_FD_202083 | JGI IMG/M metagenome (GOLD analysis project Ga0265330, IMG submission 202083) | Rhizosphere microbial communities from Carex aquatilis grown in University of Washington, Seatle, WA, United States - 4-19-19 metaG | ecosystem: Host-associated > Plants > Roots > Rhizosphere... | reverse complement strand
CGTTGGCCTTGCGGTAACCCTTCACAAACCCGAAGGCGACGATCAGTCCGGCGCCGAGAAGGCACGCGATGAGGATGGGTCTCCACGATTGGTTGGGGCGGAGGGGAGCCCTTGCGGCGGAGAAGGACTGCGAGCGCATTCGCGGCGGCGCCGGGGAAGGTCGAGCGGCCACGGTGACACGCGCCGGGGCGCCACCCTGCTGGTCGATCTCGACCCATTCGCGCTGCGGGGCGCGCCTCTCCCGCTCCTGGCCGCGCGCGGGGGCGACGCTCTGCCGCTCGAGCTTCGCCCAGATCGCGGCGTGCTGCTCGGCGCGCTTTTCGCGCTCCCTCCCGTGCGTCTCGGCCCACTCGAGGCGGGTCAACACCAGGGCGGCGCGCAGGTAGTCGACGTCCACCATCTTCGGATCGAGGGCGCGTGCGGCGTGATCGAAAAAACCGCTGGCGGCGCCGCGGGGGCCAGTCGGGTCCAGCGCCTGCGCCAGCCGGTTGAGCTCGTCGCGGACGTTTTTTCTCAGCCCGGGGAGGTAGTTCTTCACGCGCGCGACATCCACGGGGTAGTCGACGAAGCTGCTGTAGACCATCCGTTGCGCCTTCTCGACGGGCGAGAGCTGCCCCAGCCGGAAGAACGAGTAGACGACAGCGGCGGCATGCAGCAAGAACCACAACACCACTGGCACGGGGTGAACAAATTTTGGATCGACAAACGCACCAATAAAGAGGGGTAGGCCGGGGACAAGAAGGAAAAACACGCCCCAGGTGCGCAGCAGCGCCGCGAGGATCGAGCGCCCGGAAAACGGCTGCGGGAAGAAGCGGTAGTCCTTCCCCTGCCGGAACAGCACGAGGTCTGTCCCCAGCGGAATCAGCGGTATGAACCAAATGTGGAAGAAGCGTGTGGCCAGATACGTCGTGCCGCACTCATCGATCTTCCCGTAGAGCCGGTGTCCGTAGACGTAGAGCAAGAGGATCCTTTCAGACGGTGAAGTCTCTGCTCCTGAGCACGCTGAGGCCGACGAAGAGTCCCACGCCCAGCACAAACATTACGCCGCCGATGCCCAAGCAGAGACCGGAATTGCCGCTGTCGTTGGCGAGACGCGCGCTGGAGACCTTCTCGGGGAGGTACTTCACGTCGAGCACCCACGCGAGCTTGCGGTCCCGCAATTTCTTGCCGAGCTCGTCGGAGAGCGAGACCTCGGTGTTGATGACGTTCCCGCTCTCTTCGGCGAAGTGAACCTTGGCACGGAAGCTGTACTCGCGCTTGCTCACCACGCCCTTCTCAGTCCACACGACCTTGTCGACCACGGCGCTGGCCAGCCTGCCATGATCGACGATCGCTCTGGATGTCCGCCTTTCGTTCGCGCCGACCCAGGTGACCAGCGAGCCGATCAGGACCAGCGCCGTTGCCATCAGCCTGGCCTTTCGCCTTGCCACTGCCCTCTCGGCCGTTACCCGCGGCGCCGCCCCATGGGATTGTGGCGAAGACAGAGTCGCCCTGGACGGAGGCGGCGCCGGCCTGGGTCGTGGCGGGACCAGATCCGCCGTCGAGAGGGGCGCGCCGCCCAGGGGCGCCAGCGGTGCGACCCGCTGTAGAGTCGGGACGAACGCGCTGCCGCCGCCTCTCATCTGCGCGTTGCAGCGTGGGCAAAACCCGTCCAGCCGCGCCTCGTGCTCGAGCCCGCAGGTCTCGCATGCGATCCATTCGGCCATGAGTTCCCCTTCAAAGTAGGCCCCGGTTCACGGAATCGTATCACGCCAGATCTCGGACAGAAGAAACCCGGCGAACCAGTTTTTCGATCAGACCACCCGCCACGCTGGCCTTCTTCTGGAGTATTCTATGGGGCCATGAAGACCTTCTTTCCGGTTCTGCTTGTGGCTACGATCAGTGTAGGGGCCTGCGACGCCAGGGGCCTACGTATCGATCCCTGCGGACAGGCGGGCGCGACGCGCGCTTGCTCGGCCACCTGTGGCGCGGGCGTGCAGACTTGCCGCCAGGGCGCGTGGCAGGAGTGTCAGGTGCCCGTGGCCACGCGCGCCTGCCAGGGCGCGTGCGGGCAGGGGACGCAGGAATGCCGGGACGGCCAGTGGAAGGCCTGCGCAATTCCCAGCACCCGGCTGGCCTGCACCGACAACTGCGGCACGGGAACCCAGCTGTGTGAAAACGAAGTCAAAGGGATCTGCGAGGTCGCCCCCGTGGTCGAGTCCTGCAGCAGCGTTTGTGGGACTGGCACACGCACATGCAGCAACAATGTCTGGAACGTCTGCAATGCCCCGCTGCCCACGCAGCCCAAACTCACTGCGACCATTCGCGACTTCCAGAACAGCTTTGTCGATATGGAACCGGCGATCAAGACAGACGATCCGGGCATTGTGGCTTTCGATTTGGGATCTGATGGCAAGCCGGTCTATGCCCACAGTGGCGCCACCGCTACCGTCAGCGGTCCGGCCAGTTTCGCGCAGTGGTACAACGACGTTCCCGGGGTGAACCTTTCCACCACCATCACTCTTCCCCTTTCGCCCTCGGCGAGTGAGCCGGGCGTGTACAGCTACCAGAACCTGTCCTTCTTTCCCATCGACGGTCAGCTCTACGGCGACGAAGGACTTCCGCACAACTATCACTTCACCGCCGAGGTGACCGCCAATTTCCGCTACCAAGGCGGAGAAAACTTCACCTTCTCCGGTGATGATGACGTGTGGGTATTCATCAACCGCAGGCTCGCGATCGACTTGGGTGGCATCCACTCAGCCGAATCCCAGACCGTGAACCTGGACGCCCAGGCCAGCACGCTCGGCCTGCAAAAGGGCGGAACCTACCCGATGCACATCTTCTTTGCCGAGCGCCACGTGACCGGGTCGGATTTCGTGATTGAGACCACAATCTCGGAAATCGGATTGTGTAATTGACGTCAGTATCCGGACGGAAACACTATCTGGAATCCGTTGACCGGCGCCCGCTCGATTGAAAATGTCGATCGTCTCGGCTGCGCAATCAAGGTGAAGCTGGAACCGGTCACGTTACGGAACACCACATAGTTTCCCGCCGTGCCGGCGTCGCCACCCGCGGCTAGGGTGTATCCCGGGAAGCTGCTGGTCGATGGCCCGAGCTGGCTGGCGGAAAGGGTTTTTGCCCCGATCTGGTATTCGTACTGACGCGTATCCGGCATGTCCATGTTGGAATAGCAATAGACATAGACGTCATAGCCGCCCACCATCAAATCGGGCAGGCCCGTCACGGTGATGGTGGCTGGCAAGTTAGCTGACCTCGGATCGAGGTAGCCATTCATCATACGCGTGTCACCCGGAGCATCGACAAAGCCACTGCTCCAGGTGTCTGTTGCCCCGTCTATTGGGGTCAGACTCCAACTGGCAACTGCGGGGGTCACGCTGCCACTCGACGCCAGCAGTGAGCCAAGCGTCCCTGTGGATGCGGTCGCGCTGTTCCAATGCGTGGCGGGTTTCACCCCAGCCGATTCGCTGACATCCATCACCACGGTCCCGGTTGCCCCGCCCGAATTATTCGGCATTCCCCCCACGAAGTCGACGCTGATGATCATCGGCGCCAGCGCGACGTCGGCGCCAACCCCGGCTGGTCCATCGCTTCCGCCCCTTGCAGGACCGTCCCTTGCGTCGGTCCCCGCCGCTCCGCCCGCAGCGGCGTCGTGTGGCACGTCCGGTGGCAGAGCACTGTCAGGGACAAATGGAAAATCGGGGCCCGCATCCTCAGGCGACGCCAAGTCAGCCGCAACCCCGGTGTCTGTCGCGACGTCAACGCGGGCCCCAGTCTCGCGCATTCCGCCCGCCGCTTCTGCCACGACGGCCGCGTCCGGCACCACGCCGCCCACCGACCCATCAAGGCCGATCCATCTGGTCCCGCCAGTGGATGCGCGGCCACCTGCCGTACCTCCGGCGGCCGCGTGGCCCCCTGCGGCCGCGTGGCCCCCTGCGGCCGCGTGGCCCCCTGCGCCGCCGCCACTGCTGCTTCCGCGTTCCCAATCTGCCGAGTCAGTGGGACCAGAGCCGCCCTGCCCGCTGGCATGGAGGCCCTGGTCCCAGGGAGCCGTCAGATCCACGCAGGCAACAGACAGAAATACTACTGAGATTCCCAACCAAGCGGGCGGGCGAAAGCGAATCAAGTTTATCGTCTCCAAGAATATCGAACGACATCTTGGAGTTTTGCCTTACAAAATGCAACGGTGACGTCGGGCCAGGACAGGGCGATTGCGTTCTATTCTGAATGTAGGCAGACGCCGACAAATACATATAGTTGGGAATTCGGCTTGCCGTGCCGATTAAAAAACTCGTTATTTTCCATTGGGTTGCAGCAAATGCTGCGGCTTCAAAGTCGTGACGGCGATGCTGGCGACCCGTTTCCTGCCACATTTGCCTACAGTCAAACCAGAACTCGACTACCCTGGACACTAGTCAACCCAGTCTTCCGTCACCTTGGCGGCCAGCCAGGTCTTCACCAGAGTGCCAAAGTCGGTGAGCGTGGTCAGCGCACTGTTTGAAAACATGGCGGGCCCCCAGGAGTTATCGGTCACCCACGCGGTCCAATTGGCGCCACTCGAATCCACCAGCGTCTCAAAAGCGGTGCCCCAATTGGCCGTGGTCTGCGGCGACGAATAGCCCCATTCTGTAATGAAGACCGGGGCCACCGCCACCGCGGTTGCGAGCTGCTTCTGGAAAGAGGCGCCCCAATTGTTGGGATAGATGTGCGCCGTGTAGACCAGGTTGGTGCCCGTCGGCGGCGCGCTGGCGGCATCGCCCGGGTGCTGGTCCCAGCTCATTGAAGGCACAATGATGAGGTTGTTGGGCGCGGCCGCGCGCACAGTGTCGATCCAGGTCTGCACCTGCGGCTTGAAGGTCGCCCATGCCATACCGCCATTGATCGGCTCATTGAACAATTCATAAATGACGTTGCTGTAGTCCTTGAATACCGGAGCAATGTCGGTCCAGAAGCTGGTCGCGGCAGCGCCCGAATCATGCGCGGTGTAACACGCGGTCGCCGCTTTCGAGGGTCGGATACATTGAATTGCCTGGAATCTCATACGCTTCGACCACGTTGGCACGAAGCCAAACAGCGCCCCCCTGTTGCACAGCCGCCAGCGCCACCACGAGCGCCAGAACGATCCGAGGCCGCGGCAGGCGTCGACACCGTGGCAAGCGTACAGCGTCCAGCGCGGCTGCGATTCGCACGAAGACGACCATCCCCATCGCGAGCCACATCAGGCGAGGCGCGCCCGCGAGCACTGCGAGGTACAGCAAAATGATGGGCACGAGACCCGAGACGAACCAGACTGCGGCCCGACGCCAGAACCCGATGACCGCGTGCCCAAGTCCAGGGGCCCCGAAACTCAAGAGAGCCGATACCAACCGGCGTGGCTTGCCCGGGAAGGGCGCGTCCAGCATCGGGAGCGTGTCAGGGGCGTTCATGGGTCCATTATGCTACGCGTTCTCGTCGAGAAACGCACTTCCCACCGGGCGGTGATCCAGATAGGGGCCGAGTACCCGAAAACCCTGCCCGACGAAGATCGGCGCCAGTGGATGATTGGGCGCGATCTGGCCGTCAATGGTTTCCAGCAACAACCCGCGGCCACGAATGCGGTCGACCAGGTCATTGAGCCCGGCAACCAGGGCACGCGCATAGGGATCGGGCTCTTCCGCGGGCAGGAAGGTCAACAGATTTCTGCCGCGCAGGTGTCCAATGAGGCAACCGCGCCAGAGAATCACCGTGGCGCCGGAAACGCGTTGTGGGCGGGCCGCAGTTTCATTGTGGCTGGCGGGCCATTCCAACAGGGCGCCATAGGGATTGGCGGGATCCACAGCGGACAGGACAATCGGCCCCGGACTGTCGTCATTCGGCTCGCGGGCCTGCAGGCGCAGGCGCTCGTCGGCCCCTGGCTGGGCGAATTGCAGGCCGCCCCGGCCAGCGATGAAGTAGCCGCGCCGAATCCGCCCGCGCTCTTCCAGGCCAGTCAGAACATCATAGATTGCGGAAAAGCCACCGGGCACTGACTCGGCGTGGGCCGTTTCACGCATCACAATGCCGTAGCGGTCAAGCAGGGCAGCCACGAGGTCAGTGCGCGCCTCAGTGTCGTTGATGGCGCGACCAGGAAGCGGCCGCAATGACCAGCGGCCCTCTGTGCCAGGGGAATTGGCGAAGCGCTTGGGCGGGATGACAATAGAGACCAAACGCCTACGCAGAGGCGCCAATGTGTCGTTCATGATTTCGCCGGCCCACACCATGGCCCACAGGGTCTCTTCCAGGTCGTGCTGGAAGACTTGCACCTCGCGCGTAAGGTCGTGAAGAAAGATGGCCCCGCGGCGGCCAAGGGCTTGGCGAATGCGGCCGGCCAGCTCTCCTGGCACCGGAGTCACCGGCTGGGCCAACAGGGCGTCGTCGCCGGGCCGCAGCAGCATGATCCGACCCTCCAATTGCCCGAGCGGCTCCTTTCCCAGCCACAGTACCTGTCCCGAGGCGCACAGGGCATCGAGGTCGGCCGGCTGGTAGCCCGCCACGCGCGCCGGCAGGATTTCGCTTTCCAACGCCGACGCGGGCAAGGCGCAGCCACGCAATTGCGCCACGACGTCGAACAAGCCCTCGCGTCCGCGCCGCTGACCAATTCCTTGCCAGTCGGGCAGGAAACGAGCAAAGGCAGACGCGTCCACTGGCTCGATCTGTTTGCGTAGCCGCGCCAGCGAGCGCGCGCGCAGCACGCGCAGGACCTCGGCGTCGCAGTATTCGCGGCCAATGCCGCCGGGGCGAAATTTCCCTTCCAGCAAACGGCCTTCGCCAACCAATTCACCCAACACTGCGGTCAGCGTGTCCGGCGGCAAACCCAGCCGGGCTGCCGCAGCTTCCCGGCTGAACGGCCCATGCGTGCGCGCGTAGCGGGCCACGAGATCGCGCAGAGGCGCGGCCACTGGTTCGAGAAGCGCGGCCGCGATCCCGTCGGGCAGGCGCGCACCCAAGGCATCGCGCAGGCGGGCGGCATCCTCGACCGCTGCCACGCGCTCCTCCCCGGCCACCCGGACCTGGATGGTGCGGCCAGCAGCCCCGAGTTCGCCCAGCCAGACCGCGCCAGCGCGCGCCGCGATCTCGTCAGGTCGCAAATCGCCCAATGAGAGCAACAGATCATGGACCGCATCTGCATTCTTCAAAGGATGGGTCAAGCGCTGCAGGATCCGTTCTTGCTCCTCCACAACCTCGGGTGACAGTAGGTCGCGCAGGGAGGCCTCGCCCAGAATCTCGCGCAACTGCGCCACGTCGATACTCAACGCCTGCGCCCGGCGCTCGGCCGGCGGCGCATCGCCCAGGTACATGAAATTGGCCACATACGAAAACAGAACCGCGGCTGCAAAGGGCGAAGGAACTCGCGAGGTGACAGTGACCACACGGGTTTTTCGCAATTCCACCCGGCGCAACATCTCAATCAACCCCGGCATGTCGAAGGCATCAGCCAAGCACTCACGGTAGGCTTCGAGCACAATGGGAAACGAGGGAAAATGGGCAACCGCGGAGAGTAGATCGCCGGCCCGCCGTCGCTCGGCCCAGAGCGGTGTGCGCCGCCCGGGAAAATGGCGGGGCAAGAGCAGGGCGCGGGCCGCGCTTTCGCGAAAACGTGCGGCAAACAGCGCCGAGCCGGCCAGCGCGGCGGTGACCATTTCTTGCACCTCGGCCGATGACGGCAAGAAGACCTCGGTGGGCGGCGGTTCATCGCAAGCGGGAATGCGGAACACCATGCCGTCGTCGGTGTAGTGCAGATCGATCTCGCCCGCGTGCCGCTCGGCCAATCGGGCGCGCACCGCCAGGGCCCAGGGCGCAAAGACACGCAGCCCGAAGGGCGCCAGTACGCATACGCGCCAGTCGCCGAGGTCGTCAAGATAGCGCTCGACCACAATAGTGCGGTCACTGGGGATTTCGCCCGTCGCCTGCAATTGCTTGCGCAAATAGGCCAGGAGTTCGACCGCTGCAGATTCGTCCAGTCGGCCATCGTCCATCAGGCTGCGGCGCGCGGCGGGTTCATCGAGCAAGGCCGTCTTGCGCGCCAGCTCGCCCACCTGCAGGCCGAAAAACAGGGCGCGGCCCGGCCGATCGCCATGCCAAAAGGGAAGTTTGCCCGGCTCACCCGGAGCCGGCGACACGATCACGCGATCGTGGGTGATACTTTCCGCCCGCCACGAGGATGCCCCAAGCAGAAACACCTGACCCACGCGCAGCTCGAAGACCATTTCTTCGTCCAGCTCGCCAACGCGCAAGCCGCCCTTGCCGGTTCCCGCTTCGCCGCCCACGTACACGCCATACAGCCCGCGGTCAGGAATCGTTCCGCCATTGGTGACGGCCAGACTGCGCGCGCCCGTGCGAGCCACAATGGTGTTGTGCTTGCGGTCCCAGGTGATACGCGGTCGCAGTCCGGCGAATTCATGCGAGGGATAGCGGCCGGACAGCATGTCCAGTACGCCGGCAAAGGCGCTGCGGGGCAATTCGGCAAAGGGCGCGGCCCGGCGGACGAGATCGTAGATTTCGTCGACCGGCACGGGACCTTCGATGGCGATGGCCACGATCTGTTGCGCCAGCACATCCAATGGGTTGCGTGGAAAGGCGATGGGCTCGATGTCGCTGGCACGCATGGCCGCGGCGGCGGCGCCGCAAGTGACCAAGTCGGCGCGGTGCTTGGCAATGACAATGCCGCGGGGAATCCCGCCCACGCCATGGCAGGCGCGACCGATCCGCTGCATGCCTGAGGCCACCGACGCGGGCGCCTCCAACTGCACGACCAAATCAATGGCGCCCATATCAATACCCAGTTCCAATGATGAGGTGGCCACCAGGGCGCGCAGCTGGCCCGATTTTAGCCGTTCCTCTATGTCGCGGCGTTTGTCGTGCGCCAGTGATCCATGATGTGCTAACGCCAGTTCCTCGCCAGCCAGTTCATTGAGCCCGGATGCCAGGCGCTCGGCCAAAACCCGGCTGTTCACGAACACCAGGGTCGTGCGGTGCTGGCGAATCAACTCAATGATTCGAGCATGAATTTCGGGCCAGGGCGAGGCACTGCCCGAAACGGCCGCCTCATCCTCGCGCCGCGCGCGCGGTGTCTCCACGGTAATCTCAAGTTGCTTGCGCGCGCCCGCGTCCACCACTGTCACTGGGCGCGGCTTGTCGTCGGCAAATCCGCCCAACAGACGCGCGATTTCGTCGAGCGGGCGCTGTGTGGCCGACAAGCCGATGCGCTGCAAGGGGCGCGCCCGGGAAGCATTCAACGCCTCCAATCGTTCCAGGGTCAGGGCCAGGTGGCTGCCACGCTTGCTGGCAGCAATCGCGTGGATCTCGTCGACAATCACGGTCTCGACCGCGCCCAACAGGGATCGCGCCCGCGAGGTGAGCATCAAATACAACGACTCGGGCGTGGTAATCAGGATGTCAGGTGGGTGGCGCAGCATGCGTGCGCGATCGTTCCGCGCGGTATCACCGGTGCGAATCTCGATGCGCGGCACATTCACGAGCACGCCAGCCGCCGCAGCGACCTCGCAGATCCCCGTCACGGGTGCGCGCAGATTTCGATCGACGTCTACCGCCAATGCCTTGAGCGGAGAAACGTATACCACGCGGCAGCGCTTGTTCTCGGCCGGCTCGACAGACCACATGATCCGTTCCACGGCCGACAGAAAGGCAGCCAAGGTCTTGCCCGAGCCAGTCGGTGCGAGCAAGAGTGTCGATTGCCCTGCCCGGATAGGCTTCCAGCCCAACTCCTGCGCACGCGTCGGGCGGCCCAATTCCCGCGCAAACCAGTCGCGCACCGGCTGGTGAAACAGGGCAAGTCCGTCACGCGGCATGCCCCATCTTGTCGCACACAGCCTTGCTACGCCACCAGGCGCGCATCCCTGTGAAGTCAGTAGCCGCTGGTTGCTTCGCCGGTGTCCACGGCCTCTGCTGCAGAGAGAGCACCAAACAACCCATGCGTGCTCCCTTGTGTCCCGGCCGTGAAGTACAGCTCACTGGCACTTCCCGCCTTGGCGCCGTTGCCGAAGGCCAAACCCCACAGGCCGTCAATGGCAATAGGGGCGCCAGCCGCATCCAACAATTGTCCGAGCGGCCTTCCGGTCAGAGGGTCGTAGGAATTGATGCGACCGTCGCCGAAGTTGCCCACCAGCAGAGCATCGGAAAAGCCCAACAGTCCCGCCCTGCCCCTGGCCATCCCCCAGGGCGCATTGAGTGTGTCCTGCGAAACCAGACGCTGGACGAAAGTCCCGTCCATGTTGAATACGCTGACATAGCCCTGCCCGGCTGCATTGCCCGCATTGTGGTACACCGCATTCTGTGCGTATGCCAGATAGACTACCCCGCCCAGAGCCTGGATTCCAAAGGGGCTGAAACCCGCCGGCAGCGTGGGATCAGTAAATGCACTGGCGCTCAGGCTCACTGGAATGTAGCTCGCGTTGAGCACATCCACAGTGTGGCCGGCAAAATTGGCTGCATACAAGTAGTTTGCCGTCCCCACGCCGCCGATGGCCAGGCCGGTATAGGACGCGCCCGAGGCGGAATTGTTCCACCTTACAGTAGCGCTGGTTCCTGCGGCCCAGCCCGAGATGGTTCCATCCAGCGAGGCGAAGATGAAGCGATCCCCGGCGAAATCGCTGCTGCCGTTGAAGACCACGCCGGTGGGACTGCCCTTGTTCCCGCCCGGCGTCGGCGGCACTGTCACCACCAGCGGTGGGGCCGGCATGGGCGAGCCGTTGCCGTCGTACACAGTCGATGTTCCGCTGCCGTTGTTGGCCGTCCAGAAATAGGTTTGTGGTCCATAGGCCAGACCCCAGGGATTAACCAGGTTCGAGTCCACATGGCCTGCCGGCGTCGAGGCCAGGTCAGAGGTCAGATCCGACCGCACATAGTAGGCCGGAGGCTGCGGCATCCCGCTCAGGTCCATGCACGATGCGACCACCAGCACTGTTCCCAAAACCCCGAGACCATAGCTGCGTTTGTTCATAACCATGCCTCATCCTTCTCCGTTTCGATGCTGGAGCTGGACGGAAGGAGTCTCAAACTGTTTGCGCGCAAATCCTGCGCGCCGTAGGTGCCGAACTGGAGGATGCGGCTATCTTTGCGCTTCCTTCGTGCAGTCTTGGAAGTCCTGTAGACTCCCGGCCGGGAAGAATCTCCGCGTGGTCTTCCCGGTGTCGTCAATCTCGCGCGCCCACAAGTGGGCAGGTCCAGTCATTGGACTGAAGGGACCGTCCGGTCCGACCTCAACGACATAGGAATGGGCGGCCTTCATTGGAATGGCGAACTGGCGCGGCCCCGTCGTGATCACGACACCGGACTTGGGGTCCATCGTCCCGGATTTTGAAGGCGTACCCACGACATGGCAGCCGGGAAGCAGATCGAACGACTGTCCGCGCTCGGAAACGGATTGTCCGTCCACATCTTGCACGTACCCAGTCAAAAAGGCCACCTGTTGCTGTGCCAGCAGCGGTGGATTTGGGTACAGAGGATATCCGCGCCTTGTTCCAGTAATGCAAGCGCCTGAAAGTGACGCAATCAGGGCCGCGAGCAGTCCGAGCCACAGTGATCGACAAACCAAGCTTCTCTCTCCGTCTTCTTGGGGCCAATTGGGATGGGTGACTTTCAACCGGCTTCCAGATCGAATTCCTTCAGGTCGAACCAAAATCCCATGTGTTTGACACTGTCGATCTCGGCCTGCACGATGGCCCCGTGCCCGTCCTCGATTTCCAAGAAGCGGGAAAACAGGCTCTGCCCCTCGGCGGGCAACTCGCGCACCATCTTCAGGTAGAAGGCGGAGGTTTCGTCCTCGGCCGCCAGGGCTTGATAGAGCGATTCCAATTCGGCGCCATGCTTGCCGACTTCCTTGCTGACCCCGGCGCTGGTTTGCCCGACCCCGGCCCGGATGCGCTCCGCCGAGGGCAGAATGGTGCGCAGTTTCTCAGGCGAAAGCCGACCCGCCTTCTGCCACTCGGCCAGGCGGCTTTCGAGGTACGCCACGTGCCCTTGCTCTTCCTTCGCCAAGGTCGCGAAGACCTTCTTCGCAGTCGGGTCGCCAGCGCCATTCGCCGCGACTTCGTACAGCGCGTGGACCTTCTTTTCAAATTCGATTGCGGTCTTGATCGCTTCTTCAATGGTCATGACTTCTCCTCTGACGGCGCCCAGCAAGGCGGCGGCCCGGCGGGTTACCCAGGGCTGTATCCTAGCACCCTTCTCCTGTCGGCCACCTGCCTCAGCGCGCAATTTCGCAGCCCATTTCATTCTTCGGCTCCGCGTGCGATTATGGGATTTCAGATCAGGAACCGCCGGCTGATTTCAAGGAGGTCGTCATGCGACCGCAGACTTTGCGCACAATGGGGATCTTTGCACGTGGGTGCTTGGGTCTGCTTCTCTGCCAACGCCGAGACGTACACGATCACTGCCGTCAAGGATACTCCAGGGCCCGACTTTAAGCCGGGCAGCCTGCAACTTGTCACTCTGAGCCGAGGATACCTGACACCAGTCGAGGCGTTCCGCTATCCCGACAGTCAGTGTGACGCGGCCATGACAGTCTGCACGCCGGTAAATCCCGTGAGAGAGCGGGACGCCGCCGCGATCCAATGAATTAGTTAGGCGAGGCGTCCCGCCAGCCAGGCCAGATTGTCGGCGAAGCGCTCAATCGTGGCCAGGGCCTCACTGTCATTGATCACTTCACCCGCTTCACGCGCCAGGGCCACGTTCCAGTACGACGAGCCGGGCACCACCATGTCGTTGATCATGAACCACATGAGCAGCTGGGCGAAGGTGAAGTTGTGGCCTGCGCGCCGGGCAATCGCCACGGGGCCACCAATCTTGCGCGAAAACAGATTTCCATTGGCGCGCGACACGAATCCCGCCCGATCAAGCAGGGCCATCATCTCGGGCGTGGCAGAGCCGAAATACACCGGCGAGCCGACCACAATGATGTCCGCGTGTTGCATCTTCTCGAACACGGGATGAAAGTCGTCGTCCTTCTGGTTGCAGGTCTTGTCGCGCAAGCGATTGCAGGTGGCACAGGCCCGGCAACCCTTGATGGTCTTGTCCCGCAAGGGCACGAGCTCACCCTGCACGCCGCTATCGTCAAGTCGGTCGAGGCAGCGCTGCAGCAGGGTTTCGGTGTTGCCTTGTTTGCGTGGGCTTCCGGAGATGGCGATGGCGTACATGGGGCCAATCTAGCCTGTGCTTCTTCGCACGTCGAGTCCATGAAACCGCTTAAGGCCGCGCGACATCAAAGCGAACACGGAGACGAAGATGAGCAAGACCAATCTCAGTCCCGGCAGCAAGGCGCCGAGTTTCAAGCTGCCCGACCAGAACGACCACCAGGTGGCACTGTCCGATTTCACGGGTCGCTGGGTGGTTTTGTATTTCTATCCCCGCGACAGCACGCCCGGCTGCACCGTGGAGGCGTGCGATTTCACCGCCGGACTCGGCGGCTTTGACAAGCTGGACGCGGTGGTTCTGGGCTGCAGCCCGGATTCGCCCGAGAGCCACCGCAAATTCATCGATAAGTACAAACTGAAGCTGACCCTGTTGAGCGATCCCGAGCACAAGGTCCTGCAGGCCTATCAGGCCTGGGGCGAAAAGACCCTGTACGGCAAGACCAGCGAGGGCGTGATCCGATCCACTGCAATCGTCGACCCCGCGGGCCGCATCGCCCACCACTTCCCCAAGGTCAGCGCCGAAGGCCACGCGGCCGAGGTGCGAAGCAAGTTGGAGGAGCTGCGCAAGGCAAATTCGCCTGTTTAGCGGCTAGCCCCCGCCCAGAGGCGACGACATGGCCAATCGACTGGCGCAGGAAACCAGCCCCTATCTTCTGCAGCACGCGGAAAATCCAGTCGACTGGTACCCGTGGGGCGAGGAGGCCCTGGCGCGCGCCGTGCGCGAAGACAAGCCAATTTTTCTCAGCATCGGCTATGCGGCCTGCCACTGGTGCCATGTGATGGCGCACGAAAGCTTCGAGAATGCGACAGTAGCCGCACTTCTCAATCGCCACTTTGTCAATATCAAGGTCGATCGCGAGGAACGCCCGGACCTCGACGACATTTACATGGCCGCCACAGTGGCGCTGTCGGGCAGTGGCGGCTGGCCAATGAGCGTGTTCCTCGCGCCCAATCAACGCCCGTTCTTCGCCGGCACATACTTTCCGCCCACCGACAGCCATGGCCGGCCCGGCTTCAGCACTCTCCTCGCCCACATTGCCGATCTCTGGCGAAACCGCCGCGGCGATCTGTTAGCGCAGGCCAATGCGCTGGCCGCCCATGTCAGCGCAGGGTACCAGATCAAGGCGACCGCTCTGGTCAGCGGCGCGGCGATCGCAGCAGCGGTTCGCTCGCTTGCCGCGAGCTTCGATCCCGAATGGGG